>MRWG01001729.1_pt1 | contig 35197 bp, 37 predicted proteins | sample 1013341 | NCBI WGS metagenome assembly MRWG01 (sample SAMN06117577, study PRJNA244670) | biofilm metagenome | biome: Water; feature: Cathode Biofilm; material: Biofilm; isolation source: microbial consortium enriched at the cathode of a solar microbial fuel cell | place: USA: District of Columbia ... | reverse complement strand
CCGGGGTGCCCCTGGCCCTTGAGCCGGATCTTTTCGCCTTCGACCACCCCCTTGGGCAGGGTAACATTCACCGTCTTGCCGCTTGGAAGCGTTACCTGGGTCTTGCCGGAGTTGACGATATCCTCCAGCGAGGCGCGGGCGACGATTTCCGCGTTGGCGCCTTTTGTCTTGGGCGGCGCCTTCGCGCGGGCGCCGCCGCCGAAACCTGCACCGGGTCCAGCGCCTGCACCTGCGCCGGCGCGTGCACGACCACCGCCGAAGCTGCCGAAAATGTCGTTCAGAATATCGTCGAAACTGCCGCCGCCACCGGATGTCTTCTGGGTGCGTGCACCGCCGAAGTCTTCATATCCGGAAAAGCCGTCAAAACCATGCGCCTGATAGCGCTGCTTGCCCTCCGCATCGATTTCTCCGCGGTCGAACTTGGCACGTTTTTCCTTGTCGCCGACAATTTCATAGGCCTGATTTGCTTCGGAAAAACGCTGTGCGGCCGTCGGATCATCCTTGTTCTGATCCGGATGGTATTTTTTGGCCAGCTTCCGAAAGGCCTTCTTGATTTCGCTCTCGCTGGCAGATTTTGCCACCCCGAGAACGCTATAGGGATCACGCATTCGTCTCACCAGGTTCCTAAGATTTTCCGGCAGGCTGCCCCGCGCACTGCTCCGTTCGGCGAGCCGAACACAAGCGTGCAAGTTTAGCAGGTCATGCTTGACCGGACTTGTCCTCTATATCGGGATGGATAGGAAAAAATTCCAGACCCCGAATTCGTCTTGAGGACCTTCCGGTTTTAGCGGTTTTTTGACGGGGTTCAAGCTTCGGCGACAGTCAGGCTGGTGACCGCGAATTTTTGCGTGATGTCCCGGCAGGCCGTGCCGGAGTACAGCTTGATGCCGACGATGGTATTTGCCGTCGTCTGAAAGCCGAGACAGCCTGTCTCGCCGTAGGTGGAGGCATTGATGTTCGACAATGTGCCGGAATTGCCGCTGATCGCGTTGAGCCACGTCAGCGACAAGGCCTGCGTCGGCTTTCCGGCGGCAAGGTCCTGGCTGATAGTGTCGAGGTTCTGCGCGATCACAGACCGGTCGTCCTCGTTGATATCGGCATAGGCGACGTCGGATGCGGACGGAATTGAGCCGGTCAGGACTGTCGGGGAATCGATGTTGTTGCTGCCCACCGGAACGGACAACTGGCTACAGCCGCCAAGTGCGGTTGCAACGGCCATGCAAAGTGCGGCTAAGGGTTGGATCTTTATGTGCCCGGCAGTATATGAACGCATACGATACATTTTTCAGGCAGCCCCCCGGTCCGGCTTTTCGAGCCGCTTTAAAGGCTGTCGTTTCCTTCGACAGGTTACCGATGACAGACCTTAAAGATCCCCCTGAAGAGTTAACAAAAGGTGACTTTACAGAGGTAGTGAAGCCATTTGAGCTTTTTGCAGAATGGCTTGAGGACGCCAGGGCTTCGGAGCCCAACGATCCCAACGCACTGGCGCTGTCGACCGTTGACCCAGACGGCCTGCCGAATGTGCGGATGGTTCTGCTGAAGGACTTCGACGAACGCGGCTTTGTTTTTTACACAAATTTCGAAAGCGCCAAGGGGCAGGAGCTGCTCTCCGCCGGCAAGGCTGCCATGTGCTTCCATTGGAAGTCCTTGCGCCGGCAGGTTCGCATTCGTGGTCTTGTCGAACAGGTTTCGAACGAGGAAGCGGACGAGTACTACCGCTCCCGGCCGCGCGGCAGCCGGATCGGTGCCTGGGCGTCCAGGCAATCGCGGCCGCTGGAAAGCCGTTTCGCGCTGGAAAAGGAAGTGGCGAAATATACCGCCAAGTTCGGTATAGGCGACATTCCGCGGCCCGACCACTGGTCAGGCATGCGCCTGGTGCCGGTTTCCATCGAATTCTGGCATGACCGGCCGTTCCGACTTCATGACCGCGTGCAGTTCACCCGAACTGGCGTGGATCAGCCATGGTCCAAGGCGCGCCTTTATCCGTAACGCGCCTGCGACTGGGGCCGAAAGTTTCAAGATGCCGGACCGGTTAAAGCAGGCGTTTCCAGCGGAAGAACAGGAACGTCAGCCCGACTGACGACACCATCAGGCCCAACGAGAACAGGAACCCGAGCTGCCAGTTCAGCTCGGGCATGTTGGCAAAGTTCATGCCGTAGATCGATGCGATCAAGGTCGGTGGCAGGAAGATCACGCTGACGACCGTAAAGATCTTCGAGATCTGGTTCTGCTCCAGCGTGACGAGGCCGACCGTTGCGTCCAACAGGAAGGACAGCTTGTTGTCCAGCGCGTCGCCGTGTTCCTTGATGGAATGGATGTCCCTGCCGAACATCTTGCAGTCGGCTTCCTGCTCTTCGTTCAGGTTCAGACGTTTGGCATGTGTGCTGAGGTAAAGCATCATCCGCGACAGGCTGGTGCAGACATCGTGCATCTTGGACACATGCAGTCCGATCTGCCCCAATTGCTTGATGGCGATCTGATAGCTTGCGGTCTTGCGCATGTTGAGGCCGTCGCCGAACACCTGCACTGCCAGCTTGTCATACCGTGCTGACGCGCTTTCCATTTCATCGGCACACCGGTCGACGATGATGTCGAGCATCGTGAAGAGAACAGCCGGCCCCTTGTGGGCGATCGTCGAATCGGCCTGAACCTTGCGGGACAGAAGGGCGATGGATTTCGGTTCGCCATAGCGCACAGTCACCAGCCGCTTGGCATTGACGACAAATGTGACAGACGAAAGCGCCGGGTCGATCATCTGCGTGGCGATCGGAAGCTGCGCGGTCATCACCACGGCGCCGGGCTCCAGGTAAAGGCGTTCGGAGGTTTCGATGGAGGCGATCTCGTCCCGTGTCGGGATTTCCGCGCCCATCAGCTTTTCTGCTGCCTTTTGCTCTTCCTGCGTCGGCGCGATCAGGTCGATCCATACAGACGTGGTCGGAAGGGGGGCGCCGGAGGCAAGCTCAAGACGCTCCAGACCTTTGACGGTCGGGCAGTAGGCAATGATCATGCAGGCAATCTCCGCCGAAGGACACGGAGCGTGCCCTGTTCGGCGGCAGTTTGCCCAACAGATCGGAAGACGGCAACCGTCTGAAGAAAGTGATTTTGCGGCACCCCGACGGGGCTTGGCCGCTTCAGAATGGCGGACATTCAATCGTCACCGATTGTATGTCCGAACGCTATCCTGGACCGGTCACGCCGGCCGTCAACCAGCGTCTCGAAACAGCATGGCAAGCTGGCCGTCACCAGCGGCTTGCCGCGTCTTCGGACGCTATAGCGCAGCGGCTCAGTTCTTCTTTTTGGCCACCGTGCCCGCATTCTTGCAAAGGGCAGCTGCATTGAGGGCTGCGATGCCGACGGGCTTGTAGAGGTTCACCAGTTTCGCATCGGCGCTTTGCTTCGGGGCAGGGCGGGCAGATTGCTCAGACATTTGTCTCGTCCGTTGTCTTTTCCAGTGCCCGCTCTCTGGGTTAAAGTTTTCATGGCTCGCGGGCGGTGTGCATGTCGTATCCAATTGCGGCAAACGGAAGGCAGAAAACACGCCTTTCAGCCGGTTTTCGCAATGGATGTGAAAAAGCATGCGCTTATTGGCGGAAATCGGCCAGTCAAAAACAATAACAAGATGTAACGAATCCCGGCCGGATTTGAAGTAATACAGTAAGGATTTATTTACGAATTAGGCCTGCCAGTCATTTGAGCAAGTATATGACTGCCCATTCATATGAAATAGCTTCTGTGATTCCGTAGTGGAGAGCCCCGCAAGGCACTGCAGAATCCTAGCAGCGATCGCGCGTAGCTGAGCAGTACCGTCGTGGCACAAAGGCCCAGTCCGGCCAGCATCAATGCAGAAGAGATCGAAGCTCCCAGAAGGATCATCAGGCCTCCTGTGCCGAGGCCTATGACCAAGAGGGCAATGGTTGTCCGCAGGTAATGATAGTGGGCTTGCAGCCAGCGTCCGCCCGGTTCGGCATAGAGGATCGCAAATGCCAGGGCGATGGGCGACAGGAGTATCGTCAGAACCAGCAGGTGGCACAGGCAGATATTGGCAGAGCCTGGCCGAAACAAGCCAAATGGTGAAAACGCCTTTTGTTTTCCGTCACCGGCAGCGCGGTGTTCCTGTTCGCTCGCCGTATGACGGGACCGCAATCCGGTCATGCCTTACCCCGATTTGCAACTGTATTTCCGGCGTGTCTTGCTTGCACGTTTATCGTTTGCCCAGAAGGAATGTATGATGTGTTCGCTGTCGAAGTGAAGTTCATTTTTGACAAATTGGCTGTAAACGAAGAAACAATCAGGTGGACACCTTGCCGCGCAGATGCGGCAAGCCAGGCGAGATAGGATCTCATGAAGCGCTACGCCGTCTATAAAACAGCTTCGGCACCGGCCAGTCGCACGACCGGCTCCGTGGCGCTGGCGCTCGCGGCAATTGCCTTTCTGGCAAAGCGGTTCGGCCTGATCGACGCGGATGTGTTTGTCCTGTCTCTGATTGCAGCGGCTACGATTGCGCTCGCCGCCATCCTGCTTGCCCTGTTCGGCTTCCACCGGATCTGGACCTATGGTGGACCCGGCGTGCCGGCGGCGCTCACAGGTTTGTTCCTGGGGCTGCTGGCGCTTGCGACGCCCGTGCTTGTGGTCGGAATGCTGGTCATGCACGCGGGAGCGAGCGACCTGGCCACCAACCGAACCGATCCACCCGAACTTGAAACAAATGTGGCTTCAAGCGAACAACCTTTTCTCGACTGGCTGAACACCGCGCTTGTTGAAGACGTCTGGCCGGCGGTTGCCGCTTATACGGGTGCCGCGCCGGGCATGACTGCTGTGGCCAATTCGGCGGAAGACCGTCTTTACCCCGATATCGTTCCGCGCCGATACCGCATTTCTACCGCTCAACTGCATGCGGCGAGTGTCAAGGCGCTTGAAGGTCTGAACTGGCAGGTCGTTGATGAATTGCCACCCGATCTCCTCGATGCACCGACCTATCTGCAGGCCGAGGGCACTTCGCAGATCCTGGGATTGAAACACGATATCGTACTGCGCGTCCGGCCGGATTCGGTGGGGGCCCTGCTTGACGTCCGTTCGCGTTCGCGCACACCGCTGAAGGACCTGACCGACAATGCGGACCGCATCCGACTTGTCTTCAGCGAGATCGACCGTGTGCTTCTGGAAACATACGGCGATCTGGCGCGGCTTTCGGTCGACGAGACAGAGCTGGAAGAAGACCTGCCGGCCGAACCGGTTGAAGACTTGCGCGAAACCATTCCGTTGCCGAGCTTCAAACCCTATTTCGAGGACGAGGATGCGCCGGTTGCCGAAGGTCTGGATGCGGTCGATCTGGAAGGCTGATCGCTTGCAGGCTCAGCCGGTGAGGCGATAGCGGGCGGCAAGAGACAGCTCCGGACTGGCCTCGACGCGGCCTCTGTCCGCGAGGTCCTCCAGGTGCGCGAATACGGACAGACCTGCTGCCGGGTGCAGCGCCGGATCAACCGCTGCATAGAGCACCGATACGATTTCCGGAATCGATCTTTCGCCTTTTGCCAGTTCATGAAGGATAGAGGCTTCCCGGTCGTGCCTGTGCCGCTTCAGGTCGCGGACGTAGTCGATGGCATTGCGAACAATACCGCCGTGTCCGGGCAGATAGACGGATTCGGAACGGGCCAGCAGTTTGTCGATCGAGGCCATGTAGTCCCGCATGCTGCCGTCGGGTGGGGCGACGACCGATGTCGACCAGCCCATGACGTGATCGGCGGACAGCAGAACCGGTTCCCCGGCAAGGGCAAAACATAGATGGTTGGACGTGTGGCCGGGGGTGGCGACGGCTTCAAGCGAAATGCCTGCGGCCTCGAACATCTCGCCATCTTCCAGCAACCTGTCGGGCGCGTAGTCCTTGTCGCCGCTGGCGTCGAGCGGATTGACCTCGTTTTCAAGAAGCGCGCGTGCCGGCCGGTGCGGCCCGCACCCGATGATCTCGGCACCGGTTCTTTCTTTCAACAGCCGTGCGCCCGGCGAATGATCCACATGCGTGTGGGTGATCAGGATCGCCTCGATGACTGCGCCTTGTGCAGCCTTCAAGATGGTGTCGACCTGGCCTTCCAGGGCAGGCCCGGGGTCAACGCAGATCAGCCGATTGGTCCCCAGCAGATAGCTGTTGGTGCCATGAAAGGTGAAAGGCCCCGGGTTGTTTACCGTTAGCCGGCGCACGCCCGGCATCAGCTCGACGGCAGTTCCATATTGCGGATCGAACGTGCGATCGTGCTTCATGATGTCTCCAGTTGGTTCCGCCAGGGGCGACAGTTTCGGCAGGTTCTGCCTCGGTCTGTACGTCATGTATCTGACGTTTGAATCGGCTAGGGAAGCGGTACTTTGCCAAGCCGGGTCCAAATGTGAAACAGTGCGTTTGGGGTTGGAAAGAACGAATTTGACGGAAAATCATGACACATGACACCGAGTGCCGGGTTGAAGGCATGTTGAATCTGCCGCGGAGCCAGGCGTTTTCACTGTTTGTCGACCGGCTTGATCTGTGGTGGACATCGCCTTTCAAGGATGCGGGCGAGGGCAAGATTCAGGCGGGTATCGATCCCTATGCGGGCGGTAGCTGTTATGAGATAGACAGTGAAGGCCAGCACAGGGTCTGGGGAACCGTCCTCTCACTGGAACCGCCGCTTTACATTCGTCTGGCCTGGCAGGTCAGCCGGGATGGCGAGGAAGTTGCGGATCCTGCGACGGCAAGCCGTGTCATGGTGAACTTCCGCGAGGCCGGGGACAGCACGCGCCTTGAAATCGTTCACAGTGAGTTTCTGAGACATGGCGAAGCGGGAGCGGAATATCTGGAACGCATGCGCCAGCCTGATGGCTGGCCGCGTATTCTGGACAACCTGAAATCCGCCGCCAGACATCCCTTGCCTCAAAATCGGTGATTGGTGCGGGTATTTAGCGCCGGTTCGGAAGTTTCGGTTCACCTGACGCGAACAGCGTTGGTGGGTCAGAGCCCATTTTCAGGGGTGTATTTGATTGTCGCTTGGCTGACATGCTTTCCGTGTTAGGGGAGTGGTCCGATGCTGCCCCGATCTCCCTATTCCGGCCTTGCACATTTACTGAGACGTCGAAATAGTGTCTGCACTCGGGACACCTAACTGCTGAAACGAATTCGCTCGACCGTCCATGACCCAACCGCCTTCGCCAATCGAAGAACCTGCTGAAGACCGGCAGGCCGCATCGCCGCTGACCCGACTTGGCGAGGCCCGCTGGATTCTGCTGTTCGCGTTTGCTGCTGCCGCAGGCGCGGTCATCGTCCATGAAGTGCCGTTGACGACGGCGCTGCTCGCCATGGCGGCAATTGTTGTCGTGGCCTGTTTCGTGCCGCGCAAGTCTTCGAGCCGCAGGGTCAAGCTGAATGCCCAGCGGGAAATCCGCAGGATGTGGCCGGGTACGGGCATGAAGGTCACTGTTGATGCGTTGCCGACACCCTGCTTCGTTGCCGACGGGCGGGGCATCACCCGCTATGTCAACAAGCAGGCGCTGTCGATTTATGAAGGCGTGAAACCGGGTGATCCTCTGTCCTTCTCGCTCCGGGCTCCTTCGCTGCTGGAAGCGTTCGACCGTGTCTGCACAACGGGTGAGGCCGAGAAGATCAGCTGGATCGAGAAGGTGCCGACCGAAACCTGGTACGAGGCTCATATCTCGCCAATCTACATGCCCGGAAGCGCAGGCCTGGAAAAGATGCCGAGCTTGCCGGACTTCATTCTGGTGGTCATTCAGGACCTGACAGAAAATCGCCGGCTTGAACGCATGCGCACGGACTTCGTCGCCAATGCCAGCCATGAACTGCGCACGCCGCTGGCCTCGCTCACCGGATTTATCGAGACCTTGCAAGGACCTGCGCGCAACGATCCGGAAGCGAGAGACAGGTTTCTGTCGATCATGCTGGATCAGGCGGGGCGCATGCGCCGGTTGATCGATGATATCCTGTCACTGTCGCGGATCGAGCTGAAGGCGCACGTCCGGCCCGCAAATGCTGTCGATCTGTCAGAAATCGTCCGGCATACGACCGATGCGCTGTCTCCACTGGCCTCCGACATGGGCGTCGAGATCCGGCTTCAGCTCCCGGACACCCCCGTGCGGATCAGGGGCGACAGGGACGAGCTCATCCAGGTGACGGAAAACCTGATCGAGAACGCGCTGAAATACGGCCATGACGGCAAGTTCGTCGACGTCGGTCTTGAAAGACCGCAGGCGCCGCAGGATGCACTGACCTGGCAACTTTCGGTACGCGACTACGGGGAGGGCATTCCGCGTGAGCATCTGCCGCGCCTGACAGAGAGGTTCTACAGGGTCGATGTCGAATCGAGCCGGGCGATGAAGGGGACGGGCCTCGGGCTTGCCATCGTGAAGCACATCCTGACACGCCACAGGGGCCGGCTGGAGGTGGAGAGCGAGCCGGGGCAGGGGGCGACGTTCAAGATCAGTTTGCCTGCCATGGAGAACGTTGAAGGTCTGCCCGAGAAGATCTCCGCCTGATGCCGGATTGGCGACTGTCGTATTCCTGAGACGCGAGACTGCTAGAGACTTGCCACTGCAAGATCGGAAAAGTCTTTTGTGACCGGTCAGGCGATCCGCCTAAAGGAAGGCCTGTCTTGCCGGATCGCGCCAGCATTTTTGTCCAGGAGTTTTAACGTGCCGATGTATTTTTCAGCCCGCGCTGTGTTGTGTGGCGTTTTTTGTTTGGCATCCCTGACCGCCGAAGCGCGTGACCGATTGCTTATCGTCGGCTCGTCCACGGTATTTCCATTTGCGACCGCGGTCGCAGAAGCAGTCGGCAGCAATGGCGTAAAGTTCCCGATTGTCGAATCCACGGGCTCAGGCGCCGGTTTCAACCTGTTCTGCAAGGGCGTTGGTGAACACACGCCGGACATCACGAATGCATCCAGGCGCATGAAACCTTCGGAACTGGACACCTGCCTCGCAAACGGTGTCACGCCGGTCGAAGTGGAAATCGGTTATGACGGCATCGTGCTGGCCAATTCGCGCAATGGCCCGAAATTCACCCTGACAGTGGAGCAGATCTTCGAGGCGCTGGCCGAGAAACTTCCGAAGGACGGACAGCTTGTCGACAACGGCAACCTCGCCTGGTCGGACATCGATGCGGATTTGCCGAATGAGGAGATCGAGGTGCTTGGACCGCCTCCGACCTCCGGCACCCGTGACGCGTTCGAAGAACTTGTCATGGAAGAAGGCTGCAAGTCGGTCAAGGATCTGGAAAAGGACGGTTGCACGCGCATTCGCCGGGACGGCAGCTTTGTCGAAGCGGGCGAGAACGACGACCTGATCGTCGGTGCTCTGGAGGCCAATCCCGTGACGGTCGGCATCTTCGGTTATTCCTTCCTGATGCAGAACCGGGACAAGATCCAGAGTGTTGGCGTCAACGGGGTCGAGCCGACGTTCGAAAAGATTGCCTCCGGGGAATACCCGGTGTCCCGCCCGCTGTTTTTCTACATCAAGAAGGAACACGTCGGCCTTATTCCTGGCATGGAGGAGTATGTGGCTGCCTTCACCAGCGAAGAGGCCTGGGGCGACGATGGGTATCTGGCGAGCAAGGGACTGATTCCCCTGTCTGCCGAAAAACGCAGGCGAGAGGCGACCGACGCAATGGCGTTGCCGGCCTTGCAACTCTGATCGAGCTGAACCGGGCAATGCAAAACCCCGTTCGGCCGCAGCGGCAGGTGCCTGAAAGCCTCCCTGATCTGGCATAACGCTCGCCAGATGGATAAAAGGGATGCCTGTCAGCTTTGCCGAGGCAAGCGAGAGCTGCACCATGTGCACCTCGAGACGGGTTTTTGTGACCCTTTGCGACATAAAACCGTCAAGGAACAGGTTTTCTTGAGTAATTTCAGCATCTTAAATTGTCACAAAACTGAAAAGGAACTGTCATAGAACTCTCATCCGTGGAGCCTAGGTTCCCCGCATCGCTCGTGCACATCCAAGCGCGGTGATCATCTAGAAACCTTGACATTCAAAGGGAGTGGTCAAGTGAAATTTACGACCCTCGTTAGCGCAACTGCTCTTGCCGTTGCTTCCACTGCATTCGTTGGTTCGGCTCAGGCTCGCGACCAGGTGCAGATTGCTGGTTCCTCCACGGTTCTTCCTTATGCTTCCATCGTTGCTGAAGCATTCGGCGAAAACACCGATTTCCCGACACCGGTCGTTGAATCCGGTGGCTCCTCTGCTGGTCTGAAGAAGTTCTGCACCGGCGTTGGCGAAAACACCATCGACATCGCAAACGCTTCCCGCGCTATCCGCGAAAAGGAAATCAAGGCTTGTGCCGAAGCTGGCGTGAAAGACATCATCGAAGTCCGCATCGGCTACGATGGCATCGTCTTCGCTTCCCAGAAAGACGGCCCGGCTTTCAACGAATTCACCCAGGTTCAGTGGTTCAACGCTCTGTCCCCGAAAGTCCTGAAGGACGGTCAGATCGTCGACAACCCGTATACCAAGTGGTCCGAAGTTGACGCTTCCCTGCCGGACGCGGAAATTGCTGCTTTCATCCCGGGCACCAAGCACGGCACCCGTGAAGTGTTCGAAGAAAAAGTTCTGGCTGTTGGCTGTGAAGAATCCGGCGCTCTGAAAGCCATGATCGACGGCGGCATGTCCGAAGACGACGCTGAAGACGCTTGCATCGCAGTTCGCACGGACGGCAAGTCGGTCGACATCGACGGCGACTACACCGAGACCCTGGCTCGCATCGACTCCAACCCGAACGGCGTTGGCGTTTTCGGCCTGGCGTTCTACGAGAACAACACCGACAAACTCAAAGTGGCAACGATGGCCGGTATCGCTCCGTCCACCGAAACCATCGCCAAGGGTGAGTACCCGGTTTCCCGTCCGCTGTTCTTCTACATCAAGAAGGCACACATCGGCGTTATCCCAGGCCTGAAAGAATACGCTCAGTTCTTCGTTTCTGACGAAATCGCTGGCCCGGACGGCCCGCTGGCCCAGTATGGCCTGGTTTCCGATCCGGAGCTTGCAGCTACGCAGGCTTCCATCGAAGCCGAAGAAACGATGGGCAACTAAGCACATCTTTCCGGAAGGGCGGCTTCGGCCGCCCTTTCTTTCTTCTTTGCCGGTTGGGTCGCCCTATGTCACTTCCATATATTCTTATTGCGCTGCTGGTTCTGGCTGTCGCCGGATACATAGTCGGCCGCGGAAAAGCCTTAAGTTCTGCCGGAGGGGATGTGCGAGAGCTCCATTCCCTGCCTGGTTATTACGGCTGGAACGTCGTCGTTTCGATACTGGTTCCTGCCCTCCTGCTGCTCATTGCGTGGCTGATCTTCCAGCCCATCATTCTTGACAGTCAGGTTTCCTCCAAGATTTCCGAAGAGACCATTGCCGCAAGTTCGCTCGACCTCGTCATGAGCGACGTCGTACGTGTTGCCGAGGGTCTCGACCTTGCCGTTTCTCAAGGTGCCATGTCGGCCGACATGGCGTCTTCCATCCGTACCGATCTGACCGACGTGCGCAGCCGTCTCGGCGAGATAGGTGTCGCGCTCGGTTCCGAAGTGACCTCCGAAACGTTGCGGGCCGCGCAGACATACCGCAGCATCTCGGGTACAGGCCTGCTGTTGCGGACAATCGGCGTTCTGGCGGTCGGCCTGATCGGTTTCGCTGTCGGTGTTCTGCGCACCAACAAGGATTTCCGTGCCCGCAACGTCGTGGAAACGGTCGTCCGCTATATCCTGATTGCAGCAGCCTCGATCGCCATCCTGACGACTGTCGGCATCGTGCTGTCGCTGATCTTCAACACGGTCGAGTTCTTCCGGCTCTATCCGGCCGCGGACTTCTTCTTCGGCCTGACCTGGGCGCCGAGCTTCGGCGGTGGATCGGAGCTGGGGATCGTGCCGCTGATCTGGGCGACCATGTATATCTCCCTGATCGCACTCGCCGTTGCTGTGCCTATCGGTCTGTTCGCTGCCATCTACCTGTCTGAGTATGCAACGCCTCACGTACGCGCCGTTGCCAAGCCACTGCTCGAGATCCTGGCCGGTATTCCGACCATCGTTTACGGTCTCTTCGCGCTGCTCACAGTCGGCCCGCTTCTGATGAACGTCTTCGGCTCCGGCGGTGCGCTCGGCGTAAGCTGGATGTCCGGTGCTTCCTCGGTGTTCACTGCGGGCGCTGTCATGGGCATCATGCTGATCCCTTTCGTCAGCTCGCTTTCCGACGACATCATCAACGCTGTGCCGCAGGCCATGCGTGACGGTTCGCTCGGACTTGGTGCCACCCATTCGGAAACCGTGAAGCAGGTCATTCTGCCGGCGGCCCTGCCGGGGATCGTCGGGGCCATCCTGCTGGCGGCCTCTCGCGCCATCGGTGAAACCATGATCGTTGTTCTGGGGGCCGGCGCAGCTGCCCGCCTCAGCATGAACCCGCTCGAAGCGATGACCACCGTGACCGCGAAGATCGTCAGCCAGCTCACTGGTGACGCCGACTTTGCCTCCCCGGAAGCCCTTGTCGCCTTCGCACTCGGCATGACCCTGTTCGTCGTGACCCTGGGGCTCAACATCGTCGCGCTCTACATCGTGCGCAAATATCGGGAGCAGTACGACTAATGACCGACACGACCCTTACGCCACCGTCGGGCAAGACCAGTGCTCCGACCCCGCACAAGACCACGTCGATCCTCGAACTCGATCCGCTGACCAGAAAGCGCAACGCCGCTGAAGCGCGCTTCAAGCTCTACGGCATCATTGCCATCGGCATCGGCCTGTTCTTCCTCGTTGCGCTGTTGTGGGCAATCCTTTCATCGCCTCATCCCGTGTCGACGGCTACCTGAAGGGCCGCGTCAAGCGCGAGGATCTTGCCGAAGACAAGAACCTGGATGCCGCACACCTGGATCTGGCTGACCAGATGCAGTCCGCCGGCATGCTGGAGAAGCGCTTCAACTGGGCCTTCATCACCGGAACCGATGCTTCCGACAGCCGTCCGGAGCAGGCCGGCATCGGGGCGTCCATGATCGGGTCGCTGTTCATGATGCTGGTGGTGCTGTTCCTGTCGCTGCCGATCGGCGTGGCCGCTTCCATCTACCTGGAAGAGTTCGCTCCGCAGAACAAGTTCACAGATCTGATCGAGGTGAATATCTCGAACCTGGCCGCCGTTCCGTCCATCGTGTTCGGTATTCTCGGCCTGGCGGTGTTCATCCAGTTCATGCATCTGCCGCAATCCGCACCGCTGGTCGGTGGTCTGGTGCTGACGCTGATGACGCTTCCGACGATCATCATCTCCACCCGCGCCTCCTTGAAGGCCGTTCCGCCGAGCATCCGCGATGCGGCCCTTGGCATTGGCGCCTCCAAGATGCAGTCGATCTTCCACCATGTCCTGCCGCTGGCAATGCCGGGCATTCTGACCGGCACGATCATCGGTCTGGCACAGGCGCTTGGGGAAACCGCTCCGCTGCTCCTGATCGGGATGGTCGGTTTCATCGCCTCCAATTTCCCGGACGGTGTGGCTGCCGGTTTCTTCTCTCCGAACTCGGCCATGCCGGCCCAGATCTACGAGTGGGCGAAACGTGCCGACCCGGCTTTCTATGAACGCGCTTGGGGCGGGATCATCGTGCTGCTGGTCTTCCTCATGACCATGAACATTATCGCTATCATCCTGCGCCGCAGGTTTGAACGCCGCTGGTAAGGATTGCTCCGATGAACGAGATGCCGAATTTTGAACAGGCGAAAACCATGACCGACAGCAAAATTTCCGCGAACAAGGTGCAGGTCTATTATGGCGATACCCACGCCATCAAGGACGTGGACATCGAGATCCAGCCGAGGTCCGTGACTGCCTTCATCGGTCCGTCCGGGTGTGGCAAGTCGACGTTCCTGCGGACGATCAACCGCATGAACGACACCATCGACATCTGCCGTGTGGAAGGGTCGATCAAGATCGACGGTGAGGACATCTACGATCCCAAGGTCGATCCCGTACAGCTGCGCGCCAAGGTCGGCATGGTGTTCCAGAAGCCGAACCCGTTTCCCAAGTCGATCTACGACAACATTGCCTACGGTCCGCGGATCCATGGTCTGGCCCGCAACAAGTCCGAGCTTGATGAAATCGTTGCCTCCAGCCTGCAGAAGGCCGGGCTTTGGGAAGAAGTCAAAAACCGTCTGGACGAGCCGGGCACCGGCATGTCGGGTGGTCAGCAGCAGCGTCTGTGCATTGCCCGCGCGATTGCCGTCAGCCCGGAAGTGATCCTGATGGACGAACCGTGCTCGGCGCTCGACCCCATCGCGACCGCGAAGGTGGAAGAGCTGATCGACGAACTGCGGGAAAACTTCACCATCGTGATCGTGACCCACTCGATGCAGCAGGCTGCCCGTGTGTCTCAGCGTACCGCGTTCTTCCACCTGGGTATTTTGGTTGAAGAAGGTCTGACGGAGGACATCTTTACCAATCCGAAGGACAAGCGTACGCAGGACTATATTACGGGCCGCTTCGGCTAAGCATTTTTTAGGTTTCTGAAGGGGACACAGGATGTCTGAACATACAGTCTCGGCTTACGATGACGAACTGACGGCCATGGCCGGCAAGGTTGCCGAAATGGGTGGTATTGCCGAAAAGGCTTTCGCCGATGCGGTGTCCGCGCTGGTGTCGCAGGATCTGGAGCTTGCCAAGGCGACGATCAAGGGCGATGTCCGGCTGGACAGCCTTTACAACGAACTTGAAGTGAAGCTGATCGAGCTGATCGTCCGCCGCCAGCCGATGGGGCAGGACCTGCGTGAAATCACCGCCGCAACGCGCATTGCCAATGACCTGGAGCGTGTTGGCGATCTTGCAAAGAACGTTGCCAAGCGCGTCATCGCCATCGACAGCGACTTGCAGTCGAAGAAGCTTGCGATCGGTGTGGAGCACATGACGGAACTCGCTCTTTCGCAGCTCAAGCAGGTGCTGGATGCCTACGCCCGGAAGGATGCGGAAGCCGCCCGCCGGGTTCAGGAAGCCGACGCCGAGGTCGACGCGATCTACACGTCGATCTTTCGCGAACTCCTGACCTACATGATGGAAGACCCGCGGGTCATTACCCAGTGCGTCCATCTCTTGTTCTGCGCAAAGAACATCGAGCGCATCGGCGATCACGCGACGAATATCGCCGAGAACGTCTACTACATGGTCACTGGCGAGCGTTTGCCGGAAGACCGGGCAAAGGTCGACGAAACAGGCGCGGTCTGACCCGCTGGTAATCGTCGGATTTGCAGAAGATCTTAACGGCCGGCGCTTCGGCGCCGGTTGCGGTAATTGGAGCGAGATGTATGCCGAAGGTGCTCATCGTTGAAGACGAAGAACCGCTCAGCCTTCTATTGAGATACAATTTGGAAGCGGAAGGGTACTCGGTCGAGTCCTGTGTCCGGGGTGACGAGGCGGAAATCCGCCTGCGGGAAAGCCTGCCGGACCTGTTGCTGCTCGACTGGATGCTGCCGGGCCTGTCCGGAATTGAACTGTGCCGCCGCCTGCGGGCGCGCGAGGATACCGAGCGCCTGCCGGTCATCATGCTGACGGCACGCGGTGAGGAAGCAGAGCGCATCCGCGGCCTGTCGACCGGTGCCGACGACTACGTGGTCAAGCCCTTCTCGGTACCGGAATTGATGGCCCGCGTGCGCGCCATCCTGCGCCGGGCAAGCCCGGAAGTGGTGTCCAGCATGTTGCGATCCGGCGATATCGAACTGGATCGCGAAACGCACCGCGTTCGCCGCAACACCAAGGAAATACACCTGGGGCCGACGGAATTCCGCCTGCTGGAATTCCTGATGACATCGCCTGGTCGTGTCTTCTCCCGCGAACAACTGCTGGATGGGGTCTGGGGTCACGATGTCTACGTGGACGAACGCACTGTCGATGTTCACGTCGGTCGCTTGCGCAAGGCTCTGAACAAGGGCAAGGCGAAGGATCCTATCCGTACCGTCCGTGGTGCCGGATACGCCTTCAATGACCAGTTCACCTTGTGTCGGTGTCGGGGCTGATCCTGCGGTCCCTGTCGTGGCGGAGCGGTCAAACAAGGTTTGATTTGATGGGGCGGAAACGGCATGGATCGGTGCCGTGATTAAGCTGTGGGAGGTCATTGGTCGGGGTCGGACATCTGGTCAATGGAAGGCCCAAACAAAAAAGCCCGCCAAATTGGCGGGCTTTCTCATGAACTGCTTCGGTGCGAGACTATCAGCCTGCCTGAGCCATCGTCTTGCGGTCGCGGCGGCGGTCGGCGACCGGCTGATACGCGATCTTGCAGTGATGAGCGCAGTAGGGGACGCCGGCATCGGACTGGCGGCCGCAGAAGTAGAAGTCGTCGGTTGCCGGGTCGCCAATCGGCCATTTGCAGGTCCGCTCGGTCAGCGTCAGGATGGTAGCCCGCTGCGAGATCGGAACGAGCTCCGCAATCGGCTCTACGCGCGGCTTGGCAGCCACCACTGGAGCCGGCGAGATGTCTGCTTTCAGGGCCGTTGCGCCGATCGACTGCGGATGTGACGTCGTCGGTTTCTTCGGCGCTGCACCCGTTGCAGGAGCTGCGGTGCGCGGCCGGCGCGGCTTGGCGCTTGAAGAGGTGGACTTGGCGCGGCCGGACAGGCCAAGGCGGTGCACCTTGCCGATCACGGCGTTACGGGTAACACCACCCAGTTCGCCTGCGATCTGGCTTGCGCTCAAGCCGTCGCCCCAAAGCTTTTTGAGAAGCTCAACTCGTTCGTTTGTCCAACTCATTGCCGCACCCTTTAGTTTGACCGTCCTGCGGCCATTAACCCCGTGTTAAGCATGCGCAAGCACGCTTAATGCTGGCAGATCTAGTGCCTCTTGGTGATTTGCCTCACGAGATCTCGTGTCTGATTGCTGAGAGGTTACAATAACGTTAATTTGTCAGGCAACCACTCGACCCAAACCAGTTGGGGATGAAACGACTTTTCCCCAATTATGGCGAGGTCATTGAGAATTTTATGAAATCCGCCCTCCGCGGCACATGAAATGTCTTGTGCGCCATTTCCATTGACAGTGCATGGTACCGGCAGTGTATAAGAAAGCCGCTGCGTGCCGCCTCATCGGGGCGGCACGTTGCGTTTTGGCCCTTCGGCATCTTTTCAAGGTGACGGCCCGGCGTCGGGGCGACGCAGGGGACAGCAGGGGCGTTTAAAGGAGACAAACGAGGTTATGTCCGCGACTGCACTATTCGGAAATTACGCAAGATCGAACCTGTCTTTCGATCATGGGGAAGGCGTCTGGCTGGTTACCACCGATGGCCGACGATTCCTCGATTGCGGTTCCGGCATCGCGGTCAACGCACTCGGTCATGCCCATCCGCATCTGGTCAAGGCGTTGAAGGATCAGGCAGCCAAGCTGTGGCATACCTCCAACCTGCACCAGATCCCGGATGGCGAACGGCTGGCGCAGCGCCTGTGCGCGGAAACCTTTGCCGACAAGGTGCTGTTCGTGAATTCCGGCGCGGAAGCGATGGAAGCTGCCATCAAATGCGCGCGCCGTCATCATTATGACAACGGCAACCCCGAGCGGTTCCACATCGTGACCTTCGAAGGGGCTTTCCATGGCCGGACCATCGCGACCATCGCGGCTGGCGGCCAGGCGAAATATCTTGAAGGCTTTGGCCCGAAGGCTCCCGGTTTCGACCAGGTGCCGGCAGGAGACCTGGATGCGCTGAAAGATGCCATCGGTCCGCAAACGGCCGCGATCGCGATCGAGCCCGTGCAGGGCGAGGGCGGGATCCGCGAAATTCCGGCCGATTTCCTGCGTGCGCTGCGCAAGATCTGTGATGACAACGGCATTCTGCTGATCTTCGACGAGATCCAGACCGGTGTCGGACGGACCGGCAAGCTGTTCGCTCACCAGTGGGCGGGCGTGGAACCGGACCTGATGGCAATCGCCAAGGGTATCGGCGGCGGGTTCCCGATGGGCGCATGTCTTGCAACGGCAGAAACGGCAGCGGCGCTGTCCCCCGGGACCCATGGCACCACCTTTGGCGGCAATCCGCTGGCCATGGCAGTCGGCAATGCCGTTCTGGATGTCGTTCTGGAAGACGGGTTCCTGGAAGGTGTCCGTCAGAAGGGGCTCAGCTTCAAGCAGAAGCTGGCCGGACTGGTGGATAGTCATCCGGACGTTCTGGCCGAAGTGCGCGGCAACGGCCTGATGCTCGGTCTGAAATGCGTGGTGCCGGTGGCAGATTATGTGCTTGCAGCCCGTGAAGCCGGTCTGCTGGCAGTTCCTGCCGGCGATAACGTGAACGGCGTGCATCGCGGCCAGGGTCCTCTGGCCGGCAAGGTGCTGGCCATGATCTTCGAACAACCGTCGACCCGTACGCGCATTTCCTTCGATGTCGGCATGCGCGAGCTTGGCGGCGAGACCTTGATGCTGACCGGTGCGGAAATGCAGCTTGGCCGCGGCGAGACAATCGCCGATACGGCGCGGGTCCTGTCACGCTTTGTCGACGCGATCATGATCCGCATCCTCGATCACAACGACCTGCGCGAACTTGCCGAAAATGCGACGGTGCCGGTGATCAACGGCCTAACCAAGCTCTCGCATCCCTGTCAGATCATGGCGGATCTGTTGACCTTTGAAGAGCATCGCGGTTCGATCAAGGGCAAGAGCGTTGCCTGGACCGGTGACAGCAACAACGTGCTGGCTTCCTGGATTCATGCCGCGCCGCGCTTCGATTTCGAATTGCGCATCGCGACGCCGGGCGAACTGGCGCCGCCAATGGACCTGATTGAAACTGCTCGTGCCAAGGGTGGTTCCATTCAGGTCACGACGGACCCATATGAGGCAGTCAAGGGGACCGACTGTGTCGTGACCGACTGCTGGGTGTCCATGGGCGATGACGATGCGGAATCGCGTCACAACCTCCTCAGCGCCTATCAGGTCAACAAACGCCTGATGGCTGAGGCAAACCAGGACGCCCTGTTCATGCATTGCCTGCCGGCCCACCGGGGTGAGGAAGTCACCTCGGACGTCATGGACGGTCCCAACTCCGTTGTGTTTGACGAAGCCGAAAACCGGCTCCATGCCCAAAAGGGCATTCTGGCCTGGTGCTTCGGCGCAGCATAAGGCAAGCCAAGTGGCACTTAATCTTGATGAACTGGGCATTACGCCTGCAGGGCTGGACGCTGTCCGGCCCTTTGCCGTGGAAGGGCTCGACGTGCGCGGCCGTGCGGTCGCGCTTGGTCCTGTCCTGGAAAAAATTCTTGACCGGCATGCCTATCCGGAACCGGTCTCGCGCCTGCTGGCGGAAGCGATCGTTCTGACCAGCCTCTTGGGAACGTCGCTGAAATTCGACGGTCGCTTCACGCTGCAGACGCAGACGAAGGGGCCGGTGTCCATGCTGGTCGTCGACTTCAAGTCACCCGACGCAATCCGCGCCTGCGCAACCTTCGATGCTGCTGAAGTCGCAGCGCTGATAGCTGACGGCAAGGCGACGCAGGAGGCCCTTCTCGGGCACGGACATCTGGCGATGACCATCGACCAGGGAATGCACATGCAGCGCTACCAGGGACTGGTGGAGCTGGATGGTGTGTCGCTGGAAGAAGTCGCACGCCGGTACTTCGAGCGATCCGAGCAGATCCCGACAGAAGTTCGTCTTGGTGTTGGTGAACTGTTCACCCGCCAGGAAGGCGAGGGGCACGTGAAAACCTGGACAGCCGGCGGGATCCTGATTCAGTTCCTGCCCGAAGCGCCGGAACGCATGCGCCAGGCTGACATTGATCCGGGCAATGCCCCGGAAGGCACGAGCCCGCACGAGATTGACGAGGACGATGCCTGGGTGGAAGCCAAGGTACTGGTCGAGACGGTCAAGGATGTCGAACTGACCGATCCGGAAGTCAGCGTGGAAATGCTGCTCTTCCGGCTGTTTCACGAACGCGGCGTCCGCCTTTTCGAGCCGCAGCCGCTGGTCGACAAGTGCAGCTGCTCTCGCGAGAAGATCGAGAATGTTCTCGCCGGGTTCAGCGACGACGACGTCGACCACATGACTGTCGACGGCAAGATCATCGTCACCTGCGAGTTCTGCAGCACCAGCTACGAATTCGACGGCAAGCCCGGCCAGTAAGCCGGACTGTCATCAAATTCAAAAAGCCCGGATCGGAAACGGTCCGGGCTTTTTTTCTTGCTGCCTTGCGCGTAAGCCCTGGACTTGCGCTGCGCTTGTCCGGGCACGTAGTGGGCCCTAACTCGTGAGCCGATCCACGAATGCCCTGACTGCTTCGGCTGCCAGCTTGATGTTGCCGTCGAGTGTCGCCGGCGACTTGCCGCGCGGTCCGAAGTCGTGGTTGCCGTCTTCCAGATAAGTCAGGCTGACATGAGCTGGCAGGGTGACTTCATCGAGTTCCGCCTTCGAGCCGAACGGATCCCGGTCGCCCTGGAGAACCAGAACCGGCCGTTTGACGTCCTGCAGCGGTTGGAGCCGCCACTCGGCATCGGCCTTGCCGGTCGGGTGGAAAGGGTAGCCGAAACAGGCAACACCCTTGGCGCGCCCAGGCAGCGAGCCGCCGCCTGCCAGCATCGCGGCGACCCTACCACCCATGGATTTGCCGCCGATCAGCAGAGGGCCGTCGCTCTGGCTGAGGGCAGATTGCAGGGCGGTCTGGAACTCGGCAATCAGCTTGTCGGCCCGGGGCGGCGGCTTTTTCGGGCCTCCCGTCCGGCGGCCGGCCATATAGGCAAATTCAAAGCGTGCGGCCGCAATGCCTTGGCTCGCGAGGGCTGCCGCGAGCTTGTTCATGAACGCTGAGTCCATGGCAGCGCCAGCGCCATGGGCCAGCAGCAGGGTTGCCACAGGTGGCGTTTCGGGGCGGGTCCAGAGAAAGTCGGTCATGATGATGTGATCTGTCGCAGCGGCAAGGAATGATATCAGGAGTATTGTCGTATCGCCCTATCGTGCCATCGGGACCGTGGCAAGCAGCATTAGTCAGGACGTTTCAAAAGACCCCATGTTTGACCAGATCGACATCAACCAGGTTCGCATGGCCTGTTTCGGCGGCATCTTTCTGATAATGGCGCTGTTGGAGGCGGGCTTGCCAAGGCGGCGCCTGAAGAGCAGCCGTTTGAAGCGCTGGCCGACTAACTGGGGCATTGTTCTGCTTGATGCCCTTCTGGTGCGGCTGATCTTCCCCATCGGCGGCGTCGGCCTTGCAATGCTGGCACAGGAAAAGGGTTGGGGCCTCTTTGCATTTCTCGGCTGGTCGGGTGTTGTGGCCGGTTTGATCACCTTCGTCGTGCTCGATCTTGCGGTGTGGTTTCAACACCTGGTGTCGCACAAGGTTCCCCTGTTCTGGCGCATTCACCGCATGCACCACGCAGATAGTGAGGTGGACGCAACAACCGCGCTCAGGTTCCACCCGATCGAAATTCTGCTATCCTTCCTCTGGAAGGGGCTGGTCATCATCGCCCTCGGCGGTCCTGTTGAAGCCGTGCTGATCTTCGAGATCGTTCTCAACGGCTCTGCGGTTTTCAGCCACGCCAATGTCCGCTTGCCGCTTTGGCTGGACCGCCCCTTGCGGTTTCTGATCGTCACTCCGGACATGCACCGCATTCATCACTCGGTGCTACCGCACGAGACGGATTCCAACTACGGGTTCTATCTTTCAGTCTGGGACCGCCTGTTCGGAACCTACGTGGAAGATCCCGAGCAAGGACAGGAGACGATGGAAATCGGGCTCGGTGCCGCGCTCACGCCGCGTGCGCATTCGTTTCCCTTCAGCCTGGCGATCCCGTTCCTGAAAAATCCGGACCGCCGGAAGGCGGCGCGTGTCGAGGACGCGAAAGGCAAAAGCTGACCTGGTTCTTTGTCGGGAATGGCCGGAAAGGTCAGAAGAAGCTCATGGGAAAATAGCGCAGGTAAAGCTCGCGGTAGATGCCCTTCTGGTGAAGCTGGCGCAAGGCATATGTAAGGGCCGCAGCCCGTTCCGGATCGTCCTGGCGGGTCGCAATGGCCATGCCTTCATCAAAATAGCCCGGCTCCAGCCACGGGCCGCCGGCAAAGGCACAGCAGCCATCTGCAGCTTCGCTTGGCAGCCAGAACGACAGGTTCAGGCCGTCGCCGAACAGAGCATCGGCCGAGCCGCCCTTGACCGCCTCACGTGTTGCCTCTGCGGTTTCCAGGCTGATGATCTCGGCATCGGGAAAGAAGCGCTTGGCAAACGCCTCGTAGCGGGACCCTGCTTCAACGGCTATCCGCTTGCCAGTGAGCGCCTGCTCGTTGAAATCGGACGCGTTGTATGCCCGAACCACAAACCGCGCCGGCAGCTTCAGATAGTCCTCGGTGAAGTTGAGGCGGCGCGTGGAGGGGAGGCTGCGCGACAGGCCGGAGATAATCGCGTCACCTTCTTCTTCGTCCAGTGCAGGCAGAAGAACCTCGAAGTCCTTGATGCGCAGGGCGCAGGAACTTCCAAGTTCCTGGCAGAGAGCCCGTGCGAGATCGACATTGAAGCCTGTAAGACGGCCATGCTGGTCACGGAACACGAAGGGCGGATATCCGTCGGTTGCCAGAAACTGGATCTTGTCCGGAATGGCATTCGGCCGGTCGTGGACGGCTTTCGGATCCCAGAAATTGGGAACGCGGACCGAAGCCTCCTGGGCTGAAACCGACAGGACGCCGAGCGCCAAAGTACCAAGCGCCAAAGTGCCAAGCGTCAGCAGCCCGGCTGCAACGCGGCAGATCGTCTTGAGAAGTGGCAGTGAAGCTGGCACGCGGACGCCTCGTTCCATATCAGGTCATGGTCGGCAATACGCGCCGGGAATCGTACAGACAGAATATCGCGAACCGGCAGCGCTTGTCAGCCCGCTCCGCCGAAGATGGCACGAGGCATTCCTGAAAACAAACGCGTGACCTCTGACATTCACAGCGTCGACTGAATTCCGCGGAATGCGGTCAGGTCTCCGGTTCCGGATCATAGGAGCGCAGGACGACGATCGTATCGAAGCCCTTGATGTCGTCTTCATAGAAATGCGCCTCGGTGAAAGTTGCATAGGCTTCCATGGAAGAGCACTGCACGGTGAGTACCAGATCGGCCGGACCCGTGACGTGATAGATCTTTTTCACTTCCCGAAGCGTCAGCAACTTCTGCCGCAACTTCGCCATGCGTTCCGGCTGTCCACGCGACAGCATCAGCATCACGAGCAAGGTAACGGAGGCGCCAGTTGCCTCCGGTGACACGATGGCCACTTCCCGCTCGATCGCCCCGACTTCTCTCAGGCGTTGCACCCTGCGCAGGCAGGCGGCAGAAGACAGGCCAACCTTCTCGGAAAGCTCCTTGCCGGTTTGCCGGGCATCGAGGCTGAGGAGACGCAGCAGCTGATGATCGAAATCGTCCAGATCCATGATGGGGGAGGTCCTGTTCGGTGCAATTGTGCGGTAGTTTATCTCAAAATCCAAATTTTTGCGAATTTATCGCTCAAACTTGAGAATTTTGCGCTCTGTCCGTAGAGGCTTTTTCTAAAATTGCTCCTGTCCCGTCGGAAAGGAGCAAAACAGATGACCGATCACCTTGTACACCTGCACCTGGCACGCGTCCGTAGAGCCGGTCTCGGTGCTGCCGTCTTGCATTTTGCGCTGAAGTGCCTGCGCCGTTGAAGAAAAGCCACTGGGAAATTCGGGAATTGGATTGGTTGTTTGGAGCGGGTGAGGGGAATCGAACCCCCGTCTTAAGCTTGGGAAGCTTAAGACGGTATTTCTCTGCATTTCGATGGTATGCGATAATTGGCTGAAAATTAAAGAAAAAAGGCCTAATTGGCTACGCTGCTTTGCGACGTAGGTTGCGCTGAGTTGCTTCCCCGTGCTTCCCTATTGCTTCCCCGGCGGATATGGACAGGCGTAGTCTGACCGGTCCCACGGGCTGGTTTGTCTGCGCAGCTATAAGACAGTAGGGGGAGATCTGCCGTCCATGCCGTCCGTGCCGTCTAAGATGTTGTTATGCACGAAGAAGCTTTCGGACGGCAGCCGAAATGGTGCCGTCCTTGTCATCATCGCTGCTGTCCAACCTCTGTGTGTCATCGTCATCGGCGGGCTGGCAATGACCAGCGGCCAGACAGAGGTGTCGTTGCCTGGATGTGCAGGGACCGTACGCCGGGGTTTCAGCCATTACGGGCGGGAAGACCCCGACGTTTCACCAGTAGCTCAGTTCGCAACCGATACACGCTTTTCTTGCACGCGTTCGCACAAATGCACGAATGCACAGATGCATGCGAGAAAGTTAGGGACCTTACAAACGCACTTGCCGACTACGGGTGGAAAGCTCCCGGCATCGCGCCAGTCTCACGCTCAGAACAAAGCCTAAAGTCTAAAGTTGAGGACTAAAGTTGAGATCCAGAAAGAGACTGACCAAACGAACGGTCGATGCAGTGCGCGCGGATGCCAAGGATTTGTTTCTCTGGGATGACGAAGTGCGGGGATTTGGCCTTCGGGTCAAGCCGAGCGGAACAAAGACTTATTTTATCCAGTACCGCAACAAGCAGCGCCGAACCCGAAAATTCGCGATTGGCCAGCACGGCGCGTTGGCTCCCGATGAGGCTAGAAAAATCGCCAGACAACTTCTTGCGGATGTTGCACGCGGCGCGGACCCTTCTGCGGAGCGCAAGGCGATCAGGGATGCGGAAACTGTCGCCAAGTTTCTCGATCGTTTCGAGACGGACCACATTGCGAAGAACCTGGCAGCGAGTACGGCCAAGGTCTGGCGATATCTCATTGCCACCCATATTCGTCCGGCGCTGGGCACGTTTCTGGTAGCGTCAGTCACGCGGCAGGACATCATCAAACTGCACCGTTCTATCCCTGGTGGCGGACGGCAAGCCAACAATGCGCTGACCGTTCTCAGTAGCATTTTCGCGCGTGCCGAGGAGTGGGGCGCGCGGCCGGAAGGGACAAATCCGGTTGCCGGTGTGCAGCGGCACAAGGAAAATGCACGGGAACGGTTTTTGACCGACAAGGAAATCACCCGGCTCGGCAAGGCTTTGCGAGCCGCCGAAGAGTCTGGCAGTGAACACCCCTGCCACCTGACCGCCGTCCGTCTTCTGCTGTTCAGCGGAGCACGTACAACGGAAATCCTCACGCTGGAATGGAAACACGTCAACCTGGCGAACGGCCTTGTTGCTTTTCCAGGAGTGAAAGGCGGAGAACGGGTGGAGCACCCTGTCAGCAGTCACGTGCTTGAGATCCTGAAGACGCTGCCCCGTGTGAAAGGATCACCTTGGGTGTTGCCGATGCCAACCGATCAGAAAGAGGCGATGCCATACCACCAATTGCGGCGTTGTTGGGATCGGCTACGGACGGCGGCCGAACTGCAGGACGTGCATCTGCACGATCTGCGACACACTGTCGGCACAATGGGGGGACAGTCGGGCGCGAATGCGTTCATGGTCCGCGATCTGCTCCGTCATCGCACTGTGGCAATGACAAGCCGGTATGCGAACCGTGACAATGACCCCTTGCGTGAATTATCAGACAAGGTTTCCGGCAGAATAGCTGCGGCGCTGGGCGGCCTACAGGTGGCCGTAGAAGGGAGCGCTGATCACGTTGAAGAACGGAGCGGCAGCACGGCCAACGGCAGTGCCGGAAGCACGCAAAAAGCCTGACACTGACAAAAAAACGGCCCTGAAACAGGGCCGCGTGAAACTGTAACCCGTTTTGACGGTTATGCCGCGAGGTTCTTCGATGCCTGTTGTTGTCTCAATAGCAGAAGCTCTTGCGACGCAAAGTTGGCGGCGCGAGACGCCATTTCTGCTGCGGATATGCCGTATTGCGCGTAAACCTTCAGAAGAAACTCTGCGCGATTTTCGAACTCGGAATAGCTCGCAGGAGTGCGCGCCTCAATGGACGCAACAATTTCATCGTTTATGTGCCAGAGGCATTCGATCAAACTGTCTACTACGTTTCCTGCCGCATTCGGGTTCACGCCGGCTTCCATAGAGTGAGATGGTTGGCAAAGGTTGGCGGCAAGAATGTCGCAGATCGCTGACAGCGTTTCGTATAAATGATAGCGATCAGAAGGATCGGCTTCCTTGAGGTTTATTTTGACCGATGCGAAATCGGCAGCCTTCCCAAAGCTGTTGCTGATTGTGTTGACTTCTGTTGCCGTTTTCTGGATTTCTTGTCCTGTTGCCGGGTTGATTCCAGCCATTGCATAGGCGCGCGTGGCCAGCGCCTCCTGATGGGTATTTCTGTCCATATCGCCATTGTCGTCGGCGAAGATGATTTTGAAAGTCAGGTCTTCCATCGTACACGGCTCAAAGTCAGCGGCTTGCTGTTGTAGCAACTCAATCTCTTCGGAAATCGTTTCCCTCACGGCGTCGTCACAGTCGTCATGCAGGTTCCGTAACTTTTCTTCTTGGGTCCGCCAGCGGTGGAAAAGTTCGCGCAGCTGGCTTTGGCCGGCGCTATTGGGTTTAGCTGCCAAATCCTCGTTCAGGCTGTGACTGATATCCTTGTCCCGCATGTCGTACTCCTTTTGGTTTTGGGAATTCGCAGCCGAGGCAGGCCGCGACTTTTTTGTCCGGTTGAAAATTCAATCCGGCACGGGTCGCTTCACGCGGCCATTGTGAGCGCTTCGATTTCGGTCTGAAGATCAGCCTGGCGGGCAGAGCGAAAGTTCGCGACCGCGTTGCTGTATGTCAGCAAGGCCAGCTTTTCTATTGCTGCTTCCAGCCGGAAGGCGCGGATTTCGGGGGAGAGAGATGCTGCGTAGGTGCACATCCGTTCGGTTCGACGGCTCGCGATCGCAGCGCACCGGGCTTCAAACCAACCATCGCGAAGGGCCTGCGCAAAGCAGCTCCGGAGCGAACGGGGCGTGCCGTAAATGTGCTGATTGCGAATGCAGTTTGCCCGGGTTTCGCGAGCCATGGTCCAAGCGGTGCTGAAGATAATCGAGTGATTGAAAGCCATAGTGGACACCTCGTCGAAACATGTTATCTTTTTAGTATCATATTAACTAATAAAGGTCAATCTAAATAGATCATATGATACAGAAAGGATGAAAAATGATAAGCATGGCGCAGTTACGGGCAGCGCGCGCTTTGATCGGAATATCTCAAGCCGATTTAGCAAGGCGAGCATCGCTTTCCCTGCCGACTATCAAGCGAATGGAGACGATGGGACCAGAGCGAAGTACCGCAGCGAACGTAGAGGCAGTGAGGCGTGCGCTCGATGCGGCCGGGGTGGAGTTTATCCCGGAAAATGGCGGCGGCGCTGGGGTGAGGCTGAAGACGGCCAACGTGACTGCTGATACAGCCGCGCGGCCATGAGTACGAACTATTCGGAATGCGGTGCAGTTAGATGAAGAAATACAGGCCTGATCAGGCACCATGGCACTCTGGCGGACTTGAGCCCACACTGAATGAACTAAAAGACTTAAGGGAAAAAAGAGCGACTTCGGTCCTGTCATCTGATGAGGCCAAGAACCTTGATCGGTGTATTCGGGATGAGGCTTTGTGGCATCGCTTGTTTGGACTGCGGACGCCGTTTCAAGGTCGGGCGCTTCTATACGAAGCCCCATTTCCACCAGGTTGGCGTCCGTGGGAACGACCGTCCGCCCCGTTTCCACGGTATGAATTTGACAAACTCATCGAGGAAGCTTTGTCCCGGCGGGGAGATCCATGGAAGTCGGAGCTAGAGCAGTCTGGGGTCCGCTGCCTGTTTCTTGAAACGAGGGCGGAAATTCGCCGATGGTTTCTTCGGATCGAGGCCGCGCACGGCGGTTACATCCAAAGGACAGAAACTGCCAAAAAATTTAAAATGCTCTTGGAGTCCAGTTCAGCAGTTCTTGAGGCGATTGATAAGATGAGGGAGGCGATAATCTACCTTTCAAATATTCAAATTGAAGATGGAGACAAAAATATCGATCCATTTACGAAGTACATCGATCTATACGACGATTTTATTTTTGATAGGCGATTTAAGGATATAGAGGAATACCTTGTTAATCTTGAATACCCGACTAGGCGACACATAGATTATTATTCTCCAAAAGGAGCGCTATCGACATCAGAAAAGCTGCCTGGACGAAAAAAGGGAACGGGCGTCAATGTCAGGCGTAGACTATTGGGCATCAATGCCATGGTCTTATTCGCGTTTCTCAAGAATGCATTTCCGGGCCAAGACAACACGGCCTTTGAAAATTTTCTCTCGGATCTTGAAAACCTTTTCTTTGCCGATGAAGACACTGAAGCACCAAGGCCATCTGAAGTGCCATCGGTTAATCGCAAAGACATACATCGGCTCGCGCGCGATACCGTTCAGCTACTCAAGGATATCGAACTGGACGAGCGCATGGATTTGATCCCGAAGGAATTTGACGATTTAGGCAGATCACAAGAGAAACTTCGGCAAATTTTTGAGGAACAAGTCTGGAATAGTTGGGACGAAACGGCTCCTGGGCTTTGGTCCCATCCGTGCACAGATGCACGCGACACCACTTAATTGGCTGAAAAAATCGTAATTCACGTTGGGTACTGAACTTCATCGCCCAACTATCAAACTCCTGCGTAACTCATAACGCAGGAGAGCAGATAATGATGAATTTGGTTGAGCAGCTTGATCCCGACCGGCTGATGAACGAACAGGAAGCGGCGGATTTTCTAAGTATCAGTTTCAGGACCTTGCAGGCCTGGCGCGTCCGCGGTGGTGGGCCACGCTACTGCAAAATGGGCCGTGCCGTCAGGTATCGCCGCGCTGATCTAGTTGCCTTTGCTGGGGCCAACACCGCCCGCACCACGACCGAAGCAGATGCGAAGCGGGACGGTGCCAATGGCTGATATAGATAAGCAGAGCGCCCGCATCGAAGAATGCGACACGCCGCACCTCAATGCAGTCCGAATTGGCGCGAGCGCGCAACTCGTTACCGCGCCGTGCCCATGGTGCGGCCGAAGTCATCCGCACGGTGGCGGAACCGATTTCAAATCCGGTGAAATGCTCGTTGATCGGGGGTCTCGTGTCGCGGACCAGTGTTTTGATGACTATGCCTGTAAGATTGGTCCGCGCGGCTACAAGCTGATCGAATGGACTTCGGTTGCCAACTATCGAGAGGCTGCCAACTTCTTCGGTGTGCTTGCAGATCGTCCGTTGATCGCCAGGCTACACCCGAAGAATGGACGGCACTCACGCTTGATGTCAGTGATCGCGAAAACGATGTTTCCGGGCCCGCGGGTGGACGCGGGCCGTTGTCGCTCCGGTAAAATTGTGGCGGCTCTCGATGAGAATTCGCGGTGTTTCTATCTCGGGCGTGACGGCTCTTGGTTCGTGTCGTCAAACGACAATGAAACAAAGGTGCTCGCACGTGGCGACAACCTGTTGCAAGCGCTGGCATTGTTCTCAGGAATGCCTGCGAGTCATGTGGCGGAAAACCTGCTGTTTGCCACAACCGGTTGTGTCCTGGGGCATTTGACTGGATCTGCATTCGGTTCGCTGATCGATCAGTGCGCGGGGCACGCGGAGATCGTCGATCGGGATCGTTTTCCAGGCAATCCGGAATTTCTCCTGCGGATGATTGGCGGTGGGTTGGCTTCGCCTTCGTCGCAAGTCCCTCCGCTAATAGAGGTCTTTTTTCTCCTGATGTTGCCGGGTGGAACGGCGCATGGCGGTGTGATGGAGTACAAGAACGCCCAGCGCCAAATCAGCACAGTCATACTTCATACTGGCGATTGGGCTGGAAGCTTTCCCTATGCCGGATCTAGCGCAAATTCGGGGCAGCCGGTCCGAATGCAGGGCCACAATTTGTTGAGCCTGCTTGCCGCGCTCACAGGTCTCGATGCCGGTTGGTATGCCGAGCGGATCTTGACGGCCGGGCTGGGGTTCGATCTTCCCGCAAAAATCCGTAGTCAACTTGCCGGGGGACTCACGGAAGCCATTGGGCAAGCGGCCGTCCGTGATGGGTTGGAAGGCTCGGAATGAGGCGGCGGCAAGTGAATTTTGAGCGGATTGCGGCAGCGGCGCTGTCGCGATCCGACGCACTCGTGGAGCGTTGGCTGCCAGATGGCCGGCGAGAAGGTGCGGAGTGGGTGGCTCGCAATCCTCGCAGGTCAGACCGGAGATATGGCTCCCTGAAAGTGAACCTGCAAACGGGGAAGTGGGCGGATTTCGCAACCGGTGACAGCGGCCGGGATCTGATCGCACTGGCAGCTTTCCTGTTCGGTTTGTCGCAACCTGATGCGGCTGTGAAGGTCGCGGAGATGTTGGGGGCCCATCCGTATGACGAATGACCCCTTCGCGCCGCTCGACGGGGCGGGGAGGCCGGTGCGCCGCTCTGCGTCACAGGATTGGACGGCCATTATCCCCGTGCCGGAAACCGCTCCCAAGCCTCCTGCGCGACACCCCAAACGCGGCAAGCCGTCAGGGGTATGGAAGTATCTCGACGCGGACGGCAAGCTTTGCTCCCTGGCTGTACGTTTTGACGGCAAGGACGGCGACAAAGCCGTCCTTCCGTTAACCTGGCAAAAAGATACCAAAGGCCGAGAGGGTTGGCGATGGGCAGCAATCCCCGATGCGAGGCCGCTCTATCACCTCGATCAACTCGCCCAGCGCCCGGATCTGCCGGTACTGGTATGCGAAGGTGAAAAGGCAGCGGACGCGGGGCAGGTTCTGTTATCTGGCTTTATCGTGGTGACCAGTGGCGGCGGCAGCAAAGCGGCCGAGAAAACGGACTGGTCGCCACTAATTGCGCGGCGGGTTGTGATCTGGCCGGACGCCGATGAAGCGGGCGATGCCTACGCGGCAGACGTGGCGCGCATGGCGCTCGACGCCGGGGCCGATACCGTTGCAATAATTGAACCGCCCAATGAAGTTGAGCGTGGTTGGGATGCTGCCGATGCCTTGGCTGAAGGTTGGGACCAAACACGTGCACTGGACCTGATTTCACGTGCAAATGCGTGCACGACGCGTGCACCCAACGTCACCCACAAGAATGAAATTTCAGCCAATTCCAATGATTTGCGTTCCGCGCATAGCTCGTCCAGCCGGACGCCCCCGGACACCATTGCCGATAGGGATGCTGAAGGGGGGGGCAATTCCCGGAAGCGCAAGCGTCCGCCTCAGCGGGATCAGGTATTGAGCTTGTGCGAATTTGTTGAGCTTTGGCACGATGAGGGGTTTGAAGCGTGGGCCACGTTCAAGGTCCGAAACCATTCTGAAAACTGGCCCATTCGCTCGCGGGAATTTCGGCGCTGGATCGCAGCTCGTTACTATGAGGAAAGTGGAGGAACGCTTGGCGGTCAGGCGATGGAAGACGCCCTGCGAGTGCTCGACGCCCGTGCCGTAAACGAAGGGCCGCAACATCGCGTCTTTATCCGGTCCGGTGAGACACCTGGGGTTATCTGGATAGATTTGGGAGATGCAGACTGGCGCGCGGTGAAGATAACACCGTCAGGTTGGGAAATTGTCTCCCGGCCGGAATGCAAATTCCGCCGATGCCAAGCGATGTTGCCTATGCCTGATCCGGAGAAGGGTGCCTTTATCGAAGAGTTGGCGAATTTCGTCCGCGTGTCGAAAGACGAGGATATGCTTTTGATTGTCGCTTGGCTGGTGACTTCGCTCCGGCCAAATGGCCCTTTCCCGATCTTGCTGGTGAACGGGGAACACGGCAGCGCGAAATCCACCACAAGTCGCATGCTGCGAAAGCTTGTTGATCCAGCTCGCGCTCCGTTGCGGTCTGCGCCGAAGGATGATCAAAACGTTGCTGTCGAAGCTGCAAATGCTTGGGTGATGGCTATCGACAATCTGAGTGGCATGCCGAACTGGCTTTCGGATGCCCTTTGCATGGTCGCCACGGGATCGGGGCTGACGACTCGTCGCCTTCATACAGATCGAGAGCAAGAGGTATTTGACGCAGCGCGACCCATCATTCTCAACGGCATCAATGATCTGGCAGAGCGAGGCGACCTAGCTTCACGCGGCGTTGGTGTCTATTTACCGGCAATTCCGGAAGAAGAACGACGCACGGAAGAGGAAATATGGTCGGAGTTCGATGAGGCTTGGCCTCGCATCATGGGATGTTTGTTCGACGGTGTATCGCGCGCCATGCAGCGCAAGAACCTTGTTCGGCTTGAACGTCTTCCTCGCATGGCGGATTTCGCGCGGTGGGCCGAGGCGGCAGGTCCAGCGCTCGGCTGGGAGCCGGGGCAGTTTCTGGCGGCGTATGAGCAAAACCTGAGAGGAGCCACAGAGAGCAAGTTCGAAAATGACGCCGTAGCAGTCGCAATTCGCGACAAGCTTTTCGAGGATTTCCCAAACAGTTTTGCTGGCACGCCCACGGCGCTATTCACTGCGATGATGCTATATGCGCCGGACTCGCGCGAGCAGCGCCGTGGTTGGCCGGCAAACGCAGCCGCTCTGGGAAAGCACTTGCGTCGTATCGCGCCCATGCTGCGGACTGTGGGAATTAGTTTTGAAAGCGCTCATTCGGGTGACCGGATGTGCCGATTGTGGCGGGATACGTGAATTGCAACTGCGGATGTTTAAGGTGTCACTGGCGGAATACCTCAAACTATTGTTCACGCGGGAAGCGGATATCTGTAGCGAAAAAATGCAGAAACACTCTCGTTAATAAGAGGCACGGGTAACAAGATCAGCGCAGATGGAAATTACAATAACTCAGGCCCTGAGACCTGTGAGGTCCGTCTTCGAAGGCTTTCGCAAGCCTACCGGCCCCAGAGACTCTTTAAGAGAGCGGAAGTGCCGATTGCGGGAAATCCGCTATTGGAAAAAGTTCAGTATCAATGGAACCCAGAAAAAAATTTTTGCGACTCTAGCCCCTAAATTTTCGAGGACGATGTCAGGTGCGAATTTTTCCGGGGCGATTTCTATTCTGCCGACGGATCTTTGGAGACACCCTTGAAGTGAACGTTTCGTTGTTTTGACAAAATAGCAGGAGATCTTGCCTCAGGAGGCGGGCATAGCCCTTGGCTGGTAAGCCTATTTTCTGTAGTGAGCTCGGGTTTCGGTGTGCCCATTACTGATGGAGGGACAGGTATTGTCAGCTGCATTCCATGTGTTTGGATCAGTAATGTTTCCGCAGTGGATGTTGACGAAGTATCTCGGCCTGCGGTGGGTACGAAGAAGCTAACCGCGATGGCGATGGTGAACGCGACCACGCCGTTGCGGATGAGTTTAATTGCTGTCGATGCTTCATTTGAACGAATAATGTTCATGATTTGAAAGCCGCTCGCAGCCTTCCTTATCTCATCCGCTGCCTCGTTTCCGCCTCGCGCAATGATGCGAAGATAACCAGCGCCATACCCATATCGCGGCTTCGGGCGGAGACCGCTGAAACCGATCAGGGCGCCACATAGAAACATGCTCATCGACACGAAGAGAAGGACTGCGATGACCGTCTTTGCTGGCGTCGCGGCCAGCCCATCGAAGATGGTTTTGGAAGCAACGCCCCCCACTGTGACGGCCACAGATAGTGCAACAGTCAACTTAGTCAGTTTTTCGTCAAGCTCTTTGGCACGGGTCCATTCGGTCTCTAGATATTTAGTCAGTTGGTCAGTGTCTAATGCCCTGATGTCGTCAAACTCCGGAGCTGTTTCCCAGGCTTCAAGCTGCCTAGCCAGCTTCCGATTAACGGTCAACATGCCGATTGCATCAGGCACCGCCCGCTTCGCCAATTTTCGAAGCTTCAACAGGATGGACATGCCAATTCCTCTGCAATTGCAGCGGATAAGCCGCGCCCTTCTCGGTCTAACCATCCCCATTCGCCAGTTGGATTGATTTCGATGAACCAATAGCGCTCATCGGAATGAGCTAAGTCGATCGCGCCAAATCGCAAACCGAGGTCGCGAACAAGTGAACGACAACGTTCGGCTATATCCATGGGAAGATCGTAGTCCCGATAAGAAATTTCATTCTTGGCTAGGACGCGCCAGTCGCCATCGATGGCTCCATGCTCACTAGTGATGGCGTCACACCACAAGCGATCTCCGACAACTGTTACTCGCAGGTCTAATTTGGGGGCGAGGACGCTTTGACAAGTTGCAGGTGCGAAGTGGAAATGCTCGTCAGCGCATTTTGCCCAGTCAATCAAAGTCGTGTAGCCGAAATGCTGATAGTGTTCATCCTGTAGCAGCACCGTATCGACGCTTTTCAATGCGATTCGAGTGCCGATCTTACCTGGGACGTCTGCCTTGGGATCATTCGTCACCAGTGTTGATGGCACGTCGAAACCAAGAGCTGCTGCGCGCCTCAATTGGTAGGGCTTAGACTCTGCTTGATACGTCTCTGCCGGATGGTTCATCCAGATCGCATGGTCGAACAGCATCATGCCGCGCATGGCGCCTGACCATTGTGAGCGTTCCAACTGTTCGGTCGTCGTCAATCTGCGACCCGGAGTATTTCGGAGAAAAGTTGCTTGCCGCCACCACACCGATCGCAATTCAGATCCCACATGCCAAGTTTGGCTATCATATCGGCACGTCATAGTGGCTGCCAAGGGGTCGATTGAGAACCTTAAATCGGCAAGCTGATCTTGGTTTATACGCAAGAACGATACGCCTTGCCGAGAGAGATGGTCGCATATTCTGTCGGTCGAATAATCCAACAATCCGGACAGAATAAGAACAGCGACACTATTTTCTGTCATGGGATTACTGACCCTTTTGATCCTCACCTGTCTCGAGGTCATTTTTTTTGGTCTGTATGTCGCATCGAGTGTCGTAAGCGATCAAGCCCTCGTTGTTGCGCCAGACACCGGCGGCGAAATCATACTCGGCATCTGCCGGCACGGCGATTTTCCCGAGTTTTGTCGCCTTTGCCTCTCGCTGTAGAACGTGCATCGTCGTATCCCTCTCCGAGCAAGTCGCGTCTGCCGATGGTGCTAGCCGCTCCTATTGAACACTTGTGTCTCATAGCACAGGCGCTCCGCAAGCGGCCAGAACTGAACCGAACGTTTGCTTACGGGTCGCTTCGAAAGCACTCTGAAAGCGCCGGACGGCAAGTCGCGGCTCTTTCTGCGTGATCCAAAATCAGTAAAGGACCAAGAGCTGCCTATCGCAAGCGAGCTTCACTGAAAAGGCAATCTCACTAGGGTATACCAAAACGAGACAAGCTATTGAGACAACAAATATGTCTCAATAGGGTTGATTTAATATTTTTGAGACGATATAGCGCTGTAAGCGCCGTCTGCGGCCCACCGGGTTTCATCTTGACGGGGTGAAGTTCCACGGCAGGAGTTCGTCGATCCTGCTTTTCGGATGACCG
>MRWG01002996.1_pt1 | contig 35306 bp, 34 predicted proteins | sample 1013341 | NCBI WGS metagenome assembly MRWG01 (sample SAMN06117577, study PRJNA244670) | biofilm metagenome | biome: Water; feature: Cathode Biofilm; material: Biofilm; isolation source: microbial consortium enriched at the cathode of a solar microbial fuel cell | place: USA: District of Columbia ... | reverse complement strand
CATCCGAAAGGACTGATGACAGTCTGCAAAGGCTGATCGACATAGCCCGGACAGAAATACAGTCAGACCAGCCCGGCAGCCGCAGCGTACGCCTGCACCTGTGCGAACTGATCTTCATCGAAACGCTTCGCCGCCATGTGCTGTCGCAGGCCCCGGCGAGCGAAGGCTGGCTCGGCGCCCTCACCGACCCGGTCGCCGGTGCCGCGATCACCGCCATACACGCCGACCCGGCATCGGACTGGACGCTGGAACGCCTTGCCCGGCAGATCAACACGTCCCGCACGGTGCTGACCGAACGCTTTGCCGGAAAAATGGGTCAGGGACCGATGCAATATGTGACGTCCTGGCGCCTGCAGCTCGCAGCGCGCCAATTGCGGGACAGCAGATCATCAATTGCGGAAATCGCCTGGAACGTGGGTTACCGGTCGGAAGCAGCGTTTTCCCGCGCATTCAAGAAGATGGCGGGCATGTCACCCGGAGCCTGGCGGCGGATTGGTTGATCCTTCGGGCATGGCTGGCGAACCAACCTCGCGTCAATGCAAGCGTCTAAACCTCGCCGCTGACCACCAGTTGCATGCGGTCCGCCGCCACGCGGGCACGGGTGTATTGCAGGGGCTTGCCGGTCATGTCCAGGTTGACGCTTTCCATCACCATCACCGGCTGGCCCAGCGCCAGACCAAGCTGCTGGGCATCGCGGTTTTCCACCAGCTCGGCCGTGATGCGCGTTTCCTTGCGGCGGTAATCGGAAATGCCGGCGCGTTGCAAAGCCGCGGTGATTGATCCGGTGTCGGCATAATCGGCGACGAAATTGGGCACGCGGGACTGTTCGAACCAGCTTGTGGCCGCGATCATCGGCACACCATCGGCAACGCGCAGGGTTTCCACGCGAATGAGCAGCGTTCCGAGCGGCACGCCAAGCTGATGCGCCAGCAGGGCGTCGGCTTCCTCGACAGCCGAGCCGATCAACCGTCCGGACGGTGCCCGAAGTTGGCCCGAAACGATTTCCGAAAAGCGCGTGCGCGGACCGATAGGATAGCTGAGCGGGGCTGAGGCAACAAAGGTGCCACGGCCCTGGTCGGCCCGCAGAATACCATCCGACGTCAGCGCGGCGATTGCCCGGCGCACCGTGTGGCGGTTGACGCCGAACCGGCTTGCAAGCTCGGATTCCGGAGGCAGGCGGCTGCCTTTTTCAAAGGCCCCGCTCACGATTTCCGCCTTCAGCGTTTCCATGATCTGGCGCCACACCGCAATTCCGGCGCTGCGGTCGAGAGTGCTGTTCGTCGTCATGAGCCCGTCATCAAATTTCGGTACCAAAGAGTCAACCGGATTATTTGTCTAGACAAATAGACAAATCAAGTCTAGGACAAGGGCGTTTTCAAACGCTTTCCGAAGAACCGCCCAACCCAAAAGGCGCGCTTCATGACAGACATTACCTCTTCCGCCTCCCCAGACACCCAACCCGGCGCAGCCGTGAGCGCCCGTCAGAAGGTGATCGCGACACTGGCCGCAGCCTCCGCCGAGGCCGTCGCGGAAAAATTCAGCGCACTTCCACCGCAAAGCTACGAGCTGGTGCGCCAGCCCGAAACCGGCCTTGTGATGGTGCGCGGCCGCATGGGCGGCACCGGCAGTCCGTTCAACCTGGGCGAGGTCACGGTCACCCGCTGCGTTGTTCGCCTGGAAACCGGTGAAACCGGCAATGCCTACAGCCTTGGCCGCAACAAGCAGAAAGCGCTGCAGTCCGCCGTGATCGACGCCCTGTGGCAACACCCTGCAATGCAGGAGCGCATCGAGACGGACATCATCGCGCCGCTGGCCGAAGCCCAGGCAGGAACGCAGGAAACCGTTCGCGAGGAAACCGAGGCCACCAAGGTCAACTTCTTCACCATGGTGCGGGGAGACAACTGATGAGCGCAGCACAACAGACCGCCGCCGCACCGCTGGCCGCAGGATTTCAGGACCCGGTTCACGATGCGCAGGGTTGCTTTCGCGCGATCATGAATGCCATGGCCCGCCCGGGTACGCGGCAGGCGATTTCCGCCGGCAGTCTGAAGCCGCCCGCACCGCTGACGCAGGTGGCCGCCACCATTGCCCTGACACTGTTCGACTACGACACGCCGATCTGGCTCGACAAGCCTTTGATGACGTCGGACGCCGTGAAGACCTTTCTGCGCTTCCACACCGGCTGCCCGATCGTCACCGAACCGGTGGAAGCGGCCTTTGCGCTGGTCAGCGCACCGGTGAACATGATCCCGCTGGCAAGTTTCAACCAGGGATCCGCCGAATATCCGGACCGGTCGACAACGGTGATCCTGACTGGTCAGGACTTCGGGTCCCATCCGGCAGTCTCCTTTAGCGGTCCGGGCATCAAGGACACCGTTTCCTTTGGCACCGGTCCGGTTCCGCCAGTGTTCTGGGACCAGGTGATTGCCAACAACCGCCAGTTTCCACGGGGTATCGATCTGGTCTTTGCCGGACAGGATGTGCTGTCTGCCCTGCCCCGTTCCACCCGCATCCTCAAAGCGGAGGTCTGATCCATGTATGTAGCCGTAAAGGGTGGCGAAAAGGCCATCCGCAACGCCCACAAGCTCATGGGGCGCGTTTCAGCCACCTACAAGGACCTGCCGGGCGGCCAGATGCTGGGCCCGACCTTCGACTACAGCCACCGCCTTCTGGATTTCGCGCTGGCCGCCGAAGAGGACGGTCTCGAAAAGCCTGTCGAAACAGCTACCGCTGAAGAAGGCAGCATGCCGCGCGTCACCGACCTGCTGGGCGACGAAGGCCTGATGGAGCCGGACCCGGTAACCGACGAGGATGCGCCCGTCGGCGACCTGACCCGCGAGCCCCTGTCCTTCCCGGCCGACCGGGACCTGCGCCTGCAGAACCTCGCCCGTGGCGACGAAGGCTTCCTGCTGGCATTGGCCTATTCCACCCAGCGCGGCTACGGCCGCACACACCCCTTCGCCGGCGAAATCCGCTACGGCGAGGTCGAAGTGGAATTCTTCGCCGAGGAACTCGGCTTTGCCGTCACGCTCGGCGCCATCAAGGTAACCGAGTGCCAGATGGTCAACCAGTTCAAGGGTTCGGCCAAGACCGCCCCGACCTTCACCCGGGGTTACGGTCTCGTGTTCGGGCAGGTGGAGAGAAAGGCCATGTCCATGGCCATGGTCGACCGTTCCATGCGGTGGCAGGAACTGGGCGAGGAACAGTCCGCCCCGGCTCAGGATGTCGAATTCGTCCTGTCCCATTCAGACAACATCCAGGCGACCGGTTTCGTCGAACACCTGAAGCTGCCGCATTACGTCGATTTCCAGGCCGAACTCGATCTGGTGCGCCGGATGCGCGGCGAATGGTTCGAAAAACGCCGCCAGGAAGAAGAAGAGGGCAGCACCGCCCAGGAGGCGGCGGAATGAGCAGCGGACTCAGTCATATGACGTTCATCGTCAGTGATCTGGACAGGATGACGAACCTGCTGACGACGGTGCTCGAAGCTCGGGAAGTCTACTCCAGTCAAGAGGCCACCTTTTCCCTCTCCCAGGAAAAGTTCTTTCTGGTCGGTGACGTCTGGATCGCGATCATGCAGGGCGATGCCCTGAACGAGCGCACCTACAATCACGTGGCTTTCAAGATTGAAGAGGAAGACTTCGACACGAAGCTGGCAGCCGTCGAGCGCCTTGGCCTGGAAGTCAAACCACCGCGCGCCCGCGTCGAAGGTGAAGGCAGGTCCATCTACTTCTACGACAACGACAATCACCTGTTCGAGTTGCACACCGGAACGCTGGACATGCGCCTCGACCACTATCGCCGGATACTCAGGGAACGGAGTGCTGCGCAATGAACGACACGGCTCAGATTTTCGAACAGGGCGAATACAACTTCGCCTATCTGGATGAGCAAACCAAGCGCATGATCCGCCGGGCAATCCTGAAGGGCATCGCGATACCGGGTTACCAGGTGCCTTTCGCCTCGCGCGAAATGCCGATGCCCTATGGCTGGGGCACCGGCGGGGTGCAGGTCACGGCGGCAATTCTGGGCAAGGACGATTGCCTGAAGATGATCGACCAGGGCTCCGACGACACCACCAACGCGGTTTCCCTGCGCGGTTTCTTTGAAAAGACCGCCGGCGTGCGCACGACCTACGAGACGTCGGAGGCAAGCGTCATCCAGACCCGCCACCGGATTCCGGAAAAGGCCCTGCGCGAAGACCAGATCATCGTCTTCCAGGTGCCGATCCCCGAGCCGCTGCGCTTCCTGGAGCCACGCGAAACCGAGACCCGGAAGATGCATGCGCTCGAGGATTACGGCCTCATGCATGTGAAGCTTTACGAGGACATCGCCAAGAACGGCCATATCGCCACCACCTACGCCTATCCGGTGAAGGTCAACGACCGTTACGTGATGGATCCGTCGCCGACGCCGAAGTTCGACAACCCGAAGATCGACCAGATGGCAGCGCTTCAGCTTTACGGTGCCGGGCGTGAGAAACGCATCTACGCCATTCCGCCCTACACCAAGGTGAAGAGCCTCGACTTCGAGGACTATCCTTTCGAGGTGCAGAAATTCGACAAGCCCTGCGGCCTGTGCGGCGCGGAGAATGTCTATCTCGACGAGGTGATCCTGGATGACAAGGGCGGGCGCATGTTCGTCTGCTCCGACAGCGACTATTGCGAGGAACGGCGCGCGGACGGCCATCTCGGCCCGATGGCGGCCGATCCGGCGGCACACCAGTTCGGCGCCACCCAGGCAGAGGAGACCGCCCGATGAACGCCTTTCCCTCCGCGGACCCGCTGCTGCAGGTTCATAACGTCACCCGCTATTATGGCGACCGCATCGGCTGCGCCGATGTCTCCTTCGATCTCTGGCCCGGTGAGGTGCTTGCCATCGTCGGCGAAAGCGGCTCCGGCAAGACCACGTTGCTCAACTGCCTGTCGACACGTCTCGCGCCGACGGCGGGAGCCATCGAATACCGCATGCGCGACGGCACCATGCGCAACCTCTATCAGCTGACCGAGGCCGAGCGCCGCCTGCTGATGCGCACCGACTGGGGGTTCGTGCACCAGAATGCTGCGGACGGGCTGCGCATGAACGTTTCCGCAGGCGCCAACGTCGGCGAAAGGCTGATGGCGGTTGGCGAGCGCCACTACGGCAACATCCGCTCCACCGCCGACGACTGGCTGGGACGAGTGGAAATCGACAGCGACCGGATCGACGACGATCCGCGCTCCTTCTCCGGCGGCATGCGCCAGCGCCTGCAGATCGCCCGCAACCTCGTCACGAGACCACGGCTGGTCTTCATGGACGAGCCGACCGGCGGTCTGGACGTCTCCGTGCAGGCACGTCTTCTCGACCTCTTGCGCCGTCTTGTGGCCGATCTCGGACTTTCCGTGGTCATCGTCACCCACGACCTTGCGGTCGCCCGGCTGCTGTCGCACCGGATCATGGTGATGCGCCACGGCAACGTCATCGAAAGCGGCCTGACGGACCAGGTGCTCGACGATCCGCGCGAGCCCTATACCCAGCTGCTTGTTTCTTCCATTCTCCAGGTATGAGGACCGAAATGCCCGTACGCCTCTATCTCAACAACGTCGGCAAGTCCTTCACCATGCACCTGCAGGGCGGAACCGTCATTCCTGTGGTCGAGAAGGTCGAATTCTCGGTGAATTCCGGCGAATGTGTCGTCCTTGGCGGCCCCTCCGGCGCCGGCAAGAGTTCGATCCTCAAGATGATCTACGGCAACTACCGCTGTGACGAGGGTCAGATCCTGGTGACCGTCGGCGATGAAATCGTGAACATTGCCGGGGCCGAGCCGCGCAAGGTTCTGCGACTGCGCGAAGACACGATCGGCTATGTCAGCCAGTTCCTGCGCACCATCCCGCGTGTTTCGGCCGAAGACGTCGTCGCCGAGCCGCTTATTGCCCAGGGCACCAGCGAGGAAGAAGGCGTCGACAAAGCCCGCTCCCTGCTGTCGCGGCTGAATGTGCCCGAGCGCCTCTGGACCCTGCCGCCCGCCACGTTCTCCGGCGGCGAGCAGCAGCGCGTGAACATCGCCAGGGGGTTCATTGCCCATTATCCGATCCTGCTGCTGGATGAGCCTACCGCCTCTCTCGACGCTGCCAACCGGGCCGTGGTCGTGCGTCTGGTGGAAGAAAAGAAAACCCAGGGCGTTGCCATGGTGGGCATTCTTCACGACCAGGACGTCCGGGAACAGATCGCCGACCGCATCATCGACGTGACCGGTTTCAGCGCGGAGGCAGCCGCCTGAGCCACGAGATGAGGAAAGGCTTGCAGACGGGCGGAAACTGTCACAGAAAAGTCACCGCCCGCCTTTAGGTCACTCCCTCAGAAAGTTGAAGGATGTGGCCCTGCCACATCCGGCCAAACCACATTTCAAAATCGCGATTTTCTTCATGCGCTATGCCCTCTATTTCGCCGCCGATGCCGACGACCGCCTGATGCAGCTCGGAAATTCCTGGCTTGGGCGCGATCCCTTTTCCGGCAAGGCCTTTCCGCAGCCGGAGCTGCCCGGCATGACATCGGCACGTTTCCAGGAGTTGACGACCGACCCCCGGCGCTATGGATTTCACGGGACTTTGAAAGCCCCGTTTTCCCTTGCAGCCGATCAGACCGAGGCAGCGCTGCTGGACGCCTGCGCAGCCTTTGCGGCGGAAATCGCCCCTTACGAGATAGAAGCGCTCGGCGTAAACAGGCTTGGCCGCTTTCTGGCGCTGACCCCTGAGGCAGAAGAGCCGGCCCTGCGCGCCTTCGCCGGCCTGTGCGTGCGTCGCTTCGAGCCGTTCCGCGCACCACTGTCCGAGGCGGATCTTGAGCGCCGCCGCAAGAGCGGACTGTCGGAAAGGCATGACACCTATCTCGTCAGGTGGGGCTATCCCTATATCTTCGATGAATTCCGCTTCCACCTGACCCTTTCCAACAAACTGGAAGACGACAGCGACATGGAGCGGATGGCAAATGCCGCCCAGGACCACTTTGCGGATGTCATCGGCAAGAAGCGGCTGTGCCGCCACGTTGCGCTCTACACCGAAGCCGAACGCGGCGCGCCTTTCCAGGTCCATACCGTCTTTCAGCTGACCGGCAGCGTCGCTCCCGCCGACGCCCTCAGCCAGGCCGAGCGTCTTTCCCAAGAGGAATCTGCATGAGCAAGCATCCCAAAGTCTTCAAGAATGCCAGTCTGGTTCTCGCAGGCGAAGTGTTCGACGGTTCCCTGACGATCGATGATGCCGGTCTGATTTCCGGCATCGGGTCACCGACCGAGGTCGATGGGCATGATTGCGAAGGCGACTACCTGCTACCTGGCCTGGTCGAGCTGCACACCGACCACCTGGAAACCCACTATGCTCCGCGTCCCAAGGTGCGCTGGAGCCCGGTTTCCGCCGTGCAGGCCCACGACGCCCAGATCGCGTGTTCCGGCATCACCACCGTGTTCGATGCGCTGCGCGTCGGCATGGATGAAGACGCGGACCTTGGTTATTCGGATATGCGCGCGCTAGCGGATGCCATTGAAACCGGCCAGCGGGAAAACCGCCTGCGCGCCGACCATTTCATCCACCTTCGCTGCGAAGTATCTGCGCCCGACGTTCTCAGCGCCTTCAAGGTGTTCGAGGACGACGACAGCATCCGCCTGATCTCGCTGATGGACCACACCCCCGGTCAGCGCCAGTTCGTGTCGATGGATGCCTACAAGATCTACTATCAGGGCAAGAAGGGCTTCACCGACGCCCAGATGGACGATTTCATCCGCAAGCGCCAGGCGCGTGCCAGCAGCCTCGCCCCTGAAAACCGCAAGCACCTGTCGGCCATCGCCCAGGCCCGTGGCATCGCCATCGCCAGCCACGACGACGCCACCACCGCCCATGTGGACGAGGCGATTTCACTGCAGACGAAAATCGCCGAGTTTCCAACCACACTGGAAGCCGCCAAGGCATCTCACGAAGCCGGTATGGCCGTTTTGATGGGGGCACCGAACGTCGTGCGCGGCGGATCCCATTCCGGCAATATCTCGGCAAAGGAACTTGCCGAAGCGGGCGTTCTGGATGTGCTCTCCTCGGACTATGTGCCGATTTCGCTGCTGCAGGCTGCGTTCCAGCTGGCTGCGGAGGTCGAGGCGATTGCCCTGCCACAGGCGGTTGCCATGGTCACGGCGACGCCTGCGAAGGCCATTGGCCTGCAAGACCGCGGCACCCTGGAACCCGGCCTCAGGGCCGATCTCATCCAGGTGAAAATGGTTGGTGACATCCCGATCGTGCGCGGTGTCTGGCGCGAGGGCAAACGGGTTGCCTGAGGCTGCGTCCGACATGACAGAAAAACTCGGCCCCGGCCGCATGGTGCTCGTGGTTGGGCCGAGCGGGGCCGGCAAGGACACATTGATGGCCGCGCTCAAGGCCCGTCTGGCGGGCCGGACGGACGTCAGCTTCGCCCGGAGAGCGATCACCCGGCAGGCCGATGTCGAGGCCGAGGATCACGATACGCTTTCGCGCGCCGAATTCGATCAGCTGAGGGCTGCCGGAAAGGTTGCCCTGTGCTGGGAGGCCCACGGGCTCGGCTACGTCATCCCGCAAAGCTACGACCAGGCAATCGAAGCAGGCGTAACCGTGATTGCCAATGGCTCGCGCAAGGTGTTGAAGCACGCAGAGGACAAGTACCGAAACGCCAGCGTTCTGCTGATAACCGCGCCGGTCGAAGTCCTCGCCGAACGCCTCGCCGCACGTGGCCGCGAAAGCAGACAGGAAATAGAGGAACGGCTGCGCCGTGCCGACCTTGAACCGGAAAACGTCGCCAATCTGATCCGCATTGAAAACACCGGCACGGTGGAGGAAGCGGTCGACAGGATGGTCGCCGCACTCGGCCTTTGACCTCAACCGTACCCGTCTCTAATCCGCAAACGCGCTCTGAACGGCCTGACTGAAAATCAGCGCCCTGGCATCCAGTGCGTCCTGATGATCACCGTCGAACGCGTGAACCATGGTGCGGAACTGTTTTGCCTCTTCGCCCAGTTCGGGCTCCCCGACCGCCCGGCGGAGATGGATCAGGGCGTGTTCGTGCCTGACCACAAGGTCTGCCAGATGGAGGGCGGAACCGATCATGTAGGCCCGATACTGCAGGCGTTTGACATGATCGAGCCTGTGAACATCCGGTTCCTGCAAAAGCTGCCAGAATCCGATGACATTCCTACAAGCGGTGCGCATCAGGCGACCGCATTTCTCTTCGTCTGACCGGGACATGCTTGCCTCGCAAGATTCGCCTCGACCATTCAAGCGTAGCGCTACACCCGGAAACTGCAATGAACCAGAAGAGTCATGATGCGTCATTACACGCCCAGATTCATTGATTTCGAAATTATTGTTCTTGGACAAAGACTTGTGCGGTGGATTGCAGCCGGGAAAACTTCATTTCAAGGCCAGAAAATACAACCACAGGGTAGAACTTTGGTTCACATCCGGGTCAACGGGCGCCCGCAGCGATCGCCTGATTGATTTTCAAACCCGCATTCACGGCGTGATAGATCGGGAAAGGTGTGCGCTGTGACAGGTCGATGTCCCGCCTCAGCCACTCCTGCTCTTCCAGAACACCAAGGGACTTCGACAGGGCCCGGTCCGTCACCGGTCCGAGGTCTGACTTGATCGCCGAAAACCGGCTTGGCGCCCCGGTTACTGCCAGGATAGGCACCGTCCAGCTGCGTCGCAGTACCGAAAAGGCATCCTCGTTCGGAACGATCTCCTCGATCCGGCTCGCCATGGCAGCAACAACCTTGCCTTTGTCCGTCAGCCGAAACTCGGGCCGCAGGGGATGGCCGTGGCCGGGGTTTCGCTCCAGCAGTCCAAGCTGGAACAGATGTTCAAGGCTTGCTGTAAAAGAACTGCGGCTCGCACCTGTCGCCGCGATCAGCGGGGCTTGCCGACCGGAAACACCTGCATGCAACTGAGCCAGAATTTTCAGCGACCAGGCTTTGGATGTGAGGTTGACAAGAAGCTGCATATTCATATTTTATAGCTACTATACTTTTGATACATAGGAAAGTCTCATGCCTCTCGTTTCTCTGGATAATACGATCACTCTCGCCCTCTCCGTTCGCGACAGGCATGCAAGTGCCGACTGGTACGCGGAAAAACTCGGGTTCGAGTTGCTCTATCATATGGACGACGCTGGCTGGAGCGAGCTGGCAACCCGAACCGAAGGCGTGACCCTGGGACTGGGCGAACAATCCGAACCCACGCCCGGAAACACGGTTCCCGTCTTCGGCGTGGCCGATATCGCAGGTGCCCGCAGTGCGCTGGAAGGGGCCGGTGTCTTCCCAGAGGAAGCTGACGAATGACGCAAAGGAATAGTCGACACAAAATCTTTGCATTGCCAGAATAGTCGACTACTCTCTTATTCTTGATCTCATTCTGAAAATCGAGTTCTGCGGCATGCCTGCGACATTGTTTGAAAAGTACGGCGGCTTCGGGTCGGTGAGCCGCATCGTAATGACCTTTTACGACAAGGTTCTCGATTCCGACGAGATCGGTGACTTTTTCGACGACGTCGACATGACCCGCCTGATCGATCATCAGACCAAGTTTATCTCCTATCTGTTGGGCGGGCCGGTCAGCTATTCGGAAGAGCGGCTGAGACGAACCCATGCCACCCTTAACCTGAAAAACGAGGACTTTGACGAAGTTGCACGTCTCCTGCGCGAGACGCTGGTGGAACACAAGTTCGACCCTGCAGACATCAAGTCCGTGATGTCGGCAGTCGAAGCGCGACGTTCCGCCATCCTTTCGACCGGTGCGACATGAGCATCACCGCCATCAACCAGCAGCTCTTGCGCGCGATCGGGGTCGGCATTGCCGTCGTCAACAGCAAGGACCTCCAGTTCCTGTTCCAGAACGCTCCGTTTTCCGATTGGTTCGGCAAGCCCGAAGCCGTCACCACGCTTGCCGATCTGCTGCCGGTTATCGACATCGAACAGCTTCGTGAAGCAATCAAAGAGCAGGGACGCTTTTCCGGAGAAGTCTCCGTCAAGCTCAAGCGCCGGACCCTGGTCATCGCCCTGACCGTTTCGCCAGCTGAAGAGCAGGACTTCCTCGTCGTTGAGTGCCAGAACATCACACGGATCCGCGAACTGGAGTCGATGATCGACAGTTACTCCTCCATGGTAGAGCGGAATACGCGCGAACTGGAACGCGAGAAGGAACGTGTCGAGCGTTTGCTGCTCAACCTGATGCCGCGTTCGGTCTACGAGGAGTTCAAGACCTTCGGTGTCGTCACGCCGCAGCTTTACGAGAGCGTTTCCGTGGTCATGCTCGACTTCGTGGACTTCACGAAATTCTCCGCAGAGCACGACCCGACGGTGACGCTTGGAGAACTGAACGACATCTTTACCGCATTCGACCGTATCGCCGAGCAATTCGGCTGTGAGCGCATCAAGACCATCGGCGATGCCTATCTTGCCGTTTCAGGCATGCCTGAGCCGTCACCGGATCATATGCGCGCTGTTGCCAACTGCGCCGTGCGCTTCATTCGTTACCTGGAGCGCCGAAACCAGAGCCATCAACACAAGTGGCGGGCGCGTGTCGGACTGGGTACGGGATCGGCAGTCGGTTCCGTCGTCGGAATCCAGAAGTACGTTTATGACGTCTTCGGCTCGGCAGTGAACCTTGCCGCACGACTGCAGGAATTCGCCAATCCCATGTGCGTCGTTGCCCCGGATGCCATGAAGGAATTCCTGGTGGACGAGTTTCACCTGGAAGACCTTGGCAAACGCGAGATCCGCAGCTTCGGAGAAATGCGGCTGATGCGGGTCAGCCCTGGTGTCGAACTGGCTCATAGGGCGCGGCAGTTCTGACCGGACAACAAGTCCGCTCCTTCTTCTACCGCTTTCAGAACTTCCTCGTCATCGACCTCGCCGTCCAGAACCTTCTGAACGTCGATCTGGGTCTTGCCGCCGGTCGCCTGGTTGATGACCTTGTTGGCCTGGTCAACCAGCTCCTGGGACGGTTCCTTCTTTCCCTGAAGAATGGAGATCAGCTCACCGCCGGTCTGCTGCAGTTGCTTGTAGGCTGCCTCCGGGTTTTCCAGAATACCCTTGATGTCCGGATAGATCCGCGGATCGTTCCACGGACCTTCGATCACGATGGGCACACCTAGGCCGGCCAGTTTCTTGTCTTCGCCCTTCCGCCGAGGCTGCGGGGCCTGACCTTCCAGCGTCGGCACGATCTTCGGCTCCACACGCCAGGAAAGTCGCTGCGCCGGCATGTCCGTCGTGCCCTTGCCGGTCATGCGAACCAGCGGCCCGATCAGGGACAGATCGTCGGTCTTGGCAATGCCGTTCTGGATCTGGAATGTTGAGCCGAGCGAGCTGAAATCGGTCTTGGCCGACGGATTGGCCTGCCATCCGAGCAACGTCTCCACCGACAGGCCACGCACCATCTGCGGCACATTGATGCCCTTGATCGCGCCGTCGGCGAACGTGTAGTTGGCTGTCCCGTTCAGGGCCTGCACCAATGCCTGTTCGCTGCCACCTTTGGAGGTAACATCCAGGTTGATGTTGGCCTTGCCTTCGATCCAGCTGAAATCGGCTGCATCGCGCAGCAACGGATAGGCGTTGAGGTTGGCGAGAGCAAATTTCGCGGCAACTTGAGGTGTTGCGGACGCCCCGTTGAGCGTAACCGTACCTGTGCCGGAGCCGCCGTAAAGTGCCAGCTTTTCCAGGTTCGCAGTCAGCACACCGTTCTTGATGGTGGTCGACAGGGCGCTTTGGTCAATCTTGATCTTGTCCCAGCGGATTTCGCTGGTGGTCAGCTTGAAGTCCGCGTCGATCGCATTGAGGCCGGAGAAATCTATCGGCTCTGTACTCCAGCCACCTGCCCCACCGCGCTTGCCGCCGCCAGTCGAGGAATTTCCGGACGCCTGGCCAGAACCGCCACCACCGCCGCTGCCTGCGCCCGAAGACGATGCGCCGCCGAGATAGGGGTCGAGCACAAGTTCCCGCAGATCCAGCCGCGCCGTAACGCTTGGCTTGCCGCCAAGGACGATCCGTCCGTTGGCTTCACCCGACGTATCGTCCAGCGTGAACCGTGTTTCCTCGAATGAAATCGTCTCGCCTGCAACGCCGAAGATGCCCGAAGCCTTGAAGCGCTTCAGACCGCCACCGCTGCCAAGCGGTTTGCCGAGCCACGCCATGAGCCCGCGCAGGTCGGCAGTATCGACACTGACCGCACCATCAAGTGCACCGTCGCGCGAAGCCCGACCGTTGAAGCCGGCGCTCACCCGATTGCCCTTCACGCTCACGGAAACCGGCGCAGCTCCCCCCGCCAGCAGGCGAGCGGTGTCTCCTTCGCCGGTCAGGCTGAACGCTTCGCCGCGCCAGGACAAGGCACCGCTGAGCGATATCGGGTTTTCCAGTCCCTGCAGATCGATATCCATGGCAAGGTTCGTCAAGCGGTCCGCTTCCGGATCGCCGCCGACCGCCGAAGCAAGCCCAAGTCCGCCAATCTCGCCCTCGGCGATACGTACGGACCCCGTGATATCAAGACCGGCAAGCAGTTCCTCCCCTGTCTGCCCCACGGTTGCAAAGGCGAGGTCGAGGCTGAGTTTGCCGCTTGCAGGCAAATCCCTGCCCGCCAGTTGCAGGAGATCGGCAATCGAACCGTCTTTCAGCACCAGCCGGCCGGAGACTTCAGGAACGCTCCCCGACAGATCCGCGTCCGCCGCACCGCCAAGAGACAGTTGGCCAAGCGTGATGTCGAGATCAGCCAGCGACAGCATGGCCTCGGTGCCTGCAACCTTGGCCGACACGGCAAAAGCACCCGGATCGGCGGCAAGGTCCTGCCCGGCCAGCGCCGCAAGCGCTTTCAGCGAAGGCCCGGCGGCTGTGAGAGCCAGCTCAGCGCGCATCGGATCCAGGCCGGACTGACCGGTGACCGAGACGCTGTTTTCACCGCTGGAAATCTTCAGATCTACCGGAACCTGCTCCCCGCCCATGAGAGCGAGCGGGTTGGTCAGGGATCCTGCGACGGCGACCGGCATTTCGCGGAACGTGAAGCTGGATGTCAGATCCACCTCACCCGACAGGCTGGGTGCCTGCAGGCTGAGATCAAGGTTGGAGATACGAACCGGCTCGGCAGCATCCGGCGCCTTGTAGGTCACCGTGCCACCGGTGATCTGCAGGCTGTCGACACCAATGCTCTTGAGATAGCCCTCGGGAGCTGCGGCTATTTCTACCGGCTCTGCTTCAGACGCAGGCGCAGGCGTGGCTTCCACCACCGCATCGGTTTCAGCGTCGCCGGTTTCAGCCTCGATCAAGTCGCCAATGTCGCTGATGTCGCGGCGGGGCTCCCAGCTCGTGGTGCCGTTCGGGCCGATTTCCAGATAGATATCCGGCTTGTCCAGGGCAATTCCGGTCACCTGGATATTGCCGGAAACCAGACCACCCCAGGCGAGCCCAAATTCGACACGCTCGGCCTTGGCAAACTCGATTCCGTCGGCACCGGCCTCGCCGGCAAGGCCGATATCTTCCGCGACCAGCGAAAATCCGGGAAACAGCGACAAGGACACAGGTCCGTCCAGGCGCACGCGCCAGCCAAAGCGCTTGTCCACCTGCTCAACTACCTGACGCTTGATTTCGTCCTTGGGCAGGAACAGCGGCACCACCAGAATGATGGTTACCAGCATGAACAGCAGACTGCCCAGTCCGATCAAAAGCCGACGCATTTAGTGTCTCCCCGTCGCGAATCGGTCCCCAATGTAGACCAATCGGGCCGGAACGTCCCCAAGCAGAAGCAACCGCTTTCGCAGGAAAGGAGACAGAACGATCAAATACCGGCAAATCGGTCTACAACACCGCATACCGCCCCTGGGACCGGCATACGATCGCGATCACTGTGCCAGCCGATTTTGACAAAAGCAGGAAGTCTGCCGAATTTGCCCCTGGTTGGCACTTTTCAGGCTGAAAACAGCCTGAAAGGTGCAAGATCCGGCCGTCCGATGCTCTGTCTCAGGACAGGGCAAACATGTGATTGTCCCAGGAAATGCCCGGTGGGCGAGCCAGAATTTCCGCCGGCTGGGCAGGATCCTCAACAAGAGACAATGCCCCGTTGCCGTCAGATATCAGAAAGCTGCCCTGATCGATCGGCGCAACCCCGCATCCGTCGGCAATGGCCTCGGCACCCAGGAATGCGCCGGTATCGGCCTTCCAGAACAACGTCTGCCCGCCCCTTGGAGCGGACGTTGCAATCACCTCACCGCTTGCGTTTGCGGTCACCGAGCCGATGTAGTTCTGAAGGCCTGACGCGATACCTGTCGGAATTTCCGTCAGGAGGGGTGCTTCGTCCCGCGAAAACACGCCAACCAGAGGCGGCAGGTCTGTTTCCGGCCCTTCGAACTGACCGCCGACCCAAGCCCGCCCTTGTCCGTCCAGCGCCATATGCCGGAGCGACAGCTGGTGCAGGGAAGCGTCCAGAGCGTGGCTGGCATGAAGATCACCGGTTTCCCGGTCCAGGAACACCACAGTCGGCGCCATGGTGTCGAGATTGAGCTTTTCCCGCCCCTTGTCTGGATGGGTCATGATGCCGCCATTGGCAACGACAAGCGTGCGCCCATCCGGCGCGAGCAGGAGGTCGTGCGGACCGATGCCATGGGTCTCGATCTCGCCGATCCGCTGAACCTGACGGCCACTCATGTCGTAAACGCCAATCACGCCACGGGCTGCGGCATAGTCGTTTTCAACCGCATAGAGCAGTCTGCCATCAGCGGAAAAACAGCCATGTCCATAGTAATGGCGGCCCGGTTCCGCCGTGAGAACCTCCGGCTCCACATCCTGATATGGCCGAACCACGACAGCGAAAGTGCCGGGCCGGCGGGCGAAGGCCACAAACCTGGACTTGTCGGGAGAAACCGCGACGCCGTGGCCCCGTCCCGGCAGACCGATCCTGGCTAGAACCTGTCCAAGGTCGTCGACAACACCGACCCCATAATCGCCGTTTTCAAGCTTGTAGGCGCTCACGAACAGCGGCACGCCGTCGGATGCTTCCCGGTTCAGAAGGCTTGCCGCCAGCGTCGAGCCGGAAAATGCCGGCAGGGCGGCAAGGCCGCCGAGTGCTGCCAGAAAACCACGCCGTGAAAGGGGCTTAGTCACCATCGAGCGCATTGAAACCTCCAGCAAGTTCCAGGGCACCTGCAAGTTCAAGGGCAATCGTGTCGCGGAGCGATTTCAGCGTGATCGCCAGAACAACCATCTTGTCATAGGCATCGCCTTCTTCGAAGGACTGGCGCAAGGGTCGCCGTTGAGATAGACCACGCTGTTGCCGGAGCGCGAGAACGGAAAGCGCGTCGCCCTGGCCTTGTCCTTGCCGGTTCCCAACGCCGGAAGCACATCCTGATCCCGCGCGATGATCAGCCCCGTGACCAGCGCGTTGAACACGCTTTCCAGCGCTTCCTTCGACGTATGGAACCGCTCGTTGCCGCCTTCGGCTGTCAAGAGCACCTCGCTGTATCCGTCGGGATCCTGCCAGCCGGTAGCGATTTCGCTGGCCATGGCCGCAAGGTTTTCCGAAATTGCTAGTGCATAGCCGCAGCTGAAGTCCTTGCCGTCGTCCGCCTGCCCAAGCCGAACCGCACTGTCCTTGTCGAAAGCGAGCAATTCCAGTGCTGTCAGCCCCTGAACCGCGACGCTCTTGTCCTTGAGCGTCGCCGCAGACAAGGCGTCCTTGTCTCCAGAAGCGAGGAGCTTGCGGATCTGGCGTTGCGTGATGCCACGCGGATCGGGCAGGAAGGCCAGCCGACTGAGGCGATCGTTGTCGATCAACGGGCCAAATCGCAAGAAATGCACATGGGAGAATTCCCGCACAGTGTCTGAAAAGGCCGTCCTGAACCCCTCGACCGATGCTTCGTCCGCATTTGCGCAGACCGCTCGAACAGCGTCCGGCAGATTTGCAGAGGTTTCGGCAAACGCACCGGTTGCCGGTTGGATATAGGCCTCGATCAGATTGTCGAGTTTCGGCTCGTAGTCCGTGGCGAACGCGGGCTGGGCGATAACGGCTCCGGAAACGAGAGCGGCAAATAGCAAACAGCGCATCAAAGGGACTCCAGAAAACGTATAAGCGATTGTCGGTCGGCGGGCGGAAGCGCAACCACAGCGTCGCGCGCCTGTCGGGCTTCGCCGTCGTGCCACAGGACCGCTTCCAGCAGATTGCGTGCACGGCCGTCGTGCAGGAACCGGGTGTGATTGTTGACAGTCTCGGTCAGGCCAATGCCCCATAGCGGCGGCGTACGCCACTCCTGTCCACTGGCGTCACCCACCGGGCGATTGTCAGCAAGGGCTTCCCCCATGTCATGTAACAGGAAATCCGAATAAGGCCAGATCAACTGGAACCTGTGCGCCGGATTTTCCGCCTTTCGACTGGTCACGAATTTCGGTTGGTGGCAGGCCGGACAGCCCGACTGGTAGAAAACCTGCTTGCCTTTCAGCACCGCGGGATCATCCACGTCGCGGCGCATCGGCACCGCCAGGTTTTCCGAATAGAAAGTGACGAGATCCATGACCCGAACCCGGCTGACCTTGCCGGAAATTCCATCACTGTCGATGTCGTCGGGGTCCGCAAGCGCTTCAATGTCGCCGGGATGAATGGCCTGTACCAGACCGAGGCCGATCATGGGCGGAGCCGCGCGGGCAGAAATCATGGTGTCGGGGTGCATGTCGCCATATCCAAGATCTCGGATCCTGTAGACGGGCTTCTGCAACACAGCCTTTTCCCCACCGTCCAGCGGAACCTCGATCTCCTCCACATCGATATCGAAGCGTCCTTCACCGGGCAGACCTGGCACAGCAAAAGTCTGGAACTGACCGCCGTAGGTCGGCTCCGGCACCAGCAGGATATCCTTGTCGGCAAGTGCCTGACGCTGCGCCTCGGACTGAGGCGGGATGGACAGGCGAAGGAACATGGAAACCGCGTCTTCACCCACCCGCGGCGGTCGGCCCCGGCCATCCTTCAAGTGACACCCCTGACAGGAGCGCGCGTTATAGAGCGGCCCCAGGCCATCCGATGCCTGTGTCGACGAGGGAGAAGACGCCCAGAGTTTCTTGAAAAGCCCGTTGCCTACCTTGAAGGTGGCCTGTTCTTCGAAGGTCAGATTGGCATTGGAGTGGGAATAGGCATCCCGGTTGATCCGCTTTCGGGACGTCCCGGCCCCGCCCTGCATGATTTCAAAGGCTTCAGCGGCTTCGAAATCGGCCGGCGGCTGCAGAACCTTCGCGGCCTTGACCCTGTCCTTGGCCGACAGATCATCCCGGTGAGACAGCGTATCATCTGAAAGAGCGGTTCCTACCGCCAGGCAGAAACACAAAAAGACGCCCGTCATGGCGCCCGGTCTGGGGACCAGTCTCATATTCGCATCCTGACTGTAATCCGCGAGCCCCAATTCGCGGACAAGCCGTCAGGCGGCCGATGCCGCCTGACGATCTGTTCGATTATTCGAAAACGGCGCCCGGGTTGTCCAGGCTGTCGGAACCTTCAAACGCAATATCGTCGAGTTCAAGCACCTTGACGACCCGCTCGATGGAAGCCGTCTGGTCAACCAGTGCATCGACAGCGGCCTGCACGACGGCGTTGCCCTCGTCATTGCCTTCGCCGATCATCTGGTCATAGGCTTCACCACCTTCGGCCCGGGCCTTCATGGCTTCGAAAGCCGCCAACGTGGCGTCGAGCTTCGTCTTCATTTCTTCCGCCAGCGCCGGATCCTTTTCCGCCACCAGATCGGCCAGGGACGCACCGGAAACATCGTTGCCGACCGGGCTCTTGTACGACCCGAAATAGACGTTCCGGATGCCGACCACGTCGTTGTAGTGCGACATGTGGGTGTTGTCGGAGAAGCAGTCATGCTCTTCTTCCGGATCATGCAGCATAAGGCCAAGCTTGATGCGCTCACCGGCCAGTTCGCCATAGGAAAGAGATCCCATGCCGGTCAGGATGGTAGCAAGACCACCGGCCTCGCCCTTGCCGGCCAGTTCTTCGCGCGCAGCCCCGTCAGGAGCCCAGGCATTGGCCATTTCTTCGAGATCCGTAATCAGAAGATCGGTTGCGGCCTGCAGATACTGAATGCGGCGCTCGCAATTGCCACCGGTGCAGTTGGCCGGATCAAAGTCGGTGGCTGGGCGGTTGCCGGCACCAGCTTCGGTGCCGTTGAGGTCCTGACCCCACAGCAGGAATTCGATGGCGTGGTAGCCGGTCGCAACGTTCGTTTCCACTTCGCCGGCTTCCTGAAGGGAGTCTGCAAGCAGGGTCGGCGTGATTTCGGTGGCATCGATGGTTTCACCACCGACCTTGAGTGTCGGATTTGCAATCACGTTGGCGACGTAGAGATCGTTTTCTTCCGATTCATCACCGTAGGACGCGTCGACATAGTCGATCAGGCCTTCGTCGAGCGGCCAGGCATTCACCTTGCCTTCCCAATCATCGACAATGGCGTTGCCGAAACGGTACGCCTCTGTCTGCTGGTAAGGGTCGCGTGCTTCCTTCCAGGCGGCGCGCGCGGCTTCCAGGTTTGCTTCGGTCGGCTCAGCTACGAGCTTGTCGATCGCGGTCTTGAGCGTCTTGGCCGTTGCGAGCGAGTCCGCATATTTCGCCTGGGCGATGTCGCCGTAAGTCGACAGAACGTCGGAAGGTGCTGCAGCCAGGGCCGGAGTGACGAAAAGGGCAGAAGCGGCCAGAAGGCCAAGCTTGAAAGTATTCATTGATCCATCCCGTAATATGTGTCGCCCGCAGTGCGCGTGGACCGTCTCTGGGCGAAACCTGAATGATTTTGTGGCGCGGAAACACGCGCCGCAGGGAGAGGGAAACCATTTCATGAGGCAGGAAGTCAAGTTATAATTCCAAAAAAAATCAATAGTTTAGAACGGTTCCAAAAAGTTGACTTATAAATGCCGGATTTGATTCCCATCTCAAAGTCTTAAAGCCGACATCAACCCTTTGATGGTAAAGAGGGAATGGTATAGCAATAAAAGCCGGCCTGTTTGGGGGGCCAGGCAACAGGAACGACAGACATGCTCAATGCGCTGAAAAGTTTTGTTCGGGAGCTGACCTTTGGTGACAGCGGAGAAAAGACCTTCGCCGAAGACGACAAGCGCCTGGCTGCGGCGGCTCTCTTGTTTCACCTGATCGATATCGACGGCGTGATCGAGGAAAGCGAAAGCTCGAAGCTGCGGGAAATCCTGCGAAAGCACTATGACCTGACGGACAAGGAAACGACCGAACTGATCGCCGCCGCCAAGCAGCGCGACGAGGAAGCGGTCGATCTGTACGGCTTCACATCGGTGCTGAAGCGCACAACCGACGAGGAAGAGCGCCTCGCGATCGTCGAGATGATGTGGGAAATCGTCTATGCCGACGGCCACGTGCACGAGTTCGAGGACAACACAATCTGGCGGGTTGCCGAACTTCTCGGGGTCTCCACACGCGATCGCATGACCCTGCGCCACAAGGTTGCCCAAACTGCCCCGGAGACCGACGAACTGGACTGATCGCCCACGCGATAATCAGCCGGGACGCGTATTTATGCAGGATGAAGTGGCAACGGGACTCGATTTTCGTGCCGACCTCCCTCATATTAAATCCATGCTTTTTCAGTCCGATCCCGTGAAGAACCGACCGAAAGTCCTGATTGTCCTGCATCAGGAGCATTCCTCGCCCGGACGAGTGGGCCTTGAGCTTGTAAAGCGCGGCTTCGCGCTGGACATCCGCAAGCCTCGGTTCGGCGACCTTCTCCCCGACACCATGGAAAACCATGCCGGCGCCGTCATTTTCGGCGGCCCGATGAGCGCCAACGATCCCGATGCCTTCATTCAAAAGGAAATTGACTGGATCGGTGTTCCACTTGCCGAGGAAAAACCCTTTCTCGGCATCTGCCTTGGTGCGCAGATGATGGTCAAGCACATGGGCGGCACAGTCACGGGCCATCATGAGAGCCTGGTTGAGATCGGCTATTATCCGCTGCAGCCGACCGATGCAGGCAAATCCCTGATGGACTGGCCGAAAAAGGTCTATCAGTGGCATCGGGAAGGGTTCGACCTGCCCCGCGGCGCCGATCTGCTGGCGCCGCGACCATTTTGCCGGACGGTTCGTTTACGATCCCGCTGTTCGGAAATGGCTCGACCGTTTTCTGGACCTCTGGATCGGCACGGCCACCGCCCCGGTTTGCCACGGCATGTTGAAGGCAGCGGAATAACCGCGTTTCAGACCCGGTACCCAGGCAGGACATTGCTTTAACGTGGCCCTGAACTGCCTCCACCGTCATTCCGGACAAGTAAGGCGAAGCCGAGCGCTGATCCGGAACGACAGTGGCGGGGGCTCAGGCGCCTCGAATTCGGCAACAATTGTCACCGGGCTCCCCTGCGCGTCTCACCTCCAGTGACAGATGAAAGAGTAACAAAAGTCGCCCCCAATAATCCCGAACGGCTTTTGAAATGAGTGTCGCAAGCACCCAATCTTTTAATGACGCCGATTGCGCAACTCTTGCGAATAAGGCTGTCTATGCGGCGAAACAGAAACCACAAGCTTCTGGCAATCATTCAGGAGCGGGAGTGACACACGCTTTGGGCCGTCCAGCAATTCACCTTCACAACGCCAGGCCCGAAGAAACAGAAACCCTGGCTCGTATTGGCCTGGAGGCCTGGCTGAAGGGCATTGCCCCTCTTGTCCCGGACGGAGTCCGTCAGGAGATCCTTGCTGACAATCCATTTATTCCCTTTCTTAAATCATTCGGGCCTGCGGTGATCGTCGGAACAATCAACGGCGAACCTGCAGGCATCGGCGCCTGCGAACACGCCGAGGACACCATCTCTGACATCTGGGTCGCTCCTGCGTTCGAGGGGCTCGGTGTTGGGACAGCCTTGGTCAGATCACTTGAAACAGAGATCCTCAACCGTGGTCACCCTGTTGCCTACATCCAGGTTGCCGCGCTCAACAGCCGCGCCTTTAGCCTGTACCGCCATCTAGGATATCGGGAAGAATGGCGGCAGATGAGCTTCGATCCGATCCTGAAGGTAGAGATGGAAAAAGTTGGACTATCGAAACAGCTCTAGCCCTTGGCCAAGCGAAAATCGGAGCAGTTCCTAGGACAACATTCGAAGTAACTCGACTATCGTCTCTTGTTACCCCACACACGTTTTCACAGGAGACGCGGGCGGTGCCCCAGAAAAAGACAGGGCTAGACGCAATGTGCATCTGCCCGGGAATACTGGATCCCGGGTCTGCGCTACGCTTCGCCCGGGATGACAATCGAGAGGCACATCCACCGTCATTCCGGACAAGTGCAGCATCGCTGTACGCCGATCCGGAATCCAGACGGCCTTTGGTTGATGCTGTCGCCAGCATCTTAGCTTTCGAAGACCACCAGAAGGTCCTTGGCGTCGATCTGCGAACCCGGTGAGACCAGAACTTCCTTGACCTTGCCGTCGCGTTCGGCGTGGAGCGCGGTTTCCATTTTCATGGCTTCGATCGAGACCAGCACATCACCGGCGGTGACATCCTGACCGGCGGTGATCGCCACCGTGGAAATGACGCCCGGCATCGGTGCTCCGACATGCGCCGCGTTGCCGTCCTCGGCCTTGCGCATTGCGGCAGCTCCGGTGGCGCCATGGGCACGGTCCGGAACCTTGACGTTGCGCGGCTGGCCGTTGAGCTCGAAGAAGACCTTCTTCTCGCCCTTCTCGTCGGTCTCGCCGATCGCCTGGCAGCGGATCACCAGCGTCTTGCCGGCTTCCAGATCGACGGAGATCTCGTCACCCGGTTCCAGGCCGTAGAAATAGACCGGGGTCGGCAGGACGGACGTCGGACCATATTGCTGCTGGGCCTTGTCGAAGTCGGTGAACACTTTCGGGTACATCAGATAGGAGGCAAGCTCGGTGTTGCTGATGCCGTGGCCGGTCTTGTCGGAAACAGTCTTTCGCTCAGCATCCAGATCGGCATCCTTCAGGAGCGACCCCGGCCGCACGGTGATCGGGGTTTCGCCCTTCAGAACCTTCTTCTGAAGCGCTTCCGGCCATCCGCCCGGAGACTGGCCGAGGTCACCGTGCAGCATCTTGACGACGCTGTCCGGGAACGCGACATCCTTAGCCGGATCCTCGACCTCCGCCACGCTCAGCCCTTGGCTGACCATCATCAGCGCCATGTCGCCGACGACCTTGGAAGACGGGGTCACCTTGACGATGTCACCAAACATCATGTTGACGTCGGCATAGGCCTGCGCCACTTCGTGCCACCGGGTTTCCAGGCCAAGCGAGCGGGCCTGTTCCTTGAGGTTGGTGAACTGGCCGCCCGGCATTTCGTGCAGGTAGACTTCCGATGCCCCGAAACGAAGGTCGCTTTCGAAGGCACGGTATTGGGTCCGCACCGCTTCCCAGTAGAACGAGATCTGGCGGATCGTCTTGGCATCGAGGCCGGTATCACGGTCGGAACCGCGCAGGGCTTCCACGATGGAGCCAAGGCAGGGCTGGGAGGTCAGGCCGGACAGCGCGTCCATGGCTGCGTCCACCGCGTCGGCGCCCGCTTCGACCGCTGCCAGAACAGTGGCCGCGGCGATGCCGGACGTATCGTGCGTGTGGAAATGGATCGGCAGGCCGACTTCCTGTTTCAGCGTCCGGATCAGGACCTTGGCTGCTTCCGGCTTCAACAGGCCGGCCATGTCCTTGAGACCAAGGATGTGTGCGCCGGCCGCTTCAAGTTCCTTGGCAAGGCCGACATAGTATTTCAGGTCGTATTTCGGCCGGGCACTGTCCAGCATGTCGCCGGTATAGCAGAGCACGCCTTCGCACAGCTTGCCTGCTTCCTGGACCGCGTCCATGGACACACGCATGTTCTCCACCCAGTTGAGGCAGTCGAACACGCGGAAGAGGTCAATGCCGTTTTCAGCGGCTTCCGCCACGAAATACTTGACCACATTGTCCGGATAGTTGGTGTAACCGACACCGTTGGAGCCGCGCAGCAGCATCTGCAACAGGATATTCGGCGCCTTTTCGCGGATCTTGTGCAGGCGCTCCCACGGGCTTTCGGTCAGGAAGCGCATGGCAACGTCGAAGGTCGCGCCACCCCAGCATTCCAGCGAGAACAGGCTCGGCAGACCGGCTGCATAGGCATCCGCGATGTTGACGATATCGTGGGTCCGCATGCGGGTTGCCAGCAACGACTGGTGCGCATCGCGCATGGTCGTGTCGGTGACCAGCGTCCGCTTCTGGTCCTTCATCCAGTCGGCAAAACCCTTCGGACCCAATTCGTCCAGCAACTGGCGTGTGCCGGAGGGCTTGGCATCGCCAAAGTTCGGGATGACGGGCGCGGCCAAATCCTTCGGCGGACGTGCGCGGCTCTTGGTTTCCGGATGACCGTTCACCGAAACGTCGGCGATATAGGTCAGGAGCTTGGTTGCGCGGTCCTGACGCTTGGTCTGCTCGAACAGGGCCGGCGTCTCGTCGATGAAACGGGTCGTGTAGTTGTTGGCCTTGAAGTCGGCGTGGCTGATGATGTTCTCCAGGAACACCAAGTTTGTCGCCACACCGCGGATACGGAATTCGCGCAGGGCGCGGTCCATGCGCTTGCGGGCGTCTTCCGCCGTCGGGGCCCAGGCCGTAACCTTTTCAAGAAGCGGATCGTAGAAACGGGTGATGACCGCACCGGAATAAGCCGTGCCGCCGTCCAGACGGATGCCGAAGCCCGTCGCCCCGCGATAGGCGGTGATGCGCCCGTAATCCGGAATGAAGTTCTGCTCCGGATCTTCCGTCGTGATGCGGCACTGCAGGGCATGGCCGTTGAGACGGATCTTGTCCTGGGAGGGAACGCCGCTTTCCGGCGTGCCGATCTTCTCGCCTTCGCAGATCTTGATCTGCGCCTGGACGATGTCGATGCCGGTGACCTCTTCCGTCACCGTGTGTTCCACCTGAACGCGCGGGTTTACTTCAATGAAGTAGATGGCACCGGTGTCGGCATCCATCAGGAACTCGACCGTGCCGGCGCCGCGGTAATTCACGGCCCGGCCGATCTTCAAACCATATTCACAGAGCTCGGCCCGCTTTTCGGCCGAAAGATACGGCGCCGGAGCGCGCTCGACCACCTTCTGGTGGCGGCGCTGGATGGAACAGTCGCGCTCGAACAGATGAACCACGTTCTCGCCGTCACCCAGGATCTGAACTTCGACGTGGCGCGCCCGCTGGACCAGTTTCTCCAGATAGATCTCGTCCTTGCCGAATGCCGCCATGGCTTCGCGCTTGGCCGCCAGAACTTCCTTGGCCAGGGTCGCTTCGTCCGGAATGACGCGCATGCCGCGGCCACCACCGCCCCAGGAGGCCTTCAGCATGACCGGGTAGCCGATCTCGGCGGCCTGGCGCTTGATTTCGTTCATGTCGTCCGGCAGCGGATCCGTTGCCGGCATCACCGGCACACCCGCCTCGATGGCCAGATTGCGCGCGGCCACCTTGTTGCCCAGGCGGCGCATGGTTTCGGACTTCGGTCCAATGAAGGTGATGCCGGCTTGTTCGCAGGCATCCACGAATTCCGGGCTTTCGGACAGAAGGCCGTAACCGGGGTGAATGGCGTCTGCACCGGAGAGTTTGGCAACGCGGATAATCTCGTCGATGGAGAGGTACGCCTCGATCGGCCCGAGCCCCTTGCCGACCTGATACGCTTCGTCGGACTTGAACCGGTGCAATGCCAGTTTGTCCTGCTCGGCATAGATCGCAACGGTCTTCATGCCCAGCTCGTTGGCGGCACGGAACACCCGGATCGCGATTTCAGATCGGTTAGCAACGAGAATTTTTGTTATCGCCAAACGCCTTCTCCCCCTAATTTTACGCAAAACGAAAAGCCAGTTTCGGCAAGATTTCTACTTTGGTCGGAGGCGCTTGAAAAGGGGCAGAAGCTATGTCCTTTTTTTAACTTGGAAAATAATTTTGCGTCTGCGCCCGTAACTGTAGGAAAACGAACACTAATTCGATTGAACCCCAGATCCTCCCGGACTTTTTGAAAAAGGTGCAGCGCAGCAATTTTCAGATCAGGACAGGCCCGAAACCGCAAAAACCGGCTTGCGTGGCTGCTGACCATTTCGGGACACATTCCTGTCGGCAAGACAAAATCACCCTCCGGACGGCCCAATCGCATAGACACCGCTCCACCGGAAACCCACTAGATCTTGTGAGAACAAATCCGCAACCTTTATGAATCAGCGATTCGTCCAAGATTCGTTCACCCTGTGCCCCCGGGTAAACGGCATTCTCCCTCCGGCGATGATACGCGTTTATAGAAAATTAATTATTGACAGAGATTCGGAGCAAATCAGCCACAACCGCGCAAAACGACTCAACCTCTTGACCAGATTCAGGATTTTGTGGCTCCACCCACCTCGCAAACCACATGTCGTAGGGAACAAATCCTGAATCGTCCGGAGTCGCCGATTCGGTTTCGGTTTGTTCCAGAGTCGTTCTCCACAACATATTTCAACCGTCAAAAACCTGACCGGCTGGCCAAAAGAATAAGGACATGCCCGCCCCGGCTGTGCTAGACACGCGACACCAGATATAGGCGCCATCCGTTTGCGCCGATCCGAAGAAAGCCGATCACAAGCCTCCCCATGCCCCGTCCCCAGACCCTGCCGCTGCCGCCGTCTGCCCGGTCCCGCACTGTGACGGCCGTGCTCGGACCGACCAATACCGGCAAGACCCACCTCGCCATTGAACGCATGCTGGCCCAGCCTTCCGGGCTGATAGGGCTGCCGCTGCGCCTGCTCGCGCGTGAAGTCTATAACCGTGTTGCCGACCGCGCCGGTCCGGAAGCGGTGGCGCTGGTCACCGGCGAAGAAAAGATCGTCCCGAAGAACCCGCGGTTCTGGGTCTCGACGGTTGAGGCCATGCCGCTGGACCTGAAGACGGATTTCGTCGCCATCGACGAAGTGCAGCTGGCGGGCAATCTCGATCGCGGTCATGTCTTCACCGACCGCATCCTGAATGTCCGCGGTCAATCCGAAACGCTCCTGCTGGGTGCAGCGACCGCACGCCCGCTGCTGGAAAAACTGCTGCCGGGCATCAATGTGGTCACGCGGCCGCGCATGTCCGTGCTGGAATATGCGGGCTCCAAGAAGGTTTCGCGCCTGCCGGCCCGTTCGGCCATCGTCGCCTTCTCGTCAGACGAAGTTTATTCCATTGCAGAGCTCATCCGTCGCCAGCGCGGCGGGGCGGCCGTGGTGCTCGGCTCGCTGAGCCCCCGCACGCGCAATGCACAAGTGGAACTGTTCCAGAACGGCGATGTCGATCACCTGGTCGCGACCGACGCCATCGGCATGGGGCTGAACCTCGATGTCCATCACATCGCCTTTGCAGGTAACCGCAAATATGACGGCTACCAGTACCGCCAGCTGACCGCCTCGGAGATGGGTCAGATCGCCGGACGAGCTGGCCGCCACACCAAGGATGGCACCTTTGGCGTGACCGGACGGGTCGATCCGCTGGACGACGACCTGGTCGAACAGATCGAAAGCCACCACTTCGACAGCCTGAAAGTGCTGCAATGGCGCAACAGTGCGCTGGATTTTTCGTCGGCAAACGCCTTGCGCTCAAGCCTCGACATGGTGCCGCGTGAAGAGGGTCTCGCAAGGGCACCCATTGGCGACGACATCACCGCTCTTGAACATTTATTGCGCGATCCCGCAATATCCGGCATGGCAAAGGGCGGAAATGCGGTCGAATTGTTATGGGACGTGTGTCAGGTCCCCGACTATCGTAAGATCGCCCCGGCGAACCACGCAGAGTTGCTCAACACCATTTACACCCACCTGATGCAGGACAATGCGATTGCCGATGACTGGTTCTCGCGTCAATTGGCCTTCGCAGACCGGACAGATGGTGATATCGACACTCTCGCAAACCGGATTGCACATATCCGGACCTGGACCTATGTCGCCAACCGTCCTGACTGGCTGGCCGATCCGGCCCACTGGCAGGGCGAGACGCGCGACATAGAAGACAAACTATCTGACGCCCTTCACGAGCGGCTGACGCAGCGGTTCGTGGATCGGCGTACAAGTGTATTGATGCGACGTTTGAGAGAGAACGCAATGCTGGAAGCGGAAATTACATCGAGCGGCGATGTGCTCGTGGAAGGTCAGCACATCGGGAATCTGCTTGGCTTCCGGTTTGCCCCTGACGCGGCAGCTGAAGGACCGGACGGCAAGACCGTGCGTGCCGCAGCCCAAAAGGCCCTGACCACCGAAATCGAATCCCGTGCGGACAAGCTCGGCAAGTCCGAGAACTCCGATTTCGTGCTGACGTCCGAAGCCGTGATCCGCTGGCGCGGGGAACCCGTAGCCAAGCTCGTCGCCGGAGAAGAGGTGCTGACGCCGGTCGTGCTGCTGCTGGCCGATGAACATCTGACCGGCCCGGCACGCGACAATGTACAGGCGCGGCTTGATCTGTGGGTCAAGGCACAGATCGATACGCTGCTGAAACCGCTTGTCGACCTGAAGGCCGGCGAAGGCCTGGAAGGTCTTGCCCGCGGCATCGCGTTCCGCATCGTCGAGGGCCTCGGGATCCTGGAACGCCAGGAAGCTGCCGACGAGATCCGCCAGCTCGACCAGGACATGCGCGCCAGCCTGCGCAAGCACGGCATCCGCTTTGGTGCCTACACCGTGTTCGTGCCCGCCCTGCTGAAGCCTGCGCCGAGCCAGCTGCTGGCACAGCTCTGGGCCTTGAAGCACGGCTCGCTGGACATGAATGGCATGGCCGAGCTGCCACAGCTGTCTGCATCCGGCCGCACGTCCATCCCGGTTGATGAAACCATCGACAAGGCGCTTTACAAGGTTGTCGGTTTCCGCGTCTGTGGCCCGCGTGCTGTTCGCGTCGACATTCTGGAACGTCTGGCTGACCTGATCCGTCCGCTGATCGCCTGGAAGCCGCTTGATGCGGAAGTCAGCCCGCCGGAAGGCGCGGTCGCAACCGGAGGCGGCTTCACCGTCACCGTTGCGTGACCATCGAGATCTGGCGTCCGGGCCGGCATGACCGCCGTCCACGCGGCCGTCAGGACCAACGCCGTGGCGGCGACAACCGCCGGGGCCAGGGTCAAGGTCAGGGTGCCAAAGGTGGTCAGGGCGAGAAGCGTCACGGCAAGGGCGGACCGAAAGGCGAAGGCCGCGGCCGTGGTGGTCATGGCGGCCAGAAGGGCTTTGACGGTGGCAACCGCCGCGACAAGACCCCAAGGGACAAGCCGATCGATCCGAACTCGCCCTTCGCGGCCCTGATGGCCTTGAAGGCGAATATGGACAGCAAGGACAAGAAGTAATTCCTGCGCCTGAAAACAATGCTGCCGCCGGCAGCCTGCGCATCGACAAGTGGCTCTGGTACGCCAGGGTCACCAAATCCCGCTCTCTTGCCCAGAAGCTGGCGACATCCGGTCATGTCCGGGTAAACAAGGACAAGATCGATTCCGCCAGCAAGACTGTCCGAACCGGCGACGTTCTGACCATCGGACTGGATCGCCGTATCCTCGTCCTCAAGATCCTTGCCCTGGGCACCAGGCGCGGTCCCTATGAAGAGGCCCGCAAGCTTTACGAGGATCTGTCGCCGCCTCCCCCGCCGAAGGATGCCCCACCGCCGCCTGCACCTGCGCAGCGCGAGGCCGGCGCAGGACGCCCGACCAAGCGCGAGCGGCGGAAAATCGACGCGTTCCGCGGTGGCGATTGACACTGTTTCCTGCCAAAGCCCGGAAAACAGAAAAACTTTCTCTTTCAGGCCCGGACTGCGTCATCCAGAGCGCTTGCGCCCGTTTGACAAAAACGATACCCAACATCTGCACCAGACGTTATACGTGCGCCTTCTTTGTGAGAGCGGCACGAAACTGACCGCCAGGGCCTTGCGCAAATCGGCTGCAGGCCGCCCGGCGCCGAATGAGGATAGCGATGACCTACGTCGTCACGGACAATTGCATCAAATGCAAATACACCGACTGTGTTGAAGTCTGCCCGGTGGACTGTTTCTACGAGGGTGAGAATTTCCTCGTCATCAATCCGGACGAATGTATCGACTGCGGCGTCTGCGAGCCGGAATGCCCGGCGGAGGCGATTTTGCCTGACACGGAGCCCGGCCTCGAGAAATGGATCGAGGTCAACGCCGAATACTCTGAGAAGTGGCCGAACATCACTGAGAAAAAAGAACCGTTGCCGGACGCTGAAGAGTTTGACGGCAAGGAAAACAAGTTCGAAAAGTATTTTTCGCCGAATCCTGCGTCCTGATTCGCGAAAACTGCTTGTGCGGCAGACTGCCGCAAGACAAACAAGAACTGCTTAAAACGGCGATTCTTCCATCTTTTTCAGGTACCTGCCCGTGGCGACCGGGCGGGGCCCTTGTGGTGTTTTGGCACCATCAAAGCTCAGTACTTTAATTTTCCACAAAAGTGTGGTACACATGGAAGACAGTCGCCAACCACGAGAACAACCCCCAAAACGGAGTCTTTGAAAACTGTCCCGGGTATCAACAACCGGACAGATCAAGCTCCCGGCAGCTCATATGACTGATCAAGGTTCTAAAGTGGAAAACGTCGACTGACCAGCCCTGACACGCCGCATATCAACAGGCGTTCCATTACGGATCGCTCTGCGGGGTTCGTGTCGCACAAGAACAGGGGACCGCACCGCGGTCCGTCATCGGTCCGAACCCGGACCGCCAACTGCGCAGGAGAGAATACGAGTATGGCAACGAACACCAAAAAGACCGCGCAGCGCCAAGGTTTCAAGACGGGCGAGTACATTGTTTATCCGGCGCATGGCGTCGGCCAGATTACCGCCATTGAAGAGCAGAACGTTGCAGGTCACTCTTTGGAGTTGCTCGTTATCGTTTTTGAACAGGACAAGATGACCCTTCGTGTCCCGGTGGCAAAGATTGCCTCCGTCGGCATGCGCAAGCTTGGCGACCCCGCGGCCGTCAAGAAGGCTCTCGAGACCGTTCGTGGCCGCCCGCGCGTTAAGCGGACGATGTGGAGCCGCCGCGCTCAGGAATATGAAGCCAAGATCAACTCCGGCGACCTGATCGCGATTTCTGAAGTGGTTCGCGATCTTTTCCGCTCTGAAAACCAGCCGGAACAGTCCTACTCTGAACGCCAGCTCTACGAAGCTGCGCTCGACCGTATGGCCCGCGAAATCGCGGCAGTGAACAAATGTTCCGAAACCGAAGCGGTCAAGCAGATCGAACAGAACCTGGCAAAATCTCCGAGCCGCATCAAAGCCGCTGAGGAAGCTGCAGCGGAAGACGACGAGGACAAGGAAGAAGCCGCTTGATCCAAGTGGATTTTCCGAACGCGAAAATCGACGAGGGCCTGGAGAAATCCGGGCCCTTATTCGTTTTGGCACCACCACCTCGCGCGCTGTTCACGCGAAAGTGCACAAAAACTGCCCCAACGGTAGCGATAAGTGATCTAACCTACGCTTCGGTACGTATTTCCCCCGATAACATATCGGAGCGTCGATCATGTCCCAGAGCGAGAAACGTCAACTGGTAAGGGCCGCGATGAAAGCCCCCTACCTCACGCGCGAAGAGGAACTGGAGCTTGCGATCCGCTGGCGACATAACCGGGATGAGAAAGCGCTTGAGAAATTGTCGCTCTCGCACATGCGCCTGGTCATTGCCGTTGCCTCACGATTCCGCAACTTCGGCCTGTCGCTTGGCGATCTGATCCAGGAGGGCCATGTCGGTCTTCTGGAGGCTGCCGCCCGGTTCGAACCGGAACGGGAAGTGCGCTTTTCCACCTATGCCACGTGGTGGATCCGCGCTTCCATCCAGGACTATATCCTGCGCAACTGGTCGATCGTTCGTGGTGGCACCTCTTCCTCCCAGAAAGCCCTGTTCTTCAACCTCCGGCGCCTGCGTGCCAAGCTCTCCGGCAATCAGACTCCTCTGACCGACAGCGAGCTTCACCAGAAGATCGCCGACGCAATCGGCGTCAAGCAGTCCGACGTCGCCCTCATGAATGCGCGGCTGTCCGGCCCTGATACCTCCCTGAACGCCCCTGTAACCGACAGCGAAGGCTCCAGCGCGGACCGTCAGGACTTTCTGGTGTCCGATGCCCCGTTGCCAGACGAGATCGTGACCGTCAACATCGATGCCGAACGCCGCCGGCGCTGGCTGTCTTCCGCCTTGGAGGTTCTCAGCGAGCGCGAATTGAAGATCGTGCGTGAAAGACGCCTGTCGGAAGAGGGCGCCACGCTGGAATCGCTTGGCGTGAAACTCGGCATTTCCAAGGAACGCGTGCGGCAGATTGAAAGCCGGGCCATGGAAAAACTGAAATCCGCCCTGTTGGCAGCACAGCCGGACAGGGCCGCCTACAGCACCTGACCTCTATCTCCTCCAAGTAACTCTGACGGGCGGACCTTCCGGTCCGCCTTTTTTTGAGGTGCGTCAGTTTTCAGCCAGACAAATGCCGGAGCCGAACCGGGAGAAAAACCGTCAGTCGACGATCAGCTTGATCGCCGTGCCCGTCGGGATCGCCTGATCGGCGTTCAGATCGTTCAGGATGGAGAAGAATTCCAGCCGCCGTGAAGGCTCGACACCGCTCATGCCGATCGCCAGTTTCCGCGGTGTATCGCCCGGCTTGGAGGTGACGACCTTGATCCGGAGCGAGCGCAGGCGGGCACGCTCGGTCGGCGACAGCTGCTGGAAGCTTTCCACCGTCTGGTGGAAATCCCGGTCGAACGTTTCATTGGGCGAGCGACTGGCAAAGATGAAGCGATACCCTGTCTTGCCGATCCGGATCACTGCGATGCGGAAGGACCAGCCCTGGGTGATGGCCGCCCCGGTAACCGCCGGCAGGCCGTTGATCGTCGTTTCGCGTACGCTTTCGGGCAGCAGTCCGTTGATCCAGCCGGAGTTCATGTAATCACGCAGGCCGGAATAGCTGCTGACATCTGCCCCGTCGAACCGGATCGCCGTGCCGTCGCCATTGCTGGCCAGAACTGCTTCGGGTGTGTTTTCCAGAATGTAGCCGGAAGGCACGGTGTAGCTGATGCCGAGCGCCTTGTGCAGGAACGAACGTCCACGGACGAACCCTTCAAGCGGGTCGTCGCCGAACAGCATGCCGTCGATCTGGCTGAGATAGCGGGTGCGGTCACGTTCGCCGATGCCCGGTGCACCGATCTGCCGGGCTGCGCGGATGGCGATCTGCAAGCGCTCTGGCGTGGAAGGGTGGGAAGACAGGAAGTCTGGCGCGGTCGAGCCCGACTTGTCGGCGGACTGGTAGCGGGCGAAGGCTGCCATGGACCGCAGGAACCGTGCAGCGGCATAGGGGTCGAAACCGGCCCTTGCAAGGGTCTTCACACCGATATCGTCGGCTTCAAGCTCCTGCACCTGGCTGAAGCGGGCAAAGGAAAGCTGCGACGAGATGATCGCCTTGCGGGCTTCCTCGCTGTCCTGCACCACGTCGGTCAGGATCTTGTTGGCAAGCTGCTTGGCTTCGGCGCGTTGCTGGCGCTTGATTGCGTGGTTCGCCGTCACATGCGCCATCTCGTGCGCCAGCACGGCGGCAACTTCCGACGTGTCGTTGGCAAGGGCGAGCAGGCCGCGCGTGACATAAAGATAGCCGCCCGGCAAGGCGAAAGCGTTGATGGCCGGCGAATTCAAAATGGTGATCTTGTAGCTCTGCGAAGGGTCTTCCGATGCCGCCACCAGCCGGCCGACAACGCTCGCAACAGCCCGCTCCGCCCCGGCGTCCTTGTAGACACCGCCATAGGTGGCCACCACACGCGGATGCTCACGCTCGCCGATATCGGCCGCAAGGTTGGGACGCAATGTACCGGGCGTTACCGTGGCAACGGTCGGTCCGTCACCCAGCAGCTGGCAGGAGGCCACCAGAAGCGCGGAACCGCCTGCAACAAGGTTGCGCAGCCAAGTCCGGCGCAGGCCGCGCCGCGCGGGCAAACATGCCGGCTGACGGAAATCAGTTGCTGCTTTGGCCGTCACGTCCTGCCCTTTTGTCATTCAGTACCACCAGTTGCTCCGGATGGCGGAGCACCATAGACGGTCCGTCCCTTTCCTGAACGGAGCCGCGTATTTCGACAACCTGCCCTTCCAGGGCATCCAGCGTCCAGCCGGATCGCCCGAGGGCCGTGTTGACGTCGTCCTCAGCTGAAGCCTTCAGCGTGACCGTGAAATCTGTTTTCCAGTATTTTCCGAAGTTCAGATAACGGGTGCTGCGCGTTTTTCCAAGGGAAACAATACGTCCTCTTGCAATAACATAGTGCCCGGAAGCGTCGCTGAAAGACTTTGGCGCGGCTGCGGAATAGACAAGACGCGGCGATGTCTCGCCCCAAAGGCCCGCTCGTGCCAGGCTTGCCTGCGTTTCCGCGGCCCGCAAGGCGTCTGCACACTCAGCTCCGGCATGACCCGGAGCAAAAATGGCAACGCCTGCCTTCAAAAGTTGCTCCTGCAGAAGCGCGGAATGGCCATCATCCGAAACGAACACCCAGCCGGGCGTTAGCCCCCAGCGGTTTTCCGGTCCAGCCGCGACTGCGGCCAGCTCCAGATCAGGCCGACTTTCCAGATAGGTTTGCAAGGTGTTCCGGCGGGCATCTTCGCCGCCCGCCTGTCCTGACGCCTGCACCGGCATCTCGATATCGCTCGCAAGGAAGCGGTCTCCGGCGGCGGACACGAACAAGGCTTCACTGCTGTCGAAGGTCACCTGAACGGTTTGTTCCCGCACCCCGGCGCAAACATCGGCAGCCGCGGGTATTTCCGGGCGCTCCACCGGCGCGCGCTCGTCAGCGGCTACGGCCTGGGTCAGCAGAACCGCAACGCAGCCGGCAAGCAACGGTGCGGCAGCCGTGCGCAGGGTTTTCACCCGCCCGGCTTTTCTCCATCCCGTTTTCTGTCGCCGTTGTGGCACGTCCGCTTCCTTCACCTTGTTGCGCAACCCTTTTCCGGAACGCTTCCTGCAGGCAGGCAGCGCAAGGCACACGTCACCCGACAACATGCATGGCATCGGGCAAGGCTGAGAAAGCGGTCACGATGATCCAAACTGCTAAGCAGCGAATAAGGCAAGTCCAAGACACGCCAGTAAAACGGCAGTAAAAATGAGGACAACGCGGGAGCAACCCCAAGGTGCGTCAGCATCCCCCTCGCCGCGCACCGGCGTCCTCGACAAACAATCCCCATCGGCAGCTACAGTCTGTTGCAGCCAGGGGTCGCCACGGACGTCAAATCATGCTAATCGACCGCATAAAGGCCCCGTAGCTCAGCAGGATAGAGCATCAGATTCCTAATCTGAGGGTCGCGCGTTCGAATCGCGCCGGGGTCACCAGTTTTC
>MRWG01000602.1_pt1 | contig 35316 bp, 26 predicted proteins | sample 1013341 | NCBI WGS metagenome assembly MRWG01 (sample SAMN06117577, study PRJNA244670) | biofilm metagenome | biome: Water; feature: Cathode Biofilm; material: Biofilm; isolation source: microbial consortium enriched at the cathode of a solar microbial fuel cell | place: USA: District of Columbia ... | reverse complement strand
GCGGCCTGGGGAGCCGCGCCTGGTTTCGGCGGAATCATCCATCGTGAGCAAATAGGATCAGCGGCATCATCTGCCGCCTTGTCTCATGTGTGATGTGGAGCGCCATGCAAACGAAGAATCTCATCAACGGCCAATGGGTTGAAGCCGCTTCGGGCGAGTCGATTGATGTCGTCAATCCGGCGACGGATGAACGAATCGCGCAGGTTCCGTCGATGAGCGCGGATGAGGCGCGCGACGCGATTGGCGCCGCGCATGACGCTCAATCGGATTGGGCGACGCGTACAGCGGAGGATCGAGGCCGGTTGCTGCGCGCACTCGCCGAGTTGATGAAGCGCGATGAAGATCAACTCGCGCGGCTCATGACGATGGAGCAGGGCAAGCCGCTGGCTGAGGCGCGGGGTGAGATCAACTACGCGCGTTCGTTCATCGATTGGGCGGCGGATGAAGGGAAACGGCTCTACGGCGACATCGTGCCGGCGTCGAACGCGGATCAGCGGATTCTCGCGTTGCGTCAACCGGTCGGCGTCGCCGCGATCATCACGCCGTGGAACTTTCCCGCGGCGATGATCGCTCGAAAACTCGGTCCGGCGTTGGCGTGCGGGTGTTCGGTGGTCATCAAGCCGGCGCAGGACACGCCGCTGTCGGCGCTGGCGATCGGCGAACTCGCGTGTGAGGCCGGGATTCCGGATGGCGTCATCAACATCGTGACTGGCGACTCATCAACGGTGGGCGATGCGATGCTTTCAGATGCGCGCGTTCGGAAACTGTCATTCACCGGTTCGACCGGTGTGGGGCAGAAACTCATGAAGAAAGCCGCTGAGCATGTGCTTCGTGTGTCGCTTGAACTGGGCGGACACGCGCCGTTCATCGTGTTTGACGATGCGGATCTTGAGAAGGCCGTCGATGGCGCGATCGCCTGCAAGTTTCGCAACGCCGGCCAAACGTGCATTTGCGCGAACCGTTTCTATGTGCAGGATGGCGTATACGACGAATTCATGGAGCGATTCGCTGCGAAGATTGACGCGCTGGAGGTCGGAGACGGCTTGCGCGATGGCGTGCAGATCGGACCGCTCATCAGTGACGCCGCCGTCGAGAAGGTCGAGCGCCACGTTGACGATGCGACATCCAAGGGCGGGCGCGTCGTCGTCGGCGGCAGGCGCGTTCAGGTGGACGGGCTTGCCGATCGGTTCTACGCGCCGACGCTCATCGATGGCATGACGAGCGACATGCTCTTGAATCGTGACGAGACCTTTGGCCCTGTCGCGCCGGTGGCGCGATTTGATGATGAGGATGAAGCGATTCGCCGCGCGAATGATTCGCCTTACGGACTGGCCGCGTACTTCTACACGACCAATGCATCGCGCCTGATGCGCGTGGCCGAAGCGCTGGAATACGGCGTCGTGGGCGCCAACGATGGCGCGCCATCGACCGCCCAGGCGCCCTTTGGGGGAGTTAAGCACTCCGGCTTTGGGCGCGAGGGCGGTCGATATGTGATGAGCGAATACTCAGAACTCAAATACGTGTCGTGGCGCCTCTAACCATCTGCAATCAATGCTCGGCGCCGACGACACGGAAACGCGACTGAATCATCGAATCAGGCGCGGGAGATTTTGGTGGCGTCGCAGTCTTCAAAGACGCTCTTGACCGCGTCCTTTTGGTCGTCGTCGCATTCGACGCCAACCAGGACGGATCCTTCTTCAATGGCGTCTTCGTAATGCTTCACTTCGTGCTCAGGAATGGCGATGCCCACCAAACCGCCGAGCACGCCGCCACTCGCGGCGCCAGCGCCGGCGCCGGTCAGCGCCGCGACCAGGGGGCCAGCCGCAAGCAGGCCGAGGCCTCCAGTCGAAATCGCGGCGACGGAGGTCAACCCCGCGGCAAGGGCGCCGACTGCGGCGCCGCTGGTGGCGCCAATCGCCACACCTTCCGGCAGCTTGGAATGCGATTCGACGGCGAACGCGTCCTTGTCGAAGCCTTCGCCTGCGATCACGCTGATGTCGTCGTGCGGCACGCCGCGCATTTCGAGCAGGTGCACCGCACGGCCGGCGTCGAGTGAGTTCTTGAAGAGTCCGGTGGTCACTGTGGTCATCTCTGAAGTCCTTTCAAGACAGGTGGCGGTGCGCGGCGTCGGCGGCGCACGTGTGTTGTCATCAGGCTTCAGTTTGGTGGGCCAATGCGAATTCAACCGAGAATTCGAGTGAATTCTCTTTCATATCGCTATCACGGCGGCATCATGGCGCGCCTGTCCACTGCTGACCTGCCACACACGTTTCAACAATCCTGCGCATCGCCGCATTCATGCTGATGACGAATCACGTGATCGCGGCGCGCAGCACGGTTGCGCGGTTCGGCGAGGAAAAAGCGAGTGTTCGATTGTGCGAAGCGATGGCTTAGCGTTTGGCTTCGAGCATGCGTTGCAGATTGGATTCCTGATCGAACACCGAGGGCATGCTCTTTGCCCGCCGCCACGCCGAGAGTTGCCCGGTGTGGAACGCGCCTTCGGCGGTGAGGGCGTGCGCCGCCCAACGCCCATAGCTGGGGAAGAATGTTCGAATCATCTCATCAGCCACCGGCGCATTGAGTTTGGACTCGCCGGCCTGCTCCACCGTTCGACGTAGCGTGGCGCAGGAATCCTTGAATGCGTCAATCAACTCAGATTTTGACGGATACGCGCTTCGGTCATTCGTGGGCGTCGAGCCACCCATGAAGGGGGCGTACCACGATTCATCGCGTCCAGGCGCGGCGCCAAGCTCTCGCGCCAGGTTGTCAAACGCGAAGGTGAGGTGTCCGAGCACCCACGCCGGATGGTTTGTCAGGCCCGCGGGCTGATCCGCGAATTGTTCGTCCGGGACATCGTCAACCGTGCAGAGTGTCCACGCTTCGCACATCGCGGCGTGATCAAGTGTTTCGTTGAGCAGGCTCATGTCGGATACCTCCAAGGGTTGGGCGACGCATCACATCGTAGAGAACCAGTAGATTGCCAAGGCATGCGCTTCGTTAGGAATTCAAGGCAGAGAATTCATCAACGATTCGATCGGTCTCGATCGCCGCCATGAGCGCTGATTCAAGCAAGTCAACCTGATCAGCGCCGAGGCGCTGCCCAATCGCTGCAGCGGCGTAGATCGCGCCAATAAGCACAAGCGAAACCGGTGGAAGCAGCAAGGCCCACGGTGTTTGATTCACAATCCATTGCGACAGACCGACGAACAGTCCCGTGACGCCACTGAGCGCGACGAATGCGTAGCCGGCCATGAACATGGTCCACACATTGCCATTGGGTTGAAAGTGACCAACGATCGAGCTGCCGCTCTCATCCGGATCGATATTGACGAGCAGCTGGGGCGACCAGAAATGAGCGCTCGATGCCGGCACAAGCAACTCGATCTGCTTTGGGTTTGCGAAGCCGCGAACGTTGCCTTGCGGCGACGCGATGACCGCCTGAACGCGTTCGGCCACCACCGTCGGTGATATTGAGACGCGCAACTCCAGCATTGGTCGAAGCCTCGGGAAGATCATGTCGGCATCAATCTACCGGGCGCCCTCCTTGCGGCGAAGGGCATTGCCACAGATTTGAACGAATGTGATCAGTCGCCAGATGGGGCGTCGTCGTGATACGCTGAGCAGCATGGCAACGCCGCGTTTTACGCCGTTCGACGCAGAGGGGGGCTTGATCTTCGCCACCCGATTGCCGGGCTCGTCGGAGGATTTTGACGAACATCGGCGAGGTTGGGACGAGCTGGCGGCGCCGGAGAGCGAGCCGCCGCTCTGGATTCATCTTGATCGGACCAGGCCGCGTGCGCAGCAATGGGTGCGCGAGGAGTCCGGATTGGATCCGCTTGTCGTTGAGTCACTGCTGGCCGAGGAGACACGCCCACGCGTGCAGGCCGTGGGGCATGGCATGATTGTCATTCTTCGTGGCGTAAATCTCAATCCTGGCGCCGAGCCCGACGAACTCATTGCGATTCGCATGTGGCTCGAGCCGACACGCATACTCACGCTTCGCCAGTTTCGATTTCAGACGGTCGCAGAAATGCGCCGAGCCGCGGAAGCTGGCGAGGGGCCAACGACCGCGAGTGAATTCCTGGCGAAGGTGTCGCTGGGGCTTGCGTTGCGTATGAATCCGACCGTCGCCAATCTGGAAGAAATGATTGACGACATCGAAGATGAAATGCTGGATCAGGATGAAGACACGCCTCAGCGCCGATCGATGTTGGCGACCATTCGCCGACAGGCGATTCGCTATCGGCGATTCCTGGTTCCGCAGCGGGATGCGCTCCTGACCATTCTGGTCAACCCGCCATTGAAATTCGCTGCGCGGGATGAGGGCATGCTTCGGCATGCTGCCGAACATACGACGCGGATTTCCGAGGCGCTCGAGGAGATTCGCGATCGAGCGGCGGTGACGCAGGATGAACTGCGAGCGCGTCACGAACAGCGCATGGGACGCACGCTGTATCTCCTGACGATTGTCGCAACGGTGGCGCTCCCCCTCGGATTGCTGACCGGACTTCTGGGCATCAATGTCGGCGGCATTCCGCTGTCGGACTCATCGCTTGGATTTGTGGTCGTGTGCGTCGCGCTGGTTGTGATCGCCGCGGCTGAGATTTGGTATTTCCGTCGGCGGCGACTGCTGTAAGCACCGCGTCAATGATTTGGCGCGGCGTTGGCGATTCGCATGGCGCGAATTCGACCCTGAGCGCCGGCGGCTGCGTCCGGGTCCGCCCATTCAAAGTCAATGTCCTCGTCAAAGCTCTCCACGAAGAGCGCCGATTTCTTCGTGGCGCCCCAGATGTCCACTGTGGATTCACTCGGCGCCAGCACATCGACGCACATACCGCTGTCTTCGCGGCGAACGCGAACGTCGCCAACACTCTGCGTGTGCGTTCGATCGAGCCCGTCAGCAATGCGGAGAATGGCCGCCATACGTCGCACCATGGTTCGATCGTCCTCATTGAGGCGAGCGAAATTGGAGTGCTTTCTCTTGGGCGCCGCGCGACGGTGGTAGCGAGCGACGTTGGCGATGAGCTCCCGCTCGCGCGAAGTGAATCCCGGAAGATCGCCGTGCATGATGATGTGATAGCTGTGTTTGTGGTGTTTGGCGTAGCTGATGAGGTAGCCAACATCATGAAGCAGCGCTGCGGCTTCGAGCAGTTCGCGCGCCTGCGGCAGGCGCCATCCGTGCTCGAACCATGCCGGCTCGATCGCCGCGAGTTGGTCGAAAAGGCGCAGCGACAGCCACGCGACGTGACTTGCGTGCGGCTCTTCGTATCGACACGCCTCGCCGAAACGGCGGGCTGCATCAAGGCGAAGGGCGCGCTCCTGACGAGTTCCGGTCATCAGGCTTGACGCCATCTCGAGCAGGAGCCCGTCACGCACGCCGCCATCATTGACGCGAAGTTTGTTGACGGCGAGGTTTTTCATGACACGGTCCACAATGGCGACCCCCGCGACGATGATGTCCGCTCGTTCCGGGCTTAATCCCGGGACGTTGGCGCGATCGCGCACCGAGAGCCGCGACAGTCGCCTGAGAATGCGTTTGACATCGCTTCGCTGAACTTCATGGCCCTGCGTCGAGAAGGGGAGCATCTCGCCGCCTCGCTCGGGCATGACTTGACGCAGCGAAATTCGCGCGATGTTGGTGAATGTGCCGCCGCTGCCGCAGACCATCTGAACCGGGACGGTCAGTTTAGGGAGATGCTCTTTCAATTCGCGCTTGATGTACTTGCGCATGGCGTCGAACTGCGCGCCTTTGGCGTCTTCACACGCGCCGAAACGCTCCGTGAGCCGCACGGCGCCAAGCGGAAGCGACACGGCCTGCTCAATGACGCCGTCCAGCGCGATGACGACTTCGGTGCTGCCGCCGCCAACGTCCACGACGGCCACTGGCTCGCCATGAAGATCGAAAGCGTGTGCAGCGCTGCGATACGCAAGTCGAGCTTCTTCATCGCCGGAGATGATTTCCAGATCAACGCCGGCGCGTTCCCGCACCAGTTGCACCATCGCGGCGCCGTTGGACGCCTCGCGCACGGCGCTGGTGGCGACGACGCGCAGCTCGCGGACGCCGTATCCCTCGGCGATCTCCTTCAGGCGCGTAATGGCGTCGGCGGATCGCTTCATGGGCTCGGGGCAAAGTTCGTTGTGTTCGTCCGCGCCTTCACCAAGGCGAGTGATCTCTTTCTCGTCGTCGAGGATGCGATACGTCCCGTCCGGGCGCGCTTCGGCGATAATCAAACGGATGCTGTTCGTGCCGACATCAATCGCGGCCAGTCGCTGTCCAGGATCATTGGCGCCATTGGAGCCGCTCATGGTGTCTGCCCTTTCGCGCCCGGCGCATCCCCGGTGGATTTGACCGCGTTTGCGCGTTCCTGTGGTGGCGATGGCTGCTTCTCGGCGGCGCCAAGCGATTGTCGCAATGTTGCATCAGACCACCACCGCAGGAACGCCATGTGCGCATCTCGAGACATCGCGCCGAGCTGATCGGAGAATGCTCCCAGCGAGGCATGGAGCGATTCCGGAAACTCAAAAGGCGGCTGTTGCAGTCTCGTGCGAACGGATTCAACGCGATCCGCAAACTCGTGCGCATCGTTGACTTCGCCGAAGTGATCCTGGGACTCGACGAGCACGTCATAGAACGCGCGAAGGTTGAGCTCATCGGCGCATGGTCCGATGGACTCGATCGTGTATCGAAGGCGCTTGCACTCAATTCGCAATTGATGCAATTGGTCGATGTCGCGCAGGTTGCCTTGCGCGGCTTTGACGGCGCGGTCGCGCTGGCGCGACACCGCGTTCTCGGCGACCGACAGCAAGGAGCAGTCGGACGAGGCCTTCTTCCGAACGCCATCGAGCAGGTCAATCGCGGATTTTCGAAGCTCTTTGCCGACGCCGGAGTTGCACACGTCGATCAGTGTCGCGGCTGCGACCATTCGCTCGTGCGAGATCATGCCGGCGATCAGCGCGAGTGCGGGGCGCTGATCGACCGCAGCGCCGGCGTAGCGATCGCGGAGCGCGGCCAGATCCACGTCTGAGGACCGGGCCACAGACGCGGACCTACGGATGTCTCGCAAGACGTCTTGCACGCGCCGACGTCGCTTCTTCGGGAGTTCGTTCGAGAATGCCTTGATCGCCGCCGCGGCCCGACGCGTGCTCACGCGCAACCGATGGACAATGCGGGCGTCGCCAGCGGCGCCATCGGCCGCAAGGGGAATGAGGTCATCGACAGCGCGCAGACGACCGCCAAGCGACTTTTCAATCGCTTCGGCGCACGGCATGCACGGTGTCAGCCCGTCAATCGTGCGGCCAAACGCAGGTTCGATGGATTTGAAAGCGGACATTCGACGACTCATCGACAACATCATACGCGGGGATCATGCCCAAACCGTCGCTTCAAATGTGAAATCTTTCGTTGTCAACCGTCTGCCGGCCGAATGCGCTCAAGGTGATCGGACGGCGCCCAGGTCTCGCGACCATCCGGCAAACGGATGAGCCACCACTGCGGTCGGGTGGCGATGACATCAACCGTCAGGCCAACGGGAATCGGCTCGGCGAAACTCGGGGCGTACGCGTCGATCCCCGGGCCTTTTCGACCCACGGTGTCCGGTTCAATGACGACAGCCCGGCGGTCGGTGCGCTCCGCCCATGCGGCGCCGGCGATTGTTGCAGCGCTGAGCGTGAAGGCAAGAGCAGCGGCGGCGACCGCGAATGGAATGCGGACGCGCACCAAACGCCGCGCGATGAGCAATGCCCAGAAAAGGATCCATGCGCCAATAGCGATGCCTATCGCTGGGCGTAATGGCGCTGCGATGAGGATTGATCGGAGGTTTGCGATAAATGCGTTGCTTGACGCCGTATGCTCGTCGTCCGTGATGGCTGGCGTGAGCGCGGCGATGTTGGCCTGGAGATTCGGATCGCCCGGCATGTAACGCTCCGCTCGTCGATACGCGAGCATGGCGTGTCCCGGCTCGTCGAGAAGCGCGTAGGCATTGCCAATGTTGTAGTGCAGCGGCCCGTTCTCGACGCCGCTTTTCGTCATTGATTCAAAGCTGCGAATCGCCTGACGGAGATGCCGCTGTGCGCCTTCAGGGTCTGTCGCCAATAGCTGGGCGCCTGCGTCAAATTCCGCGGCGCCGTTCTCAAACGTTTGCGTGCGGGCATTCGCGTCATCCATCTGGGCGCCGGCTTGAACTGCGACGACGAGAATCAGAAGGCTGAGAGATACAAGTTGCCTCATGTTCGAACTCCCGCAGGTGTGGCGCGGACTGATTCGACAATGGAAGCGGCCTCCTGTCGAAACGCCGCGATATCGACTTGTGCTGCGCCTGCAAACGCAGCCTCATCCAAGCGGCGGAGCAGCGACGCGGCGGCTTCAGAGACGCCCTGATCATGCGGCGAGAGCGCGGCGGCGACATCCTGTGGCGACGCCGCCGGGTCTGTCCCGATCGCGACATTGAGATAGGCTCGGATGGCCTGGGCGACATCATTGGGCGATTCCGCCGCTTTGATGCTTGTGCGAGCTGTCGTCGCGGCGCGGCGCGACGGGTTTCGCACGCGGCGTGTGGCGCTGAGTCGCCTTCCTGCGCCAAGCGCGATGATGGAAAGCCACATCGCCGGCGGCGTCGCTATCGCCGTTACACCGAGTGGCGATCGAAGAAATGTCTCGACGTCGTATCGCTGATCGCGCACAACATGGTCGCCGAGATACAGGTGCGCGAAGCCACCATCCTGGGAGCTCAGCGTTTGGTCGCTGCTCAATTCGGCGCCGAGGGCGTCCTCGGCGGTGACGATTCGTGTTTCGTGCACTGTGATTGGGATCGGATTGGTTTCGGCTCGCTCGAATGCGCCGCTCTCCGGGTCGAAATAGGAGAACGAGAGGCCTGGCAAGGCATCCACCCGATCGCTCAATGGCCGAATCGTGGTTTCAACCAAGAGTGTGCCGCCGTCAATTCGTGTGATGATGTCATCGCGCGAGATGCGGAAGTCACGCTGAAGCGTGGGGTTGGCGAACACGTCCACCGTGGTGGCGCGTGCGATCGGAGGCGGTCCGCTGATGCGCACGGACAGCGTGACGGGGTCGCCGACGTTCATGTCCGTGCGGTTGAGCCGCGAAGTGACTCGATAGGCGCCAACAAGGCCGGAGAAATCACCGGGCCGGTTCGAGTCCGGCAACGGCGTTGCCTCAAACATCGCGCGGCCTGAGGGAACGACGACGCGCTGGTGGGTGGGCTCCACACCGAAAGGCGTTCGCCGGCGGCCGACTTCAACGGCGCCGCGGAAGTACGCAGGGCCAATGTCGAACGCGCCAGGCTCTGTCGCGATCAGCACCTTCCGAAATGAATACGTCGTCCACTCGACACCTTGTTCAACCAGCGTTGCGCGTTCTGCGATCACGGTCGAGCCCAGAAATTCGAATTCGGCGTATCGCCCTGCGCGAATGTCATGCGCATTGGGCGTTGGCGACGGGACGTCGTACGCCTCGATCGATGGCGGAAGGCCGGGCAGTGTGAAGGTGAACTGATTGCTGATGTTGGATCGCATCATCCACGTGACGAGCAGTGTGACTGGTTCGCCGACGTAGGCAGTTGTTTTCTCAAGCTCAAGGCGCAATTGCAGGTCGTCGCGCCGGGTGGGTTCTGTCGCGACGATCGTGATGGGCGGCGCCATATGCCCGACGCCATCGACGGTCACCTGCGCGGGGCCGATGACATACCGCCCCGGCGCCGTCGGCGTTACGACGAACGGATACGTGTAGCGCACTTCGCGGCGAGTCTGGCGCCGCCCATTGACCGTGGTGATGAACTGTGAGACGGCTTCCTGACGCGCCATGGCCTCAACATCCACACCGGGAGGCGTTTGCAGGTTGGGCGCGGTGGGGTTGTCCGCATTGAGGACGACCACATTGACGACCGTGGCGTCACCGACGAAGACCGTCGGACGTTCGGTCGTGAGCCGCACTTCAACCTGGGATTCGCCGGGCTGCGCGCGGACCACGGGCGCCACGGTGGCGAGCAGCGCGACGCTCAACATCAAGATCACGGTGCGCATCACCAATCTCGCTCCACGGGGCGTGTGCGTTGTTGCCGTTGTCGTTTCCATTCCCGAAGCAACTCCTGAATGCGCCGCTCACGGTCAAGCAACTGCTGTGCGACTTCATCAGCGGGTTGTCCCGCCAATTCCTCGGCGTTGGCTTCTTGTTCGGCCGTGGGAGCGCCCGCGGCGGCCTGGCCTTCGGACGGTTGCTCGCCGTTCTGGGGTTCGCCCTCTGCGCCCATTGACTCCTGGCCGTTCTCTGAAGATTGCGGCTCGGATGATTCCGATGTTTCACCCGATTCGCCGCTTTCGCTCGGCGAATCCTGATTCGGCTCGGCGTCGCCCTGCTGGTCTTGGCCGTCTCCCGAACCTGTTTCACCGCGCAATGCGTTGAGCGCATCGCGAAGATCCTGCGCGGCTTGACGCTGGGCGTTGGCGGCGTCACTCATGCGCTCTTCGTCGAGCGCCTGCTGAGCGCTCTGTTGTGATTGCCGCGCATCGTCGAGACGATCTGAGGCTTGATCGAGTTGATCCTGTTGCTCAGCGGCCTGATCACGCATGTTGTTGATCGCTTGCTGGACGGCTTCGGTCTGTTGCTGGAGTTCCTCCTGCCGCTGCTGGAGTTCGTCCGCCGACGGGGGTGCGTTTGATTCAGTCTCAGATGTTGCCGGTGCGTCTTGTCCTGTCTGAGGCTGACCGTCGCTCGTTTCAGGTTCGGTTGCTTCGCTCGGCGCAGATTCCGACGATGGGTCCGACTCCGGTGTGTCGCTTTCCGATGGCTCAGGCTCTCGATTTTCCGGCGTTTGTTGCGACGACTCATCACGAGCGCGGTCTGCGGAGTCGCTCTCGGCGGAACTCTGCGGCTGTGGTTCGCTCTGCTCCATCGGATCGTCCGGCGGTTGGCGATCTCGTGATTGATCGGCCGCTTGCGTTTGTTCCGAGAGTTGCTCCTGCTGATCCGCAAGTTGCTCCAGTTGATCCTGGAACTGCTGCATTTGTTCACGCTGTTGCTGGATCGCCTCTTCAAGCGCTCGCCGCTCTCGTGTGACGATTTCCAGGTTGCGAACGGCGTCCTGATCCTGTTGCGTCAACTGGGCGGCGCCGCGATAGAAGGAGGCGCTCGACTTCAGCAGATCGCGAGCGGCGTTGAGGTCGCCTTCCTGTCGTTTCTGCTGCGCCTGCTGATACAACACATCGCCGAGGTTGTACCGGGCTCTCGCTGCAAGATCTGAGTTCTTTGACGCCGCGTCCACACGGCGCAAGAGGTGCTCCGCTTCGGTGTGTTCGCCTATCGCCGCCAGCGCGCAGGCCTGGTTGTACACCGCGGCAAGTGATGCGGGGTCGGCTTCGGCGGCCTGTTCATATTTTTGCAGCGCGGCGTCGTAGGCGCCGGATTCAAACAGCGCATTGCCCTCATTCAAGAGATCGCGGAGCGATTCAGCATGTACTGTCGCGCTCAATGCGCAACTGATCATGATGGCGAGGCAGACTCTCATGACGGCCTCCGTCGTTCGCTGATGAATCCTTCGACAATGAGCAGTGCAAACGCGCCCAGCAGGGCCCATTGGAAGAGCTCGCGTTTCTTGGTGGCGTCCGCTTCTTCAATGGCGCGGCGTTCGCTGTCGCGACGGAGATCGCGGTACACGGCGCCGAGATCGATATCGCCTCGCCTGACGGGCAGGTACAGCCCGTTCGTGGATGACAACGCGATGTCGCGAAGGGAATCTTCTTTGAGGCGCGATCGCACCACTTCGCCATTGTGCTCGATGAACCCTCGCCGGCCGCGCTCGTCGCGGATGGGGATGGGCGAACCGTTCTCATGATCGCCGAGGCCAACGACGATGATGCGCACGCCTCGGTCAGCGGCTTCCAGCGCGGCTTCGGCGGGGAAGCTGTCGTGATCTTCACCATCGGTCAGAAGGATGATGTCGCGGAAGCGGCCTTCGTCTTCTTCCGGGATGAGTTCGGCCATCGTTTTGCGGATGGCGTCGCCGATGAGCGATCCGCCGCGGGATACGGAGTCGGGCGACATTCCATCGAGGGCCATGCGCACGAAGCCATAGTCCACGGTGAGTGGGGCGGCGACGACGGTCGTGCCGGCGAAGGCGACCAGCGCAACGCGATCGCCTTCAAGAGACTCCAGTGTGTCCTGAATCATGAGCTTGGCGCGCTCAAGACGATTGGGCGCCAGATCTTCCGCCCACATGCTCCTGGATACATCGAGCATGAAGATGACATCGCGTCCGGAGCGCTCAATGGGCGTTGGAATGGTCTCGCCGAGCGGTCGCGCCAGGGCCGTCATGACGAGTCCGAGCGCGCCGATGACGCATATGCCCTTGAATGTCGCGGCCAGGGGGCGCAGGCGTTCGGTCGCACTCCGTGCAATGTCCGTTTCAGCGAATCGACGCGCAACCCGGCGCCGACGCACGATGCCCCACATCACCAAGATGGCGAGGATGGGAAGCAGCCACAGCGCTTGGAGCCATTGATCGTCGCCAAATCCCGTCATGGCGATCTCCGGAGCAGTGTCGATGTCAGCAGCGCTTCGGCGCCCAGCAGCGCGAGCGCCAATGCGGCCCAGGGTGTGAATCGTTCGTCGAAGTTGGTGTATTCGATGGAGTGAACTTCGGTTTTCTCGAGCGCGTCGATTTCTTCGTAGACGGCGCGCAGCGTTTCGGCGCTTTCGGCGACCCAGGCGCGGCCGCCGGTGATGTCCGCGATCTGCCGCAGCATGCCTTCATCAACGCCGCTCCTCATGGAGAATCTCATCCCACCTGGCAGGCCTTGCGCCGTGTTGGGCGAATTACCAATGCCGATGGCGTAAATCTTGACGCCCCACTCGGCGGCGAGTTCGGCGGCGTCGGCGGGTGTGAGGTCACCGGCGTTGCTCCGGCCGTCTGTGAGCAGAATGATGATCTTGCTCTTGATCGTGGCTTCCGGGGCTGCTTCATCGCCTTCGGCATCTTCGTCCAGCGTCGCGTTGTTGTATTGCGCGAGCAGATCTTCTTCGGCGGTGCGGAGGCGCGCCGCCGCGAGTGCGATGGCGTCGCCAATCGCGGTGCCGTCTTCGGCGCGAAAGCGGACCATTTCCGTTTGCTCCATCAGACCGGCGAGCGCATCGTGAGCGCGTGTCAGGGGGCAAACGGTCTCGGCGAATCGCGCAAAGGTGACGAGCCCGATCGGGTCGTAGGGACGGCCTTCAAGGGAATCGCCATCGCCAAGAACAAATTCACGAATCAACTGTTTGACGACGGTGAAGCGACTCGCGCGGCGACCTTCAAACGCCATGGGCTCTTCCATCGAGCTTGATCGATCAACAACGATCTCGATCGCCACGGCGTCGGCGCTGGTGCGGACGATGCCAAACCCGTCCTGCGGCCTCGCGATGGCGACGACCAGGAGGCCAAGACAAAGGACGCGAAGCAATGGGGGGATCCACAGCAGCCGCTGCCGGAGCGACGGTTTCACGTCGCGCATCAGTTCAACTGATGACATCAGTTGCGCCGGACGTCGCCGCCAGCGCGCCTGCACGAGGAGCGCGGCGACGACGATGATGAGCAGGAAGAATGCGATGGGCGTGGCGAAGCGCATCATGCCGGCGCCTCCACGCATACGTCATTGTCAGCGGTGTCTTCGATGAATCGCTCGACGGTGACGATGGCTCGTTCGACTTCGGCGCCGGAGGCGTCCATGTCCGCGAACTTCACCAGATCGCAGCGATGGAGAAACGTTGACAACGCGCCTGCCTGCTCGACACGAAGCGCCGGTGAGCGCTGGGCGTGTTCAAGAAACTCCTCCGTGGTTTGCGAGGGCGCGTGGATGCCGAATCGATCTTCAAGGTACGTGCGGAGAATGTTGGACAGTTGGGTGAGGACCGTGTCGCAATCCGCATGGCGCATGGACTCGCTGTTCCGCAGGAGACGAATTCGTTCGAGCGCGATGACATGCGCCGGCGTCAAGCGAGCGGCCTGCGCGCGAGCGGCGAGGCGTCGAGCGACAAGAACGATGGCCAGCGCAACGGCGCCGAGCGTGATGAACGCCGCGCCTGCGCCAAGCGCCAGCTCGCGATAATCGGGCGGCGCTGCGGCGATGTCTCTGCGCGGCGCCAGTTCGGCGTCATCATCGCTGAGCACTGACCGAATGAGCACGTCAATTGGCGTTGTCTCCATGATGATGGCGTCATCAATCAGGATGGGCAGCGGCGGGATCGGGATTTCACCTGTTCCTGCCGGGCGAAGCTCGTAGGACTTGGATATGACCACAACGTCGGTGGATTCGCGCGGCGACTCCGTCGTTCGTTCGCGAACAACTTCCAACTCCGATGGGAGCGAGGCGGACATATCCGGCCAGGTGATCACGGCGTTCACAGGCGCCTCGATGGTGAGCTCCATCGCCAGAGTGTCCGCCATGGTGGCTTCGACGGGTGAAACCGCCAGCGTGGCGCGCGCGTTCTCAGCTTCCGCCGTCGTTTCGGCGGCGTCTCCATTGGCGACCGGCGCATTGTCTTGCTGACACGCAGTCAGCAGACTCATCGCAAGGAGCCCAAAGACGGTGAATCGATGGCGGAAAGGTCGCGTCATCGGCGGCGCTCCCGTCTCCGGAACAACCCGATCAGTTCATTGATGTAGGACTGACCGGTCGTGATGGTTGCAAAGTCCATGCCCGATCGTCGCATGGTGTGAGTGAACTGGTCCGCGCGCTTCATGGCCGCCATGGCGTATTGCTTTCGCACGCGACGCGAGGCGCTGTCCACCGTGATGATCCGGCCGCGTTCGGCGTCCACCAGATCAATCAACCCGATGGGAGGCAGCGATTGTTCGCGCGGATCAACGATGCGCAGGGCGACGACGTCATGACGCCGATTCAGCAGTCGAAGCTGTGTTTCGTAGTCGTCATCGATGAAATCTGAAATGAGGAAGATGACGGATCGCTTGGTCAGGACGTGCGTCAGGCGCTCCAGCGTGCGGCCGATATTCGTGCCGGTGCGAATCGGTGTGACGTTGACGAGTTCGCGGATGACGCGCAGCACATGTCGCCGCCCTTTCCGGGGCGGGAGGAATAATTCGATGTCCTCAGTGAACGCGGCGAGGCTGACTTTGTCGTTTTTGCGGATGGCGGCGAATGCGAGCACCGCCGCGAGTTCGATCGCTGTGTCGCGCTTGGCGCGCTCGATGGACCCGAAGGCGCCCGAGGCGCTGATATCGACGGCAAGCACGACATTCAGTTCGCGCTCTTCGACGAATCGCTTCACGAACGGGCGCCCGGCGCGGGCCGTGACATTCCAGTCGATGGTGCGCACGTCGTCGCCCGGCTGGTACTCGCGCACTTCGCTGAATTCCATGCCGCGACCGCGGAATGCGCTTTGATATTCACCCGCGAACGCTTCATTCACGGCGCGGCTGGTGGCGATCTCCAGCCGACGGACCTGTCGCATGAGCTCTTCAGGGATCATGGCGCGATCAGGGCACTGGCAGGGCGTCAAAGATTCGTTGGACGACGTCTTCGGCTGTCCGCTCTTCGGCTTCCGCTTCGTAAGTCACAAGGACGCGGTGGCGCAGCACGTCCAGCCCAATAGATTTGACGTCATGGGGTGTGACATAGCCGCGGCCTTGCATGAAGGCGTGTGCGCGCGACGCAATCGCCAGCGAGATGGTGGCGCGCGGGCTGGCGCCGAATTCGATCATTCGAGCGAGTTCATCAAGGCCGTACTCACCTGGGGCGCGCGTCGCGTGCACGATATCGACGATGTAGTCCTTGATCTTGTCGTCGATGTACACGCGACCGGCGGCGCCTCGGGCCGCGATGATGTCCGCCGGGTGGATCACGGATTCGATTGGTCGAGGCGGCTGGGCGCTGGCCATGCGCTCCACGATTCTGCGCTCTTCTTCCTTGGTCGGGTAGGTGACTCGAATTTTGAGCATGAACCGATCGACCTGCGCCTCAGGCAGGGGATAGGTGCCTTCCTGCTCGATCGGGTTTTGCGTTGCGAGTACGAGGAAGGGGTCTTCCAAGGGATAGGTCGCATCGCCAATGGTGACGTGGCGCTCCTGCATCGCTTCGAGTAAGGCGCTTTGGACTTTCGCTGGTGCGCGGTTGATCTCGTCCGCGAGAACGATGTTCGCGAAGATGGGGCCTTTGCGGGGCGTAAAATCACCAGTCTTCGGGTTATAGACGAGAGTGCCGACAAGATCCGCTGGCAGCAGATCGGGTGTGAATTGAATGCGCTGAAAATTCGCGTCAATGGCGTTGGCGAGCGTGGTGACCGTCAGCGTCTTGGCGAGCCCTGGGACGCCTTCCAGAAGCACGTGGCCGTTGCAGAGCAGGCCGATGATGAGCCGCTCGACAATTCGCTCCTGCCCGACGATGACCTCTTCGACTCGGCGCGTGAGCGTCTGGATCTGGGCGCTTCGCTCTTCGACGTCACGCGCACTCTGAGACACGTCAGCACTGGTCACGCGGTCCTCCTTTCGACACGATTCGAGTTCATAACGGCGAGCGGACGACGCTGCGGCGGCCCGCCTTTACCACTATAGATGCGCATTGCGGCGGGTTCCGTCTCGAATTCATGAGGGAAGGTCGCGCCCCCATGTTTGTCGCCTGTTTGGTTGGTCGCTGCTCAATTCCGGCGGAAGACGTTCCGATGAATGCCCCATCGCCGATCCCACCTGGACGTGGGTTGCGTCAAGTCTGTTTTTGACACCAACCCGTTCCGGCGGTGGACCGGCCGAAACTGAGCGCAGATGGGCGCGAAGTGTGTCGGTGCGTCCGAGGTCGGGACAAAGGAAACCCACGTCCAATGGCGACCAACGTACTCGATAAAATTCGCACCGCGGAGTCCCTGCCCGCGCTCCCCGCGACGGCCATTGAGGTCCTCAGACTCACTGAAGATGAGGAGACATCGGTGGACGCCTTGGCGTCGGTCATCGAACGAGACCCCGCGCTCACTGCCAAGTTGCTTCGAACCGTGAACTCGCCGCTCTTCGGCATCACTCGAGAAATCCGCAGCGTCAAGCAGGCCGTTGGGTTGGTTGGCCAGCGCGCGATTCGCGTGATGGCGCTGTCGTTGTCATTGACCGAGCAGATCGACGAGAACAAGTGCGCCGGCTTCAACTATGAGGCGTTCTGGCGAACGTCGCTGACCACTGCCGTCGCCGCGCGGCTCATTGGCGGCGCCGCCAACCCCGAGATCGCTGAAGAATCATTCGTCGCCGGGTTGTTGTCGCAGATTGGCCGCCTTGCGGCGCACCGTGTGGCGCCCGAGGAATACAAAGCAGTGCTGGACCACCGTGATCAGCACGGCGGTCGCCTCCGCGACGCTGAGAAAGCAGTGCTTGGAGAGTCCGGCGCTCAACTTGGTCAGGCCATGCTTGAGCGTTGGGGGCTGCCAGGGACCATCTGCCAGGCCGTCGGCGCCGCCCAGGGCGAGGGGCTGATGGAGCTTGAGGGCGAATCGCGCGACATCGCATTGATGGTTCACGGCGCCACCATCGTGTCTGATCTGTTCTGCGATGAGATCAGCCCATCGACCATGGAGCAAGTGAAGCAGATCGTCATGCGATGCACCGGCATCGACGCTGAAGCGCTGGAGCAGGCGTTCTCCAAACTCGACGCCATGGTGCGCGAGACGGCGCGAAACTTGTCACTCCAGATCGGCGACACGACGGACTACGCGCAGGTGCGTGCGAACGCCGCGTTGGAGCTCGCGCAGTTGACGATGCTTGCCGAAACCGAGCGCGCGGCGAGTGAAACACGCATGGTCGCCGCCGAGCAAGAGGCGCGGCAGCTCAACGAAGAAAAGAAGCAGATTCTTGAAGTCGCTTCGACAGACTCACTCACCAAGATTGCGAATCGCGCGGCGTTTGAGCGGCGGTATGAAGAAGAACTCGAAGCGGCCCGGGCGAAGAACTTGCTCGTCGGACTGCTCATTCTCGACGTTGACCATTTCAAGATGTTCAACGACACGCATGGCCATCAGGCAGGCGATGAAGTGCTGCGCGTCGTCGCGGCGTCCATTCGCGACGCGTGTGGCGGCGGCGCATTCCCGGCACGTTACGGCGGTGAGGAATTCATCGCCGTGCTGACAGCGAAGTCGGCATCGCAGGTGGCGGCGCTGGCGGAGAAGGTGCGAGCCGCGATCGAATCGGCGCGCGTGGAGTGGAATGGTCAGCATTTGTCGGTGACGGCGTCGGTTGGTCTGGCGACCGCGTCGCCCGCCGAGGCGCCTGTGGTCGGTGAAAAACTGATCGCTGAAGCGGATGAGCGCCTGTATGAGGCCAAGCACGCCGGTCGCAATCGCGTCATGCCCGCCGCGGCGTGAATCGCCGAGCGCCCAGGACTAATTCCATGACTTCATCAGGATCGTGAGGTCGATCGCATCGACTGCGCCGTCGCCGTTAAGGTCAGCGCGGCATGCGGCGCCTTCGACGCACGGTCCCCACGTGGCGAGCAACGTGCCGAGGTCAACGCCATTTGTGACGCCATCGGCGTTGATATCCGCGAGCGCGCTCGTGCCTTGAAATTCATATGCGCCAATGTCCACGATGGGAGCGACGCCGGCGCCGGAGTCGGGCGTGCCCGGGTCATCGATGAAACGCGGCAGCCCGCGCAGGTCGAATGGGATCGGCTCAGTGGTGTCGCCGTCGCCGTCAAGGTCAAACGCATCGGCAGCGACATGCGCATTGTTTCCAGCGTCAATGCACGGTGAATTCGGCTTCAACGTGTAGTCCTCATCGCCAGAGCGAGCCACGCCATCGGGGCCGAGGAGATCGCGAAAGCGTGGATCGGTGTCGAGATTGCCGCCAAGGTCATTGCCGATCACGCCGTACCAGTTGGCGCCAGAACCGCCGCAGGCTCGAATGTTGGAGCGTTCAATCGATACGACGGAGTTCTCGTGCGCGACCTGACCGGTCTGCGTACCCCAGATCACGGTGTTCTGCACATCAATGGTGCACGAATCGCCGCCAAGCCCGCGCCCGGACAGCGCACCGTTGTCAGCAATGATGCAGTTTCGAACTGAGTAGGTTGAAAGCGTCGCAGAAATGCCACCACCTCCACCCGTGGCCCCGCCGCCATTGGCAACGATGAGACACTCGGACACGGTCGCATTGGATCGCAGCAATCGAATGGCTGCGCCATATTCGGCATGATTGCGTTGGAAATTGCATTGGGCAATGTTGATATTCGTGGCGCGGGCATAGATCCCACCCCCGTCGGCCGTCGCCGAATTTTCAAGAAAAGTGCAAGAGAAAAATTGGGGAGAGCCGCCATCGATGAATGCCCCCGCGCCAGCGCCAACTATTTTCATATCGCGAAACACGCAATCTTCAAAGAGGGGGCTGGAGTTCAGCACATAGGCGCCGCCACCGATGGAATTGAACTTGAGTGGCACGCCGGTCCCGCCGCGAATCGTGAAGCCTTTCAGGACAGCGCCCGACGGCACATCGATCATCGTGACGGCCGGCGCCTGCATTGCTGACGCGTCAAGAACAACACTGCCCGCGCCATTGATGCTCCGAACAGCAATCTGCTTTCCTTGGAAGTCGATGGCTTCGGCATAGTGTCCGCCGGCGACAATGATCTCGTCATCATCGGCCGCCGCGTCGATCGCGCTTTGGATGGTTTGAAATTGCGATGGGACGTGGAGTTCGTCGCCAATCGCTTTTGCATGGATGAAGCCGAACCCAATTGCGAAGAACAGAACGAGGCCATGCCGTCCAGTCTTGATGTTCATGCCGGAATGCTACCGGCTGTGAGACGGTTTTCGCAGTCGGTTTTCTTGGGTTGCGTGTCGCGGCGAACATTCGCCACATGTCGAATGACTAAGACGTCCAGTTGGCGAGCAAAGCGGCAAGATCTGCGCCGTTCACGATGCCATTCTGGTCAATATCCGCCGCGCCTGCCGTGCCCCATTGGGCGAGCAATGCTGCAAGGTCAGCGCCGTTGACGACGCCGTCGCCGTTGAGGTCCGCCGTGAGGGGCGCTTCGGCGAACTGCAGGGAGAATGACGATGCCGACGCCGTGAGGAAGTCCGCATCGTAGGACAACGGCGCGAGGTTCAACACTTTGATGATGATCTCGGATGCGCCGGATGGATTCACCAGGAACGAGCCGGGCGAATCAGCGCCGAATTGCCAATCGCTATTCGCGCCGACTCGCAGCGATTCAACATGCCAGCGCGTTGGCGCGGTGGAGTTGAAGGTCACCTCGACATTCCCATCGAATTGCGCATCAATGTTCACACGGATGTACACGACGCCGTGCGACCACGGGCCACTTGAACTCACATTGACGTTCGAAGGAAATCCGCTCGTTGAACGCGTGGCGACGTAGGGCACGGTTGTGTTCGCAGGCCATAAGCCGCCTTCTTCGAAGTGCATGCCGTCGTCATTCGGCCCGGCGAACCAGCGCCACCGTGAGAATTCGATGAGCGATTCCTCGTACGTCACACCCTGCGATTGAAGCGCGGCCTCAAGGCCATCGAGGATGTCTGGCTCATTCAATTGCGGCTGGCAGTAGCAGCCGCGGGCCGGGCTTCGCGACGCGAGCCACGCGTCGGCCATAAAGCTGACATCGCCGTTGAAGTATCGATCGCGCAGGAAGAGGAGTTGCTGCACCGCGCCGTACATGAAGAACGTGGTGTAATTGTCATTCCATTCGAAGGGGCGCTGGGGCCGCGATGTGAAGTCCGGCATCACGTCGAAGTAGTAGTTGAGGGGGTCGTCGGCAACTTCCTCGATCAACGTGGCGGTGGCTTCAAACGAAGCGCCCGCTTCCCACCAATCGTCGGCGGCCTGGCACATGTGATTGAATTCATGCCACACGGTGCTTTCGAGGTAGATGCCGCCCCAGACGTTGGGGTCGATCACCATGTACGTCGCGTAGTCATCCCACGTGGTTGCGTTGTTCGGGAAGAGGTCGAGCACATACGCGCTGCCTTGCCCGGTCCACAGGAAGATGTCGATGTCGCCGTCGGATGAACAGGCGCCGTTGTCAAGCAGTGGGGCGGTGAAGCCCAAGACGTCGATCTGGTGCGTCCAGGCTTCTTCAGCAAATTGCAGTGCGCGGCCTGCCTCGGTCGCAAGCGAACTCGACTGGTAGTGCACCTTGATGGGGTGGAGCGTGGATTCGAGCGTGAAGGGGAACAGTCCGGGGGCGCCGCAGGGCGCGCCGCCCTCGATGGCGTCGAGAAAGGCGCTTCGAAGCTGCGGCGACGCATTGGTGTAATCGCGTTTCGCTTCTCGCAGAAGCGTTGTCGCGCAGCGCGTCGCTCCACGATCCAGATGTGAATAGTTCGCCGGCATCGCGGTTGGCGCGAGAATCGAAAGCGCACGAATGACAGCCGCATCCGGCGCCGTGATGGCGCCTGATGCGACATCCGCCTGCAGTTGTTCGTTCAACGGTGACGCCGCGACGTGAGTGGTGAGCGCAACGCACACGACGCTCGTCAACGATTGAACGACACTGCGGCGAATCATGGTTGCTCCCTTATGGTGTCCAGTTGGCAAGCAAACTGGCGAGATCAGCGCCGTCTGTCGTGCCATCATCGTTCAAATCAGTGAATCCGGGCATGCCCCAGTTGGCGAGCAGTGCGGCGAGATCCACACCGTCAACGACGCCATCGCCGTTGAAGTCCGCCGGGTTGCCCGCTTCGCACGCGACGTACTGCGCGATGCGGCCGATCGCAGGCTGCCCGTCGATGGACTGGAAGGAGCCGCTGACGGTGAGTCGGTCGCCGTTGGGGAACAAATCGAAGACGGATTCATTGGCGATGTCGCCGACGCCTGACCCCACGGGCGCCCAGACGCTGCCATCCCAGGTGGCGATGCCATTCACGGTTTGGCCGCCGGCGCCGGAGAAGCTTCCACCCACGTAAACCTTGGGGCCGTTGCCATCGTCAAACCCGGCGATGGCCTGCACGGTTGACGTGGTTCCACTTCCAAGCGCTGACCACGTGGAGCCATCCCACTTCGCAATGTTTGCTGCGGGAACGCCTCCGGCCTGCGTGAAGTTTCCGCCGGCGTACAGCGCTTCGCCGTTGCCATCATCCGCAACGCCGAGTTGAATGACTTGGGTGCCCGTGATGCCGCTGCCGACCGGCGACCACGTTGACCCATCCCACTTGGCGATGTGGCTTGCTGCGACGCCGCCGACGGAGGCGAAGCGTCCGGCGATGTACAACTCGCCTTGAAACACTTCGATATCGAGCACGATGAGCGGAATCCCCGCGCCTGCGATGGTGCCGCCAACAGGTGAGAACGCGGCGCCATCCCACTTGGCGATGAAGTCGGGACCGCCCGCGCCGCCGGCATCCACGTAGTTGCCGCCGACGTAGAGCGCATCGCCGGTTCCATCATCCCAGGTCTTCAGGGCCCAGAGTGAATTCGTAAACAAATCGAGTTGCGCATCGAGGCCAAACCATTGTGAGCCATCCCAGCGTGCGATCTTCGCGCTTCCCGCGGCGCCGCCGGCCGAATTGAAGTAACCCGCGACATAGAGGTCGCCATTGAAGACTTCCAGTTCATTGCTGAAATTGCCGGCGAGTCCCGTGCCGAGCGGGTTCCACTGCGCGCCGTCCCAGCGCGCAATGCGCGAGGCGGCCACGCCGTCGATATTCACAAAGCTGCCGGTGGCGTAGAGCTCGGCGCCGCTGCCGGCGTCATAGGACTCGACATGCGCAATCAGCGCGTTGGTGTTCGCGTCGCCGAGTTGGATGTCCCACGTCGGGGCGCACGGCTGCCCGGCGAACGCAGGGACAGTCAACACAGCAGCGACGGCAGTGAAGGAACGAATCATGTGAGTCTCCTGTTGAAGAATGGGTGGAGACTCGAAGTTAGTCGAACAGTCCTCGTTGCCGAAGCGCGATGATTCAATTGCGCGCACAAATCGGTTGCTCACCCCGTCCAGTTCGCCAACAGCGCGGCAAGGTCAGCGCCGTTGGTGGTTCCATCACCGTCGAGATCGCTTCCCCCGGGAAGACCCCAATTGGCGAGAAGCGCCGCAAGGTCGGCGCCATCAACGGCGCCATCACCATTGAGATCACCGATCAACAGCGATACATCGCAAATGATGCGCTGAATGGCGACTCCATCGAAGCCGGCTTCGACCACGGAGCCATCGTTCAGGTCAGACGCGGTGACCTGAATGCGCATCGTTGACGTCGGTTCAATGATGTCGGCGATTCGGATGGAGTGAAGCTCCCACCCATCCGTCGATGAGAACAACTCCTCAGCGACGGTCCAGTTCATGCCATCGTCATTGGAGATCTCGACGAGCAGTGAGTCATCGGTGAAAGTCCCGATGTCATTGACGTACCAGACGTAGTAATTGAGGAACGCGTCGCCTTCACCCGTCGCATCGAAGGTGGGAGAGAAGAGCGTCGTGGCGCCGCCATCGACATCACCGTTCTCGCTGTTGTCCGTGACGTAGCACATGCCGGAGCCGTCAGCGTCCGTGATGGGGTCGCCGCGGAACCCGTTGTTGCCTGCCGGGACAGCGCGTTCCCACTGGCCTTCGTCTGCATCGCCGAAGACGAACCAGCCAAGATCGCTCTCGAAGTCATCGACGAAGGGCGTTTGAATTTCCGTCACGACTTGAACATCAAACTGCTCCGCCGCGCCTTCGGCGGGGAAGGTGAATTCGCCGTCGAGTGTGTCCGCCGCGATGTAGTAGGACACCACGTCGTCGCACGCGAGCGCGGGGATCGTGGCGGTGAAGCCGCCCGTGGCGCCCTCAGCTGTGTCGAGCGGAATATCAAACGGTTCACCTCCGTTGATCGTCATCACCAGTCGGGCCGTGCCCGGTGTGAGCGGAGCGCCACAGTTGTTGAGGATGTCGAGATTGAATGATTCGGGGATGCCTGCCATCACTTGCACCGGGGCGCCGCCATCGATGATGAAGTCAACACCGATCGGAATGGTGAATGACTCTTCAACATTGCCGGTGGAGACGGAGTCGCTGAATGCATCGGCGCCGAGGCCGCGCTTGGCAAAGCCCGCCCACAGGTCGCACACATTCTCACCATCGTTGTTGATGCGATCCGCCAGCAGAATGGCGTCGCGCGACTGCACCAGGTTTGGTGAACTCGAGGTGGTGAGCTTCATGCCGTCGGTCACGAGCTGCATGATCAGTTGATTGCCACTGAATCCATATTTGTCGATGAGCAGTGCGCGGCATTCCCACAGATTCGAGCACCACACTTCGCCGACGTTATGCACCTGCCCCGGCGTGCTCGAACCGAACACCGGGTTTCGCGGGACGCCGGGATCCACATCGAAGAGCGCATCAGAAATGTCGCCATAGGTGAGCGGATTTCGCGTCAGATCGGTCGTATACGGATATCGACGAATGCCGAAGTAGTAGTTGTCGGTAAACGGAATGCCTAATCCGTCAAGCGTTGCGAAGCCGGACATGGCGTAAATGGCGTCGCGCGGATCGGCCGCTTCGGCCGTCATGCACATCGCGTAGAAATCGGACCAGCCCTCACCCATGCCGCGGGCCTGGCCGCCGGTCAGTCCGCCATGAATGCGGATGCTCGTACCGTGTGACAGCTCGTGGATCAGGATCTGTGTATCGAGCGCGCCGTCGCGATCGGGGCTTGGTCCATCGAAGATGAACATCTGGACGTACGCAAAGTCGCCATCTGCGCCGGTGCTGTTGAAGTTGGCGTTGTTGAAGCCCTGACCATCATGCACGTGGACGCTGAGGCGGTCGCCTTCGACGCCGCCGCGACCGAAGTTGTCAGCCTGGAAGTTGCCGAAGGGTTCGGTGAAACCAAGGTCGTAGATCAGATCGTGATACCAGTTGCCGATGTAGAACGCCTGCACGGCGGATGCTTCTCGATACGTGTCGGGTGTGCTGCTGATATCGATCGGAAAATCAAAGACGCGAAACGGCGCGCCTTGCGGACGCGGCAGATCAGAGTCCTCATCGTCATCCAGATCTGTGCCGGCGTCGATGTTGTTGCCGAGCGTTTCGTTGAGGGCGCCTTCGATCCAACCGTCCGGGCTTGCGATTTCGCTTACGAAGGGGAGCGTGACCAGATCTCGCGGAACTTCTGGCGCCTGGACGCCGTTTGGCGTATCGGGGCCGGGCGTCATGGGCATCGGGCTGTCACTCTGCCACACGCGGTAGGTCGCCGGCGCCACGCCGCCGTAGTGCGTGTGGTTGGTGCGTTGCAGGATGTCGCCCGTCGTCGCATCGACAATGACTTCATAGACATTGGGTTCTTGTGCGGGCGCGAGGAACACGCGGTGGGCCGGTCGCACGTCTTCAAAAGTGACAGGGAAAAAGACCAACTCAGTGCGGACATCGCGCTTGAGGGCATCGGTGTGCGCAAACGTCACCGGTTTGGAGGGCGCATCGCCGGACTCAACAATGGACAACGCGCCAAGGGGCGCCAAACCGATGTGCGTCGCGGCGGCGCTGACCGCGTCGCTGCGCGACATATCGATCGACTTCAATGCAGCCTGATTCAAGGCGCCATCCGACAGCAAGCGACTTCCGATGGACGCCATGCGCCCATCCGGAAGAACGTTGGCGCGAAGGTCGGCGCCCACGACGGGCACGCCGTCAATGTGCTGCGACCACCACACGGTGCGCACGTTGTTGTGCGCCGTGACGGCGTCGCGCTTGATGATTGCTCGGTCCAGCGAAGCAGACGCAACACCGAAGAGTTCCTGATTCGCATCGACAAAGGCCTTGACGACGGCCACTTCGTCGAGGACGCCGGCTTGCGCCTGCGTCAGGAATGATGTGCGAGAGCGAATGAACTCGGGCGTCGCCAGCGCGCGGTTCATGTCAATGGCGGCGCCGGGAAGTCGCTTCATCAACGCGTCGCGGGCGGCGAGCCTGCGTTGCACCGGGGCGGCGTTCTGCAATTGTTCGATGCGCGTCGCGGTTGCCGCATCATCGACGCGAATGTCGAAGGGGGGCAGCCCGAAGTCGGGTTCGTCGATGACCTGAACAACGTCAGGCGACACGGTCTGCGCGTTGAGCGGCGCCAACGTCATCGAAAAAACGGCGAAGAGAACAGCACTTGAAGTCGCGGCGCGGATCACTCGAAACCCTCCCATCAGGCGCCGGCAAAGCGGCGGGGGTCGCGCGTCAGAAAAACAGGCGAATCACCTGTTCAATAGATACGTACACATGTTCTGCGTACCCGGTTGTCGCGCATTGGGCAAGAGAAAAACAGATGCAGGGCCAATTCCGGCGAATTGGACCGTTCTCGGACCCGCGCGTCGGTGGGCGCGCTGAACCAGGAACGGTACGCTCCGCGATTCGCACAGGCGACTTTCAACTTCCAAACAGAACACGAACACAGTTTCGAGGAGCGATGCGGTGGAGACCACTCTGATCATTCTGAAGCCGGACGCAGTGCAGCGGGGCCTGATGGGGCGCATCATCACCCGGTTCGAAGACAAGGGATTCCAGATCGTCGGCTGCAAGATGATGAAGATCTCGCAGAACCTTGCCGAGCGGCACTATGAATCGCATAAAGGCAAGCCTTTCTATGACGGGCTTGTTGGGTTCATGACCAGCTCGCCGGTGCTCGTGCTGGCGCTTCGCGGCGTCGGCGCGATTGATATGAGCCGCAAGATGATGGGCGCCACCTTCGGTTCGAAGGCGGAGCCGGGCACGATCCGGGGCGACTTTGGCGTCTCCAACTCGTTCAACCTGATTCATGGCTCTGACAGCCCCGAAGCCGCGGCGCGTGAGCTCGAGTTGTTCTTCGACGATGCCGAACTCCACGATCTGGACCGGGCGATCGAAGGCTGGGTGTATGACATGAGCGGCGGCGCGCCCGAATAATCTCGAACGGGTGGAATAAACCGACCGAGCGCCTGGTTCTCCTCACGCTTGATGATGAAGGAGAACCATGTGATGAACGCGCCGGCAAATCGAAGCTCGTTGATGACCGTGTTGTCCTGGGCGGTGCGGCTTGCGGCCGTTGCGCTTTTTCTTTGGCCCGGCGCCATTCCGAAACTCATCAGCGATCCGTACGCGATTCAGACTTTCGAAACGCTCGGCGTTGAGCCGTGGGGGCGTTACTTCACGGCTGTGGCGGAATTGACGGCTGCCGTGTTGTTGCTCTTGCCGCGCACGGCGGCGTGGGGTGGTGTGTTCGGCGCCATGGTGATGGTTGGCGCCATCGGATCGCACCTGACCAAACTCGGCGTCGTTCCCGAATATGTGATTGATGGTGAAACGGTGCAGAACCCGTTGTTGTTCTGGCTGGCCGTTGTGCTTCTTGCATTGTGCGCAGCGACAGTGGTGCTGCATCGGCGGCAATTGCCGATCATCAACGGGCGCTCATCGACGACACGTGAAACGTAAAGAATGCGTGCTCAGGCGGGCGCGCTCGCGGGTGGGTCCGCAGGACGCGTCGTTCGAATGGTCCAGGCCGTCAGCAGCGTCATCGAGATGAGCAGGACGCAGCCGATGGCCTGGTGCGGCGACCGCATGATGATGTACAGCGCCGGCGGCGGTTGCTGGTCGTGATACATCATCGCCCCAACGAGCGCGATGACGCCGAGGATCATCTGAAGCAGCACCGTGTGTCGCGTCGCGACTGCGCTGCGGCGCAAGGCGCTTGAAACATCGCCGAGGCGCTTCTGCCCGCGCATGCCCGCGGCAAGAAGCAGAATCAATACGACAATGGACCACCCCAGGTGCGACATGAGCGCGTGGTTTTGCAGATCGAAGTGCCGAACAGCGGCGCCAAATCCAATTTGAATCACCAGCGCGATCAGCGCGAAGAGGTTCAATCGGCGCTGACCTTTCGCCGCCTGGTGCGGCGTGCGCGGCGCATCGGACCGCCATGTTGTTGAAAGCATGGCGGCCAGCAGCGCCAATACGGCGACGTACACCTGGCCGGTCACGCCATGGAGCAATCCGAGCACGCGGCTCTGCGCGTTGTCCTGAAGTTCAATGGATGCGTCGTCCGGCGCGGTGTCGATCTGGACTGCAGATTGGGCGTCAGTGGGATCGATTGGGTCCGCCTGGGTGACGCGCAAACCGCCCATGACGGCTTGTGTGATGACAAGCACGCTGGCGATGACGGCGACGGCCTTGGTGGAAAACCGCACTTTGGCGACCAAGGTCCAGACGAGCAGTGTGGCGGTTGTGAGTCCGACAAGCACGGCGAGCAGCCGATGGGCGTGCTCAATGAAGACGCCGCCGGTCATCCTGCTCAGCGGAAAGAGGAACATGTTGGCGCCGAAACTGGCGGGCCAGTCGGGCACCGCGAGTCCCGCGGCGGCGCTGGTGACAATGCCTCCAACGGAGAGAAGGACCAAAGCGCCCGCCGCATTGAGGATCGCGAACCGGCCAATCCAATTGCGAGGCCCCGGGGGTGTCGCTCGATTGGCCGCGAGTTTCCCGCCGAAAAACCCGGCGATGGCGCCAAGCACGGCGCTCGTCGGCAGGTACGCCGCGGCGGCATAGAGCGGTCTCATGGCGTCGTCGTCGGAGCGTTCACCTGAAAATGCGGAGAGCACAATGAGCAGATTGATGATCCCCGCAATCACGCCCGTGACGACGCCGCTGATCATGGCGCGGTTCGCCCCTGCCGAACGCCCCGCCATGACCGAGCCGAGAATCTGAACAGCGATCAGCGTAAGTCCCAGGACGATTGGCGGGATGAAGTCGCCTGGAAGCCGCAAGGCATACGCGATGATCCACCCAGACAACGAAGCGCCGAACCCATAGAAGAGCGCGCGTTGGAGCACGGCGAAGCGATCGGCGGGAGTCTTGGAGGTGGCGACGGGAGCGTCAGAATTGTGCGATGTCATGGGATCTCGCTGCTGAGACTGGGTCTCGATTGTGTACTCGCCTCTCGGACGCCTTGACGAAGCGCATCCGGCTCGGGAAGCTACTGCCCCGCAAGAACCATTACTGTCGAAGTGATGGTACCCGGCGTTTCGAGGCTGGGAAGCGGGGCGAGCCGAAAAAGACATTCGGCCGCTGGGTGTGAATCGTCAGTTCGTGGGACAAGTCAAGAATGCGCGCCGCGTGGGAGTGAGATTTTTCCCCGCGAGCCAGAGCAAGACAGGGGACATCGGTGAAACCACTTTTTCCGAAGTGGACCAATCTCATCCCACATGCGTTCCTCGCCGGGTTCCTGGGATTGGCGTTCCTTTTGATCAGTGCGACGTGGTACTACGCGACGCCGAAGTTTTGGGAAGTCGGGTACATGCCCGATCAGCCCATTGACTACAGCCACCAGATCCACGCCAGCAAGCTGGGCATGGACTGCCTGTATTGCCACACGTATGTCACTGATTCGTACGTGGCGAACGTGCCGTCCACCTCGACGTGCATGAACTGTCACACGGTTGTGGATGACAAGTCCGGGTATCTCAAGGCCGCGATGTCCGCAGATGGCTCATCGCCGTCGGCGCACTGGACAAACCCGCAACTGGTCAAGCTTCGCGAATATTGGGCCAGTGGCGAGGCGATTCCATGGGCGCGCGTCAACAAACTGCCGGACTACGTGCAATTCAATCACTCGGCGCACGTCAACGCCGGCGTGAGTTGCTACTCCTGCCACCAGCGCATCGACACGATGCCCAAGGTGTACCAGGCGGAAAGCCTGTCCATGGGATTCTGCCTGGAGTGCCACCGCGCGCCTGAACACAGCCTTGTTGATGTGCACGGCGTGATTGACGAGGACGGCCACGACGTCCCGATTCGCGTGACGGATCTGGCGACGGTTCAGGATCTGTTGACATCACCGGATTACGCACAAAACGTCGGCGCCCGGTTGGCCGAGCGTCTTCGCAGCGCACCGCCGCAGCACTGCGCGGCGTGTCACTACTAGAAACGACGCAACGAGGCGTTCGCACGACTTCTTCACACCGAATCAATCACCACTTCCCTCGAAGGTGATTTGAGCTTCAGAGCAGTCCCGCCATGAGCAAAGCCAAGCAATGTCCATCGACTGTCGGGAAGAAGCCTGTCGACACGGCTCGCGCCGAGCGCGATGTCAACCACGCGACAGGACGGCAGTTGTGGCGCAGTCTCGACGATCTGGTCGGGACGTCAGAGTTTCGTGATTTCCTGCATCGGGAATTTCCGGCGTACGCGTCGGAGCTGACGGATCCGTCGCGACGAAGCTTCCTGCGCGTGATGGGCGCGTCACTCGCGCTGGCCGGCGCCGCAACCCTGCCGGGATGCCGTCGTCCGGAGCACAAGATCCTTCCCTATGGCAAGCAGCCGGAGGACGTGATCCCCGGCAAGGCGCTGTACTACGCGACGGCCATGCCATTGCCTGGCGGCGGCGCTGAAGGGCTGCTCGTTGAGACGCACGAAGGTCGTCCGACCAAGCTTGAAGGGAATCCTCTTCATCCAGTCAACCAGGGACGAAGCAGCGCGTGGGCGCAGGCGTCTGTTCTAAATCTGTACGACCCGGATCGGCCCAAGTCGCCATCACGCATGGGCGAGGAGGAACGGGTCGAGTCCACGTGGTCTGAGTTTGAAGATTTTGCCGGTCCGCACTTCGCGCAGTTTGATCAGTTGCAGGGCGCGGGATTGGTGTTCCTCGTCGGAAAGAAAACAAGCCCGTCGCGGGATCGGTTGCGCGATCAGATCGTGCAGCGATGGCCGCAGGCGCGTTGGCTGCCCTATGAAGCCGTGGACAATGAATCGGCGCGCGAAGGCGCGGCGATCGCCTACGGGTCGCCGATGGAGTCGCTGTACGACTTCTCCAAAGCAAAAGTCATTGTGTCCATCGACCGGGATTTCCTGGCTGGCGAAGGCGCCACGCTGCCTGAGGCGCGCGGATTCGCCGCCGGTCGGCGTGTGATGAATACGCACGGCGATGAGTCGGAGATGAGCCGCATTTACTCGATTGAATCGACGATGTCGCTCGTGGGCGGCGCCGCCGATCACCGATTGCGGCTTCGACCAACTGAGATTCCGGCGTACATGGTGGCGTTGTCCAAAGCGGTCATCGATCGTGTTGGCGGCGCCGACTATGGACCCGTGACGCGCGCGGTGAACGCTCGGAATGACGACGCCGCGCTGGCGGGGCTTGATCGAGAGTGGATCGACGCGGTCGCGGATGACTTGTTGGCGCATCGCGGCGAGGCGGTGGTCACGGTTGGCCCATCGCAGCCGGCCGCCGTTCACGCGATGGCGCATGCGATCAATCAGGTGCTGGGCGCGGTTGGATCCGTCGTCACCTTGGCGCCGGTTCAGGATGATGTGGCCGCATCAAGCGTTGAGTCCATCCGAACACTGGCGCAGCTCATCAACTCCGGTCGCATCGACACGCTCGTCGTGATGGATGCGAATCCTGTGTTTGATGCGCCTGCTGATCTTGGTTTGCATCAGTTGTGGTCGCGCATTCCGACGACGATTTCGATGAGCGTGGACGACAACGAAACAGGCGCGATGAGCACCTGGCATCTCAATGGCGCTCACTACCTCGAAAGCTGGGGTGATGTGCGAGCGGCCGATGGCACATTGAGCGTCGTGCAGCCGATGATCGCGCCGTTCTTTGGCGGGCGAAGCGATCTCGAAGTGCTCGCGCTCATGCTCAATGCTGACAAGCGCGACGGGTACGAAATTGTTCGCGAGACATGGCGAACCGCGGCGCCGGGTATGCAAAGCCTTTCGGACAGCATGTTCGAGAAGCGATGGAATCGCGCGTTGCACAACGGGCTGCTTGAAGGAACGGGGGGCGTCTCCGCACGCCCGTCTCTGAACGCCGACGGCATCATGCAGGCGATTCAATCCATGCCGGCCGTCGGCGCCGCGCAAGGAATTGACCTTGTGTTTCATGCGGACCGCTCGTTGTTCGATGGTCGCTGGGCCAACAACGGCTGGCTGCAGGAATTGCCAGATCCGCTGAGCAAGGTCACGTGGGACAACCCCGCGCTGATCAGCGCGGACACCGCTCGCGAGCTGGGCGTCATCGACGGCGACATCGTGGAAATCTCGAACGGGCAGCGTTCGATGGAGATTCCGGTGTTCCGGCAGCCCGGCATGGCCAACAACACCATCGCGCTGGCGCTTGGCGGCGGGCGCGAACGATCCGGCCGAATCGGCACGGGTGTCGGATTCAACACGTACCTGGTTCGCACATCGAACACGATGCGCGTGGCGCCGGGCGCTTCAGTGACAAAGACGGGCAGCCGACATCCCATGGCTTCCGTGCAGAATCACTGGGCGATGGAAGGCCGCGCGTTGGCGCGAGACTTTGACGTGCAGGCGTGGCGTGAACATGGCGACTCGGTCATTCACAAGGAAGACGCGTACGGCAACGAGAAGACGCTTGAATTCGCCGAACGCGTCGGCGTGCTTTCACACGCACCGGTGAACAAGGACATCTACAAGCCGGCGCAGGAGCATCACTACACGACCAGCCCGCAGTGGGGGATGTCGATCGACCTGACGACGTGCTCCGGTTGCGGCGCCTGCACCGTGGCCTGCCAGGCGGAAAACAACATCCCGGTCGTCGGCAAGTACGAGGTGATCAAGGGACGCGAGATGCACTGGATTCGCGTCGATCGCTACTACGTGAGCGACAATCCGGCGGATCCTGATCACTTTGATCTGAATTTCGGCGACGCCGGCCCCTATACCGGCGGTCGCTCAAGCGACGAAGTGGACATGATCGTGCAGCCGGTCGCGTGCGTGCATTGCGAGGCGGCGCCGTGCGAGACGGTGTGCCCCGTCAACGCGACGGTGCATGGCCCGGAAGGCACGAACAACATGGCGTACAACCGGTGCATCGGCACCCGGTATTGCGCCAACAACTGCCCGTACAAGGTTCGCCGCTTCAACTTCTTTGACTATGCGACGAAGCGGCTCAACGGCGACTACGTCGGCAAAGACCTGCTCGGCGGCGTGGTCAAGAATGAGCAGCTCATTCCGCCGCGCCTGCGAGAGAAAATTGATGAAGGCGACGGCGTCGCGCAGACCATGCAGTTCAACCCGCACGTCACGGTGCGTGAGCGCGGCGTGATGGAGAAGTGCACGTACTGCATCCAGCGCGTGAACGAAGCTCGCGTCGATTCAAAGCTCCGCGGGCTGGACTCGATTCCTGACGGGTTCATGCAGACGGCGTGCGAGCAGGCGTGCCCGACGGAGTCCATCGTCTTTGGCGACATTGAAGATCCGCTGAGCAAGGTGCGGCAACTGCGCGACAACGCGCGGTCGTACCTCCTGCTTGGCTACCTGAATACACGGCCGCGCACGACGTACATGGCGCGGCTTCGCAATCCGAATCCGCGACTGCGCGATCCAATCCTTGACCCGTTCGAGCACCATGGAGATTCACATGGGGGCGATGACCACGGCGGCGACGATCACGGCGCCTCGGACACGCAGAGTGAGGGCCATGTGATGAGCCTTCCGATTCTGACGATGCAAGGAGGGCTGGCATGAGCTCAGTCCACCCTGATGAATTAACGGCCGGTCGGCTGGCTGGTGACGAACCGGGCCCGCAGGTGGGCGCGGAGTTCGACCGAGACCTGGTCGATGGCACGCTGGTGTCTGATCCGGCCGTGCGCCCACCGTTGGTGCTCGGCAAGCGTGATCTTCACAGCGTGACCGAGACCATTTGCGGCTGGGCGGAGAACAAACCCGGCGGCTGGTGGACGGTCACGTTCCTTGCGGCCAATGGCCTTGCCGCCGTCGGCACGTTGATGATCATTTACCTGATTGTCACCGGCGTTGGCGTCTGGGGTTTGAATAATCCCGTCGGATGGGGCTGGGCCATCGTCAACTTCGTGTGGTGGGTCGGCATCGGTCACGCCGGCACACTGATTTCCGCCATCCTCTGCATCTTCAAGCAGAAGTGGCGCACGAGCATCAACCGCTTTGCCGAGGCGATGACGATCTTCGCCGTGATTTGCGCCGGCATGTTCCCCGGCATTCACGTCGGTCGCGTGTGGTTTGCCTGGTTCCTCTTCCCGATTCCGAACTCAAACGCCATTTGGCCAAACTTCCGCAGCCCGCTGTTGTGGGACGTGTTCGCCGTGGGCACGTATTTCACCGTGTCGCTGCTGTTCTGGTACATGGGCATGATTCCCGACATCGCCACGCTTCGCGATCGCGCGATCAAGCGCATGCATGCCTCGAGCGGCATGGGCAAGGTGCAGGTGGCGATCGGCAAGGCGCGGGCGTTCATCTACGGCGCCCTGGCCATGGGGTGGCGATTCAACTTCCGCGCGTGGCAGAACTACGAGAAGGCATACATCCTGCTGGCGGGCATTGCGACGCCGCTGGTGCTTTCAGTCCACTCGGTCGTGTCGTTCGACTTCGCGGTGTCGATCATTCCGGGTTGGCATACGACGATCTTCCCGCCGTATTTTGTCGCGGGCGCCATCTTCAGTGGCTTCGCGATGGTGCTGACGTTGCTTCTTCCGGCTCGCGAGCTGTATCCGGGCATGAAGGACTTCGTGACGGCGCGCACGATCGAAAACATGTGCAAGATCATCACGGTGACCGGCTCGATGGTCGGCTTCGCCTATGGCATGGAGTTCTTCATTGCGTGGTACAGCGCCTCGAGCTTTGAGCAGCAGGCGTTCCTGATTCGCGCGATGGGGCCGTACTGGTGGGCGTATGCGATCATGGTGACGTGCAACGTCATCAGTCCGCAGGTCTTCTGGTTCAAGTGGGCCCGCACCACGCCGTGGTTCATCTTCATCGTGTCCATCGTCGTGAACATCGGCATGTGGTTCGAGCGATTCGTGATCGTCACGACGCTGAGTTCGGACTTCCTGCCGAGTAGCTGGGGGTATTACTCCCCGACGTATGTCGATGTGCTGACGTTTGTCGGCAGCCTCGGCATCTTCATGACCTTCTTCCTGCTGTTCTGCCGCTTCCTGCCCATGCTGGCGATCTCGGAAGTGAAGAACGTGATGCCGGAGGCGGATCCGCACCATCCGGCGGGAGGGGCGCACTGACATGGCTCTTGCATCAAAGAAAAAAGCTGAAGGTCCCTGGGGCGTGCTCGCGGAGTTCGAGTCGCCCGCCGCGGTGTACCACGCGGCGGAGAAGGTGCGCGACGCGGGCTATCAGAAGTGGGATGTCTACGCTCCGGTGCCGGTCCACGGCATGGATGAGGCCATGGGTCTCAAGCCCAGCAAAATGGCGTGGATCGTCGGCACATTCGCCGCGATGGGCGCTTCGGGCGGGTTCCTCTTGCAGTGGTGGACCAGCGCCGTGGCCTATCCCATTGTCGTGAATGACAAGCCATACGGCGCGTGGGAGCAGTTCACGCCGGTGACGTTTGAATTGGGAGTGTTGTTCGCGGGCATCAGCGCGGTGTTCGGCATGTTGGCGATC
>MRWG01000601.1_pt1 | contig 35324 bp, 27 predicted proteins | sample 1013341 | NCBI WGS metagenome assembly MRWG01 (sample SAMN06117577, study PRJNA244670) | biofilm metagenome | biome: Water; feature: Cathode Biofilm; material: Biofilm; isolation source: microbial consortium enriched at the cathode of a solar microbial fuel cell | place: USA: District of Columbia ... | reverse complement strand
CCGGCCCGTTTTAGTCCCTAATTTCCTACCACCCGCGCATCACGGTATTACTCCATATACCTATGCGTAACGTTTCGCTGCAAGGATTTTTCATTTCCAGGCACTAACTTACACCAGGGGCGGGGTTTAGCCCCCCTAACGGGATCCCAGCATAACCAAAGTACTGTATCATGCTCCCCCCATATCACCGCAACATCCCCTAAAGCAACCCCATATCCTTGGCGATAGCCACCAAATGGGTGGAGTTTCTGGCCATAAAGTAGTCTTTAAGCTTGTTGATACGTTTTTCCAGGCTGCTCAGGCTGGTGGGCTTCAGGCCGCGGTGTTCAAAAAGGCTGCTGATCTCCTGTTGCGAATGACCGTTGGCCAGGGCCTTGATCAGTTCCAGGTCGTACGCGTCCACTTCCAGTGGCAGTGATTTCTTCACCGAATAATGCAGTTGGGGCGAGATATAGCGCTGGCGGTTATAGATGGTTTTGATGGCATCCACCAATTCCAGGGAGCTGTTCCTGCCTTTTAGCACATAGCCCTCGGCCCCCAGGTAATCTACAAACTGGTGGATTTTAAAGGGCCGGTCTTCGATGGAGTAGATGAGTACCCGGATGCCGGGTTGGATGCCCTTGACCACGTTGATGAGGTCTTCACCCGACTTAATAATGGTTTTTACATGATCTACCTGGAAAGACAAGTCGGTGATCAGTAAATCAAAGGGGCTGTTGTTTTGCAGGGCCTGCTTTATTTTTAAGAAGGCCTTGTCGCAATACTTGGCGTGGTGGATCTCAAAGGGGAAGGCATGGTTGAGCGCATTGGAAATGCCTACATGCACGCTGTCTATGTCTTCTACCACCAGGACTTTTTTAAACATACGAACAGATTTAGACAGGGAAAGAAAGAAGACCTTTAAATCCCTTATTCAACCTGGTTTCAAATGTAAATGATCCTTTTACAGCTTCCATACGGGTTTCCGCATTCTGTAATCCACCCCTGTTGAGGCTGGCCCCTTTGGCGATTCCTTTGCCGTTATCGGTATAGGTAACATGGATTTGGGAGCCTTCTTTTTGGAATTTTACCAGCACCAGTGTAGCCTCGCTGTGTTTTTTCATGTTCACCATGAGTTCCTGCAGCACCCGGTAGCAGGCCATCTTTTTGAGGTCGCCCACCCGGGCCCAGGGAATACTGTCCAGGCCGTTGACAATGACATTCAGCTGGTCTGTGGCATAGCTGGCCAGCAGTTCTTTCAGGTGTTGCGGGTAATCGGGCCCGGTGGCAATACGGGCGTGGTCTTTGGAGATATTCCGGGTCTTGGCGTAGATTTTATCCAGGCTGGTCAGGAGTTTTTCCTTGTCGCCCAGATCGCCCAGGTTCTTCGCTTCGGCAAAGGCCATGGCGTGAAACACTTCGTTGGCCAGTTCATCGTGCACTTTTTTGGAGATACGGGATTCTGTTTTGTACATCTCTTCCCGTTTCCCTTTTTTGTAGCGGTAGCGGAAAACAAAATACGAGCCCACCAGCAGCAGCAGAATAAAGACGGTACTAAGCTGGAAAAGTTGTTTGGTACGTGTCTCTTTCTCTTTCTGCAGGGCTTCCTGGGCCGTTTTTTTCCGTTCTTCGCTAAGGTTGTATTTGATAAAGGCATTTTTGTTTTCTGCCAGTTGGCGGGCGGTCTCCAGGCTATCGGTCAGCCGGTTAAAGGCCACTACATTAGCATCCCCGTTTAGTTGCATCAGCAGTTGCAGGGCGTCGTAGCGAAAGGTACTGCTATTGATCAAGGCAGCGGTCTGCCGTGCTTTTTCGGCATAGGCCAGTGCGGTATCGCGCAGGCCCTGTCTGGAGAAATGCAGGGCCAGGTTCTTATAGCTGGCATAGAGGCCGGTGAATTCCTGGTGCCGCTTCCGGATGGCCAGGGCTTTCCATAGTGTATCCAGGGCCGCTGGGGCCATCATTTTGGAAAGCACGCCGCCCATATTGTCCAAAGCCATGGCCAGGTGCAGGCTATCGTGGGTGCCAAGGCCGGTATGGTACGCCAGGGTATATTGGTGCAGGGCTTGTTCATACATCTCCTGGTCCTTGTACAGGTTGGCCTTGTTATTGAGCAGGGTAAGGCTGTCCGTGGTTTTATCGGTGGTTGTCAGGGCTTCTTCCAGCACCCCCAGGGCGGCCTCGTAGTTCTCCAGGCTGCGGTAGATATGCCCCAATTGGTTCAGCAGGCCTACCCTGGCGGCGATAAGCGTATCCCGGTAGCGTGTTTGGTCCATGAGTTCCAGGGCTTCCACAATCGTACCCTCACTTTCATACACCATGCCTATTTTAAATTGCCCAATGGCGATCATGCGGAGGCTTTCTATGGCCCCCAGGGTATCATTCCGTCGGAGCAGGGTGCTCTTGCGTCGGGTGTAAAAGGCGATGCCGTCGGGCAGGTCTTCCGGGTTCTGTGGGTGCAGCAATGCGTTGTAATAGTAACTTAGGCTGTCGCCCTGCATTTGCGCCCGGGAAGCCCGGGGGAAAAGCAGGACCAGCCCCAACAGGGCCATATAAAAGGGGAAGGTATACGGCTTAGGTTTCACGCCTCTAAAGTATGAAGGATTCTTTAAATAAGGGGCGGACCTCCAGCGAACGAATCCCCGTGAATCGCGGTGCGACTATTTTGGTATTATCCTGCGCACTTTGGGCATGCAAAGAAACCAGGAAGAGAAAAGGCATGCTCTCCCAGGAATCCCGCAGTTACGCGACGCGGTATCCACGATCAACTTGGCAGGGTCATTTTGTGCTTAGGGCGTCATCCAGGCCGTTATTGCGAGGCGCGCGCAAGCACAACGAAGCAATCCCATGATTCTGCCTGCTTGGTGGGATTACGTCACTTCGTTCGTAATGACGTGCTTTAGAAGGGTTAAGGTTCCACCTGGGAATGTATCCCACGTCCGTCATTGCAAGACGCGCGAAAGCGCAACGAAGCAATCCCATGATTCTGCCTGCTTGGTGGGATTACGCCACTTCGTTCGTAATGACGTGCTTTAGAAGGGTTAAGGTTCCACCAGGGAATGTATCCCACGTCCGTCATTGCGAGGCGCGCGCAAGCGCAACGAAGCAATCTTATTGATTCCGGCAGGTTTCTATGGGATTACTTCCTGCTATACCATAGTGATCCCCCTGGGCAAACCCTTTACCCAGCATAAGCGGATTTCATTTAAAACTTTTTTATCAATGAAATAAAGTATCGTCCTAATCGCGAGCAAGGCAAGTTTGAACTTCAATTTAATGCACCAAGCCCCCATCGGAAAAAACCACACCTATCCTTCCCCACAATTCTTTATATTTCCCCCGAAAATACAAAGCCTATCCATCATGCGTACCACCCTAAAGACCCTCATCCAGGACCACACCTCCCAATACGGCCGCATCTTTGACAGTGTCATACAGATTTTGATCTTGTTATCCCTCATCGCCTTTGCGGTAGAGACCCTGCCCGACAACCCCCCGGCCCTGAAGGCGTTTTTATACCAGTTTGAGATCTTTTGCGTGCTGGTCTTTAGCCTGGAGTACCTGTTGCGGATCCTGACGTCGGACAAGCCCCTGAAATATATTTGGAGTTTTTACGGGGTGATCGACCTCTTGGCGATATTGCCCTTTTACCTGAACCTGGTGGTAGACCTGCGTTCTTTGCGGGCGTTCAGGATCTTCCGTTTGTTCCGCGCCTTTAAGCTGGTGCGATACAACAAGGCCTTGCAGCGCATCCATATCGCCGCCGGGATCATCAAGGAGGAGATCATCCTTTTTCTGATCGTTACCTTCATCACCATCTTCCTCACCGCCTCGGGCATTTATTTTTTTGAGGGCAAGGCGCAGCCCGAGGTCTTTGGCTCCATCTTCCATTCGTTCTGGTGGGCCATCGTCACCCTCACCACGGTAGGGTATGGCGACGTGTACCCCATCACCCTGGGCGGGCGTATCTTTACCTTTTTTGTATTGATGATCGGCATAGGCATCGTCACCGTCCCCGCCGGCCTCATGGCCTCGGCCTTATCCAAGGCCCGGAAGATACAGGATGGGGAGGGAGATTTGGAGGACGAGTGATGCCTTCACCACAGAATTTTTCGCGTCCCTGTTTCCCAGTTTTCATATAGCTCCACCTTAAAAACTGTTCAACCTCAAAACTGCATAACCTCATCCACAAATACCCAATCCCCATACACTACTGACAATCAGGCTGCTCTTTTTTAACGAGGAAAAGCCTAATAGAATTACGGTTTTCCTCAAACAACTAAGATCAATTCTTTATTACTTTTCGTGAAGAAAACCAAATATGTGTCTTTGAAATACATAAATATGACCACCCATATCTCCAATAATTTAAAAAGCCATTTTCTACGGCTTTATCAAATGGCCTTTGCCGATGATCTATTTGATCAACTTGAACTGAAGATGCTCTATGACTTTGCGCGTATTAGAGGCATTGAAAAAGAACAATTGAACTACCTGCTATTGAACCCAAGCCATGTACAGGCCATTCCTGATACCTTAGATGAGAAAATAGAATACCTCTACGATCTTGCACAAATGATTTGGGCCGACAATAAGGTTACCCAGGATGAAAAGATCACTCTTCAGAAATACTGCAAGAAGTTCGGTTTCCTTGACCAGAACATAGAGGAACTAACAGATTACCTTTTAAAACAGGCCGAGGATAAGAAAAACCTTAACGAAATTCTTAAAGAATTAAATTCTTGATCCATATGAAAGTTCTGAGAAACCTGGTAGCACTTAAACCTAAAGAACAGTACGTGCCTTTTAGCGAAGATCGTGAAGATCAGGAACAAATCCGCATTACCTATTATCAAAGCGGCTATGGTGCCTCAATCAAAGCCATGGGTAAGTCAATCGTGTTACGTACCTGCCTGGAAAATGTGTATCACAGCTTTAAGGATCAATGCAAACGTCAAGATGCCGAACAGGAAAAGCTAAAACAACCGTATCGCGAGGAGCAAGAAAGACAGAAGTCCGAATTACGAAAAAAGGAAACGGCTGCTTCCATTTTTGAGGAAGAACAAAAGCACCTTCAAAAATCCATTGAAACCTGCAAATATGAGATGGTGGATGTCAAAAGAGATCCTGAAAAATATGGGATTGATGCTGACAAACGTCCTAAAGCCCAGTTCTACATCGGTTTGTTGTTATTATTACCAATTACGGTCTATCTATTTGTATTCTATATCTCTGCCTCATATTCTGCATTCTTTAAGGACTTTGAAACAGACAGTCTTACGGCGGCCATATTTGATGCCAATGCATTTTCAAAAGCACTAAATGACGGATGGCTGGAAGCCATATTTGTGGGTACAATTCCTTTTGTTTTTATGGGCTTAGGCTATTTGGTGCACATGTTTCAAAAGGAAAAAAAAGGTGTCGGGTATTTAAAACTTTTTGCGCTCTTTGTATTGACATTTGCTTTCGATGTGATACTGGCGTACCTCATTGAAAAGAAAATATTCCTGTTTAACGCGGTCCTTGGTGAACAATTTACGCCTCAGATTGCGGTAACAAGTGTCAATTTCTGGGGTATCATCTTTGCCGGTTTTGTGGTCTACATAATCTGGGGTTTGGTTTTTGATTTTGTGATGAAGGAACATGAGAATATAGACAAGATCAAAAATTTTATCCAGCACAAAAAGCAGGAGATCAAGAACCTCTACGACAGAAATATGGAATTGTCTGCAAAGATCAGCGATGTCAAACAACAGATCACACAGATCATTGGCATCATTGCTGAACTCCAAGCCAAAATTGACGGTTTTATCTTTCCAAAGAAAACCTATCATCAATACCACAATCAATATGTGGAGGGATGGTTACAGGCAATTTCTGCCGAAATCTCCTTGCCCGATAAGCCAAAACAGGCACTACTGGAATCCAGTAGTGAGGTGGCTGGCGTCTTTCTAAAAGAAGTTGATGGTAATGAACCTGGTCCAGAACAAATTATTTATATGAAGTCATGAAAAAAGGACTTATGATTCCCGTTAAAACAATGCTCTCTGCACTATTAACCTGTCTATTCTTCTTGCAGTGTGCGGAGGAACCCAAGGAGGAACATTTGGATGCCAAAATGGCCAGTCTAATTACAGATGCCAAAGGTACTGCTGAAGAAAATTGGAATGTGAGTTTCCTATTGGACCTTTCTGACCGTATTAATCCCGAAAAGTATCCTAATCCGGCCATGGAATTTTATCAAAGGGATGCGACTTATATAGGGTCTATAGCTGAATTGTTCAATGCACATCTCAGGACCAAACCCATAAGAACCTGGAATGATAAAATTCAAATTTATTTTGATCCTGAACCTTCTAACGGTAATATCAATACTATCTCTGAGGAACTAAAGTATCATTTTACAAGACAAAATGCCTCTAAGGAACTCCTGGAAGAATTTCTTATCAGATATGCCTTAAATCCAACAAAGATTTATGATTTAGCCATAGAAGATGGACGCTATGTAGGTTCAGATACCTGGGGATTTTTTAAAAACAAGGTACAACCATATTGTATTGACCAGCAGCATAGAAATATTCTAATCATACTTACAGATGGGTACATCTTTCATATCAACAATAAAAAGACTGAAGGCAACCGTACTTCTTTTCTAACTCCTGAGGAGGTACGAAGAAAAAAGTTGACGGACAGTTCATGGCGTGATCGAATGGAGAAAGAAGATTTTGGCTTCATACCAGTTGGAGAAGGGTTTGATGCCCTTGAAGTATTGGTTCTAAATATAAACCCTTCCCAAAACAGTCCCTATGAGGAGGATGTTCTGAAGGCCTTTTGGACCGATTGGTTTGAAAAAATGGGAGTAAAACGCTATGAGATTCAAAGGACGGATCTTCCTTCCAATACCGAGAAGATCATAAAGGATTTCTTTTTAAACCACTCGAAGAATTAAAAATATTCAAGTAATGACCTCCTCCCATTTTATGGGCCTATTAAAAGTTGAGAATGCGGGCTATTAACCTGAACTTTAGTTATGAGGGCGACTACCCTACTTCGGGCACCGCGGTGGCCGTATCCCCTATGCAGGAAAGCACGGGGACCTTTGTGATCAATTTCAAATACGCAAACTAGTTACTATGAGAATAAAACGGTCGTAACCGCGTTCCTAGGTCAACCTCTTTAAAGGACCGTAATAAACATGCCACCCAATGTTATTTAGGACCCACTTTGTATTGGCCCTGCTGTCTGCAGCAGGGCTTGGTATCTATGGAACATTCCCTATACAGCCCTCTGATACCGTCACAGCTATTCCAAATTATAAGGATACCACCCTTATGGGAAAAGTGGTGGGCATCACCGATGGGGATACTTTTAGGCTTTTCCTCGCAGATTCCTCGGTAGTGAGGATCCGTATCGCCAGCATTGATTGCCCGGAACGCAAACAACCTTTTTCTACCCGGGCCAAACAATTTACTTCAGATGCTATTTTTTCAAAACAGGTACGTCTGGCCGTTCAGAGTAAAGACCGATACGGGCGCTATATAGCCGAGGTATTTTACGACCAGAAGAATCTTGGGCAGGAATTGTTAAGAAACGGAATGGCCTGGCATTATGTAAGATACTCCAGCGATCCATACTTACAACAAATAGAAGATGGGGCAAGGGCACACAAGGTAGGCCTGTGGTCAGCCAAAGACCCTATTCCCCCCTGGGAATGGCGTAAAGGGAAAAGGACATCCCGCTAAGTTTCTGTTAATCTTCCCAACCACATAATCCCCTGCACGACCGTCGTGCCTCTTCCAGGCTGACTATTGATATGGGCGTAGAGCAATTGGACAAGCCCCTGCAGTTAGCACTATAGTGAAATTTCTTACTGGCCGGGCCCTTGCAGATATACACATCAGCATAGGTTCCTGCAGTGAGTATAAACTGCAAAAAGCAAGCAGTAAGAAAAAAAGTTATGATACGGATGGGTGGCAGTTCCATAACACGTACTTAGAAGTTCAATATCGGAAATCTTTCCCGGGTTTCCTTACGGAAATCCACTGCTTAGCCAAGCCTCGCCCATTCCTAATAAGTCGGACAAATGTATTTGCGTATCATGTAGGGGGTAATATCATCTAATGATTTTCCGGTTTCAGGATGTTTCGCCAAGGCTGAGAAATATTCAAGCTCCTTGTCGGCATTTTTACCATACCAAATTTTTGGTTGTCCCTTGGCTCCGAAGAAGATTGAATTACAATCCAGCTTAGAAATCTTCCGAAAATTCTTAATTAGCTCTTCACTATAATCTATCAACCTCTCGCTCGGATAATTGTTCAATTGATCCAATGGCACCTCAATATAGTGCGTTCCATTCCATATCATGAATCGCTTTATCGCTTCCCGTTCTTCATCATGGAACAATCCACTGGCCTGTATGAGTACCACTACAACAACTATGATTGCTAAACCATACCAGTTTCTTTTAGTATATACGCCAAAATCCTTCCATAAATATTGAACTCTCTCCAGGGAAATACTCTTATTTCCGGAATAACTTCTTTGGAATTCTTCATAATCACCAAACCCTAAATACTCACAAAGCGCCTGAACAATCTCATTCCTTAGCTCAAAATTCGCTTGTATTTCTTTTTTGGTTTCATCATAATAATTCACCAGCATCTTTTCACCAATTATCACTCCACACCTTTCCAGCAGTAAGCCCGAAAGATGTTTTGCCCTGGGATACTTCTGTGTTTTCCGGATTTCCCTTCCCGCCTTTTCAAATGCCGCTAAAATGAGGGGGCCATACATGGTAACTCGCTAACTAAGTGCCTATAAATCTACAATTTTCAATGGAAATTTCGTGGAAGAAAGTTTCCATAAAGCTTCCACAATCCTTCCATTCTTTCCAGGCCAATCTCGCTTCATTTGTTCCGGAACCGCGATTCTCGCCTTCCCCGCAATAAGGCTTGCGAGGGAATCCGGGTCTGTACCGGTGCCGGCTGGTAAAGGGGTATAGAGGGAAGTACTACTCCCTGCGCCAGCCTAATCCACACTTCCCACCACAAGATGGTCCACACTCTCTGGGGCATTCCCGGACAGCCAGACCTATGTCCAATTTTAAATAGCAAAACAAATGAAACGAGCACATATTTTCCTGTTGGCCCTGGCACTCAATACGGCCCTTTATTCCTGTACCACACCAGCCATGGAAGAGGAAGCCTACCCCATAGAAGCCTGTTGTGGCGACGGCGGTGACATCCCGCCGCCCCCTCCCCCACCTGGTGGTGACAACTAATTGGTAGCAGCATCCCCCTAAAGAGGAATGAATACTTGTAGGATTTCATTCCTCTTCTTTTTGGTTCCATACGGAATTCCGTAAGGTTTTCCCTAAGCATCGCGCTAGGTTTGAACCAAACATTTCTAACATTTTTAGCCTTATGAGATATTTGCTCTTTCTATTTACCGTGTTAATCTTGGATGTGTCTTATTCGCAAACACACCTATATGTACATGAAAATGCCGATGAATACGTTCAAAACACCACCAAAATGGCCATTCTGCCCTTTGACGTGCAAGTAAAACTCCGGCCAAAGCAGCTAAAAGACTTTACCTCCGAACAAATAGATGAAATGGAGAAAGCCGAAGGACTAGATGTGCAACGCGCCATGCATTCATGGTTTCTAAAACGAAAAAAAAGGGGTACTATGGAAATATCCGTTCTCACCCCTACCCAAACCAATGCCTTGTTAAAAAAAGGGGGCATTGATATTCATGACACAGAAAGTCATCTGGCCAGTGAAATTACAGAAATTCTAGGCGTTGATGCCATTATCAGGGGAACTATGGAAACTTCCAAGCCCATGTCTGATGCAGCCAATATTGCGGTTGGCGTCCTTTTTGGCTTTGGTGGCGCTTCCAGCCAAGGCATTATCAATATGGACATCATCAATGGGGAAGATGACGAACTGATTGTTAACTATAACAAAAAAGTGAAGGGGGGACTAGGAAGTAATTCGGATGATATGATTAACATATTGATGCGAAAAGTCACAAGACGGATTCCATATACCGAATAGGACCTCAATTCATGATGAGAAACTAAAAAGCCCTCGCAAATCGCGAGGGCTTTACTTTTATGCTAAAGAGGCTTTGTTAAAACTCTCTATAGTCACCACTCAAGAACTCATTCGCTTTCTCCTCATCAAACTTGGCTGCTTCCGCATTCCAGTGCAGGGTTTCGCCGGGAAAACGCCCGGCAATAGTACCCAGCAAAATGGTTTCGGTGAGCCTTGCGGCATAGTCAAATGGCGCGGTGGTTTCGCCTTTGCCCAAACAGGCGTCCACAAACTGGTGATAGTGCTTGGGGCCTTCGCTGGCATAATTGCGGATAGGGGTGCCCAGGTTGTATTTGGAGACGTCCATCTCTTTATACTGCCCGTCTACAATGAGTTTGGGCTCCAGCATAAAGTGCGGTAAATACAGCTTGCCCTTCTCACCCAGGAACATGGCGCCCTGGTCGTTTAACGGATCCCCGTTGGGCAGTGCCAGGTCTTCATGGGCCGGCGGGGCGCCGGGGCCGTCATACCACACCCATTTAAGAGTCTCTGCGGTATAGGGCGTCTGCGGGAACTCATAAGTCACCGTATTGTTCTCCGGGTAGCCAAAGCCGTTGGGAGGGCGGCATTCTGTCATGATGGTACGGGGCACGTCAAGCTCGAGGGCATTGTAGGGGGTGTCAAAGATATGCACGCCCATATCACCCAGGGTACCACAGCCATAATCCATGAGCTTGCGCCAGTTGCCGGGATGGTAAAACCCTTCCTTATAAGGGCGTTCGGCCGAGGTGCCCAGCCAGAGGTTCCAGTCGAGCGTTTCCGGCACCGGATCAGACCCTTCGGGTTCTGGGCCATTGTAACCCCAATTCTTGGGGCTCCAGGCGCGTACCGTATGTACCTTGCCGATGATGCCATCACGGATCAGCAGGGTGGCCAGCATGTAGTCGTAAAAAGAATGTACCTGTATGCCCATCTGGGTGACCAACCCCTTTTCAGCCGCCAGTTTTTTCATGGCCCGCGATTCAGACACGTAATGTGTCAGCGGCTTCTGGCAGTACACGGGTTTGTCCATTTCCATGGCCATCATAGAAGCCGGGGCATGGGAATGGTCTGGCGTTGCAACTACCACCGCGTCTATACCATCGGCCATTTCGTTAAGCATCACCCGGTAATCAGAATAGGTTTTCGCCTTGGGGTGCAGGGCCTTGGCGGCAGCCAAAGTTGTAGCGTCTACATCGCAAAGGGCCACCACATCTACCTGAGGGTGGGAAGAAATGTCCCTGAGGTCATCGAAACCCTGAACACCCAACCCGATATGGGCGGTACGGAGCCTGGCCTGCGGGCCCATGGCTTTTAGAAATGAAGGCAGCATGGTTACCCCCAGGGCACCCAGGCCACTTATCTTTAGAAATTCCCTTTTTTTCATGAGTTCAGTTGCTTAGAGTTTTCGGATTTTGATGTTTTTAAACCAAATGGGGCTGGCATGGTCCTGCAATGCAATATAGCCACTTTTATACTTTCCGTAATCCGGGCTGGTCTTCCATTTGTCTGAATTTTTCTGGGTGGTCCAGGCCTCGTCCCAGGGAACGAAGGAAAAAAGCATCTGCCCGTTGAGCCAGTGCTCCACCCGCTCTGGCGTAAATACGATCTTGCTGCTGTTCCATTCTCCCACCGGGTGCAGGACTTTGTTGGGCGGTGCCGGGTGCATGGCGTAGTCGGCCCCGGTTTGCTGCAGGGGCTTCAGCTCCTCCGGCTTGTCTGTATACCCCAGGCTGAGGTTATACTCGGTCAGGTCGTGGATGCGGGCGTAGTTCTCGTCGTCTATCAGCTGGTATTCCGGGGCCACCACCGGAGGGGCGTCATAGCCTTCCTTTACATGGTAAAAGATGCCGCTGTTGCCGCCTTCGGGCAGTTTCCACTCCAGGTACAACTCAAAATTGTCAAACTCCTCTGCCCCGTAGATGATGTCCTTCCCACCTTCGTAATCCTGTTCCAGGCCCAATTCCGTATCAAAGGTCAGGGTGCTGTCTACGATGGTCCAGCCCGGGGGCAGGTTTTCTCCGTTGTAGGCTCGCCAGCCGTCAAGGGAGGTGCCGTCAAAGAGGTAGATCCATTCACTTTCGGTTTTGGCCATTTCATCCGATACCGCGGATCCGGCTTCTTTTTTGGGTTCGTTTTTACAGGCAAACAACAGGGCGACAAGGCCCAGGGTAATGGTTATTTTTGGCATGGGTTTGGTGTTTGTTTCGTGAATTGGTGAATATAGTTCACATTCGTCAAATTTAAAAATCTAACTCCCTCCCGGGGAGGTAATGACTCCCTGTCCTTTTTTAAAAACGCCATTACGAACGAAGTGAAGTAATCCCACCAACGCGGGCAGGGTCATGAGATGGCTTCGTTGCGCTTGCGCGCGCCTCGCAATGACATGTAGCACATTTAGTGTACTAATGGTTTCTCTTCATTTTCTTTACTCGTGTAAAGAAATGCATAGCATTCATGAATACCTTTTAGAACAAATAACTAGCCATGAGTAAAACGAAGCAAAAGAAAGCACGCCTTCTCTACATGAATTTTCCTCCGCTAGCGCTACGGAATCCGGGCCAAAACTCCGCCCCGCGTCTGGATAACCTGCAGTCATGATGTGAGGTAGGCTCTGGTTTATGGCTGCCAGGGCACCTCCTCCGAAAGTTGAAAGGGCTGCGGAAGGGCGGTATTGTGTACTCCATGGAGTAAAGCACAGCTTATTACATGGTTTTAATTCAAATATTGGAGTCCAGAAGAATCCTCCACACCCCATCCTCCTCTTTCTGCCATACGATTACGTACTTGCCGGGGTAAGAGCCCGAGCACTGCCCGATCTCATAGGCGAGGGTGGGGGTAACGGGGAGGACATTGATGGGAGTGAGGGTGAGTAGGTAGTTGGGGTCATCCATATAACGGTATTCCGACGCAATGGCCTCCCGGCCGGTGACCATAGGTTTGTGGTTGTAGTAGAAGCCGTATTCCGCATAGAGGTTATTAACCAGGGCCCCGGCGTTGTGGGCGTTGCATAGCCGCATCCAGTCGGCACGGCGGGTGGCCAATTCCGAAATATAAGGGGTGTGCTCCCTGGCTTCCGCCACCATTTCCAACTCCCGGCGGGGGATCTCTTCCTCTAGATTCCAAATGATCAGCTGCTGATACACACGGCCATCGGGCATGGTGAGGGTAGAGAGTTCATAGCGGATCCGTTCCGGTTGGTGACTTGGGATGGTTGCTATGACTTCATAATCTTTTACCTTGTCAAACAATCCCGCCCGGAGGCTGGTAATGGTGTACGCACCGGTGATGTATGTGCCGTTTTCAAAGACTTTTACGGCCTTTGGGGTGTAGGCGGGTGTGCCCTGCTCCTGAGCCATACTTCCCTGGATACTGAGGCTGATAAGGAGGAAGTAAATGAAGGGTTTACATAGTTTTGCTTTCATAGCTGTAAGATACGCTATCTGTTTGAAATATAGGAACTCATGAACCTGGTAAGTGGGTTTTTTTGTCCGTTTTGGCTTTGTCTGTTTTGCTTGGTATAGGTTTTTTTCCTTCACTCATAATCCTGGTATTCTAATCTGATGAATTTGAGAACCTCCTTCGTCGATTTTTTCTGCCCCAGGGTCCTGTTCTTCGTTGCATTACACAAAAAGCATCCCAAAGAAATTAGGGGCGTTAAATTTTTCAGCTCCTTGGATTTTATGAAGCCTCGATGGTCGTAAATTATTTATTTCCTATCTTTATGGGGCATCAGGAACGCATTTTTTAAGCGTACCAACCGAGCACAAAAGCCACGGTGGTCTAGTATGCGGGCAGTCGTCAAAAAAATGAATACCACTGTTTTTACTTGATCGATGCATTGCTGATCAAAGTGCATGATGAAATCTTCTATGACCAATTTTTGGGAAAAGGGGTATGGCCAATTTCCCTACATCATCATTCGATGGAATGATTTTGTTTTTCAGCAAATCCCCATCCACAGGGTGGAATTGAAACCCCTGGGCTACGAGGGCATTTTTATACCCGAAGCGTACCAGTGTACATTTGTGGATTACGCGGAATCCTGCTTTTCCTATTCCAGTCTTTTTGGAAGGACCGGAGGCGAAAGGGCCTTAAACTGGAAATGTGCCTCGTCATGAATGCACGGGATGCCTATTACTTTGACCTGGAGGGAAATTTGTCCTGTGGGGATATTCCGCATGGGGCCACGCTTGTTTCAGCCAGGGGCGAAGTCATACAACAAGGGGGCAAACACTATTCCTTGGAATATTGAATAGAAGCATTAGCTTGCTGTTGCCACCTGGAGATTCGGATACAATGCTCCCATCTGGAACCGGGTTGGGCTACAAATGGATCTGCCCCTGGGAAATGCCCGGAACATTGCTGTTGGGCAGGTCATGCAGCAGGAAGTCCATTAGGTAGTGGTGCCCCCGGAAAGGAACGGGGTATTTTGGAGAATATTGGCACACCGCGCTATCTCCCCTTTCTGGTATGTGGGTTGCCCCAGGCCTGCCCGGTGCAGGGTCGGATCAAATTCAAAAGGAATAGGAACAACATCCTGGCCGGTTTTTCCCATGATCATTTAGGGGATCCGATGAAGGCAGGCAGTTTTGCGTCTTTCCCCCCAAACCCTATAACCTCATAACCACTCAAGCCCTACGTTTTAATGAATATTTATGAATTTATTTTCCCGGTTTCCCCCTATTCATTAGTAGCTTCGCTATCCTTAAAAAAACCCGGTGATTGAAGACCTTATTATTGCCATGCTGTGGAGCGTGTCGCCCTTTGGGGAGGCCAAGGTGGGGATCCCCTATGGGATCCTGCAGGGGCATAACCGGTACCTGGTCTTTTTGCTCTGTTTTGTGGCCAATGTGATGGTCTTCCCCATCATGATGTTCTTCCTGGATCACCTGAACCGCCACTTTATCCGCTGGCGGTTTTATAAGAAGTCGGCCGTGTTTGTCGCCCGCCGCGCTAAAACGGGCTCCGGCAACAAGATCGAGAAGTTTGGCTTCCTGGGCCTGGTGCTTTTCGTGATGATCCCGCTGCCCGGTACGGGCGTGTACGCCGGGAGTATTGCCGCCTACCTCTTTAAGATCGAACGGCAAAAAGCGTTTTGGGCCAATGCTATTGGGATCTTCTTCTCATCCCTGATTGTTTTGTTTATAACACTTGCTTCTACCAGAGGGATTTGATTGCCACCGTCATTGCGAAGACCGGCCATGGGAGGGGCGAAGCAATCTCACCAAATCACGGGGCAGGTTACTTCGTCGTCCCACAGGAGCGGGACTCCTCGTAATGACGTGCCGGTTTCGTCTTTAAACAAGTGCCTCACCGCATCAGCCAAACGCTGCCTACTCCTTAAGCAATACCTGGACTCCTATAGCGGAAGGCCGTTCCGTATCATGGTAAATACGGTGAGTGGCTTTGATGAAATCCTCCTCCCTGGCTTCATAGATGTTTAAAAACTGCTGGGGGTTGCGGTCTACCAGAGGGAACCAGGAGTTCTGTACCTGCACCATGAGTTTGTGGCCTTTTTTAAAGGTGTGGGCCAGGTCCGGGATTTCAAAGTTTACCCGGGTGACCTCCCCCGGGACAAAGGGCTCGGGCTGTTCAAAACTGTTGCGGAACTTGCCGCGCAAGACCTCCCCCCGTACCAGCATCTGGTAGCCACCCATGGGGACCTGCTTGTCGTTCTGGGGGTAATCGATCTGGTCCGGGAAAACATCGATCAGCTTGACCACATAATCCGCGTCCGTACCGCTGGTGCTGACGAATAAAGTAACCTTCAAAGGCCCCACCAGGGTGATATCTTCCTCCAGGGTCGGGGTTTCGTAGACGACCACATCCGGGCGCCTGCTGGCAAAACGCTGGTCGTCTGTCAGGTATTCCCGGGTACGGTTCAGGTGGACGTCTTCTGTATACGGCACCGGCTTATTGGGATCCGCTACGTATTCTTCAAAACTATCTGTAGCCGTGGGGGTGTCAAAAGACAGTTGCCCTTTGGGCTGCAGGTACAGCTGCCTGGTTTCGGTGTTTTTTGGCGGCCAGCTGGCAAACTGCTTCCATTCATTGGAACCTGTCACAAAGATGGTGGCCTCGGGTAGGTCCATGGTACCCTCCCCTTTGAGGTAGTAGTCAAAGAACTGCCGCTCCAGTTTACGAAAGTATGGGGCCGTATCGCTGCCAAAATGGACATTCCCCAATTTCTCGCCTTTTGGGGTCGTCCACTGGCCGTGGAACCAGGGCCCCATGACCAGTCGGTTGGAGAGGCTGGGCGGGTTTTGCCGTTCGATGGCTTGGTAGGTCTTCAGGGGGCCGTAGAGGTCTTCTGCATCAAACCAGCCGCCTACGGTCATCACGGCCGGTTTGATGTTATTCAGGTGGGGTGTGGGATTGCGGGCCTTCCAGAAATCGTCATAGGTGGGGTGGGCCATCAGTTCGTTCCAGAACTGGGTGGAATCGCCCAGGTGTTTCGCCCTCGCTTCCGTGACAGGCCCCAGGTCCATAAAGAAGTCGTAATTGTCGGAATTCTGATAGTCGAACGGAGGCGGTTCCTCCCGTGTTGGTTTGCTACGCTTTTGGATATAGGTGGAATAAAAGTGGAAGGCATCGGCCAAAAAGAAGGCCCCGTTATGGTGCCAGTCGTCCCCGATGAACCAGTCGGTCACCGGTGCCTGGGGAGACACGGCCTTGATGGCCGGATGGGCATCGGGCAGGGCCATGGTAGCGTAAAAGCCAGGGTAGGAGATGCCAAAAACGCCTACCTTCCCGTTGTTGTTGGGGATGTTTTTCACCAGCCAGTCGACCGTATCATAGGTATCGCTGTTCTCGTCAAATTCTGCACCTTTCTTGTTGGGATTGTAGGGACGCACGTCTTCAAAGGTACCCTCACTCAGGTAGCGGCCGCGTACATCCTGGAAAACAAAAATATAACCGGCGCTGGACAAGTGGTCCATGAAGAGGAAATTGGGGCTGAACCCCTCCTCGGAAGATTCGCTCTTATAGGGGGTGCGGACGATAAGGATGGGCAGGGGCCCCTTGGCGTTTTTGGGGGTATAGACCGAGGTGAAGAGTTGGGTGCCATCGCGCATGCTGATGTAGTGCTCTTTTTTGTCATAGGTGGCCCGAAGGGTTTCCAGGCTGCGTGTGGGCGGATCCAGGGGGGTACGGACAAAGTTCACAAGGAAGGTGCCGTCCTGGTTTTTCCAAATGCCGGTGATGTTTTGGCAATCGGCCGTCACCTTCCCCTCGAAGGAATTGCCACCGCCTATCTTGAAAGCCATGGACGAGGCGTCCAGTTGCAATCCGGGAACAGGGATACCGTTGACCTCCAGGTCGGGCAGGTCGATGGAACCGGTATATGTAGAATCGGTCTCCGTGACGGTCAGTTGTACCCTTACCGAAATCATCGGCATATCGAGCATGCCGTGCCAGGTGCCGCTGAGGTCTTGGGCAAGGGAGCTGGCAATAAGGAATAATGAAACGAATGCGGATAGGAAATGTTTTTTCATAGGTCGTTGATTAGAACTAATAGACGCTGGTTATATATCCTTTGTTACAAGGATGGCAATTTTTATGAAGCCCGGGGGAAGTGGATTAAAGGTAGGGAATTTGTTGCTGGTTTGGCATAAGACGTCATTGCCAGGACCGACCAGGGGGAGGGACGAAGCAATCTCACCAATGAATGGAAAAATCGCCATACCTAAAAAATGGAGGGATCAAGCGGGGCGCCATGGCTCATGGAAATGGCACGAGCGAAGGAATGAATAGCATCCATGGGTAAAATGGAAAGCGCAGCAGGCATTTAGATCACCGATCCGCGCAGCTCAAACTCCGGGCAGTCGATCCTGATATCCGGCGGGAAAAGGGTTTTTTCGAGCAGCATACAGTAATCACCCATGGGCTTTTTGTCGTAAAAGCGGCAGCCAAAACACGTGCGTTGTACGGAGAGGACACCGTGGCGGTTAAGGCCATAGATGAGTTTGCTGAGCATTTCAAAGAATTTCTCCTGTTGTTTCTGGGGGTAGCCTGCCAGCAGTTGGGTCATAGGGCCGGTAAAGGCCTGGGTCTGGCTGACGATCTCCTGGCCGGAGGCCGATAGCCCGATGCTATAGCTGCGACTGTCTGTGGCCGAGGTTATTTTCCCGATCAGCCCCTTGGCTTCCATTACCCGCACGGCATCGCTGATGGTAGGTTTGGTAACATTGAATTCCATGGCCAACTGGGTGATGGTGCACTGTTGGGGGGGGTGGTAGGCCACAAAGATCAGGAGGCGGATCTGGATGGGGCTCAGGCCCAATTCCTTGGCCTTGTCCCAAAGGAGGGCCTTAAAGGCCTCGGAGATCCGCTCCAGGCCGGCCACGATCTTTAAAGACAGGTCCTGGGCCTGCTGCTCGGGGTTAAAAGGGCTTTGCTGCATCATAAAAATAGCCTGCCGCGGTTACGCGCGACAGGCAAAGTTAGTCATCCTAATCAAAAGCGGCTGCCAACCTGCTGGTTTTTCTGTTAAGTTAGGAAACCTTACAAGATAAATCAATAGAATCAGCCTTTGACATCGGCCATAGAGGCCCCAAAGTTAATGTGCAGGGCGTGGCCGTTAGGGGTGAGCAGGGCAGGGACAGATTTTACGCCTGCTTTTTCGGCTTCCGGGATACGGGAACGTTCTTCCCCCAGGTGCACCACCTCTACCTGGTCTTTTCCGATGAGCGAAAGGATGTCGTGCTCCGCACTCACGCAAACGGGGCACCCGGCGTGGTAAAAAATGGATTTTTTCATGATTTTGGTGTTTTATGGGTTTCTATTACGGAACTAATATAGTAAGGAATCCTAACATAATAAAATATTTGATGGTTTTTCCTTTTTAAGGTAGATGAGATCACCGCCTGGATACATTTTGCGTTAATGCAAGGATTACGCTTTTCTATCTTTGCGCACCCAAAGAGGTGCGCCTATCAGGCGTTGAAGGTTGCCTAATCTACAAACCTTCTGCTACCTAAATTACCCTGATGTAGCGCCCGGCTCATTTCAGGGTTCTGCTTCATGGCAGCTTTGTTTTGTGATCGCCTTGCATGAGGGCCTCCATTTGGCCTATAATTTAGTATCTTTAGTAAAGATCCCCTCGCTTATACGGTACCGCTAAATCTGATTTCCCGCTATAAAGTGGGCCATCTTTTTATTGAAGTTGTAGTGTTTGTTAACCAGAATCCCCAGCATAATGAAAAATTTCCGTATTTCCAAGACCCTCCTGGGATGCCTGCTGGGCATCTTCATGATCATCAGCTCCTGTGAAAAAACCGAAACAGGGATGGATAACCAGGCGCCTGGCCTTCAATCGGAGCTTTCGGCAAAAGGCAAAAATCCAAAGTTCGATGTTTGCCACAATAACCATATCATCAACGTAAGTATCAATGCTGTGCCGGCCCACCTGGCGCATGGCGATGCCATTGATATGGATGCTGATGGCTATTTTGATATTGATAACACCTGCAGCGAAACGGACTGCGATGACGATGATCCCTCCATTAACCCCGGCACCCTTGAATACTGCGGTGATGGCAATGTAGCCGAATTATTGATTGGCTCCTGGATCACTGTCGATATAGCCCTTACCGCTTCTGTTGAAGGCCTGTCTGTATCAGATTATCTCATAGACGTAGTTGGCCTGTCGCCGGCGGATGCCGCCGTGCGGAATGCTGTTTTCGAAGCTGCCCAGGAAGCGGAACTCAACGTGACCTTAGTTCTTTATTCGGACAATACCTATGAGTCTTTCTTCGCAGGGGGTAGCGATGGTGGTACCTGGAGCCTGAGTGCAGACGAAACAACCCTGACACTTATTGAAGGGGGCGTACCCATCGTGGCAACTATTAATTCCATTTCAGAAACCACATTGGTTGCTACTTTGGTTGGCGTTATTCCATTTGATCTCGATGGTGACCCCGGCACACCGGAGGACGATGTTGCAACTGAGGCTACACTTACCCTGACCAGATCGTGACGTATCTGCAAGTAAGGTTTGGGATCCTGGCAAAGCATGGACAGGGGGTCAGATTTAAAAGGAGCATACCTAATCACTGCGCAGTGAACACTGTACCACAGATTTGGCCCTGCTTACTGGGTTGTGATGTCTCAATATGCGACCTCTTTCCTTTACTCATGAACATTTATATTATAATTTAATGAATCCGTGGACCTCCTTCGTTGGTTTCATTGCGCACCTGAAGAAAAGGATAAAATAACATGATATTTATAATCCACATTTTCGCCACGTTTTTTATGACGGGGGTTATCTGGTTTTGCCAGGTGGTCCACTACCCCTTGTTCAGGAACATCCCCCTGGATGCCTTTTGCGAATATGAAAGGAAGAACATGGCGACGGGCTATGTGGTGGTTCCGGCCATGATCCTCGAAATGCTCACCGGGCTGTGGTTGGTGTACCAGCATTTTTCCCTATCCCTGGTCACGAATATCATTTTGCTGGGGATTATCTGGCTCAGCACCGCCATCTACCAGGGCCCCCTGCATACATAACTGACCAAGGAGGCCAGCCAACCGCTTATGCGCCGCCTGGTGAAAACCAATTGGATCCGCACCGTGGCCTGGTCGGTGAGGACGCTGCTACTGCTGTATGTGTTGGCGGATAGGATGGGTGGGGGATGATGCGGTTCTTCAGTGATACCGTTATGTAGTAGTGAGGGCGGCACCTGGTATGGAGGAAATTGTCGGGTGATTGATGGGGTGCCAAACCCCGCCCCTTTATACACCACGTCATTACGAACGAAGTGACGTAATCCCACCTATGCAGGCAGGGGGCAGGCCATCGGCACCGCAGGGGGTTATTTTCCCTCTAGCTGCCGGTTGTAATCTTCCTCGTCAAACTCCCCGATGGAGATGGCCACAAGGCCTTCCGGGCTGAGTTGCCAGCGTTCGAAGCCGCTGATCTTTACCTTGTTCCCCGCGCCTTCAGGTCCGGCAAAGGTGCCGGTAAGCGTCCAGTGAAATTCCAGTCCGTCCGGACGATCAACCAGGCTGTCCATCACCACGATCATGTCGGGGAAGGCCTCCATAAACCCCTTGGCGACCTCGGTGATGGCGGCCCTGCCGACAGCGGGTTCATTGTTATTCACCTTCAGGGAGCCTTCGGGCGCAAAGTAGCCAGCTACCGCTGCCGGGTCTTTGCCGGACCAGGCCTGGGCATACCTGGTGCCAAAGGATTTGAGGGAATCATACAGGGCATTTTTTTCATTTTCCATACGCAAATGGGCGTCTACCTGGGGTTGGGTTTTCTGTTCCTGCCTGCATGCGCCAATGGGCAACATAAAGAGCAATAAGAGCGCCGTTCGGAAGCTCCAAGCTATTGGGGGTAATTTGATGGTCATAGGCCAGGTGGTTTTGCTTCGGTTGAAGATATCGAATTTTTTGATCGGTGCCGATCAACCGTTTGGATTTTACAGCGACAGCGGGAACCAGGGGACGTTTTGGGAAGGCAGGATACGGATTCCTGCCATCCCATTGCCTTCCTGTCACCTGTTTAATCGGGATCGCGCGGGCGGGTGGGGTTCCTATACCCCGCCCCGGGTTCAAGATAATAAGCTACGGTGCAGAGAACAAGCAGGGAAGGATTGGGGGTTGTGGTGGTACCATGATGCCTTGATTCGGAGAGGCAGTGAAACAGGGATTTTGTTATATAGTTATGGGGGTAGAACCGGGAATTTTGAAAATTATCGGGTGTTTGGAGGGGTCCTAAACCCCGCCCCAGGTTCAAGGTATGGCCTTTCACTGCAGAAAACCAGCAGGACCCTCTTACCGCTCCCGCATCAAAATTCAATCCCCGTTGACATCCTAATAATGACCCCGTTCACCCTGTTACCGGAACAGGAATATTGTCGGGAGACATGACTTCGGAGGGCCCCTTTCCGCAACCTTCTGATTCCCTGAACTCCAGGGCGTGTCAGCTATCCTTTCGTTCACAGATAATACATGCATTTCACGGAGGATTCGCACAGATCAAAAAAATCCCCACTACCTTTTCGTTCCGGATTGGAAAGCAGCTTATATTTCGCCATATTTCAATAGCGTTGGCAAGCCCCTCCTAATTCTCCTTTCATGTTTGAAGAATTGCGATTACGGATGGACGAATCCCCGGAGTCCGGGGTGAAACGTATTGGGCTCCACCTGCTGGAGGAAGCCCGGGCGGAGCTGCATGCCAATGAGAACCGGGACGTGCGTATCCACCGCATCCGTAAATCCTTTAAGAAATTCCGCGCCCTGCTCCAACTGGTGCGGGAAGGACTGGACCGCGACCACTTTGTACAGGCCAATACCGGGATCCGGGACGCCGGCCGTTTGATCTCCCCCCTGCGCGATAGCCGGGTGCTCATAGATACGCTGGAAGACCTGTGGGAGGAATATTACGATTTCCTGGCCGAGGTGGTTTTTGTTCGGATACGAAACCAACTGAAAGACCGCCATGAGCAACTCAGCTGGGAGTTGCTGGAGAAAGGTGCCGTCCTGGAGGAAGTACTGATACATGTCATGGAGCAGATGCGGCCCCTGCGACATTGGAAGCTGGCCCATGCCGATTTTGAAGCTTTTTCAGAAGGGTTGCGCGGAGTATACAAAAACGGGCGTAAACTCATGAATGTTGCCTGGAAGGACTCCAGCCCCGAACAACTGCACGAGTGGCGCAAGAAGGTGAAACAACTGTACTACCAGTGCGGATTCCTGAACGAACTCTGGCCCGAAATGATGCAGGTCTATGAAAACAGCCTGGGGGAACTGCAGGATTTGTTAGGGAAAGACCACGACCTGGCCCTGCTTTCGCACAGCTTTGATATGGATCCCGAACTTTGCCCGGACCCCAAGCGAAAGCACATCCTCCAACACCTGATCATGCAGGAACGCCGCGCCCTGCAGCAACGGTTTTGGCCCCTGGGCTACCAGCTCTACCATGAACAGCCCGCCCTTTTTGCACAACGGCTTACGGCCTATTATGAGGCCAGGAGGATGGAGCGGGAATAGGGGCTGCGCGGAGCGGGCCGTGCCTACCCGAGACCCTGTAGTACCGTTCGGATCAACTCACTCACCGTGGGATGAATCTGTACGGAATCCCGTATGACGGTATACGGCGCATCGGCGTACATGAGGTTGAGGATGCCGCCGGCGATCTCGTCCCCGCCCACGCCCAGGATAGAGGCGCCCAGGACCCTCCGGGTGTCAGCATCGACAATAAACCGCATGAAGCCATCTGTTTCCCCCTTTTCCTTGGCCCGGGCAATCCGGCTCATCGGGCGTTCCCCTACCAGCAGTTTGCGGCCGCTCTTTTTGGCCTGGTCCAGGGTCATCCCGGCACGTCCCAATGGCGGGTCGATGAAGAGGCCATACGTCAGGATGCGATCAGACACTTTTCGGTGCCCGTTTTCAAATCGGTTGGCCGCCACGATCTCGTAATCGTTGTAGGCGGTATGGGTAAAGGCCCCGCGCCCGTTGCAATCGCCCAGGGCATAAATCCCGGGCACATTGGTTTCCAGGGAATCGTTTACCGTGATAAAGCCGCGTTCGTCCGTGGCAACCCCTGTCTTGTTCAGGTCCAGCAGGTCAGTATTCGCATCCCGCCCTATGGCCAGCAGTACATGGCTGCCGATCACCTGGGGTGCGCCCGCCTCACAATCTACCGTCACGCTCACCTGGCCATTGGCAAGCTTTTCGGCCTCCATACAAGTGGCTTTTAGCCGGAATGCTACCCCTTCCTTTTCAAGGATGTCCTGTATGGCCTGGCTAAGGTCTTCGTCTTCCCGGGAAATGATGCGTTCGCCCTTTTCCACGATGGTTACCTGGCTCCCAAAGCGGCGGAACATCTGCCCGAATTCCAGCCCGATATAGCCACCACCTATGATGATAAGGTGTTCCGGGAGCTCTTCCAGCTGCAGGATGCTTTGGTTATCCAGGGGCTCCGCCGCGTCATATTCCTTCGGCTTGCGGGCCCGTCCACCTACATTGATGTAAATGTTTTCAGCCCGTAGTTCCTCCCCGTTGACCTCCACTTGTTTGGGGCCTGTGAATTTTGCCTCCCCCCAATAGGCGGTGATGTTTTCGTTGTTCTCTACCCCCTTGGTGATCCCTTCCACCGATTTTTGGATAAGCGCATCTTTCCGCTCTTTGATTTTAGTGAGCATCGCCCTGGCTCCTTCAGGGATGGCAATCCCCAGGGCCTCCCCGTTTCGGGCGTCAAACATCCTCCGCGCACTGGCGACATAGGCTTTGGTGGGCGTGCAACCGGTATTGAGGCAGGTGCCGCCATAATGTTCTTTTTCAATAAAGGCAACCTTCAGGCCCTCGGCCGCGAGTTTAAAGGCCAGGGGTGTTCCCGCCTGCCCGGAACCGATGATGATGGAATCAAATTCTTTCATGTCAGGATGTTTTTGGGTTAGGGATATACTGGGGAATTTAAAGATAATTAAATGGGGGAACTTAAAATTGAGTCTGTCTCCGGGGATAAAACTTACAGGGATCCGCCAAGGTGGTGCTTTGGGGATGGCATGGACGCAGCTAGTGGCAAAGTTTAGAAACGGTTACGGGCGTAGGGTTTCCCGGCCCCGCCCCGAAGCTAGGTCGTCCAGGTTTGCTGCAGGAAACGAGCAGGGGGGCTGGGAGCCCCTTTTCCTTTCCTTCGCCTCGCTGGCCGGGCTTAGGAGGACCGGGGCACCGCTTACTGTGGTCCTCCCCGAAACAACAGGCCCCCGTCAACCCTACTCAGGGAAGCCACTTTTTGGGACGGTTCCTTTTCCAGGGCCGCCACATCCTTTTGCAGGCGTTTCAGACCCATCAGCCGATGGGCTTTTTTGTGCATCTTTTCATCATTTTCACGACCCAGGAGGAGGTCAGAAGCCAACAGGCCGTAGGCCAGGGCCCCTTTGGCCCCTACGCCGGAAAGGCCGGCGATGACCACCAGGTTGGGGTCTGGATTACCCGCCTTGTCGAGGACAGGGGTCACATAGGGGATTTCCGATGCGGTGAGGGAATAGACGCAGGAATAGCCCTTATGGTAGGTAAAGGCCTCCGGCGGAAATGGTACGCCAATGCTTTCCAGGTAGGCCAGGCTGCGGTCCCGCGCCCAGCGGATCTCTTCCTCCGCCAAAGGCTGTTCCCATACTTTTTGGAGGTCGTCAATGGCCGTTCGTAAAAAGTGCCCGCCCACCTTGATGACGGGGACCCCATCCTCATACGTTTCAATCATCGAATAAAAAAGTTCTGCATCCAGGTCGGCCACCGGATAGTAATTTGTGATGCGGCCTTTTTGGGTGTCAGAAAGGGATTTCCAGAAGTCGGTGCCGGGCTTAAAAAACGCAAGGGACAACCGCCGGGGATTGATGAGCCTTGCAAAATACGGTGCTACACCTTCCAATAACTGCCCCGTGTAGGGCCCGGCCGCCGAGACCACTTTTCCGGCCCGCAGCACTTCCACCGTTCCCGTATGGGTGTCGGTAACCTCCAGTTCGTAAAACCCTACTTTCCTGGTGATCCTGCTGACCCTGCTCGCGTACCGTATGCGCCCTCCTTTTTTAAGGGTCCCCTGCTGCAATTTTTGAATGAGGGCCCCGGGGTTGAGGGTGCCGGAATAGGGTTTAAATTCCCGTATCACGGTAATGGAGTCTGCAACATGCATCCCAAAAGCAACCCCGGCTTGTTCACGGCCCCGGGTAATTTCAAAGGGGTCTTCCTGTTTGTCGATCAGGGCCTCCACGGTCGCCTGCTGGGAAGCGCGGAATAGGTAGGTTACCGGCGAGGTGGTATACAAATCCTCCATACGGTGGGTACCATAGCCATCTTCCACGTTTAGAAAGGCCAGCAGTTCCTGGGTTTCCGCCACCGAAGTTTGTTGCAGCCAGGAGAAAAGGTCGTCCCTGGGCCCCAGACTCCTCGAAATCCGGGCATCCCCATAGCTGGAACCATAGGTGTACACAGAATCCTGCTGTTCCAGCAGCAGTACCTCCGCGCCTGACCGGGCGAGCTGCCAGGCGGTGGCGGAACCCATGAGGCCCCCGCCTATCACAATGGTCTTTTCCATATGGGTGTCATTGCAGGACATAAAAATACCGCATAGCAGGAGTATGTTAGCCAGGTACTTCATGTATTTCCAAATAGGGGGTTGCCTCCATACCCTCAAGATAAAAATAAATTCAACCGATGCCTCCCCTGCAAAATAATACCATAAATATTTCCATGACTTTACAACCAACAGGCCCTCGCAGGCCGGAAACACCAAAAGGAATCTATACCTTCTTTCCCCACATGGGACCGGGATGTTAATTTGAGCGGTCTTTTGCTTTGCCAATCCAACAAATCGACCACTTTTTGTTACATTTAGCTCTTCTTTTGTCAAATAAATACCACATGAAACGGAACATCCTAACATTCAGCATATTACTGCTGTCTCTCGCTTTCCTGCCACTATCCGGCAATGCCCAAAGAAGAAAAAGTTCGTCCGCCGATAGCCCGATGTACCCTGAGGCGCTTTATTCGAGTATGGAGTATCGCCTGATCGGACCCTTCAGGGGTGGGCGCTCCGCTGCCGTAACAGGCGTCCCCGGAAAACCCAACCTCTTCTATTTTGGCGCAACAGGCGGCGGGGTTTGGAAGACTACCGATGGGGGCCGCACCTGGGAAAATATTTCGGATGGTTATTTTGGAGGTAGCACAGGGGCTGTGGAAGTGGCCCAGAGCGACCCCAACGTTATCTATGCGGGCGGGGGCGAGAAAACCGTACGCGGGAACGTCTCCTCGGGCTATGGCATCTGGAAATCAGTAGATGCCGGGAAATCCTGGACCTCCGCCGGGCTCGAAAAAAGCCGGCATATCCCCAGGCTACGGGTACACCCAACCAACCCGGACATTGTATACGCGGCCGTCCTGGGCAATATCTATAAACCCACGGCCGAACGTGGGATCTACAAAAGTACCGATGGGGGGCAAAACTGGAAAAAGACCCTCTTTGTCAACGAGCAGGCCGGGGCGGTTGACCTTACCATAGACCCCAATAACCCCCGTATCCTCTATGCCGCTACCTGGCGTGTACAACGTACCCCCTACAGCCTGAGCAGCGGGGGCGAGGGTTCTGCACTTTGGAAGAGTACTGACAGTGGGGAAACCTGGACAGAAATCTCCCGGAACAAAGGTTTTCCCAAAGACACCCTGGGCATTATCGGGGTGGCCGTATCCCATAAAAATTCCGAACGGGTGTGGGCCATCGTCGAAAACAAGGACAAAGGCGGGCTTTACCGGTCCGAGGACGGCGGTAATAACTGGAGCCTGGTCAATGAAGAACGCAAACTGCGGCAAAGGGCCTGGTATTACACCCGCGTCTATGCCGATACCGAAGATGAGGATATCGTCTATGTCCTGAACGTTAGCTACCACAAATCTACCGATGGTGGCAAAACCTTTACGTCATTCAACGCGCCCCATGGCGACCACCACGACCTGTGGATCGCCCCCGAAGACCCCAACCGGATGATCATCGGCGATGATGGCGGGGCCCAGATCTCCTATGACGGAGGGGCTACCTGGAGCACGTATTATAACCAGCCTACTGCCCAGTTCTACAGGGTGACCACGGACAACGCATTTCCCTACCGCATCTATGCAGCCCAACAGGACAATTCCACGATCCGCATAAAACACCGCAGCGATGGAAGTTCCATCAGTGAGGATGATTGGGAGGAAACTGCCGGGGGTGAATCGGCCCACATCGCTGTCGACCCAAAAAACGACGATATCGTATACGGAGGTAGCTATGGGGGCTTCCTCACCCGGGTAAACCACGATGCGGGGACTACCAGGGCCGTGAATGTCTGGCCCGACAACCCCATGGGGTACGGGGCCGAAGGGATGAAATACCGTTTCCAGTGGAATTTCCCCATCCTGTTCAGCAAACACGACCCCAAGAAACTCTATACCTTTTCCAACCATGTTCACCTGAGCACCGATGAAGGGCAAAGCTGGAAACTCCTGAGCCCCGACCTTACGCGGAATGATCCTGCCAGACTGGTTTCCAGCGGGGGCCCCATCACCCAGGACAATACGGGGGTGGAATATTATTGCACCCTGTTTGCCGCTAATGAAAGCCCGCTTAAAGAAGGACTGCTATGGGTAGGTAGTGACGATGGCCTGGTGCATGTTTCAAGGGACGGGGGTGCCAACTGGGAGAACGTGACACCGGCCAACCTGCCCGAATGGAGTATGGTCAACAGCATTGAACCTTCTTCCTTTGACGAGGGGACCTGTTATCTGGCCGCCACACGCTACAAACTGGGGGATTTTAAACCCTATCTTTATAAAACGACCGATTACGGGAAAAGCTGGACGCAGATTACCAACGGAATCAACGCGGAACATTTCACCCGTGTCTTGCGGGAAGACCCCAGGCGAAAAGGCCTGCTCTATGCGGGGACCGAAACCGGGATGTACATTTCTTTCGATGACGGGCAGCAATGGAAACCCTTTCAGCAGAACCTTCCGGTGGTGCCTGTCACAGACCTCGCGGTTAAAGACGACAACCTGATCGTGGCTACCCAGGGCCGCAGCCTCTGGATTATTGACGACCTGACGGTACTCCACCAGCTGGACGCCGGAAAAGCGGGGGCCGAAACGGTGTTGTTCACCCCAAAAGACGCGTACCGCACCAAGGGGACGAGCGCCAAAGAGCCCTCCAAAACCGAAGGCCAGAACCACCCGGCGGGGGTGGTCACCCACTTTTTCCTGAAATCCCTCTCGGAGAAAGACAGTGTTTCACTCACCTATACGACCAGCAATGGGGATACCCTGGCCCATTTTAAGAACTCGGCCAGGAAGAAAGATCAGAAACTGGAGGTAAAGAAAGGGGGGAATACCCATGTATGGGATACCCGAAGCGAAGGGGCCGAAAAACTGGAGGGGATGATCCTGTGGTGGGCTAACCTGGAAGGCCCCAGGGCCGTACCGGGGACCTACCGCGTACACCTGACGGTCAACGGCAGTACCCAAACCGCCCCTTTTTCCATCCTCCCCGATCCCCGGGCCGAGGTGAGCGTGGCCGACATGCAAAAGCAGCACGACTTCATCAGTGAGGTAAACGCCACCGTGGACCGGGCCCACCAATCGATCAAAAAGATCCGGAACATCAGTAAGCAACTCGATGCTTTTATGGCCCAGTACAAGGAGCAGGAGAGTACCAAGGACCTGGTGGCCAGGGCAAAGAAGATGAAGGAGGATTTTGGGAACATTGAAAAGGCGCTGTACCAGACCCAAAACAAGAGTAACCAGGATCCGCTGAATTTCCCCATCCGGCTGACCAACAAGTTGGCGCACCTGAACAGCCTGGTGGCCCTCGATGATTTTCCCCCAACCGCCCAGGACCTGGCTGTAAAGCAGGAACTGAGCGAGGCGATCAAAAAAGAGCTCAATGCGTTTGACGCCCTGGTAGATCGCGAAATCCAGGCGTTCAATAAGGCCTTTAACGAGCTGCAGCTGAATTACCTCTTTATCGAAGATTAAGGCATGCAAAACCATAAATACCTGTCCCTGAACTGCCTTTCGGCCCTGTATCCCCGGGCCAGAAACAGTCCTGTGGAAGGCCTTGCCGGCGTATTTGAAGCTAACAGGCCTTTATCCGGGTTTTCCTTACATTTAGTTCCATCAAATTTTAGAAATCAATTTCATGAAAAACACTGCTACTAACCGTTTTTTCACAACGGTATTCCTGCTATTGCTGATTCCCGTTTTCAGCCTGGCCCAGACCGCACAGGATTATTTTAAACCTTTAAAATACCGGAGTATTGGTCCGTTCCGGGGTGGCCGGTCGGTCACCGCGACAGGGGTTATTGGCGACCCGATGACCTACTATATGGGTACTACCGGGGGAGGCCTTTGGAAGACTTCCGATGCCGGGCAGCGATGGGAAAACATTTCCGACGGCTTTTTTGAGATGGGCTCGGTAGGGGCAGTGGCCGTATCTGCTTCCAATCCCAACATCCTCTATTGCGGGATGGGGGAACACGCGCCCAGGGGGGTCATGACTTCCTATGGGGATGGCGTTTACAAATCTACCGATGCCGGCAAGACCTGGAAGAAAATGGGGCTCGAAGCCACCCAGCATATCAGCCGTATCCGTATTCACCCAACCAACCCGGATATCGTCTATGTGGCCGCCCAGGGGGCCCTTTATGCGCCCAACCAGGAACGGGGGATCTACAAGTCTACCGATGGAGGGCAGAGCTGGAAGAAAATACTGTTCGTGGATGAGCGCACGGGATGCGTGGAGCTTTCCATGGACCTCAATACCCCCGAAGTGCTGTATGCTGCCATGTGGGAACACGGACGGAAACCCAATATGGTAATCAGCGGAGGCCCCGGTAGCGGCCTTTACAAATCTGTGGACGGGGGCGAGAACTGGAGCAAGATCCATAAGGGGCTGCCTGAAGAAAAAGGAAAAATGGCCATAGCTGTGAGCCAGGCCAACCCGAATAAAGTGTATGCGCTGATAGAAAGTGATTCAAACCAGGACAAGGGGGGCATGTTTGTCTCTGACGATGCAGGGGAATCCTGGGAAATGGTCAGTGGCGACAACCGCCTGGTACAAAGGGCCTGGTATTACATCGAAGTGTTCCCAGACCCCAATGACGAGCATACGGTCTACGTGATGAGCGCGCCGGCCCTGCGCTCAATAGACGGGGGAAAGACCTGGGAAGTGCTGCCCGATGCGCATGGGGATTACCACGACCTCTGGATCAACCCCGACAATTCAAGCAATATGGTGCTGGCCGATGACGGGGGGGCTGCCATTACCTTCAACCGGGGGGAAACATGGTCTACCCAGGACAACATGCCTACGGCCCAGTTCTACCGCATCAATACAGACAACCTTTTCCCCTATAATGTTTACGCGGGGCAACAGGACAATTCCTCGGTAAAGATCGCCAGCCTGTCTTTGGGCAGGTGGAGTATTTCCCGGGAAGACTGGACCTATGCCGCCGGGGGCGAAAGTGCCTTTCTTGCTTTTGATCCCGATAACCCCCGCTATGTGCTTGGGGGGAGCTACCTGGGTACCATCGAGGTCCTGGATATGGAAACCAAATCGGAGACCAAGATTATGGCGGCGCCTATAGAATACCTGGGGCGAGAAGCCAGGGATATGAAATACCTTTTTAACTGGAATGCTCCCATTGTTGCCTCCAGGCACGAACCCGGGACCTTTTACCACGGCGCCCAACTCGTATTGCGGACCCGCGATATGGGGGTGACCTGGGAAGAAGCATCGCCGGACCTCACCCGTAATATCGATGAGAAACAGGGACTGGGCGGAGGACCCTACACCAATGAAGCGGTAGGGGCCGAAAACTACGGGACCCTGGCCTATATTCTGGAATCGCCCCATGAAAAAGGAGTGTTGTGGACCGGCAGTGACGATGGCCTGGTACACCTTACCCGCAATGGGGGCCTAAGCTGGGAGAATGTGACCCCCAAAGGTTTTGGCGAGACCCTGGTGAACGCCATCGAAGTATCGCCCCATGATCCGGCCACGGCCTATATCGCAACTACCCGCTATAAGTTTAACGATTATACTCCGGCCCTGTACAAGACCACAGACTACGGCAAGAACTGGGTGAATATCAGCAATGGTATCCCCTACGGCGCCTTTACCCGTGTGGTGCGCGAAGACCCGGTGCGCAGGAACCTGCTGTATGCAGGTACCGAGAAGGGGGTCTATGTCTCTTTTAACGGGGGGCAACAATGGGAACGGCTTCAACTGAACTTGCCGGTGGCGCCTGTTACCGACCTGAAAGTGCACCAGAACGACCTGATCGTCGCTACTTCCGGCCGGTCTTTCTGGATCCTCGATGATCTGGCACCCCTGCAACAATACAACCGCCAGGCACAGGGGCTGAAGCTCTATACCCCTGAGGCAGCCTACAACGGCACCTGGGGCAGCCCGCTTAGCGATAGCGGGGAAGAGGTAAAATTTGCCAGTCCCTTTGAAGGGGTCAATCCGGCCAATGGGCTGGTGCTCTACTACGAGCTTCCCAAAGGCCTGGATTCCGTGCCTGTTACCCTGGAGGTGCGCGACGCGCAGAACCGTCTGGTCCGTACCATCAGTTCGGAGAAGGATGCCCACTACAAGAAATACGACGGGGGGCCGCCAGCCGATGCGGTCCTTCCTAAAAACCCGGGCTTGAACCGTTTTGTCTGGGACATGCAGCACCCCATAATGCCAGGGGTGCCAGGGGTATACATAGAGGCCAATTACGAAGGGCATCGGGTCTCCCCGGGCACCTATTCCCTGACCCTGAAGGCCGGGGCGGAGTCCAGGACGACCCAGGGGACCATCCTGGAGGTTCCCGGCTTTGAGACGGCTGCAGGACAATATGCCACCTATGACGCCTTTATGACGGAGATGGAAGGGAAACTCTCGGAGATGCACGTCCTGGTCAACCGCCTTTATAAGGTGCAGCAACAACTGGCCGAACTGCTGCCCATGCTGGAGGATGGCGCCTTGAAAGAGGAAGGCAGGCAGTTGCTCAAGGAGATGAAGGCCTGGGACGAGGACATGGTGCAGCGCAAGTCTAAAGCCTATGACGATGTGGAAAATTTCCCCAATAAGTTTACGGCCAACTACCTTTTCCTGATCGGGCAAACCAATAGCAGCATCCCCAGGGTAAATCAACCCAACCGGGAACGCAGGCAGGAGCTCGAGGCACAATGGCAGGGCCTGGAGGCCAGGGGCAGGGCATTTATCGGACAAAAGATTCCGGGATATAACGAAAAGCTTTGGCAGGCGGGCATAGGCGCCCTGAAAATAACGGACTAATGGCCGATTTGTACAATTATGTAAAAGCCCTGCACCTCATATTCGTAGTGACGTGGTTTGCAGGGCTATTCTACATGCCCAGGCTGTTTATCTACCATATTGAGGCGCAGGATAAACCTTCCCCGGAGCGGGAGATCCTCAGTGCCCAGTTAAAGGTAATGAGCCGCCGGCTCTGGAATATCATTACCTGGCCTTCCCTTTTCCTGGCCACGGGGACCGCGATCTGGTTGTTGATCCTGATGCCCTCCTGGTTGTCTCAGCCATGGATGCACCTCAAGATCACCTTCGTGGTACTGCTGATCGCTTACCACTTAAAGACCCATTTGATCTTCCGGGAACTCCAACAAGACCGCATACGGTACACTTCCGGCTTTATGCGTATCTGGAACGAAGGGGCTACCATCCTGCTTTTCGCCATCGTCTTCCTGGCCATCTTGAAGAATACCTTTAACTGGATTTACGGGGTGGTTGGCCTTGTCGGTTTGGCACTCCTCCTGATGTTGGGGATCCGCGCCTACAAACGTTATCGCGAAAGAAAGGGGGAGTAAAGATTCCTGTGGAGTGCACCATTGGGGGTCCCTGCTTGATTTTTACAGTGTGTTGCCTTAAATTGAGGTTAGGGTGGTGGGGAGTACCCCCCAGGCGGACCTCGAGAAAAAATTATTTTACCGCAAGGACCGGGGCACGATAGTGCATGCTGTTTTGCAGAATGGCCTCCTGACATGGTATATCCGACAAGGGATAGTACATCACAAGCCCCGTGCTTGGTTTTTGCAGTGTGGAGGGGTAAATTGAAACTGGGGCGGGTAAGCACCCCCGGCATCCCCACATATGCTTTAGCTATTCCGGAACGAGGCAGGACACTACCACAGCTATCCACGACCACTGATAACATACTGCAATACTGCGGCAACGACAGGATAGGCAGCCTGGACACCATTCCTTTTACCCCGGTTAAATATCCCGGCAGAAGTGAAACATATCCCTGCTTGGTTTTTGCAGTGTGTAAAGGTACATTGAAGTTGGGGTGGGGGGGTGTACCCCAGCCCTCCGTAAAAGCATGGGGCCATAGGCGGCTACCCAGGGCCGAATATGCCTTCCCAGGGCGTTACCTCCCGCAGGGAGGGGCCAACCCGCGAGCACAAAACTGCTCAGTACACCTCTATAAACGCCCCTCCACCAAGGCCGCCCCCCGGGGTAAATGGCTTGCCTTTCCTGCTTCTTTATGGCAGCGGACAGGGTTAATTTTAAACCCGGGCGGGGTTAGCAACCCCGCCCGGGACCTCATGGCCAACCTTGGGGGCATAAGACAGGGCTTACCTTGTCCGCCGGCAGTCGTGTCCATCACCACGGCGCTTTGCCCACATCCCCGCCTGCCCCAAATTAAAAAGCCGGCGTGGAAACGGCTGCTACGCCAGCTGCCCAAAAATGGACCGATAATTGCTATCTTTACCACAAAGCCCTGCGCATTGTTTAAGAAATTTTCGCTCCGATCCCGGATTTTCGTAACCATGATCCTGCTGGTGCTGATCGCTTCTGTGCTCATTGCAGGGATCACCGTATTCCAGTACAGGGAACAGGCCAGGGATTACCATGAAGACCGGCTGCTGCGGAAGGAAGAACAGGTAAAGCAGAGCATTGATTACGCCCTGCGCGAAACTACCTACCCCGTAACCACTGAAAACCTGGCCCATATCTTCAGGGAGGAAATTTACCGCATCGCCGATGTACAAAATGTGAACTTCAACATTTACGACCTGGAAGGGGGGTTGATCAAAAGTTCGCGCCCCCAAATGACCGTCGATTCCGTGTCCATGTGCCTGGATGCAGAGGTGCTCAACCGCCTGGCCGGCAGCGCCGACCGGCGCTATGTGGAAGAGAATGCCGCAGCCGGCGATAAATACCAGGCCTCCTATACCTATATCCTGGACCCGAAATTTAAGAAGATAGGGATCCTCAACCTGCCGTATTTTGAGGATAATTCCTTTAACAACATGGAGCTAAAGGAATTTTTGCTCCGGCTGACCGGCGTCTACCTCCTCATGCTGCTGATCGCTATCGTCCTGGCCTATTTTGTCTCCAAATACATTACCCGGTCCCTGGAACAGGTATCGGAAAAGATCACGCAGACCAAGCTCACCAGGAGGAATGAAAAGATCTATGTAAAGAACCCCTCCGAAGAAATTGGCAAACTGATAGATGCCTATAACGCCATGATTGACGAGCTGGAGGAAAGTGCCGCCAAACTGGCCCGAAGCGAAAGGGAACAGGCCTGGCGGGAAATGGCCAAGCAGGTGGCTCACGAGATCAAAAACCCCCTGACCCCCATGCGGTTGACTGTGCAGAGTTTTGAACGCAAATTTGACCCCAACGACAAGGATGCCAAAGCCCGTATGAAAGAGTTTTCAAAAACCCTGATCCAGCAGATCGATACCATGAGCAGC
>MRWG01000645.1_pt1 | contig 35345 bp, 34 predicted proteins | sample 1013341 | NCBI WGS metagenome assembly MRWG01 (sample SAMN06117577, study PRJNA244670) | biofilm metagenome | biome: Water; feature: Cathode Biofilm; material: Biofilm; isolation source: microbial consortium enriched at the cathode of a solar microbial fuel cell | place: USA: District of Columbia ... | reverse complement strand
TGGATAGGGCGGTCAATGTATACCACCTGCGGCGGATGAAAGTGAGCAGTGCAAATCAAGTGCACGAGATCGACTCATTTTGGTGGTGAAGTTAATGTTTATTTTTAATTTTTTTCCTCATAGATTCCCCTTTAATGTCCACCCTGTGCGCTGAGTGCACCAGACGGTCAAGGATGGCGTCAGCGATTGTTTTTTCACCGATGACATCGTGCCATGCCTCCACGGGCAGTTGTGAGGCTATAATAGTGGACTTTTTGCCGTGCCTGTCCTCTATGATCTCCATCAAAGAGTGCCTGTTGATGTTGTCCAATGGTTTTAGGCCAAAGTCATCCAGTATGAGCAGGTCCTGTTTTTCAAGTTTTCCAATGAATTTTAGAAAGGACCCGTCCGCCTTTGAGGTTTTGAGCAGGGTAAAGAGCTTGGCCGTGTTGAAGTACATGGTCCTGTACCCCATTGAGCAGGCCTGGTGCCCAATGGCCGAGGCCAGATAGCTCTTGCCCACCCCGGTGCTCCCGGTAATGAGCATATTTTCACCCTTGTGTATAAATCCACAGGAGGCGTAGCGTTGTATCCTGTTCCTGTCGATGTTCCTTCCAGGGCCGTAATCGATGGCCTCCATAACGGCGCCGTACCTGAACCTTGCGGCCTTTGTCAGGCGCTCGATCTTGCGGTTGTGCCTATCGTCCCATTCGGACTGTACCAGATAGGCCACCAGTTCATCGTTGGTATAGTCCATGCTCTCGGGCGAGAGGCTGGTTCCAAAGGCCCTGAGCATCCCGTGGAGCCTGAGCTGTTTCATCTGTTCCAATGTCTTTGTGTTCATGTTGTCTGTTTTAATGTTTGTCATTTATAATAGTTTCCTCCCCTGATGTTATCGTGGTCCGGGACCTCGGAGGTATCCTCCGGGTCGTCCTCCAGGGTGTCCCACCCTTTTTTCAGTATCCGCTCCACCATGCTGTAATTATAGGCCCCATAGTCAGATGCCCGCCTGCAGGCATTGTCCAGCCGTTGGTCGCCGACCTTCTTGGCCAGGTGCAGTATGCCCATGCAGGACTTATAGGATTGTTCCGGATGTTGTTTCTTGTCGAGTATCCCGATGATGTACCCCTTGCAGTTCTCGCCGATGTGGGCGGCCCAGGAGATGAACTTCTCACTGCTCCATTCGCTGACGAACCTGTGGTGGGAGGGCATATGTTCCGCCGCGGTGGTATAGCCGTAGCGTTGCCGCTTCCTTTCATGGACGGCCAAACGTTCGTGCCTGTGGTATATCTCCACGAAGCTGTCCGTGTAGACGATCTTCACCTGTTTGCCGATGTGCCTGTAGGGAACACTGTAGTAGTGCTTGTCCCTGCCAAGGTAGATATGGCTGTTCTTGTGGACCGTGCCCTTTGCATAAGATCTTATCTCATAACGTTTCAAGGGAAGGGGACCGAGCTCCGGCACCTCCACTTCCCGGAAGAGGGAACACCTGGAGTATTCCCTTCCCCTGAAGGAAATATTGTTATGGGTCTTTAGCAGTTCCAGGATGGCCCTGTTGATCTCGTCCACACTGTGGAAGGTGGTGTTGCGCAAAGGGGCGAACACCCTGGTATAGACAATGCGCACCGCGTTCTCCACGATGGCCTTGTCCCTTGGCCTGTAGGCCCTTGTCGGCAGCACGGCGGTATCGTAATGCTCCGCAAAATCGGCAAAGGCCTCGTTGACCTTCGGCTCGTAACTGCTGCTCTTGGTAACTGCGGACTTCAGGTTGTCGGTCACCAGGGCACGGGGGACCCCGCCATAGAACCACAGTGCGTTCTCGGTACATCGCATGAAGTCCTCAAGTTTCTGGCTCCGACAGGCCTCCACGTAGGTATAATGGCTGCTGCCCAACACGCACAGGTATACCTCGAGTTCCTGGATCTCTCCCGTATATTTGTCCGTTATATGGAGCTTTTTACCCGTAAAATCGATGAAGAGCTTGTCGCCCGCCTTATGGGTGAAGTGCATCACTGGCGATGTCTCTTTTGTCCATTCACGGTACCAGTACCTGAACTGGGAGAGCTTGAACCCGTCCGGGTGCTTCGCATGATACTCTTCCCAGAGCAACTGTCGCGTGACACCCGTTTTGCGGAGTTCCTTGTCAAAATAAGGGAAGTACCGCTCTAAGGTCCTCAGCTGTTCGCTCTTGGGCTTTTGGTCCGCCTTGAAGAGCCTGTGGATCTCCTCCAGGGTCATCTCCGAGACCTCGTAGGGCGTCAGCCTGTAGCACTTGAAGAACTCGATGTACTTGGCCACCGTGTTGCGGGAGATGCCAAGTTCCTTGCTGATGCGTCGCTTGCTGGCCCCCTCGCCGTACAATTTGTAAATCCTTTTTGCCTTGCGCATATCTATCTGTTTGTTCGCCATGGTCTTTCATCCGCCCCACTATGCTCACTTTGGTCCGCCGCGGGTGGCTCAGTTTGACCCGCCGAAGGTGGTATACTATGCCCGTTTTTTGCATTATGGCCAAAATTTCCAAATCGCCCTCTTCTTGAAGTAGGGGGAAAGCTTCATTTAGTGGAAGTTCTTTAATAGGTTCCAATCTCATAAGCAGCTTTGATAAAGCTTCTTGTGCCTCAGGCGTTTTTTTGGTTTTACTATTTTGGTATAAATAGGTGTGTATGTACTTGCGTTGTTGAGATAAAGTACAGTATATTTGCAGCTTTATTGGATAGCCCTTTTTGGCTTTCCTTCTGGTATCAATAAAAATTTCGGCTTGTAGCATAGCTTTTGAAATTTGCACAAGATTTGCACACAAATATACCTAAAACGGGTGAAATTGGGCATTTTTTGCACAAATTGAAAATAGAAATTTAAGGTTAAAATCGACTTAACTAATTGATATTCAGTATTTCGGGATGTGGCGCAGTCTGGTAGCGTACGCGCATGGGGTGCGCGTGGTCGCTGGTTCGAATCCAGTCATCCCGACGAACCATGGTTTTATGACACTAAGTAAAACCTTAATTAATTGAAAACCAGAAAATTAATTTTTTCTGGTTTTTTTTATTTCCATCTGAAACCATCGATGAGGATGTCCTATAGAGTGTCCTATTTTTGTCGGGAAAAATTCCCTAAATTGTACTTCCGTAATTGATTTTTCGTGTGATTTGACTTTCGCTTAATCCAAAGTTTAACTTAAAGCGAGAACACATGAATACCTCTAACGCCTTCAGTATCAGTTTTTGGCTGAAAAAATCAGGAAGAAAAAAAGATGGACGTTTTCCAATTTATGTCCGAATCAGATGTAAAGGAAAAAATGCAGATCTCAGTGTCCATCGATCAACTTTTGAAGAACGATGGTGTCCTATTTTGGGAAAAATGGACCATAGGGCCAGTGAATCCGTTGTTGTCAACAAATATTTGGACGACGTCCGGGCAAAATTACTGGAATGCCATCGACAACTCTGTGCGGAGAGCAACTTTATAACGGCACAATCCATCAAGCTTAGATATCTGGGGAAGGACAAGGTGATGCTCACCCTATTGGACCTTTTGGAGTATAACCGAACCTATGAGTTGCCCAAACTGGCCAAAGGGACAGTCAAGAACTATTCTTCTACAGAGACCTACCTGAAACGTTTCATTGCCAAAAAATATCGGGTGCCCGATATTGGGTTGGCCTCCATTGACTATGCCTTTTTGATTGAATTTGAAAACTTCCTGCGGAACTGCGAACCCATCAAGTCGTTCCAAACATTGAACAACAATGGCATCATGAAACATATGCTACGGTTCAAGAAATTGGTGACCATGGCCTATAAATTTGATTGCATCCCCAAGAATCCCTTCAACCTCTATAAAGTGAAAATGGAGGATTATGACAGTGCTTTTCTGGAAGAGGAGGAAATCTTGGCACTGGGCCAATTGAAATTCGAGGAAAAGGGGATGGAACTGGTCCGCGATATTTTCCTTTTTGCATGCTATACTGGACTGAGCTACATTGAGATCAAACTTCTCAAACCCAACGGTATCGTATCCGGCATCGATGGGGAACTATGGATCGATGTAAAGCGCCAAAAGACCAAGACCGAAGTCAAGGTCCCCCTATTGACCAAAGCCAAGAAAATCTTGGAGAAGTATGCGGATTTTCCCAAAAATGAAGATATTGTTCTTCCTGTGTACTCAAATCAAAAGGTGAACCAATACCTAAAGATCATTGCACAAAGGGCAAATATTGATAAGCACCTAACGTTCCATGTGGCCAGACATACCTTTGCAACAACAATCACCCTTATGAACGACGTACCCATAGAGACCGTTTCCAAGCTCTTGGGGCATACCAAGCTTTCCACGACCCAAAAGTATGCAAGGGTGGTGGAAAAGAAAATCAGTAAGGACATGGCCCAATTGAAAAACATATTGGATGAGAGCAGCCATAAAATTCAAGATAACAGTGGGGTTCCCAATTTGAGAATTGTACGGTAGAGCTGTAGGGGTATTGTTATTTCTATTTAGAATACCTTTTTAGGAAAGCAGTTTTTGCTGATTTTCGGGTTGTTTTATGCGCAATATCGAATGCAGTTCGACTTCAACATATAAGACAGGACACTTAGTTTCAAGGGGTCAAAAGTCAGCTGTCGCGGAAAGGGACTCTACTTCAACGCTACTTTAACATTTGAGTCCTGTTTCTGGGCTATTTGAGAACAATTGGAATCAAAATGAACTAGGCTGAATTAAACCTATCTCTCAAGCCGGTCAGCTTGTTGATTAAATCTTTAAAGCTTTCCGTTTTACCATAGAACATGCTCTCTTTCATCTCCGCATAATCTTCTTCCCATTCCGCCATAACTTCTTCAGGTGGAATGAAATTCAAAGTTTCATAACCATGCTTTGAATAATCGATCCAAGATATTCGTGCATATACTTCTCGGTGTGCCACAATTTTGTCGTACAATGCTTTGTCCTTTATTGCCGATTCCCCAAATCCTGTATCCATCATTCTGGATACATCATATAAATGCCTTGTCATTCGATGACCTCTTATTGGTCCCCGTTCTTTTGGTTTCTGAAATTCCTCATGCAATAGGAACAGTTTTTCCAAAAATGTGCGTTGAGGCAAAACTGTGGGTATATTAACGGCTTTATCAGCAAAGGATAGGCCTCTGTACATTTCCCCAATAAACGATATAACTTCTCTATTTTCAAAGGGTCCCCGAAGTGACCTGGAGCTTATTTCAACCAGTATTCTTGGTTCTAAATAGGGAACCTTGTCGACCAATGACTTATAGCGGATTTCAATGGCCAAGGGATCAGTATCTGATTCTTCAAAATCGCGGACATGGATGGTAAAATCCTTGATGCCCATTTCATGAAGCTTATCCTCTAAATCTTGCGGCAGTATCTCGCTCACAAACTTGCATGATGCCTTTCTAAGTTTTTTAACCTGTTTTCGGGAAAGATCTCCCTCAAATTCAAAAAAGGATTTATCCATACCCAGATCTATGTCCTCCGAAAAGCGCTCAATAAGTCTCCATGCTTTGCTCAAGGATGTACCTCCTTTGAAAACCAGGTGGTTTGAATATTTGGTTTCGAATAGGGTGCGAAGGACAGCGACCACCCACCAATCCTTTTCTATGGCCGCCTGTGAAAGGCCTTTTAAAATACTTGTTTGAACAATCACTTCTCTTCTGTCCTGTTCGGATAAATCAAACCATTCCTTCATGTCGGTTCCCTTTTTGATAGTGAATTTTGCATAATTTCAGAAATCCAAACAGGAGCTAGTTTCATATCATGAACTATTGATTCTCTGTCAACCTTTTGGAGTATCATATTTATTTTTTCCAAGGTTTTGTCATCTATATTGTGTTTGCCCAATTGGCGCAGGGCTTGCATGATAAGGATATTGGTCTCACTCTTGACGGCTAGAATTTTAGGGGAAGCCTTTTTAAACTTTATTGTATTTTCCCCAACGGATATGGTACGGGAAGTTCCGTCCGTTAAGTAAACTAAATTCAAAGGTACCTGTGTGGAAAGCCCCAGTTGGTTGAGTGCCTGAATCCCAGTGGGAATAATTCTGGCCTTATCCCTTTTAGAGATTGCTTTGGCAATTTCTTCCAAAGACGGATATAACGTCCCAAGTAGCTTGTGTTCTTTGGGATATAGATAAATGCCTTGGGCCAATCGGATCAAAAAACCTTTGTCCTCTAACCTTTTCAATGCTTGCCTTATCGCTTCAGATGTACCGAATTTGGAAAAGTTTTTCGGGAAAAAAATTTTTCCACGCTTATGGTTCGAAATTGAATTTTTTATAAGTTTTTCAGTGGGTATGGGCATTTTGTCACTTATTTTCCGTCACAAATTTAGTAAAAAAATGTGACGAATAAATTTTTGGGGAGACAAGAGTGAAAATCACAAAAGATGGAGGGTGTAAACCTAGTGCTGTTGGTCTTGACCAACAGCACTAGGCAAATTTTCCACATGGTAAACATCGGTGTTCATGAGCTATTTTGATATTTCAAGTGAATTGTGAACACCGATGTTTACCATGTAGTGAAGTTAGTTTTTTCCAGGAAGAAAGTCAATGGGGTAGGGGCTTTGTCGACGGTGTGTTATAAACAAATTAATGAACAGTGTGCTCTTGGGCCAAAATTCTTAAACTTGTCTATATGCATGGTAAGGGCAACCATTGGGTTCCCAAGGAGCGCTTTTGAAACCATTATAAATCACATCAGGTACCAACGCTTGAATTTTGCCTTATAACTTTTATTTTCTTACCAATATTCCCGAAAGTTAAGCTCGCACTATTTTCTCGGACAAGGGACGGCATAAAACCGTTCCGATGGTCACTGTTTATTCCGTTTCCTTGCCGCTCCAAAATTTTGTCTTCCGCTTGGTTTCCGCTCAAATATTGTTTAACCAAAAATCCAAAAAATCATGGAAACACAAACAAAACAAAGAGCGACAAGCAAAAGGAATGCGGACCAATCATCAAAAGCAGAGCGACCCACACCGCAGAAGGAACGGAACTCTGTTCCACAGATCCAGATGTTGGAAATCGGTTTGGTTTCGCCAGATCCGACACAACCCAGAAAAACCTTGGATGAACAAAGTCTCAATCATTTGGCACAGAGTATTGCCGAGCATGGTGTATTGCAGCCCATCACTGTGAGAAAATCTGATGACGGCTATATCATCATCATGGGTGAAAGGCGATTTCGAGCCAGTAAATTGGCAGGATTGCCTACTATTCCAGCCATGATAAGGGAATATGCGGGCTCTGAAATTTTGGAAGTCCAGATCATCGAAAACCTCCAAAGGAAAGATGTGGAACCTACTGAGGAGGCCGAGGCCATCCAATTTTTGTTGGACCGTTACGAACCCGTTGAGATTGCCAAACGTCTCGGGCGTTCGGAGAACTATGTCCGCCAGCGTATCAAATTGGCCGGTTTGATCGAGGGATTCAAGGCCTTTGTCCGAAATGGGGAAATGACCTTGTCCTTGGGAGTCGCAGTGGCACTTTTTGAGCCCGGCGAACAACAGATGTTATTGGAAAGCCTGGAAGGGAAATTTCAGGAACATCGGATTAAACGGATGATCGAGAGCCGAACCTTTGACCTGACCAAGGCCGGCTTTGATGTGACAGATAAGACCTTATTGCCCAAAGCAGGGGCATGTGTTGCCTGCCCTTTCAACGCTGCCAACCAAGGCAACTTGTTCGGGGAAGGGAAGATGGTCTGTACCCGGACCTCCTGTTTTGAGAACAAAAAGACAAAGACCTTTTTGCAACTCCTGAAAAGAGTAAAAAAGGAAGGATTGAAACTGGTGCCCAACATCAACAAATATTGGGTGGACGAGGAACGCAACCAGTGGGTCATGGCCCAAATGGAAAAAGAAGGTCTAGAAGTACATTTGACCAATGAATTCGAAATTTTAAAGGAGCCTGTTGAGCCTACCATGAAAAGCATTAAAGAAGAGCACCGGCACTATGAATACACCGAGGAAGAATTGGCTGAATTCCTTGACGAAGCTTTGGAATCCTTCACCGAGGAAAAGGAGGCATGGGACAAGGCCGTGGAAAATGGATTTGAAAAGGGTATTCTACTGGAAACGGATACCTACTTGACACAGTCCATTTTTGTAAAGGTCAGGGAAGAAACCAATAATGGAAGTTCAGGTGCCAAGTCCTTGGAGAAACGGAAGATGGCTGAATGTTCCCCAGAGGAACAGATCATCAAGATTCATACACGGGAACTTAGGAAAAAACAGATCGAGAACAACCACCAGTTCAAGGAAGTGGTGGATATGATCCGGGAAACGGATTACATCAATAGGAACAAACCTTTGACCACGGATGAAATGGTGGCCATCTCCATCTCACTGTTTGAGAACAACATTGGATATTATAGTCAAAGGGAACATTTTGAGGGGTTCATTGGGGAGGATTCCAAATTGTCCCGAGAGGAGCTGGTGGCCCGGTTCAAACAAAACTTCAAGAAAGAGACCTTCTATAAACTGATACGGTTTTTGTTGACCCGACAGGTACACCTTGGGGAAAGCAACCATACCAATGACCTGACCAACCAATCCTTCTATGTGGCGATGCTATCCTTTTACAAAAAAAAGATCTCGGCCATTGAAGAAACATATGCAGAAAGTCGTCAAAAGCGTGAAGCACGGATCAAGGAAAGGATTATAGTTCTGGAACGGCAGGCCAAGGCAATTGAGGATTAACAAAGATTGATGGAAGGGGCCTGTCACCAGGCCTCTTTTTTTTTTGGACATCCATTGTTTATCTACATCGTTATGTAAGCTATAATGTCCAACTGATTATTGTGCTCCCAGGGTTCTACTGAATGGACCAAGGTAATGGGATAGCTTCCTTTATCCCTTCCCTTAATTAAACCTATGGTTCCATTATGGGCATGGACACCAAAAAAAGAGTGGGGAACATGTTTTTTATCTAGGGTATTACTTTTAAAATTCTTTTTTGCCAAACTCACTATCAATGAACCGCGATTTGTTCTTAGCGTTACTGAAGGAATAGGATAGACTTGGGATAATTATGTCCACCACAATGATATATTTGATGGTGGTAAAAAATTCCCCTTCCCCAAAGGTCGTGAAAGCTACTCTTTGCTGCCCAAAAGCAAAAGATTGATATTTTGCCACCGCAAGGTGGTGCTCAGGCGATTGTCCAAAAAGGTCTTTCGAAACGTTAGGTCGAGGGAATTTGGTTTAAAAATAAACGGGACAAGAGCATACTATCCTTTTTTATCTGCCGTTGGGTAAATATGGAATTACATGTAAGAAAGAGATTTTGTTCCATTTGTTTAATGGGATTGCTTGGTATTTTGGGTCTTGGCTGCAGTGCCGACTCGGGACAAGCGGATGATGGAAATGGATTGAACGACACAATGGATGTTTCACAGAACCGTAAGTCCGTCGGGGATTCGGCCGCAGATCTGTTGGATGGTTCCCGTTTTCCAGCACTGCACCTTGAAATATTCTATGTGGAAGGTCTAAAGCCCAGTGCAACAACCTTGGACAATTTTGAGTCCTTCTTGATGGAACGGCTCCATAAACCCGATGGGGTTACCATTGCGCTTACAGAGATTTCATCCCCAGGGCAGGCCGTTTATTCCATTACGGATATCAGGAACTTGGAGGATGATATACGTACAGCCTATAACCAAGAGGGTATCCTAAAGGTTTTTGGCCTTTTTATTGATGGGGAATATTCCGAGAACACGGAAAACGGTTCCGTATTGGGGGTAGCCTACAGGAACACCTCCTTTGTCATCTTTGCGGATACCATCCGGGAATTTAGCGGACAACCCTTGGCCCCGAGCACTGCGGTTCTGGAGACCACGGTCCTTGACCATGAGTTTGGACATCTATTGGGATTGGTAAATGCCGGTACCCCATTGCAAAGTACGCATCAGGATGAGCCACACGGAAAGCATTGTACCACTGAGGATTGTCTGATGTATTGGACAGCGGAAACCGGTGAGGGGCTCATCAATATGATCAGTGGCGGCACCATTCCAGGATTGGATGCCGCCTGTTTGGCAGATTTACAGGCCAATGGTGGCAAATAAAACCTTTGACAATAAAAAAAGCCCCGTTCTGGGGCTTTTCTTGTTATAATCGATGGGATTGCCTATAGCGAAGCGGTCCCGGTCACGGTGACATTGGCGCTCAACTGTAGGGCCGATGTGATATTGATGGCCCCCAGGTCGAGACCTGTGGTGGACTCCACTTCCAATTGTGAGTTGAAATAAAACTCAGTACCATCTTGGGTATAGGAAGCAAAGATGAGTTCATACTCCCCTTCGGCCAAAAAGTTAAGGCTATAGGAGTTGTTGATTCCGCCCACTTCAGCACTGGTCACGGCATTGGCGAACCTGATACTGCTCTCACCCTGGCCCTGGGTCTCCACTTCGGCATTGTATGTGCCCTTTTCATAGGCATACACCACAATTTTATCGGAAGTATCTTGGGAATCGTTGACCGTACCCGAAATCTCTCCCGTCGCTTCTTTGTTTACGGTCCGAATACCTGCGGAAAGCTCTGAAAGCGTCACGAAATCAAAGTCTGATTCCAAGGTCCCCTGTTCTTCCTTTATGGTCTTTCGCAGGTCGAAATCGATGATGATCTCATTGGTATTGGTGGCAAAGACCTCGAAACTATCAGTGATATTGATGGACTGTGAGGTCGACGCGATCTTGTCCTTGGTCCCATCGGCCATTTCCACATAACATCCCGGGGCATTGCCATCCATATCGGAATCATAGTCCAGTACAAGTTCCAAATTGGAATAGGTTCCCGCTTCCATGTCAAGATTGCCCAAAGTTTTGGTCTGCCCGTTGACCAAGGCCGAAAGGTCAAAAGTGGTCTTGGAGAACCCCTCAATGGAGTTTCCGTCCACCTTTACATCGGAGACCGTGATGAACACAGCTTCCACGTTCGCATTGTCAATGGGTGCATCGGTCATTTTAAGGGTTGTTTGATAAGATTCCTTCTCTACATTGTCATTTTCATTGTTGTCACTACAGGATACTATCAAAAGCATTGTTCCAAAGATAATTCCCAAGTTTTTCAAAAGGGTCTTCATAAAAATTAAGATTTAAGGATTTATTATTTGTTTCAGTAATATAACAATTGGCATACGTCAAACCCTACTTGGGTCAAACAGGCCCAATACAATGCCGACTTCATGGAATGATGGTTCGGACTCCCTACGATAGGGCTCACAGATGATACGGCATACTTAGAAACACATTGGATTTTTTTGATTAAAGAGGTCAAGGGTCCTGGTCCGTATACGTAGAACAATGGTTCTGATATTTTAAATCAATGAAGGTTCGATCATTTACGTTTTTCGATTGGATTGTTCAAACAACAAGCGGGAAAGTGAACCTTGAAATTTGGGACAAAAACATGATTCTGGGAATCTTGTTTTCAGTAATGGCTTAATCGGTTTCCCGCTCAGTTTAAAGGATGGTCGTTTTGTAAAGCGAACTTTTTAAGGAACAAGTGAATTGTCCAATGTCCCCACTATTTTCTGGACCAGATTAAAATTGCGTTCTCCTTAAAATTCGTGCTGTATAGGTATTCCCCGTCGAATTGCACATCCGTTGGATACTTGATGCTTTCGGTCAAGACTTGCCGCAATGATCCATCAAAGTTGTAAATCAACACCCGGCCATTTTCTTGGTCGGTAATTGCGAACTCCCTTCCCCCCATTGCAATACCGGAAGCGACGTTCATTTTTTCATTTCCACCAATGGTTTTTAGGTGTGTTCCATCGAACCCGAAGACCTGTATTCTGCTGTTGTACGCATCGGCCACATATATCCTGTTATCCTTCATCTTTACGTCTATCGGATAGTACAGCTCCCCATCTTTGTGCCCCTGCCTACCAATAGTGAAGCATTCATTCGGTGTCTGTACGATGATTCGGTGGTTATAAAAATCGGCTACAAGAACTGTATCTCCGTAAATGGAAACCCCTGCTGGGGCCTGTGGTCTTTTGGATAGTTTCAAAGGCCATCTTTTGTCATCTCTATATTGCCAGATGGTGTCCGTCAAAAATTCGGGAATAAACAGGGTGCCATTGTCAGTATGGATGTTCATTGGTCGCTGGATACCAGTAATCGAATCCAACAGCTCTCCGTCCCGGTCGATCTTGTAAAGCCTAAAATAATCAGGATCGGAAAACCATATCGCATCACCATCTTTGGCCAAAGCCAAGGGTCGGGCTTTCTCGGGCAGCATGATCTTCCGTTCGAACTGCCATTGTTTCTCGGGCTGCTCACAACTTGACATAAGGGACAGTAAAAAAACAACCTGAATAATATGTGCGGGTCTAATATTCATATCCATAGTTTACTATCGTAAGTATTAAAACCAGAAATGTAACGGTCCAAAGCGTCCACGAATTAATGTGGTGCTTTTGTCCATGGTTTTGACAAGGACCTGCATTCCCACATTTCCTTTCATTTTTGATGTTTTTAAAATGGGCGAACCCAAGCGTTCCTGCCGAAATAGTGGTCAGATAGGGCTGCACGGGATGTACCCATTCAAAATTCCCACCCAAGAAACCCAGTCCCGCCACGACCGACAACAAGGTCGGGGCCAAACAGCACATTACCGGAAGAAGGGCCGCTACCAAGCTGGTGCCCAATACCATTTTGAGAATTACTTTCATAAGGCCTATTCTATTTTGGACAGTATGATCTCCCATTGGTCCGAGAGATTATCATCATCTTCATCCTGTACCGTGCCACTTAGCGTTGTCCTGCCCACCGCCAATTTTTGAACCAATTCGATTGATGTATCCTGCGATACCGCAAACCGTTCGTTATCGGTCTCGATGTACCATTGGCCATCCTCTTTCGTTGCGTTACCCATTAGAACCACTTCGGCTTTCTTTGCCGAAAAACCGTTCTTTTTGACCTCTTCCTGAATGCTACGTAAGGTAAGGTCATTTTTTTCGGCCAATCCCAAATACGCTTTTCCATCGTTCAGGCTGACGCGAACCTCCTGAAGCCCGTCCATCTTTTTCAACCCGCGTTCCAATCCATAGGCACAGGGCGCGCAGTCCATTCCATAGACTTCTTGGTCAACCCTGGCGATTTGGCCGCTTATCGTGCCTATTCCAAGAATACCGATCAGGGCCATCATTTTGATGTTTTTCATTATATGTGCTTTTTAATTTATACTGTGTTTACAACCAATAACTTAAATTTACGGCAATCCGATACCTTTCTTTTACCCAACCGGGTGTCAAATCCTGTACTACTGGAACCATCGCACCAAAGGATATGCCCCAAGCACCGTAAAGTCCTAGGAAAGAAGGTCCCACCAAAACCTTTGTACTGCGCGTATCGCTCAAATCCAGTTGTCCATCAATTTTATTGACTCCAGGGAATTCGGCCAATGATTCGATAAAGATGCGCCAATCGGGTTTTGGGTAATCACCCAAAAAGATATTGGGCCGGTACCCCACAACGGCACTCGCATAGGGCAGGTCGCCCAATCGTTCGTCATCTCTTTCAAAATAATATTGGTAACCGCCACCGATCCATGCATACCAAGTGCGTGAGGCATAGCCCGTGGAAATGGCTGCATGTATAGCGTTGCCGACATTGACCTGTCCCCTGACATTATCGGTAGGAGTGGAAACACCCACGATGGCAGTGGACTCAAACCGCTTTCCCACACCAAAGGCGTTCGAGAAAAAACGGTACCAAAGGGAAGCCTCGATATCCCCATTGGCGGGCATATTGCTATTGCCCCGTGTCCTTGGCGTCTCGCCCAACCGTTCTATCAGTGTGGGCGTGGTAAGGTTTACCTGTAGATCTTCTGTAATGCCATAGGAAAATAGGTAGCGCAACATATAGGAGGTTTCGGTTTCTGTGCCTAGGCTCATCCCGGCCACGTTCAAATCCACACCGCCTTTGGCAAGGGTCGGTGTCTGTAGCCCATAGAGGGGGCCGTGGCCCTGGGCCATCACCGATCCTGATATGGCCAATAGCAATATCAATTTGACATAGCGAATGTTCAGGGATATTCTGCAAATCATATGCAAACACTTTTCAATTATGACTGCCCAATTCCTGCTTCCACCAATTCCATTTCGGTAATGGCCGAATCCTTACAGCATTCCAAGAGCTCACCGTTCACGACCACAGCAGGCACTTTCTTGATGCCGTATTCATCCAACTTATCAAGACAGGTCTTGTCCTCACATAGCCTGACCAGATCATAGGTCGTTACCTCACATGTATCGCAGGCCAGTTCCTTTATCTTTTTGACCACGGGGTCACAGACCGGACAATTGGCCGTAAATACTTCTACTTGACGTTTCATGTTTCTGTTTTTTAAATAGTTTAAAATTTCCTGTACGCGACATGGAATTCAAACAATGCATCAAAGGTAGAATGGTGGGTAGGGTGGTCTCCAAATAAAATTTCAAAAAAAAAAGCCCGCATCGTGCAGGCCATCCAATCGGTAGTGATTATGGGGAGGTCAAGCATTTTTGTAGTTTTCGAGTTTGGCCTTGAGCGCATCTATTTCCTTCATCTTTTCCGTTAGGCTGTCCAATTCCAAATCTGGAAATTGCTTTCGTATAAATTCGATACGTTCTTCATTGCCGCAATTTCCTGGACAGGCCTCGACAGTCTCGGATATCTTGATGGCGAGGGTCTTTCGATAGGTCTCATCGAGGAGCAGGTGATGTGCCTTGTCCAAGGCGTTCTTCACTGCTTTGAACTGTACCAAAATCTTCTCGGGGTCGGAACTTTCGTCCAATAACCTGACCAAACCGTTTACCTGTCCATTGATGCTTTGAAGTCTCGTTTTGATGTCCTGGCTTAAATCTTTTGGTATCATAATTTATATTTTATCTGCAATATATGGTTGTGAAAAGGGTGGTCTACCACTATTCTCGTCAACAACAGGAAGATTTATTCTGTATGGGTGGACAGGCGACAGAGCCATAGGAACAAAAAACACAGCAATCGCCTTCTTTAGGTCGAATTACTTCGTGACAGTTTTTACATTCATAAAAGTACTGGCAAGCATCGGTTGGCATTTCTTCCTCTTCTTGGTACCCACATTTGGGACAGGTAATGGTAGATAATATTTTTGTATCCATATTATTCGGAAACGTTATAGCCCGTATTGTTGATGGCCTTTATGATTCGTTGCTCCGTAACTTTGGTACGGTCATATTTAACTGTAGTATTGCTTTTTTCATAGCTTGCTTTTACTGAAACGATACCGTCCAATTTGTTGACCTCGCTCTCAATGTGGTTTTCGCAGCCGGAACAGGTCATTCCTTCCACTGTAAAGGTTATATCTACCATGTTGTCCTGCTGCACATATATGATTTCCTTGGTCGGTTGGGCATAAAAAAGCCCTGAGAAATATGGAAATGCCAGCATCAGTCCCGCAAAGAGGGTAACAAATAGCAGGAACCTTTTTGATTGTAGAAAGGAAGGTTTTACATCATTTTCACAGGCACAATCAATTTCTTGCTGCGATTTTGACTTTAGCTTCTGGTACCAGGCAAATCCAAGTACCAATACGGTCAGGCCTATAAAAAATGGTCTGAAAGCTTCCAGCCATGCAAAGGTAGATGCCATTCCGCTGGTGCCCGCAATCAATGCAAGCACAGGTGTGATGCAGCATAATGAAGCTGTGATCGCTGTAAAAACTCCAGTGAACATTGCTGAATATGATGATTTTTCTATGTTCATTCTATGCAACTTTTTTGTTTTCCTGAAGCCTGCTGAAGATGCCTTCCAACACCTCGCTTTGGCCTTTTACCAGTGAGTAATACAAGGTTTGACCTTCCCGTCTGGAGGTAATTAGACCAGCATCCTTCATCTTACGGATATGCTGCGAAATTGCGGGTACGGTCATTTCCAGTATATCTGAAAAATCACAAGGGCAGAGCTCACCTTCCTTGTTCAGCAGGAAAAGAATCTTCAATCTGGTCTCATTTCCTGCTAGGGCCAGTACCTTACCAATAGTGTTGATTGAATTCGAACTCATCCGTAGTGTCTCGCGACAGCGCATCAACTGCTTTTGGTCCGCCTCGGCGCGGGTGCAACTTAATTCAAGGGCCATGATAAAAATTTTATTAAAGATAAGGTTATATCATTATATAAGCAAATGCTTAAATAAATTGTGTTTTTTTATGACCGGTTTATGGAACGACTGGCTTATCCTTCAAGGAAGCATCCCATTACAGGTCAACTTGCCCCTTTTGAATAGGACTTTTATACATCCGACGTGGCCTTTAGTACTGCCCGCTACATAAATTGAATCTTTTAGGCCACCATTTTGTACTATGATTAAGACCGTTTATTACGGTCAGTTGGACACCTGTCCATTACAAGGAACGTTTGCTTGTTCCACTTGCCAACTGTACTTTGTTTCGTGTTGCATGGCAGTTGTAGAGGCTTGTTCCAGAAGTGATTTATTTTTTCGGTTATATGAGCGTTCTTGGATACTTTGATTTTTTCCAGACGAATTGGGATTGGGACGTGCTCTGGTAAAGCCATAGCCTTTTGGGGCGTTGGAATGGATTGGAAATTTCCTGTCTTGAATTTTGGATGGTCCGGATTGCCCCATTTGATCATCCCTTGAAATTTGAAATGGAATGCTCTTGGTTCCACACACTAAATCTTCAATAGGTCCTTTCCGAATTTTGCAATGCAGTTGCACCAAAGTTCTGTTATCTTTGCAAAGTGAAATTTTTTACCGTCATATTATCCATCTACGTATTGGCACTCAATGTGGTTCCTTGCAGTGATGCGGGTAACGTAACAGAAGACTCCCAAGGTGTTTATCTGGTTCAATTTGATGGTGAACACAGCGAGAATTGTGAACTATGCTCACCATTTTGCCACTGCCATTGCTGCCATGTGCACACGGTGGATTTTGGTATAGCTCGATTCCAGCCGCTTCAAGAGACTTACCTTGAAGATGATTTCACCCATTTTGAAGGATTGGGCAAGGAATTTACCGACCCACTATTTCAACCTCCACAGGTTTAATTCAGTTTTACAGGATAGCTATATCCGATTATGAGGTTTATGGACTTTGAACTTTTCAAAGACCTGTTCCCTCATACTTGCAACCCTATTGCATTGGTTCAACTGAATTAAAACACATTTTATATGATCAACAGAATCATTGATTTTTCAATCAATAACAAATTTATTATAGGTCTGCTGACCCTCGCATTGATTGGTGCGGGCGTTTATAGCATGACCCAAGTTCCCATCGATGCCGTACCGGATATCACCAATAATCAAGTACAGGTCATCACCCAATCACCTAATCTGGGAACAGAGGATATTGAACAATTCGTGACCTATCCCGTGGAAGTTGCGATGAGCAACCTGCCCAATGTCAAGGAAATCCGCTCTGTTTCCCGTTTTGGGCTTTCTGTGGTGACCATTGTATTTGACGATGAGGTGGGCACTTATTTGCCCAGACAACTTGTAGCCGAAAAACTGCCCGAGGTTCAGGAACAGATCCCTTCTGGCTTTGGCAAACCCGTTATGGGGCCAATTTCAACGGGATTGGGCGAAATCTACCAATATACCCTTGAAGTAGATGATGAACATCAAGGTGAATATTCGGCAACGGAACTGCGAACGATGCAGGACTGGATTGTACGGAGACAGATGGCCATGGTACCCGGCGTGGTCGAGGTAAACGCCTTTGGCGGAAACAAAAAGCAATACGAAGTGGCGGTTGACCCGGACGAACTTCGCGCCATTGGTATAACCATTACAGAAGTGTTCTCGGCCCTAGAGAACAACAACCAGAATACAGGTGGGGCCTACATCGAGCGTAACCACCAAGCCAACTTCATTCGTGGTGAAGGGCTGGCCAGGACCATATCGGATATTGAAAACATGGTGGTCAAGGCCGTTAATGGCATTCCCATCAAAGTGAAGGATATAGGTAAGGTAAGCATGGGAAGTGCAGTACGCTATGGTGCGCTTACCAAAGATGGAAAGGGTGAAGCTGTGGGCGGAATGATCTTGATGCTCAAAGGGGCAAATTCCAACGAGGTGATCGAGAACGTGACCCGACGTGTGGAACAGATACAACGGTCCCTTCCTGAAGGAGTGTCCATCAAACCTTTCCTTGACCGCAGCGAATTGATCGCCGAGACAACAGGCACGGTAACGGGGAACCTTTTGGAAGGTGGGCTTATCGTGATCTTCGTGTTGGCCTTGTTATTGGGAAATTGGCGTGGCGGACTCATTGTGGCTTCGACCATACCCTTATCCCTATTGTTTGCCTTTATTCTGATGAATGTTTTTGACGTATGGGCAAACTTGATGAGCTTGGGGGCAATCGATTTTGGAATCATTGTGGATGGTGCGGTGATCATCGTAGAGGGCACCGTTTTTTTAATGTACTCCTATGTGGTCAAAAAGAATGGCGTTAGTGCGGAAACACGGGATGACATCGCCGCCAAGGCCTCCAAAAAAATGATGAACGCCGCTTTCTTTGGCCAGCTGATCATTCTAATCGTGTTCCTGCCCATTTTAGCCTTGGAGGGCGTCGAAGGGAAAATGTTCCGGCCCATGGCCCTCACCTTCATTTTCGCCATGATCGGGGCCATGCTATTGTGTCTTACCTATGTGCCCATGGTTTCGGCATTGTTCCTACGGCCGCCAAAATCCAAAAAACAATCCTATGGCGATAGGTTCGTGCATTGGATTGAGCAGAAATATGAACCGTTGTTGACCAAATCACTTTCCAAGGCCAAAATGGTCGTAAGCATTGCCCTTGGCCTTTTTGCCATTGCCATTTTCGCCTTTACGAGAATGGGCGGTGAGTTTATCCCGCAATTGGACGAAGGTGATATTGCCTTTCACGCGATCTTGAAACCCGGCAGTTCCCTGTCGGAAACCATCGAAACCACGACAAAGATTGAACGTATCGTGAAGGCCGAATTTCCCGAAGCGGAAACCGTTCTCAGCCGTATCGGTGTCGCCGATGTACCAACGGACCCGATGCCCATGGATATCGCCGATGTCTTCGTTATCCTCAAACCAACGGATGAATGGACATCTGCAGAAAGCAAGGATGAATTGGTGGAAAAAATGAAGGAGGCCATCAGTATCGTTCCCGGTGTGAATTTTGAGTTTACCCAACCTATAGAAATGCGCTTCAACGAACTACTTACGGGTGTTCGTGAGGATGTGGCCATTAAATTGTTCGGGGAAGACCTCGGCATATTGGCAAGCAAGGCCGAGGAAATGGGGGAAATCATTGCCACCGTTCCCGGTGTGGCAGATATGAAAGTTGAGGCCACGGACGGCCTGCCACAAATCACCATTGACTATAACCGCAATAAATTGGCACAGTACGGTCTAAAGATCGAACAGCTCAATAAAGTGGTACAGGCCGCCTTTGCAGGAGGAAAGGCGGGCGTAATCTTCGAGGGTGAAAAACGGTTTGACCTGGTCGTAAGACTTCAAAAGGAAAACCGGCAAGGCATCGAGGACATCCAGAACCTGTTCATCAACCTGCCCAATGGTTTGCAAATCCCATTACGGGAAATTGCCGAGGTAAGTTATGAACCCGGCCCGATGCAGATAAGCCGTGACAATACCAATAGGCGGACCTATGTGGGCATCAATATTCGCGACCGTGATGTAAAATCCGTTGTAGAGGATATCCAAGAAAAATTGGATGCCCAGTTTGACCTGCCCACAGGATATTACATTCGGTATGGTGGTGCTTTCGAAAATCTGGAACGCGCCAGCAATAGATTGCAAACTGTTGTCCCTATTGCCTTGTTCCTGATTTTCATATTGATTTATTTTGCGCTAAAGTCCTTTCCACAGACCTTGATGATCTACCTCGCCATCCCGATGGCCACCATTGGCGGTGTGTTCGCCCTCTGGTTAAGGGATATGCCCTTTAGTATTTCCGCGGGGGTCGGCTTTATCGTGCTTTTTGGCGTGGCCGTTCTGAACGGACTCGTCATGATAAGTGGTCTCAATGAACTGAAGGAAGAAGGCGTGACCAATCTTAAAGGTAGAATTATAGAAGGCACCAAAAGACGGATTCGTCCCATTATGCTCACGGCCTTTACGGATATTTTAGGGTTTCTTCCCATGGCCGTTTCGGCTTCGGCCGGGGCAGAGGTACAGCGACCTTTGGCCACCGTGGTCGTTGGTGGCTTGATAACTTCGACCCTCTTGACCCTCTTTATCCTACCCATCTTTTACCAATGGGTCGAGGGACGTTCGGAACGGATGAGGAAACCCGACCCGAAATGGGTTACCCCTGTGGTCATGGTCCTTCTTTTGTTCGCCACCGCACTGCCTGCCAAAATGCATGCGCAAGAAGGTTTTGAAAATGCACGGCAGATCCAGCCTAAAGATTCACTGCCCGCTATTTCATTGGAAGAGGCGGTGGAAGTTTCCAGGAAAAACTACCCGCTGTTGAAAGCGAAACAATGGGAGGTCCAAAAACAAACCGCCCTAAAAGGTATGGCTTACGACCTTGGCAATACCCAAGTCTTCACAGGTGGCGAAGAAATTGCGGACGGACAAGGAATTTATACCTTGGTTGGGGTTGGACAACAGAATATCGACCTGTTGGGCATCAGTGCAAAAAGGCGTTTGCAGAGACAACGCATCGCTTTGGCCGAGACAGCTCTTGACCTTTCCGAACTGCAAGTGGAACAGGAGGTCAAAAAGGCTTGGTCAGAAGCCTATCGACAACGACAGAAATTTGAACTGTACCGTGAACTGGATTCCATTTATTCACAATTTAAAAAAGCAATAGAACTCAACTTCAAGGTAGAGGCCATTTCCCGGCTGGAATATTCATCGGCCACAAATCAGGCCTTACAAATCAACAATCAACTGCAACAGGCCGAAAGTGATTATGCCATCGCCCTGCAAAAGCTCAATCTTTGGTTGGTTTCGGACATCTACTATTCCGTTCCAGAAAAGCTTGATGAAAGTTCGGTAACGGTTTTGGGATGGGACGGGGATTTGGGAAAACACCCAGCGCTGGAACTTTCACAAAGGAGCATCGAGGAGGCCGAGGCGACATACGATGCGGCACGTGCCGACCTGCTGCCTAAGTTCAACCTTCAGGGCGGACTGCAACAGGTCAATGGCAATAGCGGGTTCTACACCTATCAAGCCGGCATTTCGGTTCCTTTGTTTTCAGGTGGACAGCGTAGTCAAGCCAAGGCCGCCAAAATTGAAAGTGAAATCGCAAAGACCAATGCAGATTATACCAAACGCCAGCTGCAATCCGAATATCGGCAGGCGGTGCAAGCCTATCGGAAATGGAGCGCATCGTGGCAATTTTATAGGGACAAGGCCTTGCCGCTTGCCCAAGAGCAGCGCAGGGGAGCGTTGTTGGCCTACGTGGAGGGTGCGGTGGACTATGCAGCGTTCACACAGATTATTCGGGATGCCATAAACACGGAAATGGATGCACTTGACGCTCTTGACAACTATCTAGAATCAGTATTTGAATTACAATATTTTAAACAATAGACAAATGAACAATCTTTTTAAATATAGCGTTATCGGGCTCGTGACGATGCTCTTGGTTCTTACTTCCTGTGGGAATTCCAAAGCCGATACTGAGGAAGCAAAGCAAAAAAATCCTGAAGTGGGTGAAATGCACAAAGAAGGTGAAGCCAAAGAAGCCATGCTAACGGAAACGCAATTCCGCAACCTTAACATGAAAATCGATACCGTTGCCCCACGTGTTATGAAGCAATATGTGGAGGCCAATGGCCAACTGGAGGTCCCACCACAGAACGAAGCGACCATTACTACCGTCGTGGGTGCCAATGTGGTGTCCATAGAGGTCATTGAAGGCGACAAAGTAAGCAAAGGTCAAACGGTTGCCTATCTGTCCCACCCCAATATCATCCAGAAACAGACCGATTTCCTGAACGCCTACAGTAACAGCCAGTTTCTTAAGAAGGAATTTGAAAGACAAAAAACCCTGTATGATGCCGGGGTGGGCAGCGGGGCCAACTTTCAAAAGGCCGAAGCGGAATACCGGGCCTCCCAAAGCCTAGCAAAAGGATTGGAAGCACAGTTGGAACAATTGAACATTAGTGCATCCGGGGTCAGAAACGGTACGATTTACCAACGGGTGGCATTGCGAAGTCCCATTGAGGGATTTGTCCAAAAAGTAGCGGTCAAAACCGGGCAGTACGTAGAACCGCAGACCGACCTATTTGAAATCGTTGACACCCATCACGTCCATGCCGATTTAATGGTGTTTGAAAAGGATGTGTACAAAGTAAAGGTAGGCCAGCAAGTATCCTTCAATGTGCAATCCATTCCCGGAAAGGAACTTACTGCGAAAATTTATTCCGTAGGGAAAACTTTCGAGCAAAATCCCAAAGCGATACACGTCCATGCTGAAATCGAGAACAAGGAAGGGCAGCTGATTCCAGGGATGTATGTTGAAGGACGGATTGAAATCCAAAAATCCGAGACCGTTGCGGTGCCTGAAAGTGCAATAAGTTCAAACGAAGGAAAGAAGTATATTTTTAAAGCGGAGCGTGAAGGCAATGACTGGAGCTTCAAACCTGTCGAAATTAACACAGGCCCAAATGACGGGGATTGGGTCGCCATCGATTTTGTAGATTCCGTTGGGCCATATACTACATTTGCATACAACAATGCCTACTATTTAATGGCCCAAATGAAAAAAGGGGATGCGGGACATAGCCATTGATAAAATTACAATATGATGACAGAAATTGAAAAAACATTGGAAAACAAAGGTGTACGCCCAACGGCGATGCGTATTTTGATCTATAAATATTTGGCTGAAAAGGAAGTGGCCATTGCCCTGACCGATATGGAGAACGCTTTCTCAAAAGCGGACAGAACCACATTGTACCGGACCCTGAAGACCTTTGAGGAAAAACGCATTGTGCACCAAATAGATGATGGCACCAATATTTCAAAGTATGCCCTGTGCGAACCAGGTTGCAATTGTGAAATGGAACAAGATCTGCACCTGCACTTTCATTGCGATAACTGTGATGAAACGGTCTGTCTCACTGAGCATAAGATTCCCCATATCAATCTACCTGATGGGTATGTGGCAGAAAATGCCAATTTGGTCATTAAGGGAATCTGCGACAAATGCAGCGGTCAATAAATGCACTTCCGTTGCACGAAACTAATTACGACCTTACCGTCTATGAAAAAGAAAAAAGTAAAACTACGTGATCTAGGTTCAAAGGAACGCCAGGGCGAAAGTGGCCATAACCATGGTGGTCCTGAAGGTGTATCTAAATTCAAGACCTATTTACCGGCCATTTTCAGTTTTGTAATGCTCATCATCGGCATTGCAGTGGACTATTTTGATGCTTTCCCGTTTTTCAAGGGCTGGATAAGGATTATATGGTACACCCTTGCCTATTTGCCTGTTGGTTTCCCTGTCATCAGAGAAGGTTGGAACAGTATAAAGCATGGTGATTTCTTTACTGAATTTTTCCTGATGTCCATTGCCACTCTAGGGGCCTTTGCCATAGGCGAATACCCAGAGGGCGTGGCCGTAATGTTGTTTTACGCCGTGGGCGAACTGTTCCAAAATGCAGCAGTCAATCGGGCAAAGGGAAATATTAAGGCCCTTTTGGATGCGCGACCGGACGAAGCTTTGGTGCTTCGTAACGGGAATTTCGTTACCGTAAATCCCCAAACCGTCGAGATTGGCGAAAGGATACAAGTACGTGTGGGGGAGAAAATCCCCTTGGACGGCATTCTCTTATCCGAAAGAGCTTCTCTCAATACGGCGGCAATTACTGGCGAAAGTAAGCCCGATACGATAAATAGAGACGAAAAAGTCTATGCCGGAAGTATTAATCTCGAGGGTGTTATCGATGTAGAAACCTCCAAAGAATTCAAGGATAGTTCCATCACTCGAATCTTGGATATGGTACAAAACGCTACAGCCAGAAAATCAAAGACAGAACTGTTCATCAGAAAATTTGCAAGAATTTATACGCCCATTGTAGTTTTCCTTGCCATTGGATTAACGTTCTTGCCCTACTTTTTTCTAAATGACTATGTATTTAAGGATTGGCTTTATCGCGCTTTAATATTCCTTGTCGTTTCCTGTCCCTGTGCCTTGGTCATTTCCATTCCGCTCGGCTATTTTGGTGGTCTGGGAGCGGCATCCCGAAATGGGATTCTTTTCAAAGGTGCATCTTTTTTGGAAGCAATCACCAAAGTGAACACGGTAGTGATGGACAAAACGGGAACCGTTACCAAAGGGGTTTTTAAAATCAAGGAGATCAAGACCGCGCAATTTGAGGAAGCCAAGTTTATGAAATACCTGATGGCCATGGAGGAACAATCTACCCATCCCATAGCAAAAGCAATTTTGGAATACAAAGCCGAAGGCACGGATATAAAGGCAACCGATGTATCGGAAGTTGCAGGAAAGGGATTAAGGGGAACGGTCAATGGGAAAACAGTGCTGGTGGGCAATAAAGCCCTAATGGCCTCAAACAACATTGATGTACCTTCAGAAACCGATGATATTGTAGATTCTATTGTAATGTTGGCCATTGATGAAAAATTTGCAGGCTATGTTACCATTGCAGATGAACTCAAGGAAGATGCCCATCAAGCCATCCAACAAATCAGGGATGCCGGGATTTCGAAAATCATAATGCTTTCGGGTGACAAAGATTCCATAACGCAACAAGTCTCGAAAAAGTTGAACTTTGATTGGGCAAAGGGCGGCCTGTTGCCAGAAGATAAGCTCGGCGAAGTCGAAGAACTCAAAAAACAATCAGACACCAAAGTGGCCTTTATGGGCGATGGCATTAATGATGCGCCCGTTCTGGCCATCAGCGATGTGGGCATTGCCATGGGAGGCTTGGGTAGTGATGTGGCCATTGAAACAGCAGATGTCATCATTCAGACCGACCAACCGAGCAAGATGGCACGAGCCATTAAAATAGGACGCTCCACCCGAAAGATAGTTTGGCAAAATATTGGGCTCGCTTTTGGCGTGAAGGCATTTGTGCTCATCCTTGGAGCGGGAGGCCTAGCCACGATGTGGGAAGCAGTTTTTGCTGATGTGGGGGTTGCCTTATTGGCAATATTGAATGCTGTTCGACTTCAGCGGATGAAGTGGAACACTTAGTTTCAAAGAGGAACCATTTTTTGGGCTAACTTATATTTCAGCCGTTGTTGGCAGCCCCATGGTTCGCCAAGACCTTCAATAAAATTGTACATGAGAGGCTTCGCAGGTTGTGTCACCCAAACAACTGTCCGTGTATTGGAGGGGACTTCAGGAAGGTTAGGGGTCTGATTCTTCGAGAAACGGCGACAGGACTTATGAGACAATATGAAAGCTTCCGGGCATAAAAAACCGTATCCGAACAATTACGAAATGCTTATCACTGTAGATGAAAAATAATCCGGTCGTAGGGTAACTCCAATACGTTTGTTCCCTTATTGTCGTAATGTTTGATGAAACTTCATTTGGTCAAAACGGAAGCCGTCCAAACGGATCTTTGGTGCGCCCTTCCTTAGCAAACCCTTCTTGGGGCTTTGCCGGGAAAGGCCGCAAATCCGTCCGTCCGCCCAACAAATTTTAAGGGGTCCATAATAAAAGAAGCCCTCGTTGTTTTTCGGGGCATCGAAAAACAGGGCAGTGCCCAAGGACTTCCTATCAGGACACCATCGCCTGCACTCGCTTAACTTCCCGTACGCTCCCTTGCCAATGGGTCGGATGGAATTCCTAAGGCCCTTATCGAACCTGTCAAGGCCAAGGCAGGTTTTGTCCATAAATAGGGTTTCCACTTCCTTGAAAACCTTAAGGTTTTGCTACGTCGCGGAGCCTCCCGATTTCAGTCCAAAAGCCTTGACAGAACCCCCTTCTTTTATTGTGCTACGCACGTAAGAAGCAAACAAACGCCCCTTAAAATTTGGGAAACAAAAACCAAAAAAATAAAGGGGAAATTTTTAACCCTGTTTGCTGATTTATCCATACTGGAAGATAGCAGGCCTTTAAAACTTTTTATCATGAGTACATTGAGAAACAAAGTGCAACTTATTGGAAACGTGGGGCAAGACCCTACCATCACAGACCTTGACAAAGGCAAACGTGTGGCACGGTTCACCATGGCCACCAACGAACATTACAAGAACTCCGAAGGGGAACGGGTGACCAATACCGAATGGCACACCATCATCGCATGGGGGAAATTAGCCGACATCATCGAAGGCTTCGTGACTAAAGGAAAGGAAGTTGCCATCGAAGGGAAATTGACCTCCCGATCCTATGAGGACAAAGAGGGTACTAAAAAGTATGTGACCGAAGTGGTGGCCAGTGAGATCCTGCTCTTGGGTGGTGGTGATAACAATAGCACCGAGTAAAATGGATAGGGGGTGTCCAGTCTTTGGGCATCCCTTTCTTTTTTCATCCTTAACACATTTGAAATGGAACACCGTGTCAATGAAATACAGATCAGTTATCGGGAAAAGCTCAGTACCCTGAAATCCCTGTCCGTGACGAACTCCAATGAGGTGGCGAATCTATTGTTCAAAAATTGGGACAACAAGACCATAGGCCTGCACGAGACCTTTAAGATCGTGCTGCTCAACCAGTCCAACAAGGTAAAGGGTATCTATCCACTATCCCATGGGGGCATCACAGGTACCTTGGTAGATCTGCGCATCCTTTTTGCCATTACGCTAAAGACCCTTTCCGTGGGGATCATCCTCGCCCATAACCATCCTTCTGGACAACTCAAGGCCAGTTATCAGGACAAACAATTGACCCAAAAGATCAAAGAGGCGGCACAGCTTTTTGACGTTAAGATTTTGGATCATCTTATCCTAGCGCCCGATGGTAGGTATTACAGTTTTGCCGATAATGGAATTCTTTAATCCAATGGTCATGGAAGCGAATACAGCGAATACAGAAATGACGGAATTTGAAAAATGGTTGGAAGAACAATATGACCCAAGGTATTACCCCGATGGGTTCGATCCAAGCCTATATGATCTGTGAGCAATGAACTATCAAAGTTTTGAATAATGGTCTATTTGAACTTTACCAACCTTGATAGCGAGACCCAGGAACGTTTGCTTTCCGTATCCAAAGAAGATGTGGAAAGCCGTTCCGGGACAGAATTGCGCCAATTTGCAGAAACCCACGATAAGGACTATGATATCCTCTTGGAAGATGCCTGCCCTGAGCGGAGTCGAAGGGAAGCTTTGCGAAACCTATACCATTATGATTTCGTATTCAATATGTGAACCCTTAAACCCACCATCCAAGCCCATCCATCACGATGGGCTTTTTTTATGGGTTCATGGTTGGTTTTTAGGTGGGTCGAACACCCAAAAACCAATTTGGGAAATTCTTGTTTGCAAAGTATTGGGCAACCCCAAAGAATACCTATCCCTTATTTGACCGCAAGTTAGCCCTTCAAAAATGTTCCCATCAAAAGACTACGGCATAAACCGTTCGTACCTCACTCCTTATTCCGTTTCCTTTTGAGCTGAAATTTTTGGGAAGTGCGGGGATGCCCTCAAATAATCGATAATTTAAAATCATGTATTATGAAAGCAATTGTAAAAAAGTCATTGGAAATCCCTGCAAAGAAACATCCAAAGAAAAGCGTTGTCAAAAAGACAGCGGATGCCACGGTGGACAAAACCTACTCCCTGGTGGTCAATCTCTGGATATTTCGGTATGAGTATTACAGGGAACAGACCAATACTGTTCCATCGGAGGACTGACGGGAACAAGACCCTTGAAAAAGGGTCTTTTTTTTGGCGTTCCCGTGGAACTCCTGACGTTGTGGAAACCCAAAAATGGCAGTTTTATTTATGTTGCGGGCAAATGATGTCATTTGCCCGCAGAACGCATTTTTGTGCCTGATGGAATGTGGGTATATTTAAGAGGCTACATCGTAGCAAAGTTTGCACGGCAACCCAACTTGATCTGACTTTCCAAAAGTCCGTGCTCCATAGGGTAAAATAGGATAAGGGACGGCTGTCTTTTTAAGATGGTTTGTGCGATGCTTTTTGGGCCTTTGGCGCAAAAAGGAGAAGCAAGAGGATAGCGTGCTGGCGCAGCGCTACCGATCATGATTGCTCCGCAAGGCCCTGTTTATAGGGGGCTTGGACATTCTATAAAACTTGGGGCATTCGGTTTTTGTTGAAAAAATGGGCCTAGCCCAGTAGAACCAAGGAATTTTTGTTGAAAAAATGGATAGAGGATACGAAAAAGAGATGTTTGCGGGACTGAGGATCAAAATCTCGGTGGCCATGAAATTTCGGAGCTTTTCCAAACGACAAGGGAAGTCCCATTCCATGACCTTGTTGGCCATGGTAGAGTTCTTTGACCATAATGGTATATCGCCCGATGAACGGATGCACGAGACCATTGCAAGCCTTAAATATTTGATCAAACGGCGATTCAACGCCATGGTGGCGATCATGCGCAGTATCGAAAAAGAGCAGACGCTGCCCACGGTCAGTATGATACAGGCCCTTTTTCAGCAGGAACTGGAGTCTGAAGAAGGCGAGGAATGGGAAGGAGACTTTGAATTTTTTGAAAAGCAACTCACCGAGATCAACACGCCCACCAATCCCGAGTTGTTGGATAGGGAGACCACAGTGCCCAAGATCGTCCATGAACGGCTGAAGGAACAGTTGGAAGAACTTAAGGAGGATTTTGGCCATGTGCTGGACCATGTGTCCGTGGCCAAGAACCGTTTTGGAAAGGACCACCTCAGAGTGAATCTCAAACCCGGGGCCATTGAACAGTACCGCACAAAACTCAAAAATCTATAAGCATGTATATCGCCATTACAAGACAACACTTGAGAGATAACTATCATGGCAGCGCCAGTGATTTTATCAATTATCTGGAAAAGGAGAACGAAGGAAAGGCCTTGGAAGAGCAAGAACTTTTTTTCAATCAGACAGAGAATGATATCGATGCCCAAAGGGTCATTGCCGAGATCGATGCCAATACTTCCAAGTTGTCCAAACGGGATCCCAAGTTCTATTCCATCATGGTCAGTCCATCCCAAGCAGAGTTAAAACATATCGGAAACGACCCCGAAAAGCTGAAAGAGTACACCCGGGAAATCATGAAGACCTATGCGGCCTCCTTTTATAGGGACAAAGAGGTTACCGTAAAGGATGTGTTGTATTTCGCGAAACTGGAAAGGGAACGTGCCTATTCCGAAAAGGATAAGAAGGTCAAGGAGAACCAAGCCTATGCCAGCAAGATCTTGGAACTGCAACACCAGATCAGGGCCATCAAAGAGGGTAGGGAGCAAGGGGACATGGCCAAACTTCAGGAGAAAATCAAGGCTCTGGAAATGGAGGCACCCCATAAACAACACGGGAAACGTATCGTTCCAGGCATGGCCAAGGAGGGCCACCAGAGCCATATCCATATCATTGTGAGCCGAAAGGATATCACGAATTCTCATAGCCTCTCCCCAGGATCCAAGTTCCGCACCTCGGAGACCACCCTCAATGGGGAAAAGGTCAAACAGGGCTTTGACCGGGACAAATTCTATAAGACGGCTGAAAAGACCTTTGACAAACAATTCGGGTACCGCAGGAACTTTGTGGAGACCTACCATGCCCGAAACCTCCTGGATAAGGATCCCAAACAGTTCTTTTCGGCCCTTTTGGGATTGCCAACCAATGAGAAACAGGCCGCCAAACAATTGTTGTTCAAAGCTGGTATCAAAGTGCCAAGTATCCCCACGAACCAAGCTCAGTTGGCCTATAAAGCGATGATGCAACTCAAAAAAGGCATCGGAAAGGCCCTGGAATCAGGATCAATTGGAATTTAAATTGTAGTGATATGGAAAATATAGGATGGGTTGAAATAGTATTTGGTATTGTAATCGGGGCAGGAATCTCGGCTGTAGTAAATCGATTTCTTAAATATGGGTTTGTGATATGGTTTTTGGGCATTGTTCTTTTGGCTCTGGCCAATGGTTTACTTTGGGGGTGGGATGAATTTATAAAGGGGTCATTGGTCCATTGGTTGCCGCTGTTTTTTGTCCATGTGGTGATCTATGGTTTGGTGGACCACTACAAAGACGATAAGAAACCTTCCAAAGTTTTTGAAGTGAAAATGAAGGTCAAGGGTAGGCCCTTGGTGCTGGGGAACATTCGGCGAGGCGTGTCGGTAATGGCCTCTGCGGGAAGCGGTAAGACGGAGAGTGTCATCTATAATTTTTTAAAGCATTTTCAAAAGGAGCATTTCTCCGGGGTCATCCACGATTACAAGGATTTTGAGATCACCGAAATGGCCTATCCCTTGTGGAATGGGGAGCAGATCCCCTTTAAGATTGTTTCTTTTGGGCCCATTTATAATAGGGTCAATCCCATCGCACCCCGATACTTGCGGGATGAGGAAAGTGTCCATGAGGTGTCAAGGGTACTATTGGAGAATTTGATGGAACATCGGGACTCAGATGACAACAGTACTTCCCGTTTTTTTAAAGATGCTGCCGAAGGTTTGATCAGTGGATTGATTTGGCGGTTGAAAACCGATTATCCGCACTATTGCACTTTGCCGCATCTCATGGCCGTTTTTCAGCAATTGGCCACCAAGAGCTTGATCAAGTTTTTAAAAGGGAACATCACTTCGCGGGCCATGGCGGATGCCTTTATCAGTGGCATTGGGTCGGAACGACAGACAGCAGGGGTGCTCAGTACCTTGGCGAATGGGTTCAAAAAGATCAGTACCCGAAAGATCTTTATGGTGCTTTCTGCTGATGAGATTTCCTTAGATATCAATAATGAAGACCATCCATCCGTCATTGCCTTGGTGAACAACCCCCAAAAGGATGCTTCCCTTTCCCCGGTGATTGCCACCATCATCCATACGATTTCCAAGCAGATGAGCCAACGCAACCGGAAACCTTCCTTTATGCTGTTGGAAGAAGCCTCGACCCTGCGACTGTTGAACATGCATCGGATACCTGCCACGCTGAGGAGTTATGATATCGTGAGTGTGTATGTGCTTCAGGACAAGATCCAAAATGATATGATGTACGGGGAGAAGGCGAGCAAGGCGATACTATCCAATCTATCCTATCAGTTCTTTGGAAAGGTTAACGACCCGGACACGGCCCGATATTACGAACGCTTTTTTGAGTTGGTCAAGATACCGACCCGGAGTGTGAGCAAGAGTTCAGGGTTGAACCTGGAACGACGGATAACGGAAGGTGAGAAGGAGGTGTCCAAACGAAGGGCTGAGGTCTTTTTTCGGTTGAAGCAGGGGGAGTTTGTAGTGTTTGCGGATGGGAAGGACCGAAAGGTGCAGTTTCAGAAACCAAGAATTGAAAGGGGATTACCCAAGCCTTTGGGGATTTCAGAATCGGAACTGGAGCAGCATTATCTAAAAGTGCACCATGATATTGGGAAGATTTTTCAATGATCAAAATTGTTTTAATTTCTCTTGATGAAATCCAAGCTAAGGCCCGGGCTAATTTCTATTGAAAAAATTGCAAAGTTTTGGTAAATCAGGTATTGATTCAGCTGGAGCAATTAATTGTTTTATTGCTCTAAGGTTTTGATTTTTTTTATCATTTAATCCTCAAGTGGAGGGTAGGTTCCATATCAACCCACTCTTCGAAAGAGCTAGTTTTCTTGTACTGAACAACTCTTTCATAATTAACCAAACCTGATCGGTCAATGAAAATGATTTTTTGGATTGACTATCAATTTTCATCAAAAATCCGGTGATTGCTATTTTTTCAACAGAAACCTCCTTGTCAGCCAATTTCAAGAAGAGTGGGGAGCTAACGGGATAAACTATAGTATCGGTTCTCAATAGTTTACCTCTGCGTTGCATTTCTTCCGAGAATTCCTTCAGATAATTGACAAAAGGTATTTTTCTTCCTTCCAAATCGTACAATTCGGCATAGTACATTGCCATTATTTCCCTTTCACTAGCAATGATGGAGCTGCCCAGATCAATGCTCGTAACGTTCCCGCGTAAGACCTCAATATTGAAATGAATGTCCAAAGTGCCAATCTCCATCGTTTTTTGGAATTCTCCATCATTTTCCTCGGCTTCTCTTAGTTCAACAAGTTTTATACCTTCATGCTCAGCAAAGGTTTGTGAATCCGGGGTAAACCCTGCCTTACAAACAATTATTCCGCTAGTTATATCTGAATCCTCCATTATCTTGGAAAGCTTCATGACAACATCTTTATTGACCTTCCTATTCCAATATTTACATTCGATCGCGGTAAGTAATTGACCCTCGCAATTGGATTGTTCAGTTAGAACGTCTACTTGATGGTGCACACCCGATTTCCCTTTAACTCTAAATTTCCGTCCATAACCTATTACCTTAATCCCATACTGTACCCCAAGGGACGCATAGATGTATTTTGTGATGGCTTCATAGTGTTCCCAATCTAGCTCGTTTTTGGCCATAGTTTTCGGATTGATGACAAAATTACCTAAAACACCTGCTGGTTAATTACTTGAGTAACATATCTTCCTATACATTTGTCCTGCAAGCCTCATCAATCAATCACGGTCATTTTTTTAGGCTTGTTGGTAACGGTCTCAGCAATGAGTAATAGTATGGTTTAGAGGTTAACTTTGGAAATACGCACCAAATATTTTCAGAAGTCTTCGGGAAAAAGCGGTTTCAACTAGCCAATTCTGGCAATGGTTTTTATTCATTTTTCCACTTATCATAAATTTTAATGGTATTTCTGTATCTTGAACTAACTCCAAAGTTTTCTTTATATGAATCAACCGCATCAAAAATAGTATCTCGATACTCAGTTCTCCAATCTCTGTCAGATAGGTAGTCGTGTAAAATACAATACGAAAGTCGGTCGAGAGAATTCAAATAATTTTCTTTTGCGACATCGATTTTGTCTCTGTAAATTTCCAAAAGTTCTTTACTCAATTTTTTCTTTGAGTTTTCCACTTCAAGACTGTATTCTCTTAATTCAAAGTTTGATTTGTCGAAATTTTCTTTCCGCTTGTTTAATTCGCTTTCTAGTTCAAGAACAGTCATTAAAGTGCTATTTTTTTGATTTTCTGATAGTCCTTTTAATTGTTTTTTGACTTGTTTAATTTGATGATAAGCAACCCACAAAACACCACCAGAAATTAGCATTGTCATAGAACTTGAAATAGCAGAAATCCAATCAGTTGTTGAATCCATTAATTTTTAAGTTTAGCCATAAGTTTTTGTAAAATTATTTGAGCTTTACCTGCATTCGAATTGGTCATTCTGTGGTCTTGAGTTTTTGGAACAAAATCAAAATCATTTCCACCCATTTTGAAATACATCATAATTTCAGTAGGTGAAACTCCCTGACTTTTCAAAATTGGTACTATTTCGTCCAAAATACCATCGACTTCGGATTCCGTTTTTGCGTACTTAAGTTTTTCTAAGTATTCTTTCATTTTTTCTTTTCTGTTCGGTTGTCAAATTGCGCCACATCGAGCTCGGCTATGATTAGTTGCGTGGGTTATGGATTAACTTTGCTAGTACACACCAAACTGAGAATCCGCGAGGATTTTCAGGAATAGACGAGAGCATGCAATTACTTATAGCCATCTTTGCTGGCGGAAGTTATTTTTTTAAAAACCCATTTAATTTTAGTACTTCGTCAGGGTTGTCTTTAAAAAGTAGGAACAAAAAGTAAAACTTTAAATTCGCTTCTAGTGATATTCCCCACGTTTTATTTTCTTCTATTTTTTCCAACCTTTTTATTGAGTCATCTTTATTAAATGATTCGACTTCCGCTGAAACTCCTCCGTGAACGTATGAAGATAGATTATTGTATTTTTCTAAAAAGTCAAATAGCATTGTATGAAGTATGCCTTCTTCTTTTGTTTGATTTTCTGAATTGAATAGATATTTGATTACGTTTCTTACGTTACTAAATTGAGATGCTTTTTTATGGATATTGTCAATTTCCACTTGAGTTAAATCAGTAAATTCTTCTCCATATTTTGATAAGTATCCATTTATATTTTCCGCTTTCAAATCATCTTTTATCTTGTCGAGTTGGAAATAATAGTTTTCTCGCTTAATAATTTCAGATTTTAGATATTCGTCATAATATGCTTCTCCGATTGAATCGTCTTTTTCTGTTGATGTTTTATAATAAGCATAATATCCAATAAGATAATGCTCCAATAATGTTCTCAATAATACTTGTGAAGAATAGAAATTCTTATCAGTTTTTTCTAGAATTTTTCTCAGCGATTCAATCTGTATAACTTTTGAGTAAAGACATAACATTGACTTAGGAAAAGAATGATTTTCAATTAGTGTTTCAATTCCGTTTACGTGTTTCTCAAAAACTTGATTAATAAATTTAAACCTATCTTTTATATCCATTTTTAAAATTACCGCCAACGGGATCGGCTATGGCCAATAGGGCAGTAAGGGTCCGTCTGCGACGTAGCCAAAGCGTTTAAATTTGATAATTTAGGCCCTATTTGTTATTGCCAATGTCAGCAATTGTATTTTCCCTTAATTTATTATTTAGTACCTGAAACATTTCGTCAAACTCCTTTATTATTCCCACTAATTTAATTGAATAAAAAACAGGTTTTTCCGACTTATCGTTGTATTTCAAATCCAACGCGAACAGAACAGGTTCAAAGCTACCTCTCAAGTTCATTGTTTGTCCATTCAGAAAAGAGTGTTTGTAAGCGTTGCTTACTTGGTTTAGTTTTTCAAGAAAATTTTTAAATGGACCATATTCCGCTAAATATTCAGTCTGGGTTTTTAAGTATTTTCCAATACAGTCAATTTTAATTTTTTTAGGGTACTTTCCATTAATCCGTTTGTAATTCAGCACGTATGACAAGCATATTAATTGGTCCGTACTTACTCGTAAATCATAGATAATTTGTTCAACTTTATGATAGTCATAACAATCGTCTAATTTTGGATAGACAATAGGGTTTTCATCGTAATAGTCAATATTTTTAAAGTCCTTATACAATTTTTCCAGTTCCAAATTGACCTTTGCTATACGTGTTAAGATTACGAAGTACTTGATCGTTAAATTCCCAAAATCTGAGTCCGGATCTAATACAATTATGTCGTCATTGTGCATTAACTGCCCTTTTGACTGAATTAATTTTATTTGCGGAATGTTCATTTAATATAATTGTTAACGGTCTAGTATAAGAATAGTAGCGGATTTTCAAGCACTAGCTTTTCAGTTAAACACAGACCTTTTTTATATTGACTTACTTTCGTTTTAGCGATTAAACCGCTATTATTTTTATACATTGTGCCTGTTGCACAAGTTAGCGAAAAAAGTCGTTGATGATCATTG
>MRWG01000600.1_pt1 | contig 35403 bp, 27 predicted proteins | sample 1013341 | NCBI WGS metagenome assembly MRWG01 (sample SAMN06117577, study PRJNA244670) | biofilm metagenome | biome: Water; feature: Cathode Biofilm; material: Biofilm; isolation source: microbial consortium enriched at the cathode of a solar microbial fuel cell | place: USA: District of Columbia ... | reverse complement strand
TGGGCGGTGACGTGATGGCGAAGCTCGGCGCCTCGCCGGTCTCGCTGCCGGGCGGCCAGATTTACGAGAACCTGGTCTCCGGCTCGATCGACGCGACCGAGTGGGTCGGCCCCTGGAACGACTACGCGATGAAGTTCTACGAGGCCGCCAAGTACTACTACTATCCGGGCTTCCACGAGCCGGGCTCGATGCTGGCCGTGGGCATGAACAAGTCCTGGTGGGAAGGTCTGTCCGACGCGGACAAGCTGCTCATCGAGTCGGCGGCGTCGATGGAGAACGACGTCATGATGTCGGAGTACAACGCCAAGAACGGTCAGTTCCTCGCCAAGCTCATCGACGAGCAGGGCGTCGAGCTGAAGCGCTTCAACGACGACGTCTACGACTCGTTCGGCGCGGCTTCGGCCGAGGTTTTCGAGGAAGCGCGGGCGCACAGCGACCTGGCCAACCGCATCCACGAGAGCTTCCTGCGGGCGCGCGAGGAAGTCGGCAGCTGGGCGAACCTCGCCGACTCGGCCTACGTCGCGCAGCGCAACCGCGTTCTGGGCATGTAAGCCAGCAGGCGCGAACGACTGCACGGGTAGAACCAGACGGGACGCCTTTCGGGCGTCCCGTCTGACCCATGCGGGTGGGGGCATCGGCGTTCCCGCCTTATTTTAACGCTTTGTTTCGCAAACCTGTTGGATGGGCGCCACCATGGACGGAGCTACCGTCGACGCGGGCCAAACGGATACCCCCCCGTCGCACAATCCGGGTCTTGATTTCATCGTTCGGTCGGTCGGCTGGATCTCGGTCGCGCTGGTCTTCGCCTTCCTCTTCAACGTCGCCTGCGCGATCTACATGGACCTGCCCGGTATGGGCGCCCTCTTGTCCGGCGGCGAGGCGGGCATTCTGGTCCCGCTGCTTCAGCTGCTGGTCTATGGGGCGGCCGTCGCCCTGCCCGTCCTCTACGTCATGCGCACGCCCGACCGCGCCTTGCGCGCCGACGCCATGGCGATGTCGCAGCTCACGAATTTCATCATCCGCGCGGCCTTCTGGGGCGTCGTGCTGGTCGGCGTGGCGGACGCGATCATCTCCTTCCTGCGCGTCGAAGGCTTCCTGACGCAGATCGTCGGAGAGACGCTCGCCACCGAACTCGGCCGCTCGCGCTTCCGCGGCCCCTACGTCCACATTCCGCTGATCGCCATCGGCACCCTGATCGCGGTCCGCACGCGGACGCTCGGGTTCCACTGGCTTGGCCTGCTGGTCGTGCTGGCCGAATTGTTGATCGTGATCGGCCGCTTCGTCTTCTCCTACGAGCAGGCCTTCCAGGGCGACCTGGTGCGCTTCTGGTACGGCGCGCTCTTCCTGTTCGCCAGCGCCTACACGCTGTTCGACGACGGCCATGTGCGGGTCGACGTGCTCTATGCCGGCATGCAGGAACGCACCAAGGGGCTGGTCAACGCGATCGGCTCCGTCCTGCTCGGCCTGTCGCTCACCTGCGTCGTCCTCTATTACGGGCTGGGCGACAAATCCGGCATCGTGAACAGCGCGCTGACGACCTTCGAGGTCTCGCAGTCCGGCTTCGGCATGTATGTGAAGTACTGGATGGCGAGCTTCCTCGCGATTTTCGCTGTCACCATGTCGTTCCAGTTCAGCAGCACCTTCGTCGAGGGCATCGCCGACTGGCGCGGCTATCCCGGCAAGCGCGAAACCACGCCGACCGGCGCGTCATGACCGCCTCCCGATCCTCCGCGACGCCGTCGCCCTAGAGCCCGCGCAAGCGACCCCAAGGATACCTGAACCGCCATGGAACTCCTCTTTCTCGCGATCCTCGTCATCATCATGGCCTCGGCGCTGGCCTCGGGCTTCCCCGTCGCCTTCTCGCTGCCGGGCTCGGCGATCATCACGATCCTGCTGGCGGCCGGCGCAGGCTATCTGTTCGAGGGCAATCCGGATGCGTACTTCTACCAGGGCGGCCCCAGCAACTGGCTGAGCGCGGGTGTCACGAACTTCAGAGGAATCTACTGGGAAGTCGAACGAGACACGCTGATAGCCATTCCCCTCTTCGTCTTCATGGGGATCATGCTGCAGCGCTCGCGCATCGCCGAGGACCTGCTGATCTCGATGGCGCAGCTGTTCGGGCCGGTGCGCGGCGGTCTCGGCATCTCGGTCGTCTTCGTGGGCGCGCTGCTGGCCGCGACCACGGGCATCGTCGGGGCGACGGTGGTCGCGATGGGCCTGATCTCGCTGCCCGCGATGATCCGCAACAAGTACGCGAACTGGCTCTCGACGGGCACCATCGCGGCGTCCGGCACGCTGGGCCAGATCATCCCGCCCTCGATCGTCCTCATCATCCTGGCCGACCAGCTGGCGAGCGCCGTCGACCAAGCCGGCGCGGTGCGCACGGCGATGTACAAGGAGATCACCGGCGCCTTCTCGATGCCGAGCGAGTTCGGCATCACCTCGACCAGCGCGGGCGACATGTTCATGGGGGCCATGGTGCCGGGTCTGGTGCTGGTCGCGGTCTACATGGTGTTCATCTTGGGCGTCGCCTTCCTGAGGCGCGACGTGGCCCCGCCGGTGCCCTATGACGGGCATTTCGACCGCCAGTTCTGGGCCAAGATCTTCATCGCGCTGGTGCCGCCGCTGACGCTGATCTTCGTCGTGCTGGGCTCGATCATCGCCGGCATCGCGACCGTCAACCAGGCCGGCGCCATCGGCGCGATCGGCGCCACCGTGATGGCGGGCTATCGGCTCTATGACGGCCGGAAGGGCGCCTTCCATCCGGCGATCCTGGCGGTGATCTCGATCGGCGCGATCCTGGTGATCACCACCCTCCACACGGTCAATGTGAAGTCGATCCAGACCGGCACCGACGTGCTGGCGCTGACGCTCGCCACCATCGCCGTCGTCGCCTTCGTCATCGCAGTCGGCTGGAGCTTCTGGCGCACGCTGAAGGTCGACGACACGCTGCGCGGCGTGCTGCTGGAGACGGCGAAAACCACGTCCCTCGTCTTCATCATCCTGCTGGGCGCGGCGATGTTGACCGCCGCTTTCCGCGCCTTCGGCGGCGAGGAGCTGGTGCGCGAGTTCCTGTACGGCCTGCCCGGCGGCTTCTGGACCCAGTTCATCATCGTGATGGCGGTGATCTTCGTCCTCGGCTTCTTCCTCGACTTCATCGAGATCGCGGTCGTCGTGGTGCCCATCGTCGCCCCGATCCTGCTCGCCAACCCCGAGGCCAATGTCACCGCCGTCTGGCTCGGCGTGATGATCGGCCTCAACATCCAGACCTCCTTCCTGACGCCGCCCTTCGGCTTCGCGCTGTTCTATCTGCGCGGCGTCGCCTCGAAGGCGGTCAAGACGCTCGAGATGTACAAGGGCGTCGTGCCCTTCATCGGTCTGCAGCTTCTGGCACTGGTCATCGTCGGCAACTTCCCGGCGCTGGTGAACTATCTGCCGACGCGCATCTCGCTGCTGTCGGAGACGGCGCCGCCGCCGAAGAACCCGCGACTGCAGGCCTGCATCGAGGAATGGGTCGTCACCCAGTTCGATCAGAACGGCGACAGCATTCGCGCGGCGATCGACGAGGCGCGCCGCTGGGACCTGACGGTGCTGCCCGAAGACCTGGCGGGCGACGTCGAGCGCGCGATCGACAAGGCCGGCCAATCCTTCGCGGCGATGGAGGAAGCGCAACAGGCGACCGCCACCGTCCAGGCCGAAGCCGATCAGTACCAGCCGCTGCGCGCCCAGGTTCGCAGGATCCAGTCCGACGCGAAGGATCTGGCGGAGCTGATCGAGCGGACCGACACGTCCCTCAAGCGTACCAAGCGCTACGAACCGGACGCGACCGACGAGATCGCGCGCCTCGAGCAGGAACTGGCCGACCTGAAGGCCGAGCGCGAGGCCGTGCTGGCCCGGGTTCCGGAGCGTTGGGAGGAGGCCAGCAAGGAGATGAAGAAGCTGCTCTCCCAGGAGAACCGCGCCTATCTCAACTATCGCCGGACGGTCGACGGCGCCTATGAGGACATCCAGCTGCTTCGCCGCACGCTCGACGACGCGGATCAGTTGGCGGCGCTCCAGGAGGACGCGGCCGCCCTCGCCGCGCCGGTCGAGGCCGGCGACTTCGCGGTCGCCGAGGAGGCGATCGGCGACGTGCTGTCCCGCGTGCGCGAGCTGGAGGGCACGAGCGGCATCGCCGAGCTCCTCTCCGACATGCGCCGCGCGATCCGCAGCTCGGGCTCGAACGCGCCGGATCCGGACGAAGCGCTGCAGCTGCACGAGCAGGCGGTGACCGCGATGGCGGACGAGATCGCTTGGCGCCGCGGTGCGGCCGACCAGCTGCTGCCGAAGGTTGAGAGCTATACCGCGGCGATCCGCGATACGATCGGGCTGCGCCAGCTCAACCGACTGCCGCGCGAGGTGGCGCTGTTCGTGGCCTCCTGCAATTCGGAGCACACGGACATCTCGCTGCACTTCTGATCCGCGCGGGTGGAGGCGGCGGCTCGGGGCTTCCGGCGGCCGCGTCGCCGCCCGACAGCGCCTTGCCGCCGGAACCGGGAGATGGTCGGTGACACGGCTCGCCGCGCTCGCAGAGGCGATCGATCGCTTCAACCGCTCGGTCGGCGACGCGATCTGCTGGCTCGCGCTGTTGCTGGTGCTGACCCAGTTCGCGGTGGTGCTGCTGCGCTATCTCTTCGGCACCGGGTCGGTCTTCCTGCAGGAATCGCTGCTCTACCAGCATGGGCTGATCCTGATGCTGGGGGCGGGCGCGACGCTCGCCCGGGACGGGCACGTGCGGGTCGACCTCTTCCATCGCCGGCTCGGCGCGCGCGGCCGCGCGCTGGTCGAGGTGGTCGGAACGCTGCTCTTCCTGCTGCCGGTCCTCGCTGCCATCGCCTTCCATAGCTGGGGTTACGTGGCGGGGGCCTGGGCGACGCTCGAGGGCTCGACGGAGATGGCGGGAATCCCGGCGCGGTTCCTGTTGAAATCGACGATCCTCGCCTTCTGCGCCGTGCTGGCGTTGCAGGGGATCGCCGTGATCGCGCGTGCGCTCGACACGCTCCGCACCGTGCGGAACGAGCGCCGGGGCGCGCGATGACGGATCTCGCGCCGCTGCTCGACATCGCGATGATCGGGGCGCTCTGCGGCGCGCTGCTGCTGGGTTATCCCGTCGCCTTCACGCTGGCCGGGGTCGCGCTGATCTTCGCCGCACTCGGCTGGGCGCTCGGCGTCTTCGACATGGCCTTCGTCTCGGCGCTGCCGAACCGGCTCTTCGGCAACGTCATCTGGAACGAGGTGCTGCTCGCCGTTCCGCTCTTCGTGTTCATGGGGGTGATGTTGGAGCGCTCCAAGGTGGCGGAGGAGCTGCTGGAGACGATGGGCGGCCTCTTCGGGCGCCTCAACGGCGGGCTGGGCATCAGCGTCACCCTGGTCGGCATGCTGCTCGCGGCCTCGACCGGCATCGTCGGCGCCACGGTGGTGACCATGGGGCTCCTGTCGCTGCCGACCATGCTGAAGCATGGCTACGACAAGGGGCTCGCCTGCGGGTCGATCTGCGCGGCCGGCACGCTCGGCCAGATCATCCCGCCTTCGATCGTGCTGGTGATCCTCGGCGACCAACTGGCCAGCGCCTATATCGACGCCCAGCGTGAAATCGGCAATCTGGCGCCGGAGCCGCTGTCCGTCGGCGACCTGTTCGCCGGCGCCCTGCTGCCCGGGCTGATGCTGGTCGGCCTCTACCTCCTCTACCAGACGCTGAACGCCTGGCTCAGGCCGCAGAGCGCGCCCGCCCTGCCCCGGCAGGAAGCCGCGGACGCGCTGCCCTGGCGCCGCATCGTGGCAAGCCTGCTGCCGCCCCTGATCCTGATCGTCGCCGTGCTGGGCACCATCCTGGCCGGCATCGCGACACCGAGCGAGGCGGCCGGCGTCGGTGCCGTCGGCGCGACGCTGCTGGCGGCACGGCGGCTTTCGACCGCCCGCAGCGGTCCCGTGGAGGCGACCGCCCCGCCCTCGCCTTCAATCGCGCTCACCGCCGGCGCGCTCGGCGGAATCCTGGTGGGCGCGGTGATGGGCCAGGCGCTGGCCGGGGCGCCGCTGGCCGGGGCGCTCACGGGCGCGGCGCTGGGCGCCCTCATCGTTCGCGCGGGCCTCTTGGGCCGGCTGCTGGGGGCGATCGACCGCGTGCCCGGCCCGCGCGCGATAGATCTGGCCGGGGTGGCGGTCCTGGTGCTGATCGCGCTCAAGGCGGTTGCGGACCTGCGGCTGCAACGCGCCGCGATCCCGCTCGCGGACGGGGCGGCGATCGCGCTCGCGATCCTCGCCACCGCGGTGCTGCTCTGGGGGCTGGCGGTGGCGCTCCGGCGCTGCTGGCGCGCGCGCGTGCTGATGGCGGTCAACCGCGCGACCCTCGACATCGCCACCATGATCTTCACGATCCTGATCGGCGCGTCGCTCTTCAGCCTGGTGTTCCGCGGCCTCGGCGGCGAGGAGCTGGTGAAGAGCGCCTTCGAGGCCATGCCGGGCGGCTTCCACGGCGCGCTCTTGCTGGTGATGGCGGTGATGTTCGTGCTCGGCTTCTTCCTCGACTTCGTCGAGATCACCTTCGTCGTGGTGCCGCTGGTGGCGCCCGCGCTGCTCGCGGTCGAAGGGGTGAGCCCGGTCTGGATCGGCGTCCTGATGGCGATGAACCTACAGACGAGCTTCCTGACGCCGCCCTTCGGCTTCGCGCTGTTCTACCTGCGCGGCGTCACGCCGCCGGAGATTTCGACGGCCGCGATCTATCGCGGGGTGCTGCCCTTCGTGCTGATCCAGCTCGCCGCCTTGGGCCTGCTCGTGCTGTTCCCCGGCCTCGCCAACTGGCTGCCCGAGCTGCTCTTCGGCTCGCAATTCGGCGGCTGAGCGAGCGCGCCGAATTGGCCCGGGTCGCGCCCGGCCATGACGCGCGGCTCGAGCTTGGAACACGATCTGTCATCCCCGGGCTCGCCCCGGGATCTGATGGGTATCGCGCTAGCCCCGCTCGCTCGGCGGCGGGTCGATGGCATCCGGGCCGATCAGGGTCCAGGTCGCCACCTCGCGCTTCTTCGTCCAGGGATCGACCGTGCCGCGGAAGTCGGCGTAGTAGCCGGTCTCGCGATGCGCCGTGACCGCCGCCTCGTCGGTGTAGATTTCGTAGAGCAGGAAGCGCGTCTCGTCCTCCGGGTCGGTCGAGACGTCGAAGCGCAGGCAGCCCGTCTCGTTGGCGAGCGACTGGGCCGCCTGGCCCAGCACGGCGGCGCGGAACGCCTCGACGCGTTCCGGCTTCACGGTGAAGGTCACGGAAAGCACGATCATTTCGGAATAGTCCCCTCTCAACGAGAGGGCCCGCGGCCACCGCCGCGGGCCCTGCCCGAGATAGTCTAGTCTCAAATCCGGACGGGTCGAGACCCGTTCCGGCCGGCCTTAGGCGTCAGGCCGCGTGGGACCGACGCCGCTGGCCCTGGCCGCCGCCGTTCTTGGCCCCGCCGCGGAAGCGCCGCGGCTTGCCGCCATTGCCCTTCTTCGCCTTCGGCGCGCCGTTGCCACCGCCATGGGCGGGGCGGGGATCGTTCGCCGGGTCGACCAGCGGGCGCTTCAGGAGCTTCTCGATATCCCGCAGCTTGCCGAACTCGTCCGGCGCGCAGAAGGAGACCGCCGCGCCGTCCGCGCCGGCGCGCGCCGTGCGGCCGATGCGGTGGACATAGGCCTCTGGCTCCATCGGCAGATCGTAGTTGATGACGTGGCTCACGCCCTCGACATCGATGCCGCGGGCGGCGATGTCGGTCGCCACCAGCACGCGCGCCTGGCCCCGCCGGAAGCGGGCGAGCGCACGCTCACGCTGCGACTGGCTCTTGTTGCCGTGCAGCGCATCGGCCTCGATCCCGTCGCGACCGAGCTGCTCGGCCAGCCGATTGGCGCCGTGCTTGGTGCGGGTGAAGACGATGACCCGCCGCAGAACGTTGTCGTTCAGCATCTCGTTGAGGAGACTGCGCTTCTTCGACCCCTCGACGAAGACGACCCGCTGCTCGATCCGCTCGACGGACACGGAAGCGGGAGTCACCTCGACGCGGACCGGCTCGAAGAGCATCTGGTCCGCCAGCGTCTCCACCTCCTTCGTCATGGTGGCGGAGAAGAACTGGGTCAACCGATCCTGGCTGGTCGCGGCGACGATCTTCTTCACGTCGCGCACGAAGCCCATGTCGAGCATCCGGTCGGCCTCGTCGAGGACAAGGTATTCGACGTCCTCCAGGCTGACGCAGCGCTGGTTCATCAGGTCCATGAGGCGCCCCGGGCAGGCGGTCAGGATATCGACGCCGCGATTGAGCGCCTTCACCTGGCCGTGCTGGCTGACGCCGCCGATGACGACGGCGTGCCGGACATTCATGAACTTGGCGTAGGTGCTGATCGACTGGTCGATCTGCAGCGCGAGTTCGCGCGTCGGCGCCAGGATCAGCGCGCGCGGGCGCTTCGGATGGGTCTTGGACCGGCCTTCCTGTCGGTCCGCATCGAGATGCTGGAGCAGCGGCAGGGTGAAGGCGGCGGTCTTGCCGGTGCCGGTCTGGGCGATGCCCAGCATGTCCTTGCCGTCGAGGACGGCCGGGATCGCCTGGGTCTGGATCGGCGTCGGCTGTTTGTGGTCGGCGGCCTGCAGCGCCCGCATGAGGGGCTCGATCAGGCCGAGATCTTCGAACTTACTGTCAGTCACTTGAAACCGTTCATCTTTCTACGCGGGATAAACCGAAGGCCCCGCCCGGCCCATCTCTCGGGGCATCGGGTCGGTCGCCTCTTCAAAAGCGGAATTCCGGCGTTTTTCGCCGTCATCCACGCGCAATTGGATGATACGGGGAGGTTATTATTGGGCCGCACCGCAACGGACGCTTGATCGAAAGGAAAAAGCGCGTCGCGCGCTTGACGGTGGGCTGAGCCGTAAATGCGCCTGTTTGCGTCAGAATGCAAGTAATTTTCTTACAACGGGTGGAAAAAACCGCCTCAGTCCAGATGCTTCTCCATCCGGTAGTTGGTGAGCGCCACGCCATTGCGCACCGGCTGCTGCTCGCGCACCACCCGCCACCCCTTGCGCTCGAAGAAGGCGCGGGCGATCGCGCTGGCGTCGGTCGTCAGGCGCGTCAGGCCGCGCTCGCGCGCCCGCTCCTCGATCGCGGCATAGAGCGCCGAGGCGACCCCGGTGCGCAGCCGGTCCGGCCGCACGAACGCCCGATCGATATGGCCGTTCGTGTCGAGGCTCATGAAGCCGACGGGCTCCCCCGCCTCGACGGCGAGCAGGGTCGTCATCGCCGACAACAGGGCCGCCCATTCCTCGACCGCCGGCGGCGCGGGCGCCCAGGCCCGGAGCTGCTCGGGCGTATAGGCGCCTGCCGCTCCGCCATGGATGGATTCGTAGAAGAGCTGCGCCGTGGCCCCGGCATCGGCCGGCGCGAAGGCGCGAATCACCGGCGACCGCGCGGCCATCTCTAGATCCGCCCTTCCTCGATGCCGTGGCAGGCGACCGAGCGGCCGGGCCCGAGCTCGAGACGCTCCGGCGCCTCGCGCGAGCAACGCGCGCCGTCGGCATGCGGGCAACGGGGGTGGAAGTGGCAACCCGAAGGCCGGTCGATCGGATCGGGGATTTCGCCGACCACGCTCTCCGCCGTGCGCCCGAAGGCGTCGAGCCGCGGGGCGGCATCCAGCAGCATCTTGGTATAGGGGTGCTGCGGATCGTCGAACAGCTGGTCGCGCGGCGCGGTCTCGACCAGCCGGCCGAGATAGAGCACGCCGATATCGTCGGCCATGTAGCGCACGACCGACAGATCGTGGCTGATCATCAGGTAGGTAAGGCCGAGGTCGCGCTGCAGGTCGCGCATCAGGTTCAGCACCTGGCTCTGGACCGAGACGTCGAGCGCGCTCGTCGGCTCGTCGCAGATGATGAACTCCGGCTCGGAGGCGAGCGCGCGGGCGATGCAGATGCGCTGGCGCTGGCCGCCGGAGAACTCGTGCGGGTACTTGATGCCGTCGATCGCGGAGAGACCCACCTGCTCCAGCAGTTCCCCGACCCGGCGCTTGACGCCGGCCGCGTCGCTTTCGAGCTCGAAGGCGCGGATCGGCTCGGCGATGATGTCGCCGACGCGCCAGCGCGGGTTGAGGCTGGCATAGGGGTCCTGGAAGATCATCTGGATGCGGCGGCGCAGCGCAGTCTGCCCCTTGATGTCGCCGTCCCGGAAGAGGTCGACGCCATCGACCGTCACCGTCCCCGAGGTCGGGCGCAACAGCCCGACGATCATCTTCGCGATCGTCGACTTGCCGGAGCCGGATTCACCGACCAGCGCGAATGTCTTGCCGCGCCGGACGTCGAAAGTGACGTTCTCGGCCGCCGTAAGGAAGACCTTCTCCTCGCGCTCGATCACCCGGTTGAGCCAGGGCTTCGAGACGTCGAAGACGCGGCCCAACGCACGGGCGCTGACCAGCGGGGTGGAATCGCTCATGGCGCGCCCTCCCCTTCGACGGCGACGCCCTCATCGGCCAGGTCGGCGCGGTCCTTGGCCTTGGCGTCCCGCTCCGCCGGGTCGTAGAGCCAGCAGGCGACCTTGCCGTCGCCGTCGGGGATCGGCTCCGGCCGCTCCTTGTCGCAGCGCTCGAATGCCTTCGGGCACCGCGGATGGAAGGCGCAGCCCGGCGGGATCGCGCGCAAGCCCGGCATCGAGCCGGGGATCTGGTGCAGCCGCCCGCCCGCGCCGATCGTCGACGGCGTCGATTTCATGAGACCGACCGTATAGGGGTGCTTCGGCCGGGACAGCACCTCCGGCGTCGGGCCGATCTCCGCCAGGCGCCCCGCATACATCACCGCCACGCGGTCCGTCGCCTCGGCGATCACGCCCATATCGTGGGTGATCAGCATGACGGCCGCTCCGCGCTCCCGACACAGCCGCTTCAGGAGCGCGATGATCTGTGCCTGGACCGAGACGTCGAGCGCCGTCGTCGGCTCGTCCGCGATCACCAGCTCCGGCTCGGCGGCGAGCGCCAGCGCGATCACGACCCGCTGGCGCATGCCGCCGGAGAATTCGTGCGGGTAGCTGTCGATGCGGCGCGCGGCGGCCGGGATGCCGACCTCGTCCAAGGCCGCGATGGCGCGTTTGCGTGCCTCGCGCTCGGAGATGTCGAGGTGGGTGCGGATCGTCTCGACCAGCTGGTCGCCGATGCGCAGCAAGGGGTTGAGGCTGGTCAGCGGGTCCTGGAACACCATGCCGATCTTGCGCCCGCGGATCCGGCGCATCGCGTCCTCGGAGAAGCGGTGGATCGGCTCGCCGTCGAGCAGCACCTCGCCGGACGCGATCCGACCCGGTCGGTCGATCAGCCCGACGACGGCGCTGCCGGTCATCGACTTGCCGGCGCCGGATTCGCCGACCACGCCCAGGATCTCGCCGCGCGCGATCTCGAAGCTGACATCGTCGACGGGGCGCAGCGCGCCCCGGCGGGTCTTGAACTCGACCACCAGATTGCGGATCGACAGCAGATTTTCGGTACCGTGCTCGGCCATCACGCTCACCCCCCGCCCTAGCGCAGCTTCGGATTGAGCACGTCGCGCAGCCAGTCGCCCAGCAGATTGACCGACAGCGCGAGCACGAGGAGCGTGAAGGACGGGAAGAGGATGATCCACCATTCGCCCGAGAACAGGAAATCCTGCCCGATGCGGATCAGCGTGCCCAAGGACGGTGTCGTCGGCGGCGCGCCGACGCCAAGGAAGCTCAAGGTCGCCTCCGCGATGATGGCGAGCGCGAGCCCGATCGTCCCGATCACCAGCACCGGCCCCATCACGTTGGGCAACACGTGGCGGATCATGATCGGAATCCGGCCGAGCCCGATCAGGCGGGCGGCCTGCACGTATTCCTTCTCGCGCTCGACCAGCGTGGCGCCGCGCACGGTGCGTGCGAACTGCACCCATTCGGACAGGCCGATCGACAGGATCAGGATGTAGAGCGCCACGTCGTTGCGCATCTCGACCGGCACAAGGCCGCGCGCGATGCCGTAGATCAGCATCGCGATCAGGATCGAGGGGAAGGTGAGCTGGATGTCGGCGACGCGCATGATCAGCGTGTCGATCCAGCCGCCGAAATAGCCCGAGATCAGCCCCAGCCCGACGCCCAGCACACCGGCGAACAGCACCGAGACCACGCCGACGAAGAGCGAGATGCGCAGCCCATAGAGGATGGCCGAGAAAATGTCGCGTCCCTGGTCGTCGGAACCGAGCGCGAAGAAGTTGCCGGTGAACGCGTTGTCGCTGAAAGGCGGCGTGAATCCGTCCATCAGATTGAGCTGCGCCGGGTCGTGCGGGTTCTGCGGCGCGATCCAGGGCCCGAGGAGGGCCCCCAGTACCAGGATCACCACGGTGGTGAAGGCGACGATGGTGACGGGCGAGCGCTTGAAGGAGAAATAGACGTCCGAATCGAGGAAGCGGACCAGCTTGTCCTTGAGCCAATTCGGCTCCGCCACCATCGGCTCGGGCGCCTTGCCCTCATCGCCGGTGTTGTCGCGGGTGCTGTCGCTCATCGCTTCCCTCCCCGCCTCAGGTGCCCTGGCCCGGCGCGTCGAAGCGCACGCGCGGGTCGATCGCGAAATAGAGCAGATCGACGATCAGGTTGATCGTCACGAAGACCGTGCCCACCAGCAGCAGATAGGCCGCCATCACCGGGATATCGACGAAGAAGATCGCGTTGACGAAAAGCAGGCCCACGCCCGGCCACTGGAAGACCGTCTCGGTGATGATGGCGAAGGCGATGATCGAGCCGAGCTGCAACCCCGTCACGGTGATCACCGGCACCAGCGTATTCTTCAGCGCGTGGGTGAAATAGACCGACTGCCGGCGCAGGCCGCGCGCCCGGGCGAAGCGGATATAGTCGGTGCGCAGCACCTCCAGCATCTCCGAGCGCACGAGGCGCATGATCAGCGTCATCTGATAGAGGCCGAGCGTGATCGCAGGCAATATCAGGGACTTGAGACCCGATGCCGTCAGCAGAACGGAATTCCAAGTGTCGGTGATCGCCACCGTCTCGCCGCGCCCGAAGCTGGGCAGCCAGCCGAGTTCGACCGCGAAGATCCAGATCAGCAGGATGCCGATCAGGAAGGTGGGCAAGGAGACCCCGATCAGCGAGATCGACATGATGACGTTGGCGAGCCAGCCGTCGCGCCTGATCCCGGTATAGACGCCGAACAGCACCCCGAAGACCAGCGCGAAAAGGGCCGAGACGGCGGCCAGTTCGAGCGTCGCGGGCAGCCGTTCGGCGATCAGTTCCGAGACCGGCCGGCCGAGCCGATAGGAGATGCCGAACTCCCCCTGCAGCGCGTTGCCGACGAAGCGCAGATATTGCACCGGGATCGGATCGTCGAGGCCGAGCCGGTCGATCAGTGCCTCGCGGTCCGCCTGGGTCGCCTCCTGGCCCAGGAGATTCTCCACCGGATCGCCCATGAAGCGGAAGATGCAGAACGCGACCAGCCCCACCGTGAAGAGCACGGCGATCGCCTGTCCGACCCGTCTGATGATGAAGGCGAGCATGATTGGGCGCGGTCCCTATGCCTGAAGGCCAGTCGCGTCAAGCCGGGCGACGCGACAGGGCTCTAGGCGCTGGGCTCTAGGCCGGGGTCGAGATGCGCGTTCGGGGCGAACGGCCCGCACTTCGGACCGTTCGCCCCGACGCAGGACCTGACCGATCAGTTGTAGGTCAGGAACTTGAAATGCGGCTGATCCTCGGGCTGAACATCGAAGTCGATGCCGCTGTTCATGCCCCAGTTCAGCACCTGGTGATGGATCGGCAGATAGATCCGATCCTCCTGCACCTGCGCCCAGATCTCCGCGATCGTGGCGTTGCGCTTCTCCAGGTTGGTCTCGGAGGCCAGCGACTCGATCTTCTCGTCCAGCTCCGGGTTGGAATAGCGGGTGCCGTTCCAGCTGCCCAGCTCGTCCGTCTTGGTGTGGACCAGGAAGTTGAAGATGTACTCGCTGTCGAAGGTCGGCACGCCCCAGCCCAGCATGTAGAAGTCGGTCTCCCACTTGTTGATCAGCGGGAAGTGCTGCGCCTTCGGCTTGGCGTCGAGCGCCACGTCGATCCCGATCTGGCCCATCATGCCGACCGCCGCCTGGCAGATCGCCTCGTCATTGATGTAGCGGTCGTTCGGGCAGTTCAGCGTCACCGAGAAGCCGTCCGCATAGCCGGCCTCGGCCATCAGTTCCTTCGCCTTCTCGACGTCGTGCGCCGGGTACTCGTCGAGTTCCTCGGTCCAGCCATTGACGAACGGCGGCATGATAACGCCCGCCGGGATCGACTGGTCGCGCATCACGACCTGCCGGATGGCGGCCCGGTTGATCGCCATGTTCATGGCCCGGCGCACGCGCACGTCGGCGAAGGGGTTCTTGCCCTCGACATTGTCGGTGGTCAGATCGTCGTCGCCGACATTGATGCCGAAGAAGATGGTGCGGTTCTGCGGGGCGGTCACGACCTTGAGGCCGGACTGCTGCCCGACACGGCCCAGATCCTGGACCGGCACGTCCTGGATGAAGTCCACCTCGCCCGACAGCAGGGCGGCGACGCGGGTCGCGGCCGACTGGATCGGGGTGTAGACGATCTCGGTCACCTCGAGCGGGAACTCGTCCTTGCCCCAGTAGTCCGGATTGGCCCGGAGCACCGTCTTCTCGTCCGGCGTGCGGCTGACGAGGGTGTAGGCGCCGGTGCCGTTGGCGTTGCGCACGGCGTAGTTCTCGCCGCCATTGGCGAAGTCCTGCGGGTCGTCGGCGCCGTTCTCCGTCGTCCAGCCCTCGTCCATGACGAACAGGTTGGTCAGGTTGTTCGGCAGCAGCGGGTTCGGGCCCTTGGTGACGAAATCGACCGTGTAGTCGTCGACCTTCTTCACCTCGGCGACCGAGTTCAGCAGTTCCTTCATCGCCGAGGTGGGCTTCATCGCCCGCTCGAACGAGAAGACGACGTCATCGGCGTTGAATTCCTGGCCGCCATGGAAGGTGACGCCCTCGCGCAGCTCGAAGCGCCAGACGGTCGGATCGTCCGTCGGGCCCCAGCTGGTGGCCAGCGCCGGGATGATCTTGCCCTCCATGTCGCGCTGCAGCAGCGGCTCGTAGACCTGGTGCGACAGCGTGTGGGTCGGCCCCTCGTTCTGGGCGTGCGGGTCGAGCGTCAGCGAATCGCCCGCGCGCGCCCACCGCAGCGTCTTGGCTTCCGCGTCGCTCGCGCTCGCCATGCCCCAAGCCGAGACCGCCACGCCGGCGGCCAGGGCCATTGCCAGTGTCTTTTTCATAGCTTCACCTTTCCCCTGTGAAGTCAGATACTTGGATTGCTCTTCTCATGTCCCTGTTCGGCCCGCCGGAGAGACGGGCCCCCCTGCCCCGCGCCTCTTTCAAACGGGCCCGGATGCAGGTGAAGGTTGCCGCGCATTAAAGCGGAGAAGACCCGGGGTCGTCACTCACTTTGTTGCGAGCCGTTGACGGTCGCGGCCCGACCGGCCGCCCCCTTGCGCGCAGCCCCTGCGGCGTGGCTGACTGAGGCGCCAAACCCCGTCCGGAGCCCCGTACCTGCCCATGAAACGCCCGTTCCCGCTCTCCCCGATCGCGGCCCTGCTGCTCGCCCTGCCGGTCCTCGCAGGATGCGCGGGGCGGTTCGACCTCGGCGCGGCCCCGGCGGCGCGGCCGGATGGCGACGGCGAACGCGCGATCCTGGATGTGTCGCGCGTCCTGCAGGATGGCTGGCGGCACCTGCCGGTGCGCGGTACGACGGATTTCCGAATCGCCATCGTCGACCGCGCGCTCGCCGTCAGCGCGACGGGCGCCGGCGGCGCGTCCGGCCTGATCCGCCCGGTGGAGGCCGACCCCGAACGCTGTCGAACGCTCCGCTGGCAATGGCGCGTCGACGCGCTGCAACAGGGCGCCGATCTGCGGACGAAGCAGGGCGACGACGTGGGCGCCAGCGTCTTCGTGCTGTTCGGCGACCCGGGCATGATGAGCGCGCCGACCGCGGTGCCTACGCTGAAGTACGTCTGGGCCGGCGGCGACCTCCAGGCGGGCGAGATGCTCCCCAACCCCTACCTGCCGGATTCGGTGATGAACGTGGTGGTGGCGACGGCGGACGCGCCGCTCGGGCAATGGCGGTGGGAGGAACGCGACCTGCTCGCCGACTACGAAGCCGCCTTCGGCGGGTCGCCGGAGGATTGGATCCACGCCATCGCGCTCTTCACCGACAACGACCAGACCGGCGAAGCGGTCGCGGCACACTACCGCTCGATCCGGCTCCGATGCGACGGGTAGGCTGATTTTTCAAGGAAAATGGGGTGGCTGACCGGATTTGAACCGGCGACCTCCTGGACCACAACCAGGCGCTCTAACCAACTGAGCTACAGCCACCATAGGGCCCGCCGACAAGGTGCGGGCGATCGGTCGGGCTTCTACGCCGTTCGCGCTCGGGCGTCAAGCGGGCGACCCCGCCTCGGCGCCGCGTCCTCAGCGCCCCTTCCACTGCGGTTGGCGCTTCTCGGCGAAGGCGCGCGGACCTTCCCGCGAATCCTCGCTCTCCAGCATCGCCACATAGGTGGGGAGCCGGTGGCTTTTCAGCATCTCGAAGCCCTCCGCGTCGGTCAGCACGGCAGCTTCGCGCACCACCTCCTTGATGCAGGCGAAGACGAGCGGCGGGCCGCCGGCGAGATGCCGCGCGATCTCCCAGGCGCGCTCGCGCAAGCTGTCGGCCGGCACCACCTCGTTGACGAGGCCCCAGTGCTTGGCCTCCGCCGCCTCCATCCAGCGGCCGGTCAGCAGCATCTCCATCGCCACATGGTGGGGCACACGCTTCGGCAGCTTCAGGGTCGCCGCGTCGGCCAGCACGCCGATATTGATCTCCGGCAGGGCGAAGCGGGCGTGCTCGGCCGCGACCAGCATGTCGCAGGCCAGCGCGATCTCGAACCCGCCGCCGACGCACATGCCGTTGACCGCGCAGATCACCGGCTTGTTGAGGTCCGGCAGTTCCTGCAGGCCCCCGAAGCCGCCGACGCCGTAATCGTCCTCATATTCGGCGTTGCCGGCCGCCGCCTCCTTCAAATCCCAGCCAGCGGAGAAGAACTTGCTCCCGCCACCGGTGACGATCGCGACGCGCAGGTCCGGATCGTCGCGGAAGCGCTGGAAGGCCGCGCCCATCGCGCGGCTGGTCGCATTGTCGATGGCGTTCGCCTTGGGCCGGTCGATCACGACCTCCATGACGCCGTCCTGCTCGGTGATCTTGAGGCTCTCGCTCATCGCGTTTCCCCTTCCCTTTCTCTTTCCTCGGCCGCCAGCCGGATCAGCGCATCGGCCGCCACCGCGCCCGACCCGGCGCCGCGCACGATCAGCGGATTGATGTCCAACTCCAGGAGGTGTTCCGCCTCCGCCTCGGCGAAGCGCGCAACGGCCTCGACCGCATCCAAGACCGCCTCCAGATCGCCCGCCGGCCGGCCGCGATGGCCCGCCAGCAGCCGGTGGACGCGCAAGCCCCCGATCGCGCGGGCGATCTCGTCTCGCCCGCAGGGCAGCGCCAAGAGCGCGCGATCCTCCAGCACCTCGGCGAGCACGCCGCCCGCGCCGACCATCAGGCAGAGACCGACAACGGAATCGCGGGTGATGCCGACGATCAGTTCCGCCACCGGATCGTCCACCATGCGCTCCACCAGGAAGCGCCCGGCGAGCGGCGCCATCGCCTCCACCGCGGCGGCGACCGCGTCGCCATCGGCGAGCGCGAGGCGCACCGCCCCCAACTCGCTCTTGTGCGCCAGGCCCGCGTCGACCGCCTTGACCGCGACCGGATAGCCCAGCGCCTCGGCGGCGGCCACGGCCTCCGTCGCGTCCGTCACCAACGCCCCTTCCGGCACCGTGAGACCGGCCGCGGCAAGGCGCCGCTTCGCCCGCCATTCGTCCAGCGTGACGGCCCCCTCCGGCGTCCGCGCGCCGCAGGACGGCGCCGGATTCTCCGCCTCCTCGGCCCGGGCCAGCGCCGCGCCGGCGACGGCCGCGGCCTTCACCGCCTTCAAGGCCTCCTCGATCCCCTGCATCGGGGCGACACCGGCATCCATCAGCCGGCGGCGCGCCGCGTCGGGCAGGCATTCCGGCAGGCTAGCGACCAGCAGGGCCGGCCGGCCGGTCGCTTGCGCGGCCGCGATATAGGCGTCGGTCGCGATGTCCCAGCCGGTCTCGTCCCCCACCCCGGGCTTGGGATAGTCGAGCACCAGCATGCCGACATCGACGTCGGCGGCGAGACCGGCGCGGTAGCAGCCCTCGCAGCGCGCGCGGTCGAGCCAGATATAGGTGTGATAGTCGAGCGGGTTGTCGATCGCGACAGGCGGCCCCAGCACCTCGGCGAGCGCCTTCGCCGCCCCGTCGTCGAGCGCCGGCAACGGCACGCCGAGCCGCGCGGCGGTGTCGGCGACGAGCGCCGCCTCCCCGCCCGAGCAGCTCATGGAGAGCAGCCGCTCGCCCGGCAGACCGCCCAGCACGTGCAGCAGCTTCAGCGTCTCCAGGAAGCCCGGCACGCCGTCGGCCCGCGGCACGCCGAGGCGCGTCAGGAACGCCCCGAAGGCGTCGTCGGCGCCGGCCATGCTGCTGGTGTGGCTGAGCGTCGCGCGCGCGCCGGCTTCGGACCAGCCGGTCTTGAAGGCGACGACCGGCTTGCCGGCGCGATGGGCGGCCCGCACGGCCTCGGCGAAGCGCCCGGCGCCTTCGATCAGCCCCTCCAGATGAACGCCGATCGCGCTCACCCGTTCGTCGGCGGCGTAGGCCTCGATCAGGTCGGAGAGGCGAATGCGCGCGGCGTTGCCGACGGTCGCGACATGGGCGATCGGCAGGCCGCGCTGCTGCATGGTGAGGTTGATCGCCATGTTGCTGGACTGCGCCACGATGGCGACGCCGCGCGTCACCCGCTCGCCGCCATGCACGTCGGGCCAGAGCGCGATGCCGTCGAGATAGTTGAGGAGCCCATAGCAGTTGGGGCCCAGGATCGGCATGGCGCCCGCCGCTTCGGTCAGCCGGCGCTGCAGGTCCGCACCGGCGCCGCCCGCCTCCACGAATCCGGCGGCGTAGCAGACGGCCCCGCCCGCGCCGATCGCCGAGAGCGCCGCCACGGTCTCAATCGTCGCCTCGGGCGGGACGGCGACGAAGGCGGCGTCGGGCGGGGCGTCCAGATCCTCGACCCGGCGCACGCACGCCACGTCGCCCAGGCGCTCGCGCATCGGATGGACCGCCTCGGCCACCCCGTCGAACCCGGCGCGCCGGCATTGCGCCAGCGCGACCTCGGCCTCGCGCCCGCCGATGAAGGCGATGCGCTTCGGTGCGATCAGGCGGTCGAGGGAACCCGGGGCAGCCATCGGCGCCTCACCCGCCATGCGGCCGCAGCAGATTGCGCGAGATGATGTGGCGCTGGATCTCGGAGGTGCCCTCCCATATCCGCTCGAGCCGCGCGTCCCGCCAGATCATCTCCAGCGGCAGCTCGTTCATCAGGCCCATGCCGCCGTGGATCTGGATCGCCTCGTCCGCGATGAAGGCCAGCGCCTCGGTCGCGGCCAGCTTCGCCATCGCCGCGTCGCTGTCGGTCATGGTTCCCTGGTCGTGCTTCCACGCGGCCTCGTAGGTCAACAGCTCCGCGGCCTTCAGCTTGAGCGCCATGTCCGCCAGCTTGAAACTGACCCCCTGGAACTTGCCGATCTGCTGACCGAACTGCTTGCGCTCGACGCACCATTGGGTGGCCAGTTCCAGCGCCCGGTCGCAGCGGCCGAGGCAGGTCGCCGCCACCTGCAGACGCGTCGCGCCCAGCCAGTCGTTGGCCACGTCGAAGCCCTTGTCGATCTCCCCCAGCACCTGGCTCGCCGGCACGCGGCAATCGTCGAAATCCAGGATGAAATTGTGGTAGCCGCGCATCGAGACGTTCCTGTAGCCGGGCCGCACCGTGAAGCCGGGCGTGCCCTTGTCGACGAGGAAGGTCGTGATCTTCTTGCGCGGGCCGCGCGGTCCCTCCTCCTCGCCGGTCGCGGCCATCAGGATCACGAAATCGGCCCAGTCGGCATGGCTGATGAAATGCTTGGTGCCGTTGATGACGAAATCGTCGCCGTCCCGCTCCGCCCGGCACTTCATGCCGCGCACGTCGGAGCCGGCGCCCGGCTCCGTCATCGCCAGGCAATCCACCTTTTCGCCCTCGATGCAGGGGAAGAGGTACGTCTCCCGCTGATCGCCGACGCAGGCCTGCAGGATGTTGGAGGGCCGATAGACCGTGTAGTGCAGCGCGTAGGAGGCGCGCCCCAGCTCCCGGTCCAGCATCGCCATCGAGAGCGTATCGAGGCCCCCGCCGCCCAGTTCCACCGGCATGGCGGCGGCGTAGAGGCCGAGTTCCCGGCTCTTCTGCTTGATGCGCTCGGCCACCTCCGGCGGGACGGCGTCGGTCTCCTCGACCACGCGCTCGTGGGGATAGAGCTCCTCCTCCACGAAGCGACGCGCGGTCTCGATCAGCATGCGCTGCTCGTCGCTGGGCGCGAACTCCATCAGCCCTCTCCCCGCTCGGCCATCAGGCGCCCCGCGCCCTTCCGGTACTTGGCGAGCGCCTGCATGATCTCGATCAGGCAGTCGTCGCGCAGCCGCTCCATCTCGCGGATCGTGACGCCGCCGAGCTGTTCGGTCGTGCCCGCGACCATCTTCTCGATCAGGTCCTCGGTCAGCTCCGGCGCCTCCAGCTTGGTCCAGGGCAGTTTCAGCGCCGGGCCGAACTGCTTCATGAAGTGGCGCATTCCCTGCTCGCCGCCGGCCAGCGCGAAGGTCTCGTTCACCCCCATGAAGGCCCAGCGCAGACCGGGGCCGTAGATGATGGCCTCGTCCAGCTCTCCCGTCGTCGCCACGCCGTCGGCCACCAGATGCAGGTTCTCGCGCCACAGCGCCTCCTGCAGCCGGTCGGAAAGAAATCCCTCGATCTCCGTGCGCACCCTGAGCGGATGCATGCCGATCGCGCGGTAGAAGGCCTCGGCGCGGTCCAGGACCGCGTCGTCCGTTCGCTTGCCGCCCAGCACCTCGACCAGCGGCAGCAGATAGACAGGGTTGAAGGGATGGCCGACGAAGACGCGCTCAGGGTGCGTACAATTCGCCTGGAACTCGCTCGGCAGCAGACCGGAGGTCGAGCTTCCGATCGGCACGGACGGGTCGGCCGCCGCGTCGATGCGGGCGTGGACGTCGATCTTGACCTCCAGCCGCTCGGGCGCTGATTCCTGAACGAAATCGGCCGCTTCCGCGACCGCCTCCAGGCTGTCGACGGTCGCGAGCCGGTCCTGCGAGGCGCCGGGGGCGAGGCCCATGCGCTCCAGCGCGGCCCAGGCGTTCGCGACCTTGGCGCGCAGCACGGCGGCCCCTTCCGGCGCCGGGTCCCATGCCACGACGTCGAGCCCATGGGCCAGCGCGCGGGCCGCCCAGCCGGCCCCGATCACCCCGCCGCCGACGAGGCCGAGGGTCCTGATTTCCGTCATCTGTCGGCTTCCTTCAGCGATGCTTGGTGAGCTGGAACTTGGTCCGCGCCTCGTCCGGCGACAGCACGCGGGCGCCCATCAGCTCGACGATCTGGCGGGCCTTGGCCACCAGATCGGCGTTGGAGGCGAAGACGCCGCGCTCGAGATAGAGATTGTCTTCCAGCCCGACGCGCACATTCCCGCCCAGCAACACCGCCTGCGCCACCATCGGCATCTGCATGCGGCTGATGCCGAAGCCGGACCAGTTGGCGCCCTTGGGCAGCATCTCCGCCATCGCCTTCATCGACGTCGTGCTGGCGGGCGCGCCGTAGGGGATGCCGAGGCAGAGCTGGAACAGCGGCGGCTCCTCGATCAGCCCTTCCTCGATCAGCTCGGCCGCATGGACGATATTGCCGGTGTCGAAGGCCTCGATCTCCGGCTTGACGCCGAGTTCCTTGATCTCCTTCGCCAACGCGAACAGCATCCGCGTCGTGTTGGTCATGATGTAATCGCCATGACCGAAATTCATCGTGCCGCAGTCGAGCGTGCAGATCTCCGGCATCGAGCGGCGCACATGGGCGAGCCTCTCGTGCGCCGGCGCCATGTCGGTCGCCGCGTGGTCGATCTTCAGCGGGTCCTCCGGCGGGCCGAGCGTCAGGTCGCCGCCCATGCCGGCGGTCAGGTTGAGGACCACGTCCGTGCCGCTCGCCCGGATGCGCTCGCACACCTCCTCGAACTTGTCCGGGTCACGCGACGGGGTGCCGTCATCCTCGCGCACATGGATGTGCACGATCGCGGCGCCCGCCTTCGCCGCCTCGACCGCGCTGTCGGCGATCTGCTGGGGCGTCTTCGGCAGGTCCGGATGCTTGTCCTGGGTTTCGCCCGAGCCGGTGACGGCGCAGGTGATGATGACGTCCTTGTTCATCGGTGAGTCTCTTTCCTTGCGGTCGTCGCGAAAACTGCCTCAGAGGCTACGCGATCGGCGCGTCAGCGTTTTACATTTTCCGCGCATTTCATGATGATTTACGACACAAGTGCCATGCGGCAACCGCTCCCCCCTCCCGACCTCCCCCCATCAAGGGGGGAGGAGAGCACTCCCTCTCCCCTTGTGGGAGAGGGTCGGGGAGAGGGGGCGGTTGCAGCCACGCACCAATCGCCGACGTGAGGATCGCGTACCCCATGTTCACCGCCCAGCCCCAAGGCACCACCCAGCGCATCGGCTTCCTGTTGCTGCCGCGCTTCTCGCTCTTGGCCTTCGCCTCGGCGATCGAGCCCTTGCGCGTCGCCAATTTGCTGTCGGGCCGGGAGCTTTATCGCTGGCATCTGCTGTCCGAGGACGGGAATCCCGTGCCGGCGGCGAACGACATGCTCTCGGTGGTCGACCACGGGCTCGAGGACGCGCCCACCCTGCCCGCGGTCGTGGTCACCGCGAGCTACCAGCACGGCCGCGCCATCACGCCGGGGATCCTCAATTGGCTGCGCCGCGCCAACGCCTTCGGCACGGCCTTGGGATCGGTCGATACCGGCGCCTTCGCGCTGGCCGCCGCCGGGCTATTGGACGGCTATCGGGCGACGACGCACTGGGAGGAGCTGGAAAGCTTCGCCGAACGGTTCCCGCGCATCGAGGTGCAGCAGGACCTCTTCACCGTCGACCGCAACCGCTTCACCTCGGCCGGCGGCACCGCGGGCCTCGACATGATGCTGAACCTGATCCGCACCCAGCACGGGCAGGAGCTGGCCGCCGCCTGCGCCGACACCTTCGTCTACGCCCGCATCCGCGACCCGCGCGACAGTCAGCGCATGCCGGTGCGACAGCGGCTCGCCACCAGCAACCCGCATCTGATCCGCGCGGTCGAGGCGATGGAGCACGCATTGGAGGATCCCGTCTCCACGCCCGCCATCGCGCAATCCGCCGGCGTCTCGACGCGGGAGCTGGAGCGGATGTTCCGCCGGTGGCTGAAGACAACGCCCGGCAGCTACTACCGTCGCCTGCGGCTCGACCGGGCGCGCGCGCTGCTGCAGCAGACCGACCGGCCGGTGATCGAGATCGCGGCCGCCTGCGGCTTCGCGTCGGCGGCGCATTTCTCGCGCAGCTACCGCCAGCGCTTCGGCCGGCCGCCATCCGCCGACCGATAGGGGCCGAGCGATAGACGCCGACCGATCGCTTTCGCCCGCCGGGCGCGGCGGCTATCCTCCGCGCCGCCTGACCAACTACCGAGAACGACACGCGCATCATGGCCCCTTCCCCGATCCACCCGGTGATCCTCTCCGGCGGCGCCGGCACGCGGCTCTGGCCGCTGTCGCGCCGGGCCTATCCGAAGCAGCTGCTGCCGTTGTCGGGCTCGGAGAGCCTGCTGCAGCAGACCGCGCGGCGCGTCGCGGCCCCGGACCGCTTCGCCGCCCCCATCGTGATCGCCGGCGACAGCCACCGCTTCATCGTCCGCGACCAGCTGGAGGCGATCGGGATGGAGCCGGCGGCCCTGATGCTGGAGCCGGTCGGACGCAACACGGGCCCGGCGGTGGCGCTGGCCGCGCTGCAGGCCGCGGAGCGAGATCCAGGGGCCATCGTCGCCGTGCTGCCGTCGGACCATCTGGTGGCGGACGATCAGGCCTTCCACGCCGCCCTCGACCGCGCGGCCGGGGCGGCGGCGGCCGGCTATCTCGCCACCTTCGGGATCGCGCCCAGCCGGGCGGAGACCGGCTACGGCTACATCAAGGCGGGCCCGGCGCTGGCCGAGGCGCCGGGTGCCTTCGCGGTCGAGCGCTTCGTCGAAAAGCCGGATCGGGCGACGGCGGAAGCCTTCCTCGCCGACGGCGCCTACAGCTGGAACAGCGGCATGTTCGTCTTCCGCGCGGACCGCATGCTGGAAGAGCTGGAGCGCCATGCGCCCGAGATCCTGGCCGGCTGCCGCGCGGCGCTCGCGGCGGTGGAGCCGGATCTGGGCTTCCTGCGCCTTCCGCGCGGGGCGTTCGCGGCCGTGCCCGCCGCGCCGATCGACGTCGCCGTGATGGAGAAGACGGCGCGCGCCGCCGTCGTGCCCGCCGATATCGGCTGGAACGACCTCGGCGCCTTCGCGAGCCTGCGCGCGGCCGGCAGCGCGGACGCGGCCGGCAACGTCGCCCGGGGCGACGTGGTGCTGGAGGACTGCCGCGACAGCTTCGTGGTCAGCCAGGATGGCGGCCTCGTCGCCGGCATCGGGCTTCAGGACATGGTGGTCGTCGCGACCGGCGACGCGGTGCTGGTGGCGCCGGCCGACCGGGCGGACGCGGTGAAGGCGCTGGTCGCCCGGCTGGAATCCGAGGGGCGGAGCGAGCCGGTCGAGCACGCCCGCGTCCACCGCCCCTGGGGCACCTACGAGGATATCGACCGCGAGCCCGACTTCCGCGTGAAGCGCATCGTCGTGAAGCCCGGCGGGCGCCTGTCGCTGCAACGCCATGCCCAACGCTCCGAACATTGGATCGTCGTCCAGGGCGAGGCGCATGTGACGATCGGAGAGCGCACCGAGGTGCTGCACCGAAACCAGTCGACCTACGTGCCCGTGGGCGAGACCCACCGGCTGGAGAATCGGGGACCCGCGCCGCTGCACCTGATCGAGGTGCAGGTCGGCGACTATGTCGGCGAGGACGACATCGAGCGGCTGGAGGACCAGTACGGCCGCGAGCCGGACTGACGCCCTGCGGAATGACACCTAACCCTGGAATTCCGACAGATACCCTCGGAAGTCCTGAGGCGTGAAGCTGGACTCGCCGCCGCTTGGCGCTCGGGTCGCGGATCGCCTGCCGGTCCTCGTCCGTCTGCCAACGGATCTCTACCGGACGCTCCGCCACGAGCGCCGGAACGTCAGTGTCTGACCCTTTTCTGACTTCCCCAAACGTGGGAGAGAAGACGGGCCTCACATCACGGTCAATTTCATCCTCCACCTCGAACGTTTTTCACCTCATACCCCGATATAAAAGTGCAATACTGATTCAAAGCTTCTTTCTTTGTTTGACCTGGTCGAATTATATTGCTGTAAATCCCCGTAAGTATAAGTAAGTCTTGTTCGCTATATTCAACTCGTGCAGTTCGTGTATCTAGAATGCTTGGATAACCATTTCTGGTGTCACCAAGCATCCCCAACGCATGAAGCGTTTCATGCCTTATGCAGCTAGAGAGTCTTCGCCGAATAAAATTCTCGTTTACATAAACATAGCTTGTTTTAATTTCACCAATGCTTCTACCATAAATACTTTTTGGAAATACGAAGGTTTGGCAAACTGTCCCATTCTTACTCTTTAGCTCTTCGATACGATCCCAATCGGGGAAATCACGCGCTTGATCGTAGCTTGAGAAAAAAACAATAGCGTTATCAAATTCAACTATTTCATCTTCTAGAAACTCCAGGCGAGCTATAGGTCCCAGGAGACTAAGTGCGCTCCTAGCCTCTTCTACAACACTTGAGGATACGCCAAGGAAATTTACATTAATCGTTTCATCAGAAAATTTATGAATAATTTCACCGCTTCCGCTATGTTCACCGTTAAAAAAAGTATAATCTTTAAAAGCATCCAAGAAATAGCTTACTTTCCGTTCTTCTCCCATTATGACAAGCTCTCTTTCCCTTTCACATGGCTCGCTATCGAATACTTTTTCTTTAATATTTAAAAGTATATCTGGGAAAGACCCTCCTGCAATGATAATTGCAGAGATTAAAATTAAACAAATGCTAAATATTTTTACATTTTTCATTTAGTACCTTTCCCTTGGCAACAAAATTAATGACTATAGTTTTTAGTAAAAAGCACAAAAAGCTGGAAAGAATTTAATAATTTCTAATTTAACAACAATCTGATTGCGCTGCAATGACCGCCCCCCCACTAATTGGTCCGCGTCAATTGTTAGTGCATTGTCGCCTCCTGCGCCATAGCCGTCCGGAGGTGGCTACACGCGGTCCATCCGGCCCGGCGCGCCAGTGGTCCGCTCCGCACTCGAGACCGGATAGAGACAGTGCGTGCCCCGAACAGTTGGGCAGGGCACCCTACCCCAAGGAATTGGGTGATTTCCTTCCGGGCCTATGGGGCACCGGTCGCGCCGAGCGGCTGCCCCCGGTCCAGTGCGATGTGAAACATCACAGGACCGGCGCCCTCTCCCCTACTCGAACTTGTTGGAGCGCGGGAAGCCGGCGGGCGGCAGGCGGCCGGCCTGGGCGCGCTTGCCGATCCAGCCGGTGAGGTCGGTCTCGGTGCGCGTGCGCTCGCCGATCTTCCAGCTCAAGCCCTCCGCCTTGTGGAAGAGCTTGGCGTCGCTCAGGCCCCCGTCGCGGTATTTCTGCAGCATCACGCCGCGCCCGCGGGTCATCTCCGGCAGCTCCTCGGCGGCGAAGATCAGAAGCTTTCGGTTGCGGCCGATGACGGCGACGGTGTCCCCCTCGGCCGGCCGGCAGACCGCCGCCTCCGCCTTGGCCGAGACGTTCAGGACCTGCTTGCCGTTGCGGGTCTGGGCGACGACCTCGGTCTCCTTCACCAGGAAGCCGCGCCCGTCGCTGGAGGCGACGAGCAGCGTGCGCTCCGGATCGTGCACCAGCAGCTGGACGAAATCATGCTCGTTCGAGAGGTCGAGCATCAGGCGCAACGGCTCGCCATTGCCGCGCCCGCCCGGCAGCTTGTCGCAGCCGACCGTGTAGAAGCGCCCGTTGGTCGCGAAGACGAGCAGCTTGTCGGTGGTCTGGGCGTGCAGGAAGAATTTCGGGCCGTCGCCCTCCTTGAACTTGACCTCCGCATCCTCGGCCAGATGGCCCTTCATGGCGCGGATCCAGCCCTTCTTGGAGCAGACGACGGTGATCGGCTCGCGCTCGATCATCGCCTCCAGCGGGACCTCGACGGCCTCGGGCGCGTCCGCGATCTCGGTGCGGCGCCGGCCCAACTCGGTATCGGGCCCGACGGTCTTCTTCATCTCGCGAAGCTGCTCGGCGATCCGCTTCCAGCGCAGGGCTTCGTCGCCCAGCAGGTCGATCAGCCCTTCGAGCTCCGCGGCCAGCTTGTCGTGCTCCTTGCGGATCTCGATCTCTTCCAGCTTGCGCAAGCTGCGCAGACGCATGTTGAGGATCGAATCCGCCTGCAGCTCGGTCAGCTCGAAGCGCTGCATCATCACCGGTTTCGGCTCGTCCTCCTCGCGGATGATCCGGATGATCTCGTCGAGATTGAGGAAGCAGACGATGTAGCCCTCGAGGATTTCCATCCGCCGCTCGATCTGCGCCTTGCGGTGCTCGGAGCGGCGAACCAGCACCTCGTGCCGGTGGTCGAGGAACTCCTGCAGCGCCTCGCGCAGATTGACGAGCTTCGGCACCTTCCCGCCATCGACCAGCACGTTCATGTTCAGCGAGAAACGCGTCTCCAGGTCGGTCTGACGGAACAGCGTCTCCATCAGCACGTCGGCGTCGACATTGCGCGACTTCGGCTCGAGCACGATGCGCACGTCCTCGGCCGACTCGTCGTGGATGTCGGCCAGCATGGCGATCTTGCGGTCCATCACCAGCTCGGCGATGCGCTCGACCACGCGCGACTTCTGCACCTGGTAGGGGATTTCGGTGACGACGATCTGGTACTGCCCGCCCTTCAGCTCCTCCTTGTGCCATTTGGCGCGCACGCGGAAGCTGCCGCGGCCGGTGGCGTAGGCCTCCGCGATCGCGGCGCGGTCCTCGGCCAGCACGCCGCCGGTCGGGAAGTCGGGGCCCGGCACCAGCTCGATCAGCTTGTCGATGGTGGCCTTCGGATGCTTGATCAGATGGATCAGCGCGTCGGCGAGCTCGGCCGCATTGTGCGGCGGGATCGAGGTCGCCATGCCCACCGCGATGCCGCTCGCCCCGTTCGCCAGCAGGTTCGGCAGGCCGGCGGGCAGGACGACCGGCTCCTCGCCCTCGCCGTCATAGGTCGAGCGAAAGTCGATCGCATCCTCGTCGATGCCGTCGAGCAGCATCTCCGCGATCGCGGTCAGCCGCGCCTCCGTGTAGCGCATGGCCGCCGGGTTGTCGCCGTCGATCGAGCCGAAGTTCCCCTGCCCGTCGACCAGCGGGTAGCGCACCGCGAAATCCTGCGCCAAGCGCACCATCGCGTCGTAGATCGCCGCGTCGCCATGCGGGTGATACTTACCCATCACGTCGCCGACGATGCGCGCGCATTTCTTGAAGCCGGTCGCGGGGTTGAGCTTCAATTCCCGCATCGCGTAGAGCAGCCGCCGATGCACCGGCTTCAGCCCGTCGCGCGCGTCCGGCAGCGAGCGGCTGGTGATGGTGGAGAGCGCGTAGGCCAGATAGCGCTCGCTCAACGCCTCGTCGAAGGGCGCGCGCCGGACCTCGTTGGCCGGCTCGGTCGTCTCGTCGGTCATCGGCGGGAACTCCTGGTGGCTACCCGATAGTGTAGCGAACGGCGGCGCCCACGCAAGATGTTGCGGGCGGCAGGTTACCGATCGGAGCGATCATGTTCTTCCGTCAGGTGCGGACGGAAATAGCCCAGCACGATCAGGATGCCGGCGATGGCGACGAAACCCATCGCCGCCAGCCCGTAGAAGCCGAAACCCAGCGTCAGCCCGATGCCGCCCGACGCCCAGATGCTGGCCCCGGTCGCGGTGCCCTTCACCCGGTCGCCATCGCTGGAGCGCAGGATCGCGCCGGCGCCCAGGAAGCCGATGCCGGTCAACACGCCCTCGATGATGCGCATGAAGTCCAGCCGTACCGTGCTGTCGGACGTCGTGTAGTCGGCATAGAGCTCCTGCGCCATGATCGCGATGATGCAGGACGTCACGCAGACGATCATGTAGGCGCGGAAGTCGATCGGCTTGTTCTTGCTCTCGCGTTCCAGTCCCAGCACCAGTCCGAAGGCGCAGGCCAGCAGGATGCGCAGCACGGCGGATTCGATCGAGACGACGTCGAAATCGAGATACTCTTCCAGCGTCGAGAGACCTCCGGTGGGGAATGGGCGGTCGCGTCGAACGACGGCGCGACGCTACCAGCACCGTCCGGCCGGCACCACCGGCGACCGCCGCGCGGGACGGGTCAGGCCGCGCGGCCCCGCCGCAGCCACTCCGCGAGCCGGGTCCGCGCGTCCGGCAACGGCTTGCCGTGCAGGTCGAAGACCTGGCCCGCCAGGAAGTGACCGGTCAGTTGCAGCGCCTGGGCGAGGTCCTCCGGCGCGGCGGCACCGCGCCTCTGCTTCAGGAAAGACGGCAGCGGCAGCAGGCGGTCCCTGTAGGGTGCCGCCGCCTCGCTCGAGACGGCGCGGCCGGTCTTCGGGCTGACATAGGTCAGATCCTCGGTGACGCCGGTCGCCGCGCAGGCCGAGAGGTCGAGCCCGAAGCCGAGGTCGGCCAACAGCCCCACCTCCCAGCGGACATAGGTCTCGGCCCAGCCCTCGCCCTCCAGCGCCACCATCAGCGCGGCCAGGCTCTCGAAGACGTGCGGATGCGCCTCGCGCTCGGGCAGGCCGGCCTCCACCAGCGCCAGCGCGGAGGAAAGCGCGGCGAGACGGCCCGGGTCCATCATCAGGGCGGCCGCGTGGCTCGCCACCGGCTCCACCGTCAGCGTGCCCAGATGATCCTCGAGCCGCGCGCGCCAGCCGGCGGCGATGCGGTTGCCCGGTTGCAGCACGCCCTTCAGGCGCCGCGACTGCCCACCGCGCACCAGGCCGGCGTGGCGGCCGTGCCGTTCGGTCATCAGCGACAGGATCGCGCCGTTCTCGCCGTGCCGGCGCACGGTCAGGATGATCGCCTCGTCCCGCCATTCCATGGGATCGTTCGCCCCGTTCAGCGCCCTTGCGAGAACGCCTTCTCGATCACCCGACCCACGTTCTTGTTGGCCCGGGGCCGGTCGGCCAGCGCATCGGTGATCCCACGCGTTCGCATCACCCGCTTGTAGATCTCGTTGTCGATCGTGTCGTCCATCCAGGAATGGAATTCCTTCACCGTCTTCGCGCGCAGCATCATCGGGCTGCGGCCGCGCCGCGACTGGACGTCCGGATCCTCCTCCAGCTCCTGCGGCGGAGCCGGCATCTGGCGCAGGATGTAGGCGATGACCGCGTTGCGCGCGGCGGTATCGTCCTCGTCGACCGTGAGCCAACGCGTCGCGTGGCTGGCCCAGCCGTCGAGCGCGAAGGAGATCTTGATGCGCTCCTCCCGGATCAGGGCGACGAGCTTCTCGTAGCGCTTGTCGTCGAGATAGTAGCTCTCGTCGAGCATCGCCTGCTTGATGTTCTCCGCCCGGCTCAACGCGTATTCGACGAAGGTCTCGAGATTGTATTCGATCACCTCGCCGGCCTCGCGAAGCTCCTGGGTATTGTTCTCGCAATAGCCGGCGATCCCCTCCTGCAGCGCCTCCAGCAGCTTGAGCTGACGGCTGAGGAAGCCGACCGAGCGCGAGGGATCCTGGACGACGATCGAGCAGATCGGCGCGGCGAACTCGCTCAGCGTGTCCAGGCGCGCCTGCAGCTTGTCGCGGCTGATCTTGGCGCCCTTCACGACCGTGCCGACGATGATGCGCACCAGATGCAGCATGTCGTCCGGCGCCTGCTCGCTGAGCGACAGCAGCACCTTGCGGTCGACCGAGGCGAGCTCGCGATTGCCCATCATCTTGCCGTAGCGCCGGCCGAACATCGCCAGCACCTCCAGGAAGCTCGCCTGGACGTCGAGCGCGGCGATCTTCATCTCCTGCGCGGCATGGCGTTTGTCGGTCTCGTCGCCGGCCTCGGCATCGACCTGCAGGCGCAGCTCGCGCATCATGATCGGGTCGAGATGGCCCTGGTACTTGGCGCGCCCCTCGATCACCCGACGGTGCAGGATCTCGTCGCGGCCGATCAGGTCGGTCCATTTGCTGAGGTCGGAGAACAGCATGACGAGGTCGTTGGACTTGCCCAGGTCCGAGCCGCCCCAATTGGGGATCAGCGCCTCGTAATCGTCCTGCTCCGTGTTCCTCGGAATGCGGCAGCGCGCAAGTTCGACCATCCGGCCGTGGAAGCCGACATAGACGCCGCGGTCCCGGAAGCTCTTGTACTGGACGGCCATATTGCGCCGGTCTCCCTATGGGCGGCGGTGCTACGCGACCCATTACACGCCCGAAGGGCATCCTGCGTCAAAGAGAGATATCGCAGGGCAGCATGGCGGCGCTGTGACGCGGATTACAGCCCTCGTCGCCTAGACCGGCGGGTCGAAGGCCCGCACCGGTGGCGCCTCTCCCTCGACGCGGGCTAGCTCGACCAGCGTGGAATGCGCCGCCGGCCCCTGTGCCAGGCGCGAGGTGCCGCGGTCGGCGGTCAGCACGTTCGGATTGCCGTGCGCCTCCAGGCTGGCCGGCGCGCCCGGGTCGCTGGGGTCGAACCAGGCGCCGGTCGCCAGCTCCACCACCCCCGGCATCACGCCGGGATCGACGACCGCGCCCGCCAGGCATTCGCCGCGGTCGTTGAACAGCCGCACGATGTCGCCGTCCCTTATGCCGCGGCGGGTCGCATCGTCGGGGTTGATGCGGCAGGGCTCGCGCCCCTGCACTTTCGCCTGCCGGCTCGCCGCGCCGTGGTCGAGCTGGCTGTGCAGCCGCTTGCGCGGCTGGTTTGAGAGAAGATGCAGCGGATAGCGCGCCGCCGCCTCCGCTCCCAGCCATTCGTCGGGCGCGATCCAGACCGGATGGCCCGGACAGTCGTCATAGCCGAAGCCGGCGATGGTCTCAGAATAGATCTCGATGCGGCCCGACGGGGTCTTCAGCGGATGGGTCTCCGGGTCGGCCCGGAAATCCTCGCCGAAGACGCGCTCGACCGGACCGCCTGGCAGTTCCAGGACCTCCTGCTCCCAGAAGCGCTCGAACTCGGGGATCTCGAATCCCGCCTTGCCGCCGCGCTGCCGCGAGATGTCCCAGAGGTGGTTGAGCCACGCCTGCTCGTCCCGTCCCTCGGTGAAGGCCTCGGCGATGCCGAGCCTGGCCGCGATGCCGGCGAAGATGTCATGGTCGTTGCGCGCCTCGCCCACCGGCTCGACCGCCTGTTTCATGGCGACCGCATGGCCGGTCAGGCTGGTCGCCATGAAGTCGTTGCGCTCCATCGCCGTCGTCGCCGGCAGCACCAGATCCGCGTGCCGGGCGAGCGCGTTCCAGAAGATCTCGTTGACGATCACCGTCTCCGGCTTCGCCCAGGCGCGGCGCAGCCGGTTCAGATCCTGGTGATGGTGGAACGGATTGCCGCCCGCCCAGTGCAGCAGGCGGATGTCCGGGTAGCGATAGCGGCGCCCGTCATAGTCGAAGCTGCCGCCCGGATCGAGCAGCATGTCCGCGATGCGCGCGACGGGGATGAAGGCGTCGACCGGATTGCGGCCCTGCGGCAGCGCCCCCCAGCCGGATTGCGGCGCCGGATCGCCGACGCCGTGCAGCGCGCTCAACCCCACGGTGAGGCCGCCGCCCGGCAGGCCGATCTGCCCCAGCATCGCGGCCAGCGTGACCGCCATCCAGTAAGGCTGCTCGCCATGCTCGGCGCGCTGCAGCGACCAGCTGACATTGATGACCGTGCGGTGCGCCGCCATGCGGTGGGCCAGATCGCGGATCGCGTCCGCCTCGATGCCGCAGAGCGCCGCCGCCCACTCGGCCGATTTCGGCACGCCGTCGCTCTCCCCCGTCAGATAGGCGCGGAAACGCTCGAAGCCGACCGTGTGCCGCTCCAGGAAGGGATAGTCGACGAGCCCGTCGCTCTCCAGCGTGTGGGCGAGCGCCAGCATCAGCGCGGTGTCGCTGTTCGGCCGGACCGCGACCCAGTCCGGGTCGACGAAGTCGGGCGTGTCGTCCGCAAGCGGCGCGACGGAGACGAACTCGACGCCGTTGCCGTGGCAGCGCTCCAGCCATTCGCGCGTCGTGTGCTTGGCGAGCCCGCCGGAATTGTTCTGCGCGTTCTTGAGCGGCAGCCCCCCGAAGGCGACGACCAGCTCCGCATGCTCGGCGATCGAGGCCCAGCTCGTGCTGCCGGCGGTCAGGTCGCGCAGGCTGGCGATCACATGCGGCAGGATCACCTCCGCGGCCGCGTAGCTGTAGGCGTTGACCGAGCGGACATAGCCGCCGGCCAGCGCGTAGAAACGGTGGATCTGGCTCTGCGCGTGATGGAAGCGCCCGGCGCTCGCCCAGCCGTAGGAGCCGGCATAGATCGCCTCGTTGCCGTGGGCGGCGCGCACCCGCTCGACCTCCCGCGCGGCGAGCTCGAAGGCCTCCTCCCAGGTGATCGGCACGAAACCGTCGGCGCCGCGCGCGGCGCCGGCGCGATCGGCCGGGTCGCGGCCGTCGCGCACGGCCTCGAGCCAGCCCTTGCGGGCATGGGGCTGCCTGATGCGCTGCGGCCCCTCGATCGTGTCGGCCATCGAGGCGACCATCGCGGCCGGGTCCGAATCCCCTTCATAGGGATCGACGGAGACGACCCGGCCGTCGCGCACGGCGACCCGCATCGTGCCCCAGTGATGGGCGGTGGAGGTGACCCGCGTCTCCCCCGTCCCGCCTGTCGTCGCGCCCGTGCTGGATGGATCGGTCATCGTCTGTTCACGCGTCCCTGCGTCATCGGTTTCCGTTGCCCCCGACCCGTCACATTATCGCCTCGCATCGCTCATACAAGGCGGTGACAAGCGCGCCGAAGACGCGTAGGACCAGGGGGCCCGCGCGCAAGCCCGAAGGATCGCAGCCTCCGATGCCCAGCCCCGCCCGCGCCCGTCCCCTCCTGGGGTTGTTGCTCGCCGTCTGCCTGGCGCCGTCGACCCCAGCCCATGCGGACGAAGCCGGGCCGCTGTCGGGGGCGCGGCAGCCGCCGTCCGAGGCGGGCGGGACCTTCACCTTCGAGTTCGAGAACGACTTCTTCTCAACCACGGACCGGCACTTCACCCACGGCACGAAGCTGAGCTACGTCACCGCCGAGCGCACGCCGCTGGCGGACGATCCGATCGCCCGGGCCGCGGCCTACGTGCCCTTCTTTCCAGACGGCGCGCGGACGCGGGCGAGCTACACGCTGGGCCAGAACATGTACACGCCGGAGGACATCAGCCAGGAGCGGCTGATCGAGGACGACCGCCCCTATGCCGGCTGGCTCTATGCCGGCTTCGGCCTGGTCGCGGAGGACCCGAAGCGCAACCGGATCGACAATCTGGAGCTCGATATCGGCGTCGTCGGTCCCTGGAGTCAGGCCGACAGCACCCAGCGCCAGTGGCACCGCTGGTTCGGCTTCGAGGACCCGGAGGGGTGGGACAACCAGATCGAGAACGAGCCCGGCATCATGCTGCTGTTCGAGCGCCAGCAGCGGGTCGCGAAGGCGGAGCTGCCGATCGGCCTGGAAACCGAACTGCTGCCGAGCTTCGGCTTCGCCTTCGGCAACATCATGACCTACGCCTCGGTCGGCGCGACGATCCGCGTCGGCGGCGATCTGGAGGTCGACTACGGGCCGCCGCGCATCCGGCCCAGCCTGCCGACCGGCGGTTTCCTGCGCCGGGCGGAGGGGTTCAACTGGTACCTCTTCGCATCCGTCGGCGGGCGCGCGGTGCTGCGCAACATCTTCCTCGACGGCAACACCTTCTCCGACAGCCACAGCGTCGACAAGGAACCGGTGGTGGGAGACCTGCAGGCGGGCCTCGCGCTGCAGTATGACGGCTGGCGGATCGCCTATACCCACATCCTGCGCACGCGGGAGTTCGAGGGCCAGGACAAGCCGGACCGGTTCGGCGCGCTCAGCCTCTCCTATCAGTTCTGAGCCGGCCCCGCGCGGGGCGACCGCCCTGGACTTGGCCACCGGCGCATGGTTTCGTTCCGCCCAGCCAAGCTCGCTCGAAGGGCAATCAAAACGGTCGCGCCATGCATTCCAAGTTGCTTATCGTCCTCTATCTCGGCGTCCTGCTGCTGCCGCTCGGCCTCTCCTGGCTGAGCGGCAGCAGCAGGACGCCGAGATAGAGGA
>MRWG01000599.1_pt1 | contig 35428 bp, 29 predicted proteins | sample 1013341 | NCBI WGS metagenome assembly MRWG01 (sample SAMN06117577, study PRJNA244670) | biofilm metagenome | biome: Water; feature: Cathode Biofilm; material: Biofilm; isolation source: microbial consortium enriched at the cathode of a solar microbial fuel cell | place: USA: District of Columbia ... | reverse complement strand
GGGGGTCTCCAGTTCGCCCGCCTGCGCTGTAACGCGTGGGCCGTCGGGTGAGGCGCGCTCTGCTCTGCTTGGCACCGCGTCTGTGCCACTGGTGATAAGCGGCGATACGAGGCTCTAAAAAGATGCCGCAAAAAAGCATGCGCATCACGCGCATGTGGCGCGCCGCAAGGCGCCCGCCGCGGGTCCGCAGAACCCGCGGAGACCTGTTAAGGACTTTGCGCCACGCGGCGCGCCATCCCCTTCGGGGCCAAGCCCCTCGGGGGCCACTTCATGCCTCGTGCCGCAAGGCAGCGAGAAATTTTGGGCTGCCCGCGCTCAAGTACGCCTCGTGCTCAAGCAGGCCGAAGGCCGGTAGCACATCAAAGGGAGCGCGGTAGCGCAAAACAAAATGACAAAACCCGGGCACTTCCCGCGTCGCGGTGACGGACTCGCGTACCCCAAAAAACCTTCTATGCTGCGCCGCATGTTCCGCCCCCTCCTCGCCGCAACGCTCGCGCTCCTGCTCGCCGCCGCGCCCGCGCAAGCCCTGGACCTTCCCGAAGGCGCAAGCGGTCTGACGCCGAAACCGCTCGTCACGGCCAAGAACCACATGATTGTCGCCGCGCATCCGCTCGCCGCGGAAGCCGGCCTCGCGATGTTGCGCAAGGGCGGCAGCGCGATCGACGCCGGCATCGCGGCGCAGATGGTGCTGACGCTCGTGGAGCCGCAGTCGTCCGGCATCGGCGGCGGCGCCTTCATGCTCTATTGGGAGCAGGCGGCGGAGACGCTGACGAGCTACGACGGCCGCGAGACCGCACCCTCCGGTGTGACGCCCGAGCTCTTTCTCGATTCGGACGGCAACCCGCTGTCGCGGCCCGAGGCCATGCATAGCGGCTTGTCGGTCGGCGTGCCTGGCGTACTCGCCGCCCTCAAACTGGTGCACGATGAATACGGCAAGTTGCCTTGGGCGGAACTGTTCCAGCCCGCGATCGCGCTCGCCCGGGATGGATTTTCCGTCTCGCCCCGCCTCGCCAAGATGCTCGCGGGGAGCGATCCGGAAAGCTTCGCCCCGTCCGCCCGCGCCTATTTCTTCGATCAGGACGGCGCGCCACGGCCGGAAGGCTACACGCTCAAAAATCCAGAGCTTGCCGAGACGTTCGACATCATTGCCCGCGAAGGTCCGGATGCCTTCTATAAGGGCGCCATCGCCGCCGATATCGCAGAGACCGTGCAGAACGATCCGCGCAAGCCTGGCGCGCTTTCCGCCGGGGATCTCGCGGCCTACACGGCCGAGCCTCGCATGCCGGTCTGCGTGCCCTATCGCGGGCGCAGCGTTTGCGGTGCGGGACCGCCGTCATCGGGCGGCGTCGCGATCGGCCAGACGCTCGGCATCTTGGAGCCCTTCGATCTCGGTCCGACTCCCTTCACGCCGGAGGCCGCCCACCTGATCGCCGAGGCCGAACGCCTCGCTTACGCCGATCGCGGGCGCTATCTCGCCGATCCCGGTTTCGTCGCCGTGCCCCTAGATGGCTTGCTCGACGCGAACTATCTCGCCGAGCGCCGCAAGCTGATCGACCCCGAACGCGCGCAAGAGACGGTCACCGCCGGGACGCCGCCTGTCATCCCGCTCAGCGCCTTCGGCCGCGATCGCACCAAGGAGCGCGGCGGCACCAGCCACGTCTCCGTGGTGGACGGCGCCGGCGACGCCTTCTCGCTGACCACCAGCATCGAAACGTCCTTCGGCGCGCGGTCCATGGTGCGCGGCTTCCTACTCAACAACCAGCTCACGGATTTCTCTTTCCTGCCGGAAGATGCCGCGGGCCGGCCCATTGCCAACCGCGTCGAGCCGGGAAAAAGGCCGCGCAGCTCCATGGACCCGACCATGATCTTCGGCGCGGACGGCGATTTGGACTACGTGCTGGGTTCGCCCGGCGGCCCCGGCATCATCATGTTCAACCTGAAGACCATCTTCGCGCTGTTGGACTGGCAGATGGATGCGGCGCAAGCCGCGGCGCTGCTCAATTTCGGCAGCACGCAGGACGTGGTTCTCATGGAGCCGGATCCGGCGTGGGACCCGCTCGCCGCGAACCTCGAAGCCAAGGGTCACAAGGTCCGCCGCATGGACATGACCAGCGGCGAGCACATCATCGCGGTGACGCCGGACGGGCTTGAAGGCGGGGCCGACCCGCGCCGCGAGGGCGTGGCCCTCGGCGATTGAGCGCGAGGGCTGGACAGAAGCCGCCGTCCGAGGCACCACCCGTATAAAAAGGCATCAACCCATATAAAGATGACAAGTACCCCCCTCAAAATTGCGATCCGCGGCGCCGGCATCACCGGTCTCTGGCAGGCGCTGACTTTGGCGCGCCGCGGCCACCAGGTGATCCTCGCCGAACGCTCGGCCGAGCCCTTCGCCGATGCGTGCAGCCCCTATGCCGGCGCCATGCTCGCGCCGCGCTGCGAGGAGGAAAGCGCCGAAGCGATCATCCGCGAGCTCGGCGAACGCGGCATTGCCCTCTGGAAGGAGACCTATCCCGGCCTTGTGGCGCAGGGCAGCCTGGTCGTCGCCCCGGCGCGCGACCGCAGCCTGCTCGACCGCTTCGAGCGCATGACCGAGGGCGCCGGCCGTCTTGATGCGGCAGCGCTTGCGGAGCTCGAGCCCGGCCTCGCGCCGCGCTTCGGCACGGCCCTTTATTATGCGGGCGAAGCCCACCTGAACCCGAACGCCGCGCTCGCCTTCCTGCTCGGCGAGGTCCAGGCGGCCGGTGTCGGCGTTCAGTTCGGCATGGAGACCATTCCGCAAGGCGCCGATCTGATCGTCGATTGCCGCGGGCTGGCGGCCAAGGACGGCCTGCCGACCCTGCGCGGTGTGCGTGGTGAGCGCATCGTGGTCCGCGCGCCCGAAATCGACATCCAGCGTCCGGTGCGCCTGCTGCATCCGCGCTTTCCGCTCTATCTCGTGCCCTGGGGGGACGGCCTCTACATGGTCGGCGCCACGGCGATCGAACGGGAAGACGGGGGGCCGGCCACCTTGCGTTCGGCGCTGGAGCTCCTGAGCGCCGCCTATGTGCTCGATCCCGCCTTCGGAGAGGCGGAGATTCTGGCCCTCGGAGCCGGCGTTCGCCCCGCATTCTCCGACAACCGGCCTAGGATTATCCCCTTGAACGGCTATATCTATGTCAACGGCCTCTACCGGCATGGCTTTCTGCTCGCGCCGGTCATGGCCGAGCTAGTCGCCGACTATCTGGAGACCGGCGCCACCAATCCGGAGGTATTCGTTGCAGATCCTGCTCAACGGTGAGCGTTTCGTGACCGAGGCAACAAGCCTCGATGAGCTATGCGCCGCGCTCGGCTTCGCCGATGCCAAGGTGGCCACGGCCGTCAATGGCAGCTTCGTGGCCGCAACGGCGCGCGGCAACACGCAGCTCACCGAGGCTGACGAGGTCGAGATCGTGGCGCCGAGGCAGGGCGGCTGATGCTCGAGCTTTACGGCACACGCTTCACCTCGCGCATGCTGCTCGGCACGGCCGGGTACGCCTCGCCCGATATTCTGCGCCAGGCGGTCGAGGGTTCGGGCGCGGAGATCGTCACTGTTTCTCTTCGCCGGGAGTCGGCGCGCGCCCGCACGGGCCAAGGGTTCTGGGCGCTGATCGAGCAGCTCGGCCGCCGCGTGCTGCCCAACACCGCCGGCTGCCATACGGCGAAGGAGGCCATCGCCACCGCTCAGATGGCGCGGGAGCTCTTCGGCACCAATTGGATCAAGCTCGAAGTCATCGCTAACGACGACACGCTTCAGCCGGACCTGTTCGGACTGGTGGAGGCCGCAGGCGTGCTTTGTGCCGAAGGTTTCGCTGTGCTGCCCTATACGACCGAAGACATGAGCGCCGCGGAACGGTTGATCGCCGCGGGCTGCGAGGTGCTGATGCCGTGGGGCTCGCCCATCGGCTCGGCGCGCGGTCTCGCCAACCGCTCCGCGCTGCAGACGCTCCGCGCTTACTTTCCCGACACGCCGCTCATCGTCGATGCGGGCATCGGCGCCCCCTCCCACGCGGCCGAAGCCATGGAGATGGGCTATGACGGCGTGCTGCTCAACACAGCCGTCGCCAAGGCCGGCGACCCGGTGAAAATGGCGGAAGGTTTCGCGAGCGCGATCAAGGCCGGCCGGCTGGCCTATGAAGCGGGCATGATCGAGCCGCGCGACATGGCCTCGCCCTCGACCCCACTTGCCGGGACGCCCTTCTTCAAGATCGATCACGCCTCCTGACGTGGTCCATCTCGATCCCTTCTATCCCATCGTGCCAGACACGGAGTGGCTCGCGCGGCTTCTGCCGCAAGGGATCAAGCTGGTCCAGCTTCGCATTAAGGATCAACCCGCCGAGATCGTCCGCGCCGAGATCGCCAAGGCGCTGACGCTGTGCGCCGTGCAGGACTGCCAACTCGTGGTCAACGACTATTGGCGTGAGGCGCTGCACGCGGGCGCCGATTTCGTGCATCTCGGCCAGGAGGACCTTGCGGACGCCGATCTCGCCGCCCTCAAAGCCGCGCGCGTCAGGATCGGCATCAGCACCCATAGCGAGCAAGAACTCGATGTGGCGCTCGCCGCCGGCCCGGATTACGTGGCGCTCGGGCCCATCTACCCGACCTTGCTCAAGAAAATGCCCTGGGCGCCGCAAGGTCTGGCGCGGCTCGCGGCGTGGCGAAAAAAGGTCTCATGCGCCCTCGTCGCCATCGGCGGCATCACCCCGGAGCGGGCGCCTGGCGTGCTGGACGCGGGCGCCGACAGCGTCGCCGTCATCACGGACATCATGACACACCAACATCCTGAACTTCGGACCGGAAATTGGGTCGCTGTCACACAGCCCTGGCGACAGTTATCAACAGGTTCTGCACACGCCTGACAGGCGAGTTTAAGGTTGACCCGACTGCCCCTGAAAGGAATGATCGGCAAACGGGGACAAGGACTGACGCGGGAACAGTGATGAGTTACCGGCTCGATCCGGCCATGCCAGTGAGCGAGGCTTTACGCTCTGTGGCATTGACCGAACTGGAGATCGCTCACACCTCCCTGGCGACTCCGCCTGACCGCCACACCGGCGTGCACAGCGCGCGCAAGTGCTTCAAAAGATTGCGCTCTCTCCTGCTCCTGGCCCGGCCAGGCATGCCTGAGCCGGTGTTCGCCAACCTGACGGCGCGCGTGGCCCGCATCGGCAAGGGGCTTGCTGCCGCCCGCGACGCCCAAGCCCTGCTCGATGCCGTCGACAAGCTGGAGGAAAACACCGAGGCCGATCTTGGTGACGCCCCGATGCAATCCGTGCGCGGCTGGCTCCACAAGCGCCGACACGCAGCCGAGCAGAACCTGGAGCAGACCACCGCATCGGAAGCCATGCACATGCTTCTGGAGCTTCGTCCCGGCTTCGCAGGATTGGCCGTCTATCCGGACGATTTCACCCCGCTCGCCAAGGGCCTCGAGCGCTGCTACGCAGCGACGCGGAAGCACTTCAAGGCGGTGTTCGACTCCGACGATGCGGAGGAAATGCATGAGTGGCGCAAGGGCGTCCAGCATCATTGGCGGCAGATGCAACTGCTCACGCCATGCTGGCCCTCGGAGCTTTCCGCCCGCGCCGAGGCTGCGCGCGCCCTGTCTCAATTGCTCGGCGAAGACCATGACATCGCCATGCTGATGCATCTCGTCTCGACGCCAACCATGACCTTCGGCAGCCTTGAGGACACCGCAGCCTTCATGAAGCGCTGCCGCAAACGCCACAAGGCCCTGCGCAAGGAGGCCAAGGTCAAGGGCAAGAGGCTTTTCGTCGAAAAGCCCGGCCCGTTCGCCGACCGCATTCAAGCCTATTGGACCACGGCGGCGGTCGGTGCGGACAAGCCGGTCACCCCGCCACGGCAGAGTAATGTTGTGGCGATCGGCAATGCGCGCACGGGACGCGCGGGCCAAAGCTAGGGCTTAAAGCGTCACTTCCATTCCGTCGTATGACACTTCCCAGCCGGCGCCCTCTACCGTGGCCCGCTCAGGTGAGTCGTCGCGCAGCACCGGGTTGGAATTATTGATGTGGATGAAGATTTTACGCGCGATATTAAGCGGCGCCATCTGCTCGAGCGTCCCTTTCGGGCCCGACATGTTCATGTGGCCGATGCGGTCGCCGGTCTTTTGCATCAGTCCTTGAACGATCATCTCGTCGTTGGTGTAGAGCGTGCCGTCGAAAAACAGGAGCGGCGCGCCATTGAGGCGTTCGCGCAACGGCTCGTCGAGTCCCGAGCAGCCCGGAATGAAGAAGAAGTGCTTTCCGCTCGCGTCCTCGGTGACTTTGAGGCCGACAGTATCGCCCTCTTCCGTTCCGAAGCTGCCGCCCGTGCCCTTCTCTTCGTCCTCGAGATAAAGGGGGATCTTGCCGGGAACCGTGAAGGCCTCGATGGTAAGGCCCACCGGCCCTGAAGGCCCTTCGACCGCGAATGACTCGCCCAACGCCATGGTCTCGCGCTTCACGAGATCGGGGTTCAGCACCTCGAAGATGCTGTTATCGGCAAGCACGTCGAGCACACGCGCGCTGCCATAGACCGTGAGGGGCTGGCTTTCACGCAAACACAGAAGTCCGGCCACCGCATCCACGTCGCCATTGGTCAGCACCACGGCCTTGATCGGGCTGTTGCGGGGCGGACCTTCGCGGTCCGGATGCAACTCCGGCGTCGCGTTGATCTGCTGCCTGATATCGGGTGAGGCATTCAACAGAACCCACTGGCGGCCGTCGGCGCTGACCGCGACGGAGGCCTGGGTGCGTGGCTTGACCGTCGGCAGGCCATGCCGCGCATCGACCGAGTTCTGGCCGTTGCAATTCCACTGGGGCAGACCGCCGCCCGCGCCTGCGCCGATGACTTTGATCAACATGCTAGGGGTCATGGCGTCTGCGCCCCCGCCCCGTCAAGGCAAAATGTCCGGCCTCGATCAGCGGCACGACCTGCGCTACGGCATGACGGCGACGCCCCAGGGCAAGCGTCCGACCGGCACGGACTTCTCGGCCTTCAAGCTTTCGACGTCGATGATGGTCATGTCGTTGGTCAGGCCGTTCGCCACATAAAGCTTACGCCCGTCCGGCGAAAGCTCGAGATGCCACGGACGCTGTCCCACAAGGATGTAATCCTTGACCTCGTAGGTGGCCGCATCGATCACCGCCACGCGGTTCGACGGACCAAGCGCCACGAAAACGAGCTTGCCATCCTTGGAGAAGTCGACCCCGAGTGGCTGAATGAGTTCCGGCGGTACGCCCGGAACGGCGAAGCCGATCTTCTCCAGCACCTCGTGGCTCGCGGCGTCAATCACGGCGACCGTGCCGCCCACCTCCGCGGAAACCCAGACCGTCTTGCCGTCCGGGGAGAACGTGGCTTCCCGCGGCCTCGTGTCGACAAGAACATTCGCCAGCAATTCCAGCGTGTTGTTGTCGATGAAATGGGCCATGCTCGTCGTCTCGGACGTGGCCACCGTGACTTTGGAATCGGGGCTAACGCTCATGCCTTCCGGCTCGAGCCCCACGGAGACCTCGCCGACCGTTTCACCGCTTTTGCGGTCGACCACGGTCACCAGGGCATCGTCTTCGTTGGCGATATAGAGCCGCTCGCCTTTCGGATCGACCGCCAATAGCTCCGGGTCGGGACCGGAGGGAATGCGCCGCGAGACCTCAAGCGTCTCGGTGTCGATGACCGCTATAACCTCATCATCGCCAAGAGCGACGAAAGCCTCTTTGTGATCCGGCGACATGATGATGCCGCGAGGCCGGCGACCGACCTCTATTGTCTTCTTGACTTCGAAAGTGTCCCCATCGACCACGGTGACCGTGTTGTCACGCTCATTGCTGACAAAAATCGTAACGGCGAGGGCCGGCGCGGCAGGAACGGTAAGCAGGTTCGCAAGCAGAACGACGGCTACAAATCTCAGTTTCATGAGGAGGGTCTTTGTCTCAACGGGTTTGACTGGGAAGGGAGCACTTGCTCTCGGGCGCGTCGAACCCGAGCGTGTCGGTCAAATAGTGCGGATGAAGGAAACCGTCTTGCGGCGACATGGAAACGAGCGCCTGCGGACCGATGATGAGGACAGGTTGCCGGAGCTGTCGATTCCACGGGCGGAAGGTCAGCTGCTGCCCCTTGAAACCGGCAACCTTGAAGTCCTTTGAATTGATGTATTCGCGTAGAACGGAAACGTCCGTCTCCTGCGTGCGCGTCGCCGCCTCGCCGAATACACGCGCCGCAAGCCAGGCCGCATAGTCCCGCTCGGTCATGATCCGGCCCGCCGCCTCTTCGAACGCATTTTGGAGCTGCGTCCCCGCATATTGCTCGTAGGCGCGGTGCCACGCGACCGCGACCAGACCTTGCGTCCCCACGACCGGGTCAGGGTCATAGGTACGGAACAAGAGATAGGTTCCAAACGCATCGCCAACATCCGCCGTCCAGACCACGTCATGAGACGCGCCCCCTTGCGTGAGCTCGGGCATCTTTGTCTGGATCTGCTGATGTCCGGAATCCGTCCGGCGATTGCCTGCGTCGAACTCAAACGCTCTCTCCTCGACGATCTTTCCACCGAAGCGCTTCGCCGCCCGCTTCACGGCTTGCGCATAAGCATTGTCCTTTGCCGTCTTGCCTGTCACGAGAAACCAACGGTTCCACCGTTTCCAGATAAGATATTGCGCCAGAGCGTCGGCGCGCATGGCGTAGCTTGGCAGGATGTGAAAGACATTTTGGCGGCAGTCTTGCTCACGCAAATCGTCCTGGTCGCTGCGGACATTGAGGATGACCGAGTTCGCAGCTTCCGGAAGGTCGGCGATCGCGAGCAGGTCGCTGGGCTCAAGATCGGCGATGATCAAGGCATCGCCGATCTTGAAGATTTCCTGCGCCTTGGCGACCGGATCGCCGTCTTCCGGAACGATTTCCGGTTGAAGCACAAATTCCTGACCAAGAAATTTGCCCGTCGAATTGTTGTCGTGCACACCCAGCTTTGCGCCGGCCAGTCCTTCGTCGGTGAGGATCTTCTCAAGCAGCGAGAGCGGCGGCGGTTCCTTATAGGCTTTGCCGAGATAATGGATGGTGATGGTCTTAGTCTCGTCACCGGGCGCTAGGTTCTGAGCAGCAACTTGAGCCTGCCCAACGGCCACAAAGCAAAGCGCGGCCGCACCGAGCGCCAACAGGACGCGGCGGCTCAAAGCATTCAACGCCATTATTGGCCGACCCCGGGTTGCCCCGGAGCCCTCGTGGCGCCTAACGTTTCGAGTAATTCGAGCTGCTGCAGCGCCGCCTTGTTGTTGTTGGCGGCGGCGATTTGAAGGGCGGTTTTCCCGTCGGGCGACTTGACACCAAAGTTCGCGCCGGCCTGAGCGATCACGCCGATCAGCGGTGGATTGTCGTGAGCAGCCGCAACCATGAGCGGCGTGATCCCATTGGCGCTCTTAGCGTTCACATCCGCACCCTTCTCAATCAGAAGCTCCGCGATCTCGACGGAGCTCGGCCCTTGGTTGAGCCGCGCCGACCGTTGTTCTACCTCGCGCTGACTGGCGACCAGCATGAGCGGCGTCAATTGCTCGGTACCCGCCGGTCCGTTCGCCGAAGCGCCCACTTCGAGCAGCGCCTTGGCGGCATAGAACTTTCCTTCGGCAAGCGCGATTGAAAGCGGTGTAAAGCCGGGCGGACCGGCTTCGAGATCGGCGCCGGCTTCCGCCAGCACTTCGATCGAGGGCACGTGATTGCGAAAGGCGGCATGAGCCAGCGGGGTCCAGCCGTCGCTGTCCCGGCTGTTCACATCGGCACCGCGTTCTATGAGGAAGGTCATCATGTTTGAGTCGCGCTGCCGCGCGGCCCCGTGGAGCGGCGTCAGCCCTTGCAGATTGCGCTTGTTGATGTCGGCGCCCCGCTCCAGAAGGAGATCCACGCGACCCTGATCGGAAGCAAGGACGGCGTTCGAAAGCTCCTGGGTCAGGTCCGCGCCATCCGCAAGCCAAGTGTCCAACCGCTCCTCGGTCACGATCTGATCGGCGCTCGCCTGCTTCTTGTCGAGCTGGGTCTGGTCGTCCGGGAGCGGCTCCAGGAAGATTTCATGAGCCGCCTGCTGACCGCGCTCGAAGAAGGACCCGTGAGATGGGATGTCACCAGGCACGATGCATTTGCTGCACTGAACGAGCGGTACGCCGTAGTCGTCCAGGATCTGCTTGATTTCGTCCTTTGACGCCTCGAGCGCATCTTCCAGCCTGTACTTGAGCACCGCGTTGGTCTTCGGCATGCCGATGGCGAGGCTGAACTCGAGGGGAATCTGATCGTCCATCAGATTCACCGGCTGCAGCGTCAGCGGCGCGTCCCGCACGGTCTTGACATAGCCCGCAAACGGCCCCCACACGGCGGCGACATCGAGATCGCCGTCCACCACCTCTTGAACCTGCCGCCACGGCTGCTTCTCCGGCGAAAGGTCCGCGTCGTGGCTGATGACATGAATGCTGACATTGTCCCGGACGCCATGCTTGGCCAATGCCAGACGGATTCCGGAATGTTGAAACGCTCCTAGCCGTAATGTCTTGAGCCGTGGATCGTCCAAGTCCTCGAAGTGAAGACCGCTGTCGTCGCGATAGGCCAGCACATAGGTGCTGCGGTAGATGGGAATGGTCGTCAGCAGGCTTTCGTAGTCCGCCGGCATGTCGAGGAGAATGTCACACTCGTTGTTCGCGAATGTCTCTCGGGTCAGACCACGCTCGAGATACGGACGCCAGAAATAACTCACGCTTGTGCCCATCGCCCGCCCCAGAACCTCGATGATCTTGTTCTGGTAGCCCTCGCGCTTGTCGTTGGAGAGCGGCATGTTGCCCGGGTCGGCACAAACGCGCAGGTTGTGCAGCTTCGTCGTGCGGGCAAGCTTCTTCGCGATGGTTTTCTCGGCGTGGGTCAGTTCGTCGAAGTTTTTCGTGCTGTCGAAAGACAACTTGTCGGCCGCTCCGGCACAAGAAGCCCAAACCGTGATTCCCAGGCAGGCGGCGATCAGCGGCAGAAGACCAGCGGGACGGAAGGTCACGTTACCAAAACTCCTACATCTAATTGGGGCGCCCTCTAAGGCGCATAGGCGGCCCCAAAAAAGGGACCGCCTACACCGATGGTCGGGCGCCAGGGCCGGACGATTTCCGCACCTGGCGCCCGTGACTAGGGAGAACTAGTCAGAGACCCTGAACGTATAGACGTTGGCACCCTGCGGGATCAGGTTGAGGCCCGCAGCCTTGGCCATCGCCGTGGCACCGATGGCACCGAACTTGTCGTTCAAGTCCAGACCTGCGGTAACCGGCAGGCCGATCCAGCCACCAATGCCGGAATGCACCGACACATACTGCTTGCCGCCCACCTTGTAGGTGATCGGGTTGCCGATGATGCCGGAGCCCAACTTGCGGCTCCACAGGATCTTGCCCGTGTCGCGGTCGACGGCACGGAAGTCGCCATTGAGGCTGCCGTAGAACACCAGACCGCCTGCGGTGACCATGCCCCCGCCCCAATTCGGATAGGGATCTGGGATCTCCCAAGCGGTCTCACCGGTCAAGACATTGAACTTCTTGAACTTGCCGGTGATGCCGGGCTTCTCGGGATACATGTACACGTTGGCGAACACGTAAACCGTGCCCTGCTGCGTGTGCGTGCGCTCCTGCGGCTCGTCTTCCATGCACCAGTTGTTGGTGGGGCAATAGAACATGGTCGGATCGGATGGATCGACAGCGCAAGGCTGCTGGTCCTTACCGCCCATGGCCGAGGGACAAGACGACGTGTTGACGCCAATGTTGAACGGCGAATGCGCCTTGACCTTGATGGGACGGCCGGTCTTGAGATCGACCTTCTCGGCCCAGTCCACGGTCACGAACTTGTTCGCGCGGAGCAGCGTGCCGTCGGTGCGATCGAGCACATAGGCAAAACCGTTCCGATCGAAGTGAACAAGCGTCTTACGCTTCTTGCCGTCGATTTCCATGTCCACGAGGATGTTCTCGTTGACGCCGTCATAGTCCCACTGATCGAACGGTGTCATCTGGTAGGCGAACACCACCTCACCCGTGTCGACCTTGCGGCCGAAGATCGTCATCGACCACTTGTTGTCGAACGGGCCGGAGCCGAGTTCTGCATCGTATTCGTTGCACTTCTCGTGGGTATGATCGTCACCCTTGAGGGCGCAGCGCAGGCCGGGGCTCCAGTGACCCGGGTTACCGGTCGAGGCGTAGATCATCTTGAGCTCGGGGTCGTAGCTGAACCACGCCCAAGGTGCGCCGCCACCGATCTTCCACTCGCCTTCAGGATAGGTCTTGATGCCAAGATCCTTGCCGGCGGTCCCAAAATGGGGATTGGCTTTGTTGGATTCCGGCGTCAGGCACACATCCTTGTCGGAACCGGTGGAATGGCAGGTCCACACCTTCTCACCAGTTTCGATATCGTATGCGTCCAAACGGCCGCGGGCGGCGAACTCGTCACCGCCAAAGCCGGCGATCACCAGATTTTCGGCGATCATGGCCGGGCCCGTGTGCGTCTCGCCATGCTCAGGATAAGCATGCTTGACGGTCCACAGCTCCTTGCCGGTCTTGGCATCGAGCGCGATGACAAAACCGTCGAGCGTGTGGAAGACCACCTTGCCCTTGGCATAGTTGAGGCCGCGGTTGACGGTATCGCAGCAGGCGCGCGGAATGGCCGACTCGTCACGGTCGGTCGTCTTCACGTAGTTCCAGATCTGCTTCGGATTGTCCGGATCGCTGAGATCCAAAGCTTGGACCACGTTGCAGAGAGCCATGCTCGGACAGCCGCTGACGAAGAACATCATCGACTTGCCGCCAACGTCGCTGATAACGATCGGCTGGCCCTCTTGGCCGCGCAGCGAGTTCATCGACTGCGCCCAGATCATCTCCAGCTTGCCGACGTTGTCGGTGTTGATGTCTTTCAGCGGGCTGAAGCGCGTAAGAAGATTGTCACGACCAGGCGCAGGCCACTGATTGGGGTCCTGTGCCCTCTTGTCGATCTCGGCCGAAGCGGACTCATCCGCAATGACCGGCCCTGAAGCCAGAAGCAGAGCGGCGAACAGGCCCCCTGCAAGTACTGCACAATTTCGGAACCTCATCGTTTGCTCCTCCCGAAGGATTGCAAGAAATGCCGGCTTGATCGCCTACGGCGTCAACGGCGGATTTTTTGAGAAGGAGCTTCATCGGCGCGGGCGCTGAATTTCTAACGCGCTTCGCGGCACTTATTAGAGGGTATTGCCAGCAGCGATGAACCAACCTCCACGAGGCCCTAATGGGGGAACTCGATGTGTGGGAAGCTATCTGATTGTTTGCTGGAACTGTTACCAAAGCTCAGTGCAAAGCAGTGGCCGCGTGCACGCGGTGCCTAGCAGTGCAAATGGGTGCGGTTGGCTTGCCGTCTTGCCAGGACTTGGTAACACGATTGGCAAACGTCCTTGCCCATGCGCGGATAATAACCGTCTCCCTTGAGACGGTTCAGAGCTCGTCGAACGGCTCGCCGCGGCGCGGTCGCTCGCCGATTGTATTGCCCAAGCTGGATGGTCCCGGCAGGTATTGAATGGCGATGCGCATGAGTTCCGGTCGCGTGCGTGCGCCGAGCTTGGTCTTAAGCTGCGTGCAGATATTGGCGACGGTCTTGTAGCTCACCTCGAGCTCTTCTGCGATTTCGCCATAGGGTTTCCCTTCGGCCACAAGCGTGAGCGTTTGCAGTTCACGCGGGGTCAAACGCTCCAGCCGGTTGGTTTTCTCCCGCAAGCGGCTGAACACGACGTCCGAGGCGAGATCGTGACTGAGGTAGGAGTCTCCCCCACTGACCTTCTGAAAAGCGCGAACCACCTCCTCGGGCGGTGCATCCTTCAAAACGTAACCGCTCGCACCAAGCTCCAGCGCCCTCCCGACGATCATCGGGTCTCGGTGCATGGTCAGCACCAGCACGGGCGTCTCCGTATCGATGCGGCGTAACCGGCGCAAGAACGACAGCCCGCTCAACGCGCCGGCCTGCATGGCAAGATCAACAACGATGACATCGGGTTTTTGCCGGCGATACAGCCGGAATCCTTCGGAGGCGCTTTGCGCCTGATCCACTTCGTCGGCTCCCGCCTCCTCCAGAAGCTTCTTGCAGCCCTGGAGCACAATGGGATGGTCGTCGATCAGAAGGACGCGGGTCACAAGGGCGACCCCACGAGTTCGAGCCCCGCGGACGCTGCGGGCACGCTCTTGATGGGAATATCAATGCGGACCGTGGTCCCTTTGGACGCGGAATTCCTCATGGTGCATGCGCCGCCGAGGGCCCGCGCCCGCTCCGCTATGGTGGCAAATGTCAGGTCCTTTGGCTTCGAGGCGGAGAGTCCGCTGCCGTCAAAGCGCAGAGTGGCACGCAAGGACTTGCGAACCTGCTTTCGGGCGCCGCGGCCTGCCGTCTTGTGCTCGCAGACATCCACGTACACGGTCTTGGCTCGGCCCTTGCGGACGGCCGCAGTCACGCCTTCCTGGATGCATCGATAGAGCGTGAGGTCGCATCCCTCACCGTAGGACTTGGCGAGGTCGCTGACCGTTGCCAGAATTTGCGTCTCGCGGTGGCTTCGTTGAAGTCCACTGAGAAGCTCTTTGATGAGTTGCGTAAGCGAGACCTGTCCTATGGGTCCCGGCCTAAGCTGTTTGAGGATAGACCGGTTCATCGCTTTCAAACGATCCGTGCCGTTCATAATCTCGCCGACATGCTCGCCAATCTCGGCGCCGGGCGGACCGTCCAACCGATCGGCGAATGTCCTGATCGACGACGCGTTTGCGGCAATGCCAAACAGGCAGGCTCCGGCCTCGTCGTGTAGCTCATGAGCGATCTCGCGCCGCACCTGCTCTTGCGTGGAAATGAGCTGGCGATAGAGCTGGCTGTTCTCCTCGCGCGCGCCGTCGAGATTGCCCGCGAGCCCGTTAAAGCGGTCGGTGATGAGGGCGATCTCCTTGACCCGCGAGGGCTTGAGGCGGGTAGCATAGCGGCCGCCCTTGAGGCTCTGCATACCGCGGGCAAGGCTTGCGAGCGGATGCAACACGCGTCCCAGCACCATGTAGAGAATGACGAGCACCGCGAAATTGAGCGTGAGCCAAATGACGGCCAGCGAGGCAAAGTCACGCCACGCCTCGGCGATCTCGTCGGCCGGCTCACCAATAATGATGACTGGATCCGCGCGGCTTGCGGAAACCACCCGGATCGAACGGCCCGATAGATTCGGACCGACCAGCGCGGCAAACCATTTAGGCGCCCAGCGGGAGACGTGCTCACCATGGACCGAGATCGGCGCCATCATGTTGAGCTTGCCGTCCACCATCAGCAGGAGGCGCACATGCCGCAAGCTTCTGAGTTCTTGCGGTAACGTCTCGGACAGTTGATCAAGCCGACCTCGGCTCGCCAAATCCCGGATGGTCGCTTGCGCGAATCCCTGGGCGATCCCGAGCGAGGATTCGATCTCGGCGTGGGTGGCCGAACGCGTATTGAGAATCCAGATGGCGCCCGCGACCACGGCCGCCAGAAGATTCACGGCGCCGATAGCAACCAGAAGCTGCGTCCGTACCGATCGACCATGCCACAGGGTGCTCGGGCTGAGCACTTTGGCGATCCGCCACACGCGATTTTTCCCGGGCTTCGGCATGGTTCGAGACGGCTCTAAAATGGGGATATTAGGTAGCCCAGATGGGAAACTTGGGCAAACAAACTTCCCGCGCCGAAATAGGCCCGAGAGCCATCAGGGAGCGAGCAAAAGCAAAGGGGGTGCAGGTCATGCTGCACCCCCTTGCCAACACCGGTTCGCGAGCGGTTGGATCTTCCTGCCCAGATCCCTGTTCCGGAGCGATAATCGACGTTAGCGTTAGTCGGCCGTGATCACGAAGACCTTGAAATCCTTGTCCAGCCGGAAATCGTACTGGCCGGCCTTGCACTTCACGTCCTCGGCCTCAAAAACGCCGGTACCTTCGGTTTCTTTCTCGTAGGTGCCGCCTTCGCAGCCCCAGGCCGCTACGGCCTCTTTGATCTTTGCGACCTCGTCATCCGTCGGATCGTCGTCGGCGAATGCCGGCGAGACAGCGAACGCCAATGCCGCAGTCGCGATAGCAAGTTTGTTCATTGGGTTAGTCTCCTTCGTTAAAGAGATAAAACGAGACGCACCCACCGAGCGTTTCCCTGGCAGGAAACTTAGCCAATGAGACAGGTCGTATGTAGGAAAATCGGGACGGAATGAATGGCAATATTTTTGCCTGGAAGATTTGGGGCATCTCTTAGCGAACAGGAGAAAAATCAGGGGCGGAACGATATGAACGCTCCGCCCCTCGAATGGCCTCACGATAAAATCTGAAACGTAATCACCACTTCATCCTGGCACCCGCCATGACAGTGCGGCCGAGGCCAGGCTTCACGCCGTCCTCACGATCGACGATATACAACTCGTCGGTGAGGTTCTGACCTGAGACATAGAGCACCAGATCGGCGTGGGGCATCAAGCTCTGGGGCACCGTGTAGTTCGCCCGCGCGTTGAGTGTCCACACGCTCGGCACCAAGCCGTTCTCACCCTCCGGATCGCCCTTGAACGGCGTGTTCTGTTCGTCGGTGAAGAACTCTCCACGATAGACCCAACTCACGCTGGCGTTCCACCCCTTCACACTCTCGATGCCGGCGGTCAAATAGGCCACCTCCTGCGACACCTCCGGGATGAGATTACCTACGAGCGAAGTGCCGTCCTCATCGATGCCCTCCGAGATGGTGCCGTCGTTGTAGGTGAAAGTCCCCTCAAGGAATGGATTGAGATTCCCGCCGATAAAGGGCCTCGTGTCGAGGCGTGCATACATTTCGACACCGGGAATCTCGACCTCATCGATATTGGTGTAGACGTTATTGCCGGCCGCGTCGGTCTGCGAGCCCTTGATCTGGAAATCCTGGATCAACTTGTAGAAGCCAGCGACGTCAAACGTCACGCCTTTGATCCCTGTCGAGCGAACGCCGACCTGATAGTTGTCGCCGAGCTCGCTGGGCGGCGGGAAGCGGACGTTCGACTCACGCAACACGTTCATGGTCAGACCGCGGTTGTACCCGCCATACATCGTGGTGTGATAGCTGGTCTTAGCCGGCTCCAAGGATTTCGAACCCGCTGAGACAGTCTGCTTGCCGAACAATCCCCACGAGAAGCCAATCCCGGGCAGCACGTGCGTCTCGGTGAACGCTTCGCTGAATCCGCCCCGGTCGACTTCGAACTCCACGCACTCCTCGCCCTCGAAGAACTCCCGGCCATCGATCACACATTCCTCGAGTTCCTCGCCCTCGCCCTCCTCCTCGGAGCTAACCAGGACATCGCGTGAAATGCGGTAGTGATCGATACGTGCCCCCGGCACGATGCTCAGCGCTTCCGTGACCGGAATAGAACTCTGCAAGAAGAAAGACCAGGCATCCGCCTTGGTGTCCACGTTGAAGACGTAAGTGCCCTGGTCATCTCCGTCCTCCAGGATCTCCCCCTGTTCGCCGAAGAAGTTGGCATTGAAGAATTTATGGTGCTCGTAGCGAACGCCCGCCTGGATGTCCTGCGTAAGACCGAAGAAGAACGGACGGTTGGCGAACTCGGTCTGTAGCGCCGTGCCCACGAAATTGTAGGTACGGAGGCGACCGAGCATCACGCCTTCCGGGATGACAACGTCGTCACCAACGAAGAGCGCACTGAAATCGTCCTCGGCGTTTGCGGGGTTCGCTCCCTCGAAGTTTTGATAACGGTCGCGCCTATGGTGTTGCCCATAGATTCGGTAGTTCAGTGTCGTATCGGCGTCAAAATAGTAGTTATAGACGCCCTGCAGCAGCACCACGTCGGCATTGTAGGTGTTGTAGATCGAGCCTGGGTTGAAGCAGCTCTTGCAGTGCTTGAAGAAGTTAAAGGCCTCTTCGGCGTTCGCGAAGCCGAGCTCTTCCTCTTCCTCCTCAAGCTCTTCGTCCTCGGCCAGATCGCCTTCCTCCTCCTCGTCGTCATCATCGTCTTCGAGTTCGAGGTTGGCCTCGTCGTAGTTGTCACGCTGGCGGAAATAGACCGCCGACGCGGTGAAATCCGACTTGACGCCCTTCCAACCTAGCGCCGCATAGAAATCGTTGTAGCGCAGCCGCTCGGTATCCCAGGCGCCTTGCGCATTGGCGCCGGTATAGGACACGACGGTGCCCCAGTTGCCCGATGTCAGCCGGTTGTGCACATGCCACTTGGCCGCCGAGCCATCGTCACCGAAGCTGGGACCATCCGTCGATACCACGCCGCCTTCACCCGAGACCACCGTTTCGTTCGGGCCGAACGGCTGGAAATTGCGGAAGTTGATCGCACCGAAATTGTTGTTCGGGCCGTAGATCACCGACCCGCGCACCACTTCAACCGCCTCGAGACGCTCAGGCGGCGGTACATAGTGCGTGGATGGGTCGGTCCACAAGCTCATATTGATGGGACGCCCGTCTTCCATCACGAGCACCTTGCGGGAGCGCCGGGGAGGCGAGCCACGAACGCCGATACCGCCGTGACGGGCCAAGCCGTCGTCGGCGACGATGTTGACGCCCGGTACGCGCGTCAGAATATCGTTGGTGTTCAGTGGATCCTGCTCGTCAATCTGTTGCCGCGTCACCCGGCTGGCCGCGCTCGAGAAGTCCTGCAAATCGCCTGGCACGATGCCACTGACAGGATTGATGGGCGACTGAGGCGAATCCATTGCCCGTTCAAAGGCGGCTTCGCCACCCGGCGGTCCATAGTAGCCAGGCACCGGCTGCGTGATGATGCTGGGGAGAACGATTTCAGGCTCGAGAGGCGGCAAGTCGGCAACGGGTGGCGGAGGCGGTGCGCTCACGACGGGCTGCGGCGCCGGGCGGGGCCGCGGTCGCGGCTCGGGACGAGCTTCCGCTTCGACGGGCGCCGGCACGGGCTCCGGTTTAGGCTGGATAATCTCGACGGCAGGAACCTCGCCCTCCGGCGGTTCGCCGCCGGCGGGCTGCTCCGTCGCCGTGGCCGCGGCGCCCTCGGCTGCCGGCTCATTTTCGTTCGATTGTGAATAAGCTTCGCCGGGTGCAAAAAAGGCCACACCGAGCGCGAGTGCGCCGCCGAACAAGCGCTTCTTCATATCAGACCCCCCAGTCCTCTGACCCTTGCCTGCGCAAGGGCATCTTCCCTGCTTTTCGCGGGACGATTGCCTTTTGTCAGCGGAAGGAACCGGAAGAGCCGGACTTGGCTCGGTCCACTTAGGTGGAGAGAGTAGACGCTTGCCCCCGAAACTCTTCGCGAATCCCCGCTAATCGTTGCCCCAGGGAAAATAGTAAACAAGAGCTTGCGGGACGCCACGCAAAACTCCCGGGAACACTTGGCATCGCGCAACCATCCTGTGGCAGCGAGCCAGTGCTCTCGAAGCACGGTCCGGGATAGGCGAAACCCGCAAGTTTCCGTATGGGTTGGCCTGATTAGTGGAATTTAAGGTCTAGGATTTCTTCCCGATATGAGGTCTCCAGCGCTTGATTGCCATGCAATGGCCTAAACTCAGCCGTTGCGTTTCCCATCTGACTGTTACCAATCAGACACAGTTTTAAGCGTCTACCAGAGCTTCACCTTGACGCCGCCATAGGCCACCACGGGCGGTGCCGGGGTGATGGTGCGTGGGTTGGTGAAGAAGTCGTCCCCGAGCTGCGGGTCGGCGGAAGCGCCTGAGTTGCCGGCTTCGAGATTGAAGAAGGTGCCGAACACGCCGTATTCCCGGTCGAAAACGTTGTTGACCAGGCCGAAGATCTGAATGCGCGGCGTGATGTCGTAGCTGGTATGGAGATCGACGGTCCAATAGCCGCCGAGCGGATCGTTCAAATTGGAATCGTCCTGGAAGAAGTATTGGCTGCTGACGGCGAGCGTGTCCGCGCCGAACTTCCACTTCGGTGTGATCCAGTAATCGAAGCCCGCTTTGAACCGATGTTGCGGAATGCCGGGAATGCGATCGCCCGGGCGCACGAAAATGCACCGGACTTCCTCTTCCTCTTCGCCCTCTTCTTCATCGTCGTCGCCGCCACCCCCACGGCTTATGCACTCGGTGGCACGCGGATTGTCCGGAGCCGCAAGCTCGATGTTCGACTCATACGTCGCATCGATGAACGCATAGTTGGCGTACGTGAAAAAGCGGTCGTTGGTGTAGGCAACACTGGCTTCGATGCCCTGACGGAGCGTATCGCCGCCGTTCTCGAACACGCCACGCCCCGCGATCGGCGAGTACACGGTGATGATGTCGTCCGTGTTGAGCGTGCGGAACAGGCCGGCGCTCCATTGCAGAGACTCAGCACCTTGAGTGCGCTCACCCCTGATGCCGGCTTCCCACGTATGCGACACGACCTGATCGAGCGGCGGATCGGCGACGAGGAAGCTTTCGATCAGACAGGGATTGTTCGGGTCCGAGCAGGCGATCTCCGCGGCGACCGGCGCGCGGTTCGCCTCCGAGTAGCCGCCATAGAGCGACAGTCCGTGGTTGAGCTGGTAGGTGGCGCCCGCTGCCGGATTGAAACGCTCGAAGTCGTTTTCACCGTCGAGTTCCGGCGCGTTGCCGCTTAAATCCTGAATCTCAATCTTGGCGTGATTCCAGCGTCCGCCGGCCGTGACCGCGAGCCGCTCGGTAACGTTGAACGTATCGGAGAAGTAGAGGCCGATATACTCGTTCGCCGTACCAAGCTCCTTGAATTCCACCTCGGTTGGCGCGGAAAGGACAATGCCCGAGCCCTCGACCACGAAGCGCGGCCGGAAAAAGCCGAGCTCACTCGAGGCGCCGTAGGTCACCTCGCCTTTGTCGTAGCTCGCGCCCATCAGGAACTGGTTCTGATGACCGTAGACGTCGTCGGTATTCACGAGTTGGAGCGAACCGCCCCAGCTGTCGGCCGTCTGCCCCGTACGGTCGATCGAGCCGAGCGGCTGGCGCAAATCGTCAAACACGATGGGATTACCCGTTTGATCGAGCGCCAGCTCTTCTTCGATACACAGGAAGCCTTCCAGCGACGCGTCGCCCTCGCACTCCTCGGCTTCGGTAATGTTGCCGTCGTCGTGGCTCTGCTTGAAGGACCTGTAGTAAGCGACGCCGCCTAATGTCGTCGTCTCATTGAGTTTCGCCGTGCCGTTGAAGGCCGGCATGATCATTTCGTTCTTCGTCGTCTGCGGCGAGGTAAACGTGCGTTCGCGGTTGAGTGCGAGCAATTGCACCGGCGCGGACGCCGTCACCCCGACGAAGTTGTCGGCGCCGGATAGATTGAAGTGGAGGTCGACGATGCTGTTCTGATATCCGAGGTCGAAGAACATGCGCTTCACCTCGGACGACGAGAAATCGCGATAGCCGTCATCGGTGATGCGCTCACCGCCGAAATACACGCCCCAGTTCCCGCTCCTCAGACCGGCTTGCACGTCGCCTTCGGCACGGCCGAACGAGCCCGCGGAGAAGATCGCCTCGCCGCCCTGATAGGTGAAGCCGCTCTTCATGTTGACGACGATGGCGCCACCGAGCGCATTGAGCCCGTAGACCGGATTGCCGCTGACCACGGCCAGATTGTCGATGGCGATCTCGGGAAGAAAGTCCCAGTTCACGTTGTCGGCGAACGCCTCGTTGATGCGGACGCCGTTCTGGTAGACCGCCAGACCTTGCGGCACGCCTGGGACCGGCGATGCTTCAAAGCCGCGATACTGGATGTTGGTCTGGAACTCGTTGCCTTGGAGGTCACTGATAATGACTCCGGGAACGCGCTGCCTGAGGACCTCCTGGAACGTGTCGACGTAGCCCTCACGCGCGAAGTCACCTCCATCAAGGACGGTGACTCCCCCTGGGACCTTTTCCAGGGGAAGCTCGGCGCCGGGCACTGGTGCCATGGGCACAGCGGTGGTGGCCGACATCACGCTCCCTTGGGTCTCCTGGCCGATCGGCGCGATCTGGTCGGCGAAATCCTGTTCCACTGGCTGGGGCGGCGGTGCCGGAGGCGGGGTGCGCCGCACCACGGGCTGGGGTCTTGGCTTGGGCTGAGGCTGGGGCTTCGGCTGCACCACCGGCTTCGGCTTCGGCTGCACCACCTCGACTGGAGGGACTTCCTCCGCTTGATCGGCCGCCTCGCCCGAAGGAGCCTCGCCATTTGACGGCGCGGCCTCGGTGCTTGGCGCTGTCTCAGGCGTGTCCCCGTTCTGCGCGCTGGCCAGGCTTGAACCGAGCGTGACCACACCTATCGTCACGGTGCTGAGCAAGATGCGAAACGTCATAGTGTCCCCCATAATGTTGACCCCTTCGAGGGGATCTTGTTGGTCGTTGTGATTTCGCGTCGGTTTGAAACGGGCCCGGAAGCGTCGGCACGCGACTGCGGCGCGCACCCGATCAGATCGAGTCGGTCGCGCGACACGAGGTCCTGCCGCGATGAGCTCCAGACAGATGTGCTGTTGGGATATTCGGCGGGCTGAGAGTCCAGGGGCCTAAAGTCTCGAGCCGCGGCGCTCCCGGTTTCGGGCGCGCATGGAAAGGCGAAAGAGGCGGTTGATGCGTCCCGTTGAGGTGGCGGAACAGGGGGTAGGATCGAGGGAAATGGCGCCTGCGTAGCAAGCGGCGGCGCTTCAACGATGGCGCGCTTGGCGCCGCGCCAGACCATCAGGACCGTGCAGACCTCGCTGTCCGAATGGTCGCTCTCGCAGAGCAACGTGGACTCAGGATCATCATCCAGGTCCCACGCTGAGGTTGTCCGTTTGGGAAGAGGATCGCAGCCGTACGGCTGCGGAGTGGCCGCAGGCCCCAGGGGCCTATTATCTCCGGCCGCCACGCTCGCCGGTTCGGGCGCGCATGGAAAAGCGAAAGAGGCGATTGTCGCGCTACCTTGAGGAGGCGGGACTGGGGGACCGGTTGCTAGGGTCGGAGTCTGCGGCCGGAGATGCTTGTCTTCGTCAAGGTGGCGCTTCAAACCGCGCCAGACCATCAGGACCGTGCAGACCTCGCTGTCGGTCTCCCCGCTCTCGGAGGAAGCGGCCAACAGCGCTCCCGGACCGTCATCCAGGTCCCACGCCGAGGTCGTCTTTTGGGGAAGAGACCCGCAGCCGGCTGGCTCACGGATCAGATCTGTACTGGGCTCTGTCGAAAGGCCCGCAGGAGCGGCAATTGCGCTCCCAGTTGCGCCAAGACCGATTGAAATGTTCTTGGCGGAATTCTTGAAAATTGATGCCCCTGGTTTGGGAGGGGGCACCGGCGGCCCTAATGCGCGATGCTTGCCCGCTACGCCGCCACGGGCATAGGCCGGGCCACGCAAGACCATAAGGACAGTACAGATTTCCTCGCTGTCGGATTCGGCACTGTCGCCGAATGCCTGATCCCCGCTTGAAAGCGGTCCGCGCTCTTGATCGTCTTGAGTGAAGGTCGCGGTCTGAGCGGCCTCAAGCAGCACCGGAGCCGCCTCCGCGGCCAGTACCTGGCTCCTCTCCGCGTATGCCCCGCTTGATCCGAGAACGATCAGCCCGGACACCAACGCGCCCAACAGGACGCGAAATTTCATGACAACCCCCCGGTCAACCGCGGCCATTTAGGCTCATCGGCCAGAATCTTAATGGAAATGTTACCACTGCACTAGGCGCCGAGCCACCCATCCCTTGCTGCCATACGGGGAAGACTGGTCGGGGAGTTTTGGTATACCAGTTACCAAACTATCCGTGGGCAAGATGCTTGAACGCCCTTGGCCGCCGCGTTAAATAACCTTCGGCACCTCTAAAGGGCCAACTAGTCTTTGGTTTGGAGGTCGGTCCAACTTCGCCGAGACGCCGGTAGACTAGCCCGGCAATCGCGTAAGGTGCCCTAAGCCAAGATCGAAAGCGAAAAAGCAGGAGCGGCGAAAGCCGCCGGTTAAGCCTTTTGGCAACCGAAACCTGATTGTCTCCACGCCGGCTGGGTTAGGGAGGTTTTTGTGCGACTGACTATTGCAAACCAATGCCGGCCAAGGTCCGGCCTGACGAAACACCTCGCGGCCGCGCCGCTGATGGCAGCGGCCCTTCTGCTGTCCAGCCTCGGCACGGCGACCGCCGAGGAAGGAAACATCGCCATCGAGCTGAATAAGCTCGAGGCCCACGACACGGATTGCCGCGCCTATTTCGTGATCGATAACAAGAACGACACGACCTACGACACCTTGAAGCTGGACCTCGTCCTGTTCCGGCCCGACGGTGTGATCGGCCAGAGGTTTGCCGTGGAGCTGGCACCGCTTAAGGCCAAGAAGCGGACCGTGAAGCTGTTCGACGTTTCCGGGACTGCTTGCGATCAGGTGGGGAGCTTTCTCATCAACGACGTGATGGAGTGCAAGGCGGACACAGGCGACGTGGCCGATTGCTTGCAAGAGATTTCGGTGTCCAGCCGGACCGACAACCAACTGACCAAGTAAGGACGCGTTCCGTGGAACAAGAAATCGCTGTAACTGCCGCCCAGCACGACTACTCCGTTTGGGGCCTCGTCATGCAGGCCGACCCGGTGGTCAAGGGTGTGATGCTGCTGCTCGTGTTGGCCTCTGTCGCTTGTTGGGCGATCATTTTCGAGAAGATCGTCCGCATTTCGTGGCTTAAGGGTGCCGTTCGCCGGCTCGCGAAATCTCGGGATGGCAAGGCGCGGGGCGGCCTTGCGCGGCGCATCCTGGAAGCCGGCGACGTCGAGCTCGAAGCCGATCTCGACGACAGCCCTACAGAAAGGCGCTATCGCGTCGAGAACGCGATGCGGCTCGCGCTCAAATCTGAAATTCACCAGATCGAAGTCGGCCTTCCGTTCCTCGCGACCATCGGTTCCGCGGCCCCGTTCATCGGCCTGTTCGGAACGGTGTGGGGCATCGTCAACAGCTTCACCGCTATCGCCACCCAGAAGGACACCAGCCTCGCGGTGGTGGCGCCGGGCATCGCCGAGGCCCTGATCGCCACGGCACTCGGCCTTGCCGCCGCCATCCCGGCGGTCATGGCCTATAACCAGATCGCGGTCGCACTCGGGCGCTCCTTCGCCCGCGGCAATAGCGCCGTCATCGACATTGCCCGCGATCTCGTCACCGAAGACACACAGCTGGGGCAACAGGCACAGGGCCGGCGCGCCCGCGGGGCCAATGTCGAGCCGCTTCGCGCCGGGAAGCACTCCTGATGGGTATGGCCCTCGGCAATAACGGCGGTGGCGGCGATGACGCCGAGTATCGTCCGATCTCCGAGATCAACATCACGCCGATGGTCGACGTGATGCTGGTCCTACTGATCATCTTCATGGTCACCGCCCCGCTGCTCGTCGCCGGCGTCCCTGTCGAACTGCCGAGCACGTCGGCCGCAAAAGTCAGTCAGCCCAAGAAGCCGATGATCGTCTCACTAGCCGGTGACGGCTCGATCTATGTCCGCGAAGAGCAGGTCACCGAAGACACGCTCGTGCCGACGCTGACCGCCTTGCGCCAGACCGAAGGCGACACGGTCGTGTATGTCCGGGGCGACAAGAACCGCCCCTACGGCGAAGTGATGGAGATTCTCGGCCGCGTCGGACAAAGCGGTTATGCGCGAGTCTCCCTGCTGTCCCAGCCGAAGGCCAATGGGGGAGCGGCGGGCAACAGCCCCTAGGCATCTGAGCGAGATATCATGGCGCTCCGTCTCATCACATGGCTGGTCTCGCTGGGCATCCACGGTGCCTTTGCGGCTGCCATGCTTTGGCCGTCTTCGAGCGGCGCCGCCCTCGAGCAGGGAACCGGCGACGACATCATGATGATCGAGCAAGGCATTGCGTTGCAAGGCGTCGCCAAGCTGGGTGAGGACGTCGTCTCGGTGGAAGCCGTGGAGGCCCCGCCCGTGCAGACGGCGGCCGCCCAACCACTCGAGCAGATCGAAGCGATCGAAGAGCAAAAGGAGCTTCCGGTCGAGGACGTGCCCGAAGTGAAGCCGGTCGAGGAGCAACAAGTGCTCACCTCCGAGACCGGCCCCGAGCAGGAGAACGTCATCGAGCCCGAGGAGGTGGAAGAGGTCAAACCCGAAGAGGTGACCGAACCCAAACGGGAAGAAGTGAAAGAGCCTGAGCCTGAGGTCAAAGAGCAGCCGCTCCCGCAGCAGGTCGCCACGGTTCAGCAAGAAACCGTCATCGCCATGCGCGAAAGCTCGGGCGAGGAGAAGAAGGGCGGCGACGCCACGGCGCACCGGGCCTACCTCGGAAAACTGAGAACCCACCTCGAGCGCAGCAAGGTAAACCCGCGCACGACCCTGATCGGCACCGCAGTCGTGCGGCTGACCGTCAAGTCGGACGGCGAACTCGTGGCCCACAGGATCGTCAAGAGTTCCGGCTCAAAGCAGCTGGACAACGCGGCCATGGCCTCAATCGAGAGGGCCTCGCCATTTCCTGCAATTCCCGACGAGGTCGGGGAAGAGACGATCGAGGTGTCGGTGCCGTTCAAGTTCTCCGTCCGCTAACCGAAGGACGTTGTCGGTTAGAAGAACTCGTAGCCGATAAAGACTTTCAGGGCTGCGTCGGAGGTTTGCTCCGTAAGACCGAACTGAGCGCCAAGGCTGAGGACAAGCTCGGCGCCCTCACCCTTGCCGAATTCATCCACCTCCGCTTCGCCGAGCGTGTAATAGAACGCAGGCCCGATACTATGCTGCTGCTCGTCGAACGACCCGCTGTTCCTTAGCTCGTCGATCTCGCCGAACATTTCGAGTGCAAGGGCGAGCCGTTCCGTGACGTCGTATTTGGCCTGCCAACCATACTCGAATCCCCAGCCTTCCTGCTCTGCCAGCTCCCCGAATTCGCGGAAGAACAAAGGGTTCAGCGTCAGCAAGAAGTCGCTCTTGGCCAGCTCGATGATGGGCCCCAGGCTGAAATCGGAGGCCTCCTTCCGCCTCGCCTCCAAGAGGGGTTTCTCAACGCCGCCTTGCACGGCCAATCCCAACCCGTCTCCGACTAATGTGATGAGTTCTATTTGGCTCTCAACCTCGAGGGCGCTGAGCCGGAAATCATCCGCTATGGGCTCATCGAAGGTGTGGGTCAGGGCCACGAGCCAGTGGCTGGTGATGCTCATCTGCAGTTCGACATCGTGACTCTGGCGTAGCGGGGCCTCTTCCTCGTCCGGCAGCACATCCAGATCCGCGGCGTCTCCCTTCGGTAAACCCGAATGCCAAGCGCCGCGATATTGAAGCTGGATCTCGCCGGGGTCGATGGTCGACTCTTGAATCTCGAACTCGGCGAGCGCCGGCGCCACCGGGAGCAGAAGCAGAGCGGTGCCGGCCATGACACGCTGGAGTACGCGGCGCGCGACGCGCATCTCAGTACTCCACCGCGAAGGTGATCCGCAGCGACGTCTCAGGCGAGACGTCCGTCAGACCGAACAAGACGCCGGCGCCCAAGCTCCATTCCTGTTCCGCCTCCGGCGCCGAGAGCACATAGAGGCTTGGGCCGAGCACGTGGGTCTGAGCCTCGAACGGACCGGCGTGGACCAGCTCTTCGATCTCGCCGAAACCTAGGACGGCGAGCGCCCATCGGTCGGTAACGCTGTAGCGGGCTTGCGCGGCGTACTCGAAGCCAAGCCACTCCTGATCCTGGGCGCTACCGACCTCATCGAACAGGCGCGGATTGAAGGTGAACAGCCACGGTCCCGGCGCGGCCTCGATGACGGGTCCGAACTCGAACTCGTCCGGGTCATCGCCGTCGACGAAAAGCGAGTTTGGGCCGTAGCCTGCCATCAGCGCCAAGCCGAACGTTCCGCCCCTCCGTGGCACGAGCACGAACTGCGTCTCGACACCGATCGAGGCAAGTTCGATCGACTCGCCGTCTGGCTGTTCGACATTCGGTGTGAGGCGGAGCATCCACCAGTCGGTGAGTCCGTACTGGAACTCCACCTCGTGACTTTGGCGCAGGAGATCGAGATCGTCCTCTTCGTTCGCGCGCGGCAAACCCCAATGGGAGGCGCCGCGATACTCGGCTTCGATCGCGCCCTTCTCCGCATCGACTTCGGGGATCTCGTATTCGGCCTGCGCTTTGATGGCCGTCATCAGCGCAGTGGCCGCAAAGAGCCAAGGAACCGTTCGCAGAAATTTCCTCACTTGCGCCCCCTGGTGCGAAAGCGAGGAAGTCCTACTGGAACCTGCCTGACATACCCCTGACAGTGAGGAAGAACTTCCCGAACGGTCTGCCGAACCCCGACGATCGCTGAGACCGCGTCCTGCGGCCTTGACCGCACTCCGCAGACCGAACCCGTTCTTCGCCACGCCGAACGCAAGAGACGCCCCCAACCCCCTAGACGCCCAGCGGTTTGCCCGCTTTTTCGGCGTTCCCTTCCAGGGGAGAAATATCCAACGTGAATACTGCCATGTCTAGCAAGCAAGGCGGGAAGGAATTGCAAACTAAACGGGAATTGCCGGGACGGGTTCATGAAATGGGTGCCAGCCATGCACCCCCTGGAACCCGTCATTCCTCGAAAAAATGCAGTATAGGTAGCTTGCCGTCCGCTCGACGGCAGGGAGAACTGCCGTGGAGAAGGGTCCCAAGGCCCTCCCCGACAGCCAAGGAGATCTGAAGGCTTCATGCGGTATCGGACCAAGCTCCTGATCGCGGCCGGATTGCTGCTCGCCATGTCGCTTTCCGCGGCGGCGCTCGCCTATTGGGGCGTGGCCCAATCCCACCGCTATCTGACGCGCTCCCGCATCGCCCATGAGCAACTGGAGCGGCAGCTTCAGCTCTCCCGCCACAGCCAACAGCTCTTCAAAGCCTGGACGGACACCCTGCTGACGGGCATGACCGACCGGCCTCTCGGCGCCGCCTACCTGAACAAGGTCATCGAGTCGGACCTGGCCGCGCTCGAACATCTGTCCGAGAAAGAACTGGCCATGGTCGGCGGCACCGAGCACCGCGCGGAAACGGCTGAGCTCGACCGGCTCGCGGCCATCCGGCGCGAGTACCAGCACACGCTCGATCAGCTCGCCGAGGTCGAGCAGCTCAGGAGCCGCGGCCGTCCCGACATCGCCTGGCAAAACCTGATTGAGCTCCTCAGAGGCGGCATCGACCAGGAGCTCAATGAGCTGATCGAGGTTGCCGTCGCCGACGAGACCGCCGAAGTGCTGAGGATCGACGCGGATGCGGCCACCCTGCTCGGGCGGCTTGAGCGAATCAGCCAAATCCACGCCGCGCTCGCCATTCTCACCACCCTCGGCCTCCTGATTCTTCTGGTCCGCGGCTTGCGCGCGCCGTTGGCCGAGCTCTTACACGGCACGCGGAAGCTTGCCGAAGGCGACCTCTCCCATCGCATTTCCGTGTCGGGCCGCGACGAGTTCGCCGAGCTCGGCCGCAGCTTCAACGGCATGGCCGCCGATCTCCAGGCCCATCAGAAGGCGTTGCAGGACGCTCACGCCAATCTAGAATCCATCGTCGAGGAGCGCACCGAAGAGCTGCGCAAAGCAAACGAGTCGCTGCGCAAGATCGACGAGACCCGGCGCGGCTTCTTCGCCGATATCAGCCACGAGCTACGCACCCCGCTTACCGTCATCCGCGGCGAAGGCGAGATCTCGTTGCGCGGCAAGAACAAGCGGGTCGCCGAATACAAACAGTCCATCGAGCGCATCGTCGAGCAGGCAAAGCATCTCTCCGTGCTGGTCAACGACCTCTTGTTTATTGCCCGCCAAGGCGCCGGCGCCGCCAAGCTTAAACTTCAATCTCTGGATCTGACGGATTTGGTCGAAAAGGTCTGTGGCGACGCGAAGGTCATCGCTCACAGCAAGGCCGTCGGCATCACCCTCGCCAACGACTCTAGCCACGAGATGGTCCGTGGCGACCCCGCTCGCCTGCGGCAGCTCTTTCTTGTTCTCCTTGATAATGCCGTTCGCTACTCCAACTCCAAGGGTGTGATCGAGGTCGGGGTCGGACGGTCCAATGGCAAGGTGACGGTGCAGGTTTCGGATTCCGGCGTCGGCATCGCGGCGGGCGAGCTCGAGGGAATTTTCGAGCGCTTCCGCCGCGGCGGCAACGCCACAGAGATGAACGAGGAAGGGCTCGGTCTTGGCCTCCCTCTCGCCAAGGCCATCGTGGAGGCCCACAAGGGAAGGATTGAGATGGAGAGCAAAGAGGGCGAAGGAACGACCGTCGTGGTCACTTTGCCGGCGGATACCGAGGGGGGACAGGCGTGAACGTGCTTTTGGTCGAAGACGAACCGCGCGTCGCCGATTTCATCGACCGCGGTCTTCGCGCGGAGAACCATGGGGTGACCGTGGCCCCGACCGGCGGCGAGGGTGTCGAACTCGCCAAGACCGGCGAGTTCGACGTGATCATTCTGGATCTCATGCTGCCCGATATGCACGGCTACGATGTTTGCCAGCGCCTTCGCCAGGAGGGCCAGCACACGCCGATCCTGATGCTGACGGCAATGGATGCGCTGGAGGACAAGATCAAGGGCATCAAGATCGGCGCCGACGACTATCTCACCAAGCCTTTCGATTTCGATGAGCTCTTGGTACGCATCGAGGCCTTGTTCCGCCGCTCGCACAACTTCGCGCAAAGCTCCAACGTTCTGAAAGTTTCGGATCTCGAGCTGGACCGCGAGTTGCTGGAGGTCAAGCGTGGCGGCGAGGCTATCAAGCTCACCGCGAAGGAGTTGGCCATCCTCGAGCTTCTGATGGGCGCACCGGGCCGCGTCTTCTCGCGCACCCGCATCCTCAACCAGGTCTGGGGCTATAGCGAGGATCCCCTGACCAACGTGGTCGACGTCTATATTGCCCGGCTTCGGCGCAAGATCGACACCAAGGGCCGCGACCCTCTGATCGAAACGGTGCGCGGCCACGGCTATCGGCTAAAGGCGGCGGGCTGATGCGGATCCGGGGCCATGGGCTTTTTCCAGGAACGCCGCCAGAGTCCTGGCAGGGTGGAATTGGAACCTTGCTAAGCGCGGTCCATCGGTTAGATTATGCCTCGCCACTCTCGCCGACTACGCGCCATAACGTTTCCGGGCCTTGCCAAAAGGGCCATGGCCGCGCCTGCCCGTCAGCGACAGGAGCTTCGGGTGCGCTACGCCTGGCTCGTCCCAAAGAACCTGGAACCAAGAATGAACGTGGAGGAGCCCCGTTGCGGTCACGTCTGGTAGCTTTTTTGATTTTCGCTCTGGCGAGCAGCACCGTTGCACATGCGGAGGATTTGAAAACCGTCAAGGTCGGTGTCCTGAAGTTCGGCACCGTAAGCTGGGTTCTCGATACCATCGAGGCCAACGGGCTCGACAAGGCGGAAGGCATTGAGCTCGACGTCACACCGCTGGCCAGCACCCAGGCGACGACCGTTGGCTTGCAAGGCGGTTCGATGGACGTCATCGCCACGGACTGGCTCTGGGTCTCGCGAGAGCGGACCAGCGGCGCCGACTTCACCTTCGCACCGTTCTCCACGGCGCTCGGCGCCATCATGGTTCCCCCGGATTCGCCCATCAAGACCCTGGCCGACTTGAAGGGCAAGACGCTTGGCGTCGCCGGCGGCCCGCTCGACAAGAGCTGGCTGCTGATCGTGGCTTATGCGCTGCGCACCGCGAATATCGATTTGCGGACCGACACAACCCAAGAATATGGCGCGCCGCCTCTCCTGGCCGAGAGGGCGAAGCAAGGCGACATCGATGCGGTGCTCAATTTCTGGCCCTATGCCGCGCGTCTCGAGGCTTTGGGCTTCACGCAATTGATCGGACTTGAGGAAGTGGTTCGCGAGCTCGGCGCCAAGGGCGAGGTTGCCATGGTCGGCTATGTCTTCAACGAAGCCTGGGCGAACAAGAACCCCAAAGCGATCGAAGGTTTTCTCAACGCCGCCGCCAAAGCCAACGAGCTGCTGGCGACCTCCGACGCGGAGTGGGACCGGCTGAGGCCGCTCATGGGCACCAACGACCCGACCTTTAACGATGCCACGTTCGAGGCGCTGAGGCGCCGCTACCGGGAAGGCATCCCCGAACGGCCCATCGCCGCGGAAGAAGCCGACGCGAAGGTCCTCTACCAATTCCTGCGCGAGCTCGGCGGAACCAAGCTGGTGGGCTCCGGCACGGAACTGGCGCCGGGGACCTTCTGGCACGAGACTAGCCAGTGAGTATGACCTTTGCCCGACCGGAGGCCCGCCGGGGCGCGTGGCTCACGCGCGGCCCATGGTCCTCGATTCTGTCCGTGGCTGGCTTTCTGCTCATCTGGTTCGTGGGGGCCGAGATTGCTCAGAGCCGCCTGCTGCCGGGCCCTGCCGCGGTCCTGGACTACATCTACGAAGAGACGGTGCACGGCGATTTGCTGTTTCAACTCGGAATCACGCTGTGGCGCGTCATCGCCTCGTTCGTGGTTGCCATGGTCATCGGCAGCGCCATTGGCCTGATCATGGGACAGATGCCGGCGGTGAACCGGGTGCTCGATCCCTGGCTCATCGTGCTTCTTAATTTGCCGGCGCTCGTGATCATCATTCTCGCCTATGTGTGGTTTGGGCTGAACGAGGCGGCTGCCATCGGCGCCGTCGCCCTCAACAAGATTCCCAACGTGGTGGTAACCTTGCGCGAGGGCGCCCGGGCCCTCGACCCCGGTCTTGACGAGATGGCGCGTGCCTACCGCATGAGCCCGTGGAGCAAGTTCCGCAACGTTACCTTGCCGCAGCTTCAGCCTTATTTTGCCGCCGCGTCGCGCTCGGGACTCTCGCTTATCTGGAAGATCGTGCTTGTGGTCGAACTCCTCGGCCGGCCGAACGGCGTGGGCTTCGAACTCCACCTCAACTTCCAGCTCTTCAATGTGACCGCCATCCTTGGCTATACGCTGTCCTTCGTGGCGGTCATGCTCGCGATCGAATACCTATTGGTGCAGCCCCTTGAACGATATTCAACACGCTGGCGTAACAAGCCAGTTTAGCATTCGCATCGAGGAGAAGACCCATATCGGGGCTGACGGCACGAGGCTGACAGCCATCCGGGATCTTTCCCTCGACCTCAAGCCTGAGAGCATGACCGTTCTCATGGGGCCGTCGGGCTGCGGCAAGACCACCCTGCTCAGGATTGTCGCCCAGCTGGACGACCAGTTCTCCGGCGAGATCGAAATGCCGGCCGACGCGAGGCTGGGCTTCATGTTCCAGGAGCCGCGCCTTCTGCCCTGGCGCACGGTGCGTCAGAATATCGAGCTGGTCGCGGCGCCCGACTTCTCCGAAAAGGATCTCGAGCGGTTGGCCGACGCGGTGGGCATTGCGGACATGTTATCGCGCTACCCGCTAGAGCTGTCTCTGGGCCTAGCCCGACGCGTGGCGCTGGCCCGGGCCTTCGCCACCGAGCCCGACCTGCTTCTGCTCGATGAACCGTTCGTGTCGCTCGACGAGAAGACCGCAGATCGCCTGAGACGCCTTCTGCTTGACGTCTGGTCGGCTCGCCCGACCACGACGCTGCTGGTCACGCACAACGCCCGTGAGGCGATACTCCTCGCCGATCAGCTCGTGCTGCTGGCGCCGCGGCCCACCCATGTCGTGGCGGTCGAGACCATCGACGTTCCGCAAAGAGAGCGGGATCCCAAGATGATCGAAGCGCTTCACACCGATCTTCTGAAACGCTTCCCCGCGAATTTCTCGGGCCTCTAAGAGGCCTCTCTGAAGCGTCCTCAGCCGGCCGCGGCGGGCGCCGCCGCTTTGCGCTGCTGGATGCCCCGCGAGGGATCGTAGGCCCAGACCGACAGGGCCAGGAAGACCGCGGTGCAGCCGGCCACCACCGCCAACGCCTCCCAGTTCATCTTCATATAGAAAGAGAACCGGATGAGCTCCACCGCCCAGGTGAAGGGGTTGTAGAAGCAGATGTAATAGAGCGTGAGGCTGCCCTCGCGCATCTTCCACAACGGATAAAGCGCCGACGAGGCGAAGAACATCGGGAAGATCACGAAGTTCATGATGCCTGCGAAGTTCTCGAGCTGCTTGATGGTCGAGGAGAGCAGCATGCCAAGCGCGCCGAACATCATGCCCGTGAGGATGAGCGCCGGAAGGGCTACGAGATAGCCCCAGGGCGGCAGTTCGACGCCACAGAGCCAGGCGACCGCCAAAAATGCATAGACCTGGAACAGGGACACCAGGACTCCGGCGAACAGCCGCGCCACGAGGAGGAACCATCGCGGCAGGGGGGTTGTCAGCAACACCCGCATCGACCCCATCTCGCGGTCGTAGACCATGGAGAGTGAACTCTGCATGCCGTTGAACAGCTGGATCATGGCGAGCAGACCCGGCGTGATATAGACGTCGTACGTGATGTAGGTCTCGTATGGGGGGATGATCGAGATGCCGAGCGCCGCGCGGAACCCTGCCGCGAAAATGATGAGCCAGATCAGCGGACGTACCAGCGCCGCGAAGAATCGCTCTCGTTGTTGCAGGAAGCGCAAGAGTTCCCGCCAGACGATGCCGCGAAAGGCCCGGACATAATGGAGGAAGCTCATATGGCGACGTCCTCCTCGGCATCGCCGCCAATCAAGCGCCTGAAAGCCTCGCCCAAGTCCTTGGCGCCGGTGTCCGCCACCACCGCCTTCGCCTCGCCCCGCGCCACGATGCGCCCCTTGCTTAGGACGACGAGATCGTCGTCCGCCTCGATCTCATCGAACAGATGAGTCGCCCACAACACGCCGATATTGTCCGTGCGCGCCAACTCGTGGATATGCCGCACGATGGCCGCGCGCGTCGGGTCGTCCAGGCCGATGGTCGGTTCGTCCAGCAGAAGCAGCTTCGGACTATGCAGCAAGGCGCGAGCAATCTCTACACGGCGTCTATGGCCGCCATTAAGCGAACGCACTCTCTCCCCAATCCGCTCCTTCATGTCCAGCGCCGTGAGCGCACGGTCCATACGCTCATCCGCTTCTTTGCGCTTCAGACCCCTGAGCGACGCGAAATAGCGCAAGTTCTGCTTCACGGTCAGGTCGAGATCGAGAGTCGGCTGCTGGAACACCACGCCTAGCGGCCCCAGCGCCTTGAAGCCCCAATCGGCCGCGGAGCGGCCGTCGATCTCGATACGTCCCGTGGGCGCATCGAACAGGCGGGTAATGAGGGAAAAGAGCGTCGTCTTCCCGGCGCCGTTCGGGCCTAGAAGGGCCGTTACCTTGCCGGAGTAGACATCGAAGCTCACGTCGTCGAGGGCCTGCTTGGCACCATACCAATACGACACGTCCTTGACCGAGAGGACCGGCGTGCGTGCACCCCCGTCCTTGGCAGCTTCCTTTTGCATGGCGGCTTACGGCCTTTGAGGCTTTGTCGGCCCCACTCTTGGACTTCGTTTCCTCAAGGGAGAGATAGCCTCGGAACGGCTGTTTCACAAGCCTTCCTCCACCCACTGGTTTGGGATGGGGCGAGAGACAAAAAAGAAGCCGCCCCGAAGGGCGGCTTCCGTAATCTTGATCGTCCGGGTCGTGGCTTAGAAGAAGATGATGCCGCCGACCTGGAACAGATCCCAGTCTTGGAAGTCCTGCTTCACGCTGGAGTTGACG
>MRWG01000598.1_pt1 | contig 35441 bp, 28 predicted proteins | sample 1013341 | NCBI WGS metagenome assembly MRWG01 (sample SAMN06117577, study PRJNA244670) | biofilm metagenome | biome: Water; feature: Cathode Biofilm; material: Biofilm; isolation source: microbial consortium enriched at the cathode of a solar microbial fuel cell | place: USA: District of Columbia ... | reverse complement strand
CCCATCCGTGCTCCGAAGCTCGATCGCCTTGCCCAGCGTGTCGATGAGCCCGAAGTACGTTCCCGGCGATACTTCGATCACATCGCCGTTCGCCGCGAACGCGATCGCTTCCTGGATCGTCGCCGACTCGGCGGGAACCTCGATCGTGGCGGCTTGCGAATGCAGTCCGACCGTCATTCCCAAAGAGATTGCAAGAGCGCCGCGGGCAACACGTAGGAACATGTGATCTTCTCCATCGAGCAAGCGAAGTCGAACGCGCGGGCGGCGTGCTGGCGCCGGACAGGCCAAACCTACATCGCCCCCACCCAAAGAACAGGAAACGCCGGAAAACCGCGCAAGGTTTCTGGACGCCCGCCGCTTCCCGGCTCGAACACATCAGGAGGGCGCCTGCGGGGCCAACCACGTACACTGCTCGTTTGAGTGGTGAGACCTCAATGGCGGATCCCAGACTATCGGTGCTTGCAGGACCCCCTCTGCCGCCCATTCACCTTGACGGCGAAGGTCCGTTTACGCTTGGGCGCTCGTCCAAGAGCGACATCCGGCTCGAAGACCCGGCCGTGTCGCGGCGCCACGCCGAACTCGCGAATTCGCTCGATGGCTGGACCATCACCGACACCGGAAGCCGCCACGGCGTGTCGATCAACGGCGTCGCCATCGATCCGGAGATTCCGGCGCTCATCTCCTCGGGCGACCGGCTTCAGATCGGTCCGTGGACGCTCCGTTTTCGTCTGGGCGACATTGAGCCCTCCACACTCGCATCCATCAACGACACAACGCGCCGCGGCGCGACGCGCATCCCACGCGACCAACTCGGCGCCCTCGCCCAGAAACGGCTCGCGCTTCTGATCGATTCGGCGCGATCCATTCACACCGCCGTTGAAGAATCCGCCGTCGCCCATGCCGTCGTTGATGCATTGGTCGCCGGCGCCGGATTTGAGCGAGCCGCGCTGATCAGACCCGTCGCGGGGTTTGATTCACTCGATGTGCTCGCGATGCGAACCGGCGAAAGCAGAACGCCGATCACGCCGAGCCGCACGCTACTCGAAGCCGCCAGCGAAGGCGCCCTCGTCAAACTCGAAGATGATTCCGCCATGCGCGGCGCCATGAGCATCGTCTCCAGCGGCGTCACCGAAGCGTTGTGCGCGCCGATCTTCGTCGGCGACACCATCGACGCGTACGCCTACGTTGACAGTACGCAGACATCGCAGCCTCAACCCGATGCTGCCGCGTTTGCCGCGGCGATCGCTGATCTCTGCGGACTGGCGTTCGCCAACCTTCGACGTCACTCGCTTGAAGTGCAACAGGACCGCCTGCTTCGCGATCTCCGCGCGGCACGCGATGTGCAAAAACGGCTGATGCCCAACGCCGCCGGTCGCATCGGCCCGCTCGAATACACCATGCACTTCCAGCCCGGTCGTGTGGTGGCGGGCGATTTCTTTGGTCTGCGGCTGATCAACGACCATGCCGCGGCGATGTTCATTGGCGACGTCGCGGGCAAGGGGCTCGGCGCATCACTCATGATGGCGACGATCCAGTCGCACCTGGACGCCCTCCTTCGCACGAACCAGCCGCTTCCCAACATCGTCTCCGAACTCAATCGCTACATCGTTGGGCGATCAGCATCGAATGAATTCGCGACGCTTTGGATTGGCGTTGTGGATATGAAGCAGGGATCACTCCACGCCGTTGACGCCGGTCACGGCTACGCCATGGTGCGGCGAGCGACGGGCGCTGAAATGCCCTCGTTTGAAGGCGGCCCGCCCATCGGCGTTGAAGCCTCCATTGAGTACAGCGAATCCGTGCTGGAGATCGCCGCGGGAGATCGCGTTGTGCTGTTCAGCGATGGCGTTCCCGAACAGCCGGATCGCACCGGCGAGCATTTTGGCGTTCAACGAATCATCGATGCGCTCAGCGCGTCCAAAGCCATCGAGACCGACATCACCGCGCTCATTGATGAGCTCACCGCGCACGCGCCAAGCGACGAATTCGGCGACGATGTCACGATCGCGTCGTTGTTGATTTCCTGACGCGATCAATCTGACGTCGGCGCGCTGAGCACCTCCAGAGTGACGGTCTGCGTGTCATCGCCATGCGACAATTCAACCGTGTACTCGCCAGCCGGGACAAACTCCGTCATCGGGTGCGGCGTGCCCAGTCGCTGCCGCGAATCCGCCTGTAGATCCCAGACCACACGATTGAGTCCACGTGCGTGTGTGCCATCAAGCTTTCGAACCACGTGACCCGCTGCATTCTTGATCGAAATGCTGACCGGCGTATCCGTTAAATCGCGAATCCAGTAGTCCAGGCGCGCCCCCATCGCCGGATTGGTCGCGATGAACATTCGGTCGCCCCACAAGCCGCCATATGGCAGGTAGTGGCGCGGCTTCGCCGGTGAGGGTTCAAACACATGGAATGCAGATTCAATGACCTCCGCCGACATCTGCGACAGCGGCGACACATCGTCAAGAATCCAGACGCTTCGACCGTGCGTGCCCGCGACGAGATCCTGCTCAACAGGCTGAATCACCAAGTCGTCCACCGCCACGGTTGGCAGTGACTCTGTATTGAGCTTCACCCAGTGATCACCGCCATCAATTGAAATGTGCGCCGCCCGCTCCGTCCCGACATACAGCACTTCGGCGTTCTTCAGGTCTTCGCGCACGACCTTGACCGGCTCGCCATCGGGCAGATTCCCGGCGATGTTTGTCCAGGTTCGCCCCGCGTCATCCGTCTTTAGCAGCACTGCCTCGAAACGATCGCTTCGATGCCCGTCAATCGCCGCGTAGGCGACATACGGATCGTGATGCGACGGTTCGATCTTCGAGACGTAACGCCCATCGAGTGATTTCGGCGTGACATCCTTCCAGGAGTCCCCGCCATCCTGTGTCACGTGAATGCGACCGTCGTCAGTTCCCGCCCACAGCATGCCCATGGCAAGCGACGACTCCGCAAGCGATACGATCGTGCCGGCAGTCTCAGCATTGGAGCCAGTGGTCAGAATGATGTCAGGGTCGCGTGTCGTGAGATCAGGACTGATCGCTTCCCACTGATCGCCGCGGTCCGTGAGGCGAAACACACGATTGCCGCCGAGGTACACCGTGGTTGGATCGTGCGGCGAGACGAAGAACGGCGCATTCCAGTTGAATCGGAACGCTTCTTCACCTTCCTTGGCCTCGGGCCGAAGCGTTCGCGTCTCGCCCGTGTCCAAATGCACGCGGCCGATGTTTCCACCCTGCGACTCGGCGTAGATGACATTTGAATCCGTCGGGTCAAACGCGACGTGGAATCCGTCGCCGCCCCAGATGAAACGCCAGTCCGCGTTGCTGATGCCGCCGGCGCGCCCCATGAAAGCGCCGTCGTCCTGCGAAATCGTCTCACTCGGACCGATCCAGGTGCCGTTGTCCTGCAGGCCGCCGCCAACGCGATACGGATCGGATGCATCAACAGCAATGTTGTAGAACTGCCCCACCGCCATGTGATTGTGAAAGTCCCACGTCTTGCCCTTGTCGTGTGAGACGTAGAGCCCGCCGTCGTTGCCGATGAGCAAGTGCTCCGGATCATCTGGATTGATCACCATCGCGTGGTAATCCACGTGCGGAACTTTCGCGATACCCGCCCGGAACGTCTTGCCACCATCATCAGAGACGTAGACCTCCCACCCAAGCACATAGATGCGCTGATCATTCGTGGGATCAATGCGAATGCGTGAGAAGTAGAACGCGCGTGGATTGAAATCGCTGATGCGCTCCCACGTTTCGCCATGGTCCTCGCTTCGGAAGACGCCTCCCGCTTTCGAGAAATTCGAGAAGCCGCCGATCGCGCCGCCTTCGTCGGACTCAATCACGGCCATGACCACGCCCGGAGCGCTGTGCGACACATCCAGCCCGATGCGCCCGGTGTGCGATGGCAATCCGTTTTCGAGTTTCTCCCAGGTTCGGCCGCCATCAGATGACTTGAAGATTCCGCCCGTCTCACCGCCGCTCTTGAACGACCACTTCTGCCGCCGCCGCTCATACATCGCCGCGTAAACGGTGTCGGGATCCTCAGGGTCGAGCATCACATCGCAGGCGCCGACGTTTTCATCAATGTGCAAGACGGCGTCCCAGGTCTTGCCGCCATCATCAGTCTTGTAGACGCCGCGTTCCTTGTTCGGCCCCCACAAATGTCCGAGCGCCGCGATGTAACAGGTGTCAGGATCGCGCGGATCCACGGCCAGCGCGGGAATGTCGTGTGTGTCTTCAAGGCCGAGGTGTTCAAACGTGGAGCCGCCGTCGGTCGAGCGATACACGCCGTTGCCCCAGGAGGAGCTGTTCCGTCCGTTGCCTTCGCCCGTTCCGACCCACACGATCTTCGCGCGGCCCTTCTCGGCGAGCTTGTCATCTGATGGCCACTCGTCGGCGTCTTTAAACTCATCTTCCCAGCCCGGCCAGTCCGACGGCGCATCGACTACGGCGACACTGCCAATCGACGATGTCGCTTGATCATCAAAGACCGGTGAAAACGTGGTGCCGGCGTTGGTGGTTTTCCAGAGTCCGCCCGTGGCGTATCCGATGAAGTACGTTTTCGGCTGCCCTGGCGCCATGGCGATGGCCGCGATCCGTCCACCCTGATTCGCCGGACCGACACTGCGCCATGAGAGTGCTTTCAGATCGCTGGGCTCAAGCGCTCGTTGGGTATCGTCAGCGGCGGCGATCCCTTGAAGGGACGCTAAAGCCACCATCAACGCCGCCACTCGGACGGTCCACAGCGCACACATCTTCAGTTCTGCCATTGAAAAGCTCCTCCGAGTCCGTCTACCGATCATCGGAGCTTTGGTGGCGAATCTGAGGCCGAGGCCTATTCCGCGTCGATGGCCGGCGCCGGCTCAGGCGCAGGCGAACCCTTCAATCGACGTCCGAGGAACTCCGCCACGTGCGTAATCACCAGATAAAGCATGGGGACCGTCACGACGCTGACCACCGTCGCCACCATCATGCCGGCGAAAACAATCGTGCCGATGACCTGCCGACTCACCGCCCCGGCGCCAGTGGCGACCAGCAGCGGAATCACACCGAGGATGAAGCTGAATGCGGTCATGAGCACCGCGCGGAATCGGAGTTTCGACGCCGCCAGCGCCGCCTCACGGATGGAGTCGCCGTGTTCGCGGCGCTCTTTCGCGAACTCCACGATCAGAATTGCGCTCTTGGAGGAAAGGCCGATCAACAGCACAATCCCGATTTGCGTGTACACGTTGAGATCGATGTTGCGCGCAAAGGCGCCAACCACGGCGCCAAGCAGTGCAGTCGGAACCGCGAGACACACCGCCAGCGGGAGCGCCCAGCTCTCATACTGCGCGGCGAGCACCAGGTACACGAAGACCACCGCCAGTCCGAAGACCAGCGCGGATGACCCGCTCGCAGCTTGTTGCTGATACGAAATATCCGTCCACTCGAAGCCCATGGTGTTGGGCAGTTTGGACGCCAGCATGTCATCAACCACTTGCATGGCTTTACCGGAGCTGACGCCCGGCGCCGCTTCGCCCGTAATCTTGGCAGACAAATATGCATTATGCCGCGTCACTGTCTGAGGACCGAACGCATCCTGCACTTCCACCACGGTTCCAAGCGGGAGCATGGACCCGGACTGATTCCGGACCATCAGGTTGACGATGTCCGTCTCGGATGATCGGTACTGCGCTTCGGCCTGTGCCTTCACCTGATACGTGCGCCCGAAGAGATTGAAATCGTTGACGTACGTCGAACCGAGATACGCCTGGAGCGTGTCAAACACCGTGGACAGCGGTATGTCCAGCGCTTTGACCTGCTCCCGGTCGATGTCCACAAAAAGCTGCGGCACATTGGCGCGGAAGCCGCTGTACATATTCTGCAGGTCCGACTGCGCGTTGCCATCTTCAAGAATCTCGGCCGTCATGTGCTGCACGGACTGAACGCCCACGCCGCCGCGATCCTGTAGCTGCAACGCAAATCCACCCGCCACGCCAAGACCGGGAAGCGACGGCATGACGAAGGCCATGCATACGCCTTCTTCGATCTGCGCCATTCTGGCATTCATGCTCTGAAGGATGGCCGCTTGCGACTCATCCGCTGATGTTCGCTCGTCCCACGGCTCGAACATGACGAGCAATGAAGCGAAATTTGAAGCCCGGAACCCGTTGATGAATGAATATCCGGTGATCGCCACAATGTCGGTGACGCCGGGCGTGCTTCCAGCAATGTCGGTGACCTGATCCACCACCGCCTGTGTGCGCTGCTTCGAAGCCGCGTCGGGGAGCTGCACATTGATAATGCACCAACCCTCGTCCTCCTGAGGCACGAATCCGGTCGGCATGCGCCCAAGCCCAAGGACCGCGACCGCAATCACGCCGCCAAACAGCACCGCGCCGAGCGCGGCGACGCGCAGCACACCACTGACCAGGCCTACATACGCCGTCGTCGTTCCATTGAGGAATTTATTGAAGAGTCGGAAGAGGATGAACTGTTTGGTTGGCGTGGGACGCAAGAGGATCGCCGCCAGCGCGGGGCTCATCGTCAACGCGTTGATGGAGCTGAACACAGTGGCAATGGCGATGGTGATCGCGAACTGTTGGAACAGCCTGCCCGTAATGCCGCCAAGAAATGCGGTCGGCACAAAGACAGCCAGCAACACCAGCGTGGTCGCCACCACCGGACCGCTGACCTCTTCCATCGCTTTGATGGCGGCTTCGCGCGGCGAAAGGCCCGACTCATCAATGTGCCGTGTGACGTTTTCGACCACCACAATCGCATCGTCAACCACGATGCCGATCACCAGCACCAGGCCAAAGAGTGTGAGCTGATTGATCGAAAACCCGAGCGCCAGCATGACGCCAAAGGTGCCGATGAGCGACACCGGAATCGTCAGCATGGGAATCAGCGTGGCGCGAAAACTTTGGAGGAAAATGTAAACCGTCAGAACGACCAGAATGAGCGTAATGAAGAGCGTCGTCACCACTTCGGCGATCGAGGCTCGAATGATGTCCGTGGAGTCGTACGGAATGTCGTACTCGAGCCCTTCGGGGAATGCCCTCGCCAGTTCGTCAAGTTTGGCCCGAGCCGCTTCAACCATGGCGATGGCGTTGGCGCCAGGCAGCTGGTAGATTTGCAGCGCCGCCGCGTCCTGCTCATTGAACAGCGACGTGATGTCGTAGCTTTGCGAGCCCAGCTCGATGCGAGCCACATCGCGCACACGGACCAATTGGCCATCATTACCACGCTTGACGACAATCGCGCCGAACTGCTCCGTCGTGATCAGTCGGCCCAATGTTCGGACGGTGTATTGGAAAGGTTGCCCCTCCGGCGCCGGCGGCTCACCGATTTGCCCCGCGGCGACCTGAATATTCTGCTCGCGAATCGCGCCCACGACGTCCGTCGTGGTCAGCCCCCTCGCGTCAAGCAGGTTGGGATCCAGCCAGATCCGCATCCCGTATTCGCCGGCGCCGAACACACTGACATCGCCGACGCCCTGAATGCGCGCCATTTCATCCTTGATCTGGAGCGTGGCGTAGTTGTTGAGGAACAGCGCATCGTGCTCGCCGCCCGGGCTGAAAAGCGTGATCAGGAGTGTGATGTCGGGCGACTTCTTCTTGACCGAAATGCCTTGTCGGCGCACCTCTTCAGGAAGCTTGGGCTCGGCGAGACTTACGCGGTTCTGAACCAGCACCGCAGCCATGTCGAGATCCACACCGACTTCAAACGTCACCGTCAGCGTATATCGGCCGTCTGAAGAACTGCTGCTGGACATGTACAACATGCCCTCGACGCCGTTGACTTCCTGTTCAATTGGCGAAGCAACCGTTTCGGCGACCACCGTCGCATTGGCGCCGGGGTAGGTCGCAGTCACCTCAACCGTGGGCGGCGCAATCTCGGGGTACCGCGCAATCGGCAGCGAGAGCATGCCCAGGCTGCCGATGATCACGATTACGATCGACACCACGGACGCAAAAATGGGCCGTTCAATGAAGAACCGACTCGACATGGCGATCAGTCCTCCGTTTCCGGCGCGTCCGATGTTTCCATCGCATTCGATGATTCCTGCCCGCTCGATGAATCTTCAAAGGTCGGATTCACCGTGGCGCCGGGCCGGGCTCGCTGCAACCCCTGCACAATGACCTGCTCGTTGCCTTCAAGGCCTTCATCAATAATTCGAAGCCCCTCATCCACGCGAGCGCCGGGTGTGACATCGCGGCGGATCACCGTCCCGCTCTCATCGACTATCAAGACGTACGAGCCGACCAGATCGCGCTGAATCGCCAGTTCCGGAATCACCAGCGCATCGGGGGAGAGCTGCGGGATCAACGCGCGTCCAAAGAGCCCCGGAAAGAGCTTGCCCTCAGGATTCTCAAAGACTGCTCGAACGGTGATCGTGCCCGTCGCTGCGTCAACAATGTTGTTGGCAAAGTTGATTCGTCCCTGGTGCGGGTATCGCGAACCGTCCGCCAGCACCAGATCGCAGACGACCGCGTCTTCACTTTCCTCGCTTGTTCGCTCGCCTCGCGGCGTATCGCGCAGGAACATGAGCACATCACGTTCGCCAATCTCGAAGTACAGATAGATCGGATCGTCGAGCACGACCGTGGTTAAGAGTGTGGATTCGCCCGAACCGACAAGATTGCCGACGCTCACAAATCGCCTGGAGGCTCGCCCCCGGATCGGGCTTCGAACCTCGGTGTATGAGAGATTGATCTCGGCGTTCCGAATTGACGCTTCCGAACCGAGCACCGCGGCCTCGGCCGCATCGAGCTTGGCTTCGGCTTCAATGACTTCGATTTCTGTCGCGGCGCCGCGCTCAGCAGCCCGCTGGAGTTTCTGCAGCGTGGTCGCGGCAAGCCCCAGAGCAGCCTGATTCTGCGCGAGATCCGCATTCGCCGCCGCCAGGGCCGCTTCATAAGGATCCGCTTCAATTCGGAAGAGAATCTGATCCTTCTCGACGACCTGCCCTTCGGTGAATTCCACCGATTCAAGGAACCCGGCCACGCGGGCGCGAATATCCACCTCTTCAAAGGCGACGATTCGGCCCGTATATTCCGTGTAGGTCGTCTCGTCCTGCACGGTCGGCGTCTGGACAATGACATTGGGGGGCGGAGGCGGCTGAAACTGATTAGGCTCATCACACCCAGCCAATGCAATAAGCGCCGCGCCCATGACGACCCGAAGACAACCTGCACGCTGATCCATAAACCCGCCCTCCGGCCGACCATTCGACTCGAAGTGCGTAGCGTAGCGATTCAGTCGTCCTGACGAGCTTTAGCCGTCGGTGGACGTCGGCGGCGAATCGAAGATATCGCTCGGTGCAATCGTCACCGACTGGATCGCCACCGGCGAATCGAGCGGCGTGATCTCATACATCACCAACGAGCCCAACTCCCGGCGGAATGTGCGCAATCCTGACGATGACGCCACCCCAACAGGCCGGTCGTGCTCGATGCGATCAACCAGCAGCACGATGCGATCCTCACCCTGCTGACCCAGCATGATGGCCGCATTCGCGCCAAGCGGATTGTTTGATTGAACGAACGACCATCCGAGCGACACAAATCCGTCCGGCGCATCAGCCGCCGGCGTCAGCGCCTGGCGAAGTCGATTGTTGGTCCATCGTGCAAATTCGTAATCCGTATCGCACACCCAACTCGGCTGGAATCCGGCATCAACTTGAGCGTGATAGAGCGGCGCCGCATCGACATATCTGTCGCGCTGAAGTGTCCACAACGCGGCGGTTGCGAGAATGATCAGACCGATGCACGCCGCGACTCGGAGGGGCGTGAACAGCCGGCGCGCCGGTTCCGGCCGGTGGATCGCCACCTTGGGCGATGAGGTTCGCCAATCACCAAAGGAACGCCGCAACGAATCATCGATGGTCCGCATTGACTGCACTTCGTCTCGAAGCGCCTCATCGGCCTGGAGGCGCTGCTCAAATGCCTTTGCTTCCGCATCCGTCATCAGGCCATCGACATAGCGATCAATTTCGGCGTCTCGCGGCGCCGCATGGTCGGGACGATCAGTCATGACGCCCCCCTTTCGCGCGCGGCTTCCCGTCGGAGCAGGCGATCGCGCAACGCTCGCCGGGCCCGATGCACATGACTCGACGCCGTGCCTTCAGGAATGCCAAGCGCCACCGCAATTTCGCGATAACTCAAATCGTTCAACGTCCGAAGCAGCAAACACGATCGAGCCACCTCATCCAAAGTCTCCAGCGCGTTGAGCACGTCGTCATCAAACTGATGTTGATGCTCGTTCAGTGTTGCAGCGTCTCGGAGCAGTTGCGATGACCGTTCCGGTGACGGCTGATCAACGATGTGATCCATATTGACACTCGCCCCGCGCCGCCGCCGCTCCCGGCGCGCACGATTTCTCGCGACATTGCGCACGATCTGCCCACACCACGCGACAAGGCTCGTCGATGGGTCAAAGTCATCGAGTTTTCGAATCGCGATCATGGCAGAATCCTGCAAAACATCATCGATCGCGGACCGGTCATTCACGATGCCCGCCGCGATGCTCCAGAACACGCCGATGTGCTCTTGGAATCGCGCCACGAACTCGTCCGCCGACAGCGTCGCTTTTCCAGACCCAGATTGGCTCACCAAACCAGCTCGCTCCACGAGCGCCCCCTTGCCCTTCCGCGGCCATGGCGCTGCCCCGCTTGAATGTCTCGGTGGAGCAGGATTGTTGCACCTTTGCCATTTTTTTGATTGGTGCAAGAAATCACCCAGGTTGCCACATCCATCCCCAGCAATGCGCCGCACACTTCGTTCGTGGCCGCGTCGCCGGGGAAGGATCATGAATGACGGCCTTTGCCCCGTGCGGCTAATTCTCCTGACCCCCCGCGTCGGCGTGCAATGGCCCTTTCGAGGGCGATGCACGAAGGCGCCCCTTCCCACCGATGGGCGGGCCGGAGCTCGCCCATCGGATTTACGATGAGGCCACGATCGGCTCCGCTTCTGATTGCGCCAGCGCTGAGAACAGATCGGAGATCCGATTCGTCATCGGTCCGATCCGGCCATCGCCGACCGAGCGTCCGTCGATCTGAAGCACGGACGCGATCTCTCCCATCGTTCCCGTGCAAAAGCACTCGGTAGCGCCTGGCAACTCGTCGGGCCGAATATCGCGAATCTCGGACGCAATATCGTTCGAGTGGCACAAGCCCAGGACCGCGTCTCGCGTGATGCCTTCGGGGCAATGCGTTGTAGTTGGTGTGCAGACCACACCATCGATCACAAAGAAGAGATGCGTTGCATTGGTTTCCGCGATGCACCCGTTGGAGTCGAGCAACATCGCGTCATCCGCGCCAGCCGCATTTGCTTCGATCTTGGCGAGGATGGACGTGAGTTGGTTGCAGCTATGGATCTTCTGATCGAGCACATGCTCATTCGGGCGGCGCCACGATGATGTGATCAACGACAACCCCGTCTTGTCGTACACCGGCGCCTTGTGCTCCGCCAGCACGATGAGCATGCAGCCATTCGTATTGACGCGCGGATCGAGCCCGCTGGTGTACTTCAGCCCCCGCGAGAGCGTCAGCCGGATATGCACGCCGTCGCGCATCCCGTTGGCGTCAAGCGTTCGCTGAATTTCGCGCCGAATGTCATCCGCTGGCGGAATGCCCGCGTAAGCCAGTCGCTCGGCCCCCCGCCGCATCCGATCCAGGTGCGCGCGCAGCCGGAAGATGCGACCTTCATACACGCGGAGGCCTTCCCACACGGCGTCGCCATTCTGCACGGTCGAGTCAAACGGGCTGACGCCGGCCTGATCCCGGTGCACCAACTCGCCGCCAATATTGACGATGAGGTCGCGGTTTCGATCGTCGTAGTGCTGAAGCATGGCGTCCCCGCATGGTCAGACCGCAGTGATTCAATCAAACGTCATTCGCGATTCATACAAGCGCTGATAGAGCGTTTCGCACTGGCGAACAAGCGAACGCAGTCGCGCCGGCGGCTCATCTCGAGGCGGCGCCCACGGCGCAAAACCAGTTGATTTCTCAACATTGGCGTACCAATGCTCCGCCCACACACCATCAGTGGCGCGGCGCCCCGGCGCCCATGAAAGCATGCGCTCAGTGAACGAAACGCCAAGCGACTGGCACATCGCGGGCAATGCTCGAGCCGGATCCATCAACACATCGCGTGAATCAAACACAGGGGGCGTCTCGCCAGTTTCATCTCGCAGCCATTCCAGCAGTCGGACCTGCTGCGGCAATCCGGTTTCTTCAATGGCCGGATTCGGCAACACCTTGGCGAGTGACGCGATCATCGCGCTCGGGTCGCGGATCAGAAACGCGGAATTGAGATCCCGAATCCACGCCATATCCATATCTGGCAGCACGTGATGAGCCATGTGCTTCTGATAGAACACCGATGCGCCATTCGGAATCGGCCCGAGCAGCGCGGCGATCACGCGATCAAAATCGGTTTCGTGATGCTCCAGGATCGCATCGGCGCCCGGATGCGGATGCCCGGTCGCCATCAAGTAGTGCGCATACAACGGCTCATCGACGACAGCGCAGTCGCCGCGCGCATCCCACGATCGCATCAACGCCGTCGATATATTGCGCGGCCCGGACCACATCGCGACGCGCACGCCACCTTGTGCATCAGCGGACCGGCCCATTCAGCAACACGACTCGTTCACAGGGACCGACGCAGCAGCACTATCGTCGTCGCGAAGCTGTTGACCGACAAGGCGAATCTCATCAAACGCCTCATCAATCTGCGCGTTGGTGAGGTCCGGGTTGACGAATGGAATTCGAATCACGTCGCGGCCTTCCACATCGCCGTACCCGACAATGAGCCGCCCCTGCTGACGCAATGCTTCGCACAGCGCCGGACTCGGGACCCCCTTGAATTCGAAGCATACGTTCACTGATTCCGGTGGTTTCGTCAGGACCATGTTCGGATCATCCCGCACCACATCGGCGGCGTATCTCGCCATGTCCACCAGCCGCTCGATGCGCTCGCCCAGACCGCGGTCGCCATGCCTCTTCCACAACGCCCACAGTTTGAGCGCATCATTGCGGCGACCGCACTGCAGCGCACGGGTGCCGAAATTCAGACTCTCATCATCAGACTGGAAGAGATAGCTCGCATCTTCATTGAAATGCTTCACCAGCATCCCCGGATTGCGAAGCAGGATGACAGAGCACACCAGCGGCACGGTCATCAACTTGTGCGCATCCCAGGTGACGGAATCTGCGCATTCGACGCCATCAACAAGATGACGGTGCGCATCGGACAGAATCATGGATCCGCCAAGCGCGCCATCCACATGGAGCCAAACATTGAATTCGGTGGCGATCGCGCTGATCTCTCGAATGGGATCAAAACTGCCGAGCACGGTTGTGCCGGCGGTCGCGTTGATCATGCATGGCCGACGACCGGCGTCGAGATCCTCCTCAATCGCTCGGCGCAACTGAGATGGAATCATGCGCCCGCAGTCATCGCATGGGATCTGGCGAACATTGTCACGGCCAATGCCGGCCATCGCCGCGCCCTTGGTGATGGAGTAATGGCTGACTTCCGAGGTGTAGATGACCATCGGCACGCCATCGTGACCGGCGGCCCGCACGGACTCGTTCGCTTCATTGCGCGCGATGACGATGGCGGTGAAGTTGGACATCGACCCGCCCGGCGCAAAGACGCCTTCACCCTGGTCGAACCCAACCAGTGAGGCCATATGGCGCGTGAGTTCGCGCTCAATGATGGCGTTGGGCCCCGCCGCCTTGTACGTGTACATCGATGTGTTCAGGAGAACGGTGAGCAACTCCGCGGCGATCGCTGAGTCATCACGGCCCGCAAACAATTGATTCAGAAACCGCGGGCTGGCCGTACGCGGCGTCGCATCGGCGACTTCGTCAAGCAGTGCGATCACGGCAGATGGCGAGACGCCGTCCGGCCGCAATGCAAAGTCGATTTTGGATTCCAGATCCTCAGCGGTGGTATACGGCGCCACAGGATCTGCGGTCTGGCGAGTTCGGGCGCGTTCGAGCAGGTCGAACACGTCGCGAAACGATTGGTCGGTTTCAAACACAGAGGCCTCGAGAAGGGAACAAGGGTAGATCAAAGCGCCCGCCGCGCAGCGACTCCAGCGGCTGACGCCGAAGGATACGACCCTATCTCGAAGCGGACCAGAATGGCCCCAAAAACGCTCAGTCGCTGAGCGCCAAGGCCGACTGGCCCTCCCGTGCCTCCGGCCCGACCGCCTCGCCCAGTTCGCGTCGCGCCATGTTGCGAAGCTCAGAAAGCGTGGACTCAACCAAAGCTTCGCTCATGTCCAGCACGAGCGCGATCTCATCGACCGAAAGCTCTTCGGCATAGTGAAGCACGAGAACCCGCCGTTGCGTCAGGTTCAACTGTTGCACCGCATTGCGGAGCGTCGCGACGTCCGTGTCGCTCATGTGATGGCTCCTCACGAACTCGCAGAGGTCGGCCCCGAAAGGATGCGATCCGTGCATGCCCTCGGCCCGCGCGAGCCCGAATACCTGATGTTGTCTCCACTTATAACACTCCGCGGACCGTGTCCGCGTCAAGCTTTTTTGTGCTGTGGACGGAATGTGGAAAAGTCTGGTGGATCACAGAACCGCAAAAACGCGCTGCGGTGCGCTATGCTCGAACCCTGTCGCGCTACTCGTCGTCACCGCGCGACACACCCTCGGAGGGAACGGCGATTCCACCATCCGACGGATCGGACGACCGATCTGACATTCTGTTCGGCTCAACAATGGTGCTGATGACGCTGGCCGGCTGGTCGGCCGTCCCGCTGTTCCTTCGCCACTTCGCTGAATCCATCGACGCATGGACCAGCAATGGCTGGCGCTACGGATTCTCTGCGCTGCTCTGGCTCCCGGTCGTGCTTGTTGCTCAATTCCGCGGCCGGACGCCAGCAGGGCTCTGGCGCCTCGCCGTCATCCCGAGCGTCATTAACGCGTTAGGTCAGATCTGCTTCACCTGGGCGCACTACAAAATAGATCCTGGTCTTCTGACCTTCGGCCTTCGGGTGCAGGTCGTTTTCGTGGCGATTGGCGCGTACTTGCTGTTCCCATCGGAGCGTCGCATTGTTCGATCGTGGCGATTCATTCTCGGATTTGTGATGGTGCTCGGAGGGACGGCGGCCGCCGCGCTGCTCGGCGACAGTCCATTTGCCGCGGAGCGCCTGTTTGGTGTGACGCTCGCCATCGGGTCCGGCGCCCTTTTCGCCGCGTACGGGCTTTCCGTTCGCAAATACATGCACGGGCTGCACCCCGTCATCGCGTTTGCGGCGATCAGTCAATACACCGCCGCCGTCATGGTCGGGCTGATGCTCGCGCTGGGCGACGACTTCGGCGCCGGCGCGCTGCGCCTGTCCGGAACGCAGTTCGGCCTGCTGTTGTTCTCCGCCGTGATCGGCATCGCCCTCGGGCACGTGTTTTATTACACGAGCATTGCGAAGTTGGGCGTCGCGGTGACGGCGGGCGTGCTCCAACTCCAGCCATTCGCCGTCGCCATCGCGTCGCTTGCCATTTTCAATGAGCTGCTCCTCCCAACGCAATGGGCGGGAGGAGTCACAGCCGTGATTGGCGCGATGTTCATGCTGGATGCGCAACGCCGGTTGTCGAAACTCGCGCGACTGTCACGAATAGCCGCCGCAACATCGAACCACGTCGAGTCATCAGATGCTGCACGAGCGCCCGCGGCATCGCCCGCCGATGTGCAGCGCGCCGAACCAAGCTGACGCACAGAACAGGCTCTCGCATTCACCCCATACACGGCTGATTGAATCGCGGGAGACCGAGGACCATCCCTCCCGCACCGCCTACAATGGCGTTCGCGACGACATGGCCGAGTCGCGGCTGAACCCCAGCAACAGGACGCAGCGCACGAGTGGCGGACGAGAACACACAATCCGATCTTCGATCGCCGCGCCGTGTCATGCTCAGATTTGTCATTGGACTGGTTGTGCTCGTGTTCGCCGCGGGCATTGTCGCTGCGCTGGTCGTCACAAAGCCGACACCCAATCTCGCGCCGACAGGCGAACGCGCCCTGACGGTGCAAACCATCGTCGCACAAACACGGCCGGTCGCTCGTTCATGGCGCGGCTACGGCACGGCGCGGGCACTGTCCGTGGCCAACGTCGCCGCGCAGGTCGCAGGTGAAGTCATCGATCGCCCCGACACGATCGACGCAGGCGCCTGGGTCGATGCGGACGATCTCCTTGTTCAGATCGATGACGCCGAGTTCGAAGATCGACTGGTCGGCGCCAATGAAGCCATCGTGGCGCTTGAAGCGCAACTCGAGAGCCTGGATGTCGAAAGCGCATCCATCGGCCGAAACCTGGAGCTGGCCGAAGCGGGCATCGCGCTTTCCGAACGCGAATTAGTCAGAGCGACCAATGCGCTGGACCGTGGCGCCGCGACGCAAACGGAAGTCGATCGGCTGGAGCGCGAACTCACCGTGCAACGCCGAATCGCCGTTGACCTCCGCCAGCGGCGCGACCTCATCCCCGTGCGGCGACTGGAGCTTGAAGCCCAGATACGACAACTCCGCGCTCAGGCGCGGCTGGCTCAACTGGATGTGCATCGTGCGCACGTCACAGCGCCCATTTCAGGCGCCCTGCAGACCGTAGACGCCAATGTCGGTGACTGGCTTGCCGTCGGCGCCCCGATCGCACGTATCGTTGACCTGCGGCGTATCGAAGCCCCCATGCGGTTCCCCATTTCCGCGGGCGCTGACCTACGCACCGGCGATCATCTGGAGCTCCGCGCCGACGGCCCCAGCGGACTGACCTGGGATGCGGAGATCACGCGCATCGCCCCTGAGGCCGACGCCGGCAACCGCACGCTGACCATCTTCGCCGTTCATGAGCAGCCCGGCGGACGACTCGACACCAGCACGCTGATGCCGGGTCAGTTCATCGTGGGAACTGCAACGTCGAGCACTGCAACAGAACGCATCCTCGTTCCACGAAACGCCATCCTGAATGACCGTGTGGCTGTCGTCTCGTCCGAGGGGCGCGTCGTCACCAAGCGAATCGAAGTTGCGTTCTATCTTGACCGTGAATTCCCTGACATCGATCCCATCGCGACAGAGTGGGCCGCGCTGGCGAGCGGTGTCGAGCCCGGCGACCGCATCATCACGTCCAATCTCGACGATCTGGAAGAAGGCCTGCAAGTGACGCCGGCAGCGGACAGCGCAAGCGCGCCCTCAACAGCGCAGCGCACTACATCGCTCCTGACGCCGACTGGGAGCGTCGCGCCGTGAATCTTGCAGCCTTTGGCGTTCGCCGTCCCGTGCCCGCCAACCTGGTGATGTTTGCGCTGCTGGGCGCAGGGCTCGTGCTCGGGCTGGATCTTCGCCGCGAGTTCTTCCCGGAAACGCGGCCCAATGAAGTCATCATCAGCGCCCCCTACCCCGGCGCCTCTCCCGACGAAATCGAAGATTCACTTGCGATCAAGATTGAAGATCGCATCGCAGATCTCGATGACGTGGTGGAGATCAACACACTCGCCGTCGAAGGCGCCGCGACGGTTCGCATTGAGTTTGAACCCGGCGTGTCGATCGAAGACGCCGTCGCCCGCGTCAAGCGCGAAATTGACGCGTTGCAGGATCTGCCCGAACGCACCGAGCGAATCATCGTTTCGGAGTTTGAGCCCAACATCCCTGTGATCAGCGTCACGCTGTTTGGCGACGCCAACGAGCGGATTCTCAAAGACGCTGTTCGAGAGATACGCGACGACCTGCTGACGCTCCCTGACATGGGCGATGTCATCATTTCCGGGGTCAGGACGGATGAGATCTCCGTTGAAGTCAGCCCGGAGACGATGATCGAGCATCGCGTCAGCCTGCCTTTAATTGCGCAGCGCATTCGCGAAGGCATGACGGAAACACCCGGCGGCGCCGTGCGCACGCCGTCCAGCAACGTGACCCTCCGAACTGTCGGCGCCCAGGAACGCGCCGAAGAAGTCCGCCGCATTGTGGTGAAGGCTGACCCGGAAGGCCGGCCGCTTCGCGTTGGCGAGTTGGCCGATGTGTCGGATTCCTTTGCCGATATTGATCTTCGCACACGTTTCAACGGTGCGCCTGCCGCGTCCATCACGATCTACGCGACGGGTGATCAGGACGTGATCGACATCGCATCGTTGGTCAAGGCGTACGTGGCAGGCAGACAGCGCGACGACATCGACTTGTCATGGCGCGAACGCAGCGCCCTGGCCGCCGCCGAGTCCAACCCCGGCGCTCAGAAGCCCGTTCGCGTGCGCGCGTACGAACTTGGCCAGCTTCGTCCGGTCGTGCCCGGACTCAACATTCAGTCGCACAGCGACCTGGCGCGTTTCGTGGAGCAGCGACTTGATCTGCTGTCGCGCAACGCATTTTGGGGCGGCATCCTTGTGTTTGGCACGCTCATGTTGCTCTTGGCGCCGCGCGTGGCGCTGTGGGTGACGGTCGGGCTGATCATCGCGCTCGCCGGCACGATTGCCCTGATGTACGTCCTGGACATCACGCTCAACTTTCTGACGATGTTCGGACTCATCATCGTCATCGGACTGCTGGTCGATGACGCCATCGTGGTCGCCGAAAACATCACGAGTAAGTTTGAAGCTGGCGAGCCGGCGCTGGCTGCGGCGGTATCGGGCACGCGACAAGTCGAATGGCCGGTCGTCGCAACCGTGCTCACCACCATCGCCGCGTTTGCCCCGCTTCGCGCGATTGAAGGGCGCATCGGGGACCTGATGGGCGCCATTCCGATCGTGGTCGGATGCGCCTTGTTGATGTCGTTGCTTGAGTCGTTGCTCATTCTCCCCAGCCATATGGGTCACAGCCTGAAGAAGGCCGAGAAGCGCAAGCGCGCCGCCAAGACGCCATCATCCAAACTCCCCATCCGGCAACGAATCTTCGAAGGCTCGCTGAAGCGTTGGTACACCGCCAGTCTCGACTGGGCCATGAAGCGCCGGTATCTCACGATGGCGATCGCCATCGCCGTCTTGGTTGGTTCGGTCGGACTCGTCGCCGGCGGACGCGTTCGATTTGAGTTTCTCACCTCCGCTGACGCCGAATTGGTGCTCGTGGATCTGCGCATGCCAGTCGGCACGCCAATCAATCGCACCGACGAAGTCGTTCGACGTATCGAAGCCGAAGCGCTGGCCTTCCCCGAAACGGACACCGTCTTTTCGGCGGTCGGCGCGCGGCAGGACCTCGAAGGTGGAGGCGGCGCCCAGCAGAGTCATCTCGCGCAGCTTTATCTCGAATTGAAGGAAATTGAATTCCGCGATCGCACCAGCCGCCAGGTCATCGACGACCTGCGGCGGCGCGTCAGCGACATTGCGGGCGTGAAGTCCATCCGATTCGAAGAAGCCCAGGGCGGGCCTGGCGGACCGGACATCTCGTTCGCCGTGACGGGCCCGACGACAGGCCGCATTATGCCGGTGGTGCGCGACATCAAGGAACGGCTGAACGCATTTGAAGGTGTGTACGGCGTTGCCGATGACGCTGACACCGGCCAGCGCGAGCTTCGCATCGAATTGCGCGACGGCGGCAGTGAACTCGGCTTCACCACCGAAAATCTCGCGACGCAACTTCGCGCATCTGTCTTTGGGCTGGAGGCGTACACCTTCGCCGGCGATCGCGAAGACGTCGATGTGCGAGTCATGTTGACCGAGCCCTACCGCCGCAGTCTGGCGAAACTCGAATCCATGCACGTCTATACGCCCGACGGTCGCCCCGTACCGCTAGCCGAAGTCGCGCACATCACGATCGGTGACGGATTCGCTTCAGTCCGGCGTCTCAATCGGCAGCGCTCCATCACCATCACGGCGGATGTTGACCGCGCCGTCGCCAACCCGGAAGAGATCACCGCCGCGCTGCGATCGGAACTCAATTCGATCGCCGCCGATGCGCCGGGGGTTCGAATCGTGCCGCGCGGCAGGCAGGAAGATCTCGCTGATTCATTCCGGTCGCTTCCCTTGGCCATGCTCGGCGCCGTGGCGGTGATTTATGTGATCCTGGCGTGGCTCTTCAGCAGCTACCTCCAGCCCTTGGCGGTGCTGCTGGCCGTGCCCTTTGCAAGTGTCGGCGCCATTTGGGGCCACCTCATCATGGGCTTTGACATGACGATCCTGTCATTGATCGGCTTCGTCGCGCTGACCGGCATTGTTGTGAACGACTCGCTCATTCTGATGGAGTTCTACAACCAGAAGCGCGTCGAACATGTGCGCCTGCATGATGCGCTGCTGGAAACCGGCCGCGCGCGACTGCGCGCCATCCTGCTGACCACCATCACCACCGTCCTCGGCCTCAGCCCGTTGATGGCCGAGCAGAGCTTTCAGGCGCGTTTCCTGATTCCCATGGCGATCACGATCAGCTTTGGCCTGATCGCGGCGACCGCTGTCATGCTGATCATTCTGCCCTGCATTCTCATGATCGGGCGCGATGTGCACCGCACTGCCCACTTCCTCTGGACGGGCGAACGCGTCAAAGGTGATTTCATTCGCTGGGATGATCGCGATAATGATGAGACGCCCGCGTCAGCGTGACGACGAATTCAAACGCGACGTGATGCGCTCGAGAATCGCTTCCGGCTCGCTCATGCGCCCCGGGCCAACAGCGCGGCACGCCTGCCAGCCTTCATCCGGCCCGATCGTCTCAAAGCCATCCGCATGAAGCTGCGCGATGTTGCGCTGCGTCGCAGGCTGCGACCACATCACCGCGTTCATCGCCGGCGCCAGCAGCACGGGCGTTGTTGATCGATCAATCGCGCTCAAGACAAGCGACACCACATCGTCCGCCATCCCCGCTGTGAGCTTTGCGAGAAAATCCATCGACGCCGGCGCGACGATCGCCATGTCCGCATTCGTCGCGAGGTTGATGTGCTGCGGATCATGCGCCTCGATGTGCTCCCACGCCGATGTGTATACGGGCTTGCCCGACAACGACTGAAACGTCAGCGGCGTGATGAACTTCGTCGCGGCGTCCGTCATGCATACGGTGACTTCGGCGCCGGCCTGCGCCAGGCGGCTCACGAGCGTCGCCGTCTTGTACGCAGCGATGCCCCCGGTCACGCCGACGATGATTCGTCGCCCGTCGAGACCGTCAGCCATCACATTCACCTTCAACTTGATGCTGGGAGTTGCGCCGAGCGGCGCCGCGCATTACAACGCGCTGTCATCCGCCAGATCAGCCTCGTCATCATCGGGCGCGTACTCGAGCGTGATCTTGTCCTGCATGATCTCTTCGAACACGAGTTCAAGATCCGAACGGCCGTTTCGCTCCACGAGCGGGCGCGCGCCCTCCATCAATTCGCGCAGGCGAGCCTGCACCAGCGTGCACAGCTGGAAGCGACCGCCGTACTTGGAGAGAATCGCATCGTCCTTCAAGGCTTCGATCATGTCTGGTCTGACTCCTGGTTGGGCGGCCTGCCATCTCGTGGCCGCTCGCGGCGCGGAACGAAGAAGAGTATCATCGTCGCGAAGCAGAGGCAATGCCGCGACCCCGGGCGATCGCCCGAATCAGCGGCTCAGCGGGGAGCTTTGCACACCGTGGAATTTCGATCTGGCGAACGGGTGGTCCATCAGGACCGTCCCGAATGGGGTGTCGGAGTCGTATTATCCGCCCAGTCCGGCGGCGACGCGACCCGTTTGCGCGTCCGTTTCGAGCGGGCGGGGCTCAAGACCCTCTCCGTCCCGCCGGCGAATGTCGGCCCGGAACCGGCCTCGCTCAACGGTGACGCCGCCTCGACGGACAAACTCGCCAACCTCGACCCTCGCGAGATCGAGGACGTCATGACGGGTCTGCCGGAATCAACGCGGGACCCCTTCACCACCTCCGCCGCCCGACTTGCCGCGACGCTTCGACTCTTCCGCTTCGAATCGTCTGGCGCCTCCATCATCGACTGGGCCGCGATCCAGAGCGGGCTTTCAGACCCCCTCTCCCGATTCACGCGCCATGACCTCGAAGCCTACTTCCGGACGTTCGAACGCAAACGTGACGCCCACCTGAAGCGCATGGCGGATGAAGTCCGCAGCCTGCCGGCCGCTGAACTCGCCGCCGCGGTGGCCGAAGCCCCTCCTGCCGGCAAGCGCGCGCTGTCCCGCTACATCGCGCGTTGATGCATTCACGCAACATCCCGCACGAGTGATTCAAGAGATGCCGCGCCGTTTTCCGGACGCGAAGCGCGGTTCGTCCTTCGTGCGCTCCCAACGCTGCGATTCTCGGTCGTTCGCGCGATTGGTCGCTTTGGCGCCATGTCGGCGTGCGGATTGAAGCTCTCTTTGGCATGCGGCCGTCCTGCCGCAGGACAACCCAAGACCAGGAGAGAGATCCCCCATGAGCGATCAGGACTTCAACACGCGACTGTCAGACCTCCTCGAGCAAATCGAACACCTCCCCGATGGCGAGCGCGACCGACTCCGCCAGCTCGCGGACGAAACCCGTGAACGACGCGAGCGCATGAGCGAGACCGTCTCCCAGCTTCAGGAGTCGCTCGACTACCTGCGGCTCAGCGTCAAGTACCTCGTCTTTGATCTCGAAGCGACGCGGCGCGAGAACCAGTACCTCCGCCAGCTCCTTCGCGAAGGCCCCGGCGACGATGAGCGCGAAGGCGCCGACTGATCGCCCCCGACAATCAGACCATGCATGGCTGAACTCCGTGACTGCCTGACGGGCAGGAGGAGAACCGTCAGGAAGGCAGGGTGCGGCGGAGCGTCGATCCATCCGAAATGGATGAGGACGACGGCGTGACGAGATGGGTCGTCGCTTCGCCCCCCTGCCTTTTGTTCATTGAGCGAGCCGGGACGTCCCCGTGCAGGTCAACATAAAAAGTACGGCATGCGTTGACCGCGCCGAGCGGTGCAGTACACGGGCGCCCTAATTCACGGGTGCCGTGGTACGGCCGCCGCAGGCGGCAGTGCCACGATTGGTCGCAGCACTCCAAGAGATATTGAGCACACCGCCTTCACATCTCCCTGTTGAGACTCCCGCCCCGCCTGCTAGACTCCCCTCTCAGCGGTGTCCGGGGCCCGTTTCAACCCCGTCACCCACGCCGGAGAGATGGCCGAGTGGCTGAAGGCGCCGGTTTGCTAAACCGGTGAATCGCGTCAAGCGGTTCCGCGGGTTCGAATCCCGCTCTCTCCGCTTTAAGAATTACGTCGCGGATAAACCATTGAATTGCATGAGTTTGGGCGTGTCGCAACACGACAGAACTTGCCTGAGTTCCCAATGAGTTCCCAGATCGGACGAATCTCAGCCTCCGAGCGAGTTCCGAATTACTCTCTGCTTCGGTTTGAATGTGCAGCGATCAACCGCGACAAACAACCAATTCAAAACTTGCAATCGCGCAACCCAGTGGGCGGCGGCACCCATCAGTTCATCACGGTGGCGTACAAAAGGACGCGCGTTCCGATTCCAATTGTGCTGAACTCGATCCGCACGGCGCTTCCCGCGCAGGATGTTCCGACCATTCGTTGTCGAAAACACGGCGCTGCCTGCGGCAGCGACAGTGGAATTGGCACTCGCCGTCCTACAGGTTTCAATTCCACTGCGACGCGTTACACAGCGAGTGCTTCTTTTTTGGCCAACAACGATGACAGAAATCAGGTCGCGTTGTCGGTGTTCATCATTCGCCCTACGGAATCAGTGATTACTTTCTCCATCAGGCCGCCCCGACTCGTTCGCTCGAAATTGCGACCTGACGAAGGCCACTTCCCTGTAAATTTGGTCTTTCGGCACATCGCATAGCCGGGCGGCTTCTCGCAGCGACAACTCGCCTTCCAGAATCTTGATCACAACACCTCGCAGCGATGGCTGAACGAACTCATCAATGAGCTGCAGGATTCGCTGACACGACTCGCGGCGCATCACCACCTCAAGCGGTGTCGCCTCGTCCTTCTCGCCGCCGTTCTTGCGGTCATGCTCGGCGGCACGCTGCTTGCTACGCTTTTGTTTCAGCCGTTGAAGACGACGGATAGCGGATCGGTAGACATACGCCCAGACACATATTTCAAAACTCTTCGACGACAAATGCGCTTTATCACAGGCCCGATTCACCGAGCAGCATGCATCTTGAAATGCGTCCCAGGCCAAATCATCGTCCTGCTCGCCACCCATGGAATTGCAAAGGGCGGCAAGCATACATTTCCTAAATTCAGCATCGTCGTAGAGCGCTAATCTTATTTCCGTTGGCGTGTACGGTCTCTTCGATGTACTCCATTCGCGAGCTCGCTCTAGATGACTTGATTCATGAATTCCGTCGGAAGCTCTCTCTGCCACTTGGGGTGCTCTCCGGCGGCGCGTGGAACAGATGCGCGGCGTATGTGGTCGAAACAACTGACGCACCGTTCCAAATGCAGTGCGTCAATCATCTCTGATGCTCAGTCAACGACTGAGTCCGCCGAAGCACCTCATAACTGGCGATCCGCAGCGCCTCAAACCGCAGTCGACCTTGCGAAAACCCAGGATTCTTCAACCCTTCGCAAAGTCGGTGCAGATCCTTTGAGGTCGGAATCGACAATGGAGGTTTTGTGCGAGCCCAGTCACGTATCCGTCGAAGCAGTTCGTCTGCAATGTCCTCCTCGAGTGTGTCCATCGATGTATCCAATGTTGATGATCTCTTTTCGAAGCCAATAACTGCACAATGTGATTGGGTTTTCAAGTATTGAGAATGTGTTCCGTTCACGCTCGAAGTTCTTGAGTTCCTGCATTTGGACGCTCCTTTCAAAGACATGTCTTGATTCCTCGCAGCCTAAGCATGTGCACAGGCTTTGTTCATTGCATTACATATTTGTCACTACATGTCAAGCATGTAATGCACTCGTCTCTTCTGCTGATGCGGCCTTGGCCACACCAAATGCGCTAGCCGCATGACGATGATGAATGGCGTGGCACCTCCTTCCGGTTTCCCCGGGGGGCGAGCAGCGAATGCGCCTTCATTTGGGTAGAGGCGCCACGCAATGCAACTGTCGTGCGTTTTATGAGATTGAGAGAATTCTTTTTTTGCGCCCCAAAATCAGTCAATTCTCGCGACAGATCACAACGAAACGACCTCTACGTTCACGAAGGGGTCGCGTTTGGCCTCTGATCGACGTAAATCCCGTGACAGACACGGCCAATTCCGATGCGGATGTTCCGCAATCGGTATCTATCACTCTGCCCTCACACGGGCTCTTCCACGCAGGAGGCTCGAATGAGCAATCCTCAATCGGGTGACTCAAGAGAGTCATTGTCCAGCAGCGGTCATTCAGTCGGGATCTACGACAACACCGTCCGCACGCCGACAGGCTCTGTCGCGACCTCATGGTCGGGCAAGCGCCTCGTCGTCGAAAACGGCGTTGTCAAGGAATCCAGCTCCTGAGTGATCGTTGACCACGACCGCCCGGCGGGGCGAGAGCGTCGTCGGGCCTTTCCCGGGACCTACAGATGGGGTTGGGCGGGAGGTCTACCTCTTCTACTCCGAGGCTGCGGGGGCGCGGCCGCGCCTCTGTGGCATTTCAATTCACCGTCGCCCGTTCTACACGGCGACTCTACCAGCACGGCAGGGGCTATTCCCCGTGAGACACCTTGATGAATCCATTGCGCCTCTTGTGGCGCGGACGCCGCAAGACGCGGAGCGGATCACGATCCGACGATCTGCGACGCGCGCCCTTCAGTCTCCAACAGACGTTTCTTCAGCTCGGTCGCGCCGACCGTCTGACTTGGGCCGACGCGATGACATCTGTCTGGCTGATCGGTGCGGCTGGGTCAGGAAAATCAAGCGCCGTCATGAGTGCGATGATCATCTCTGCGCTGCGCGCGGATGCATCTGTCGTATTCACGACCGTCAAACCTTCCGATGCGTCACAGTGGACGCGACTGTGTCATTACGAAGGTCGATCGGCGCGGGCTTTCGAACTCGGTGTGGATCGATTCAATCCGCTCGCGCACGTGCAACGCACGGCTTCGCTCGGGGCGGCGGTCGATGCCGTGACGGCGGAATGTCTTATTCCCTTGGAACGACAGCGGCGCAACGGCGGCGGCGGGGATCCGCACTGGCGATCGGACGGCGAGCGGTTCGTGCGGAGCATCGTCACGCCATTCGTCTTGGCGGACATTCCAATCACATTTCGGGCGGTGTGCGACTCGCTACTCAATCTGCCCCGCTCGAAGAACGAGACCTACTTAAACTCGTGGCGCCAGCGCAACCCTGCGTATGCCGCGATCGTCGCAGCACGAGAACGGGTGGCGACGGCGACGGAGCGCGATCAATTGGACCGCGCGGCGTGGTTCCTGCTGCGCACTGCGCCGAACCTCCCGCACCGGACGCGCGAATCGACGGTTTCAACGGTGTGCGCGCCGCTCGATCCGTTCGCAGCGCCGGGGTTAGTCGGCGACACGCTCAACAGCGACTCGGACACGTGGGATCCCGCCGAATGCCTTCAGTCGCCGCAGGTCGTCGTCTTCGACGCAGCGATGCAGGCGTGGGGACCCGCCGGCGCCACCGTCCAACGCCTCTTGCTCAACGCGGTACAACGGGCAGCGCTCACGCGAAACCTCGGCACCGCGGATCATCCAATTGTCATCGTCGCCGACGAAGCACAGGAATTCCTCGATCACGAAGCCGACGCGGCGTTCATGCGCACGTGCCGCGACCGGCGAGCGTGCATGCTGCTTGCGACGCAATGCATCGGCAATATCGCAGACGCAGCCAGTTCGGCGCGCGATCCGCACGCTGCAGCGCAGAAGCTCCTTGGGCTTGGCGGCGTGAAGATTTTCACGGCGACGACCGATCCGGCCACGACCCGATTCGCCTCGGAGGTGTTCGCGCAGCGCTGGCAGCCGCGCGTCTCGTTCGGTTCGCAGGATCAGGACGGACCGAAGAAGCCCGGTCTCTCCAGTCGCCAAGGCCGCTCAAGCAACTTCTCACGAGAACTTACGTCCGACGTTCCGCCGCACGAATTCCTTGCGCTTGCGCGAGGCGGAACCGAGAACGCATGGATCGTCGAGGCATTCATTTCCTGTTCGGGTCGTCTCTGGTCCAGCGGCCGTTCGTCAATCAAAGCCGCATTCGCTCAAACGCGCGTGTGACGCATCTCAACTCCCTCTACATCAGGAGAATCCTCTATGTCACGACCCAACGATGAATTCCAACCATTCGGGATTACCAAGTTCTACGAGCAGAGCAAGAAGAACGCCGAAATGGGTCGCGGGTGCGTCAACGCCATCCTCGCGGCGCCCCGCGTCGTGTTTTCACTGATCGCTCTCGCCGTCGGCGTGTGCGCGGCGTGGGGAACACCGCTCGTACGATCCAACGTTGGCGTCCGCGCGGTGATCGTTCAAGGGGTCCTCGGCGTGCCGACCTTCGCCCTATTGCTCGATCTATTCAGCGACAGTCCGCTTCACCCGGTGCTCATTGCGTGGTTCATCGCGTTGTGCTTTGCGAATGCGTTTCACTTCATCTTGGGCGTGACACGAGTCCTTGAGCCCACCGGAAACCACGTGCACAGCCAAGATGTCGGACGCCCGTCGCCGCCCTTTCAATTCATCTGGCGCCGACTGCTCCGATCCTGGGCGAATCATCCGACGCGGGTCGCGATCCTTGCCGAGACTCCGCTCTTCTTCGTGATCGCCATGATGTTCGCGCATGTCGAAAGCAAGGCGCGTGTGAACGGCGCGGATTTCCTGCCGGGCGCCCATGTGATTCCCGTTCTGGTGGGGATGGCGATTCCGCTGCAGACGATGATCCTGGCTTTCAGGGATCTCCTTCGGTCCGATCAATTCGCGGATCAGGAACTGGACCAACTTGATGTCGCTGAATCCATGGAACGTCGCCCATCGCAACACCGCCATCGCCGCACGGAGGCGCTGGCCGTTCCGCCAAGTCGCGCTCGTCGCCGCGCACGCCGGTGACAACGCGACGGGTTCATTCAGCAAATCAACTACAGCACCTACATCGGAGCCCCCTATGCGCGTTCAATTGCAAGAATTCTACGACGGTCGATCTCTCGAAGCAGCGTCCACTCGACGGCCAACGAATCGTCCGTCAATCGCCGAGGTCTGTCCGTTGCGCCTCCAGCGCACCGCAGGAAAGGCGATCGACGCCCTTACCGATGATAGGGCGACGCGCCTCAAGCGAGTGGTGACATGAGCCTTGCCCATGAACCCTCGTCTCCGTCACGACCAGCTCCTCGCTCGCTGACGCGCGAGGAGCTGGCGGGCCCACTCTCCGAATACCCGCCGATCATGACGCCTGACGAAGCGGCGCGCCTGCTGCGCGTCTCGAAGTCGACGCTGTATCACCACGTGAGCCGCGGCCAGTACCGGGCTGCCGTTAAGCGCGGCAAACCACTGCGATTCTGGCGAGACCGGCTCGTGCGCGAGTTCTTCCGACGGTGACCTGACGCGACTGCGTCAACGGAGTCTTTGCATTCACGCCTTCGTGCGCTATCTCTGCGCGCATGATGAAGAAGCGGACAAACGAACGATGAAGATGGTGGACCGCGAGATCGTCGAAGGAACGCGAGTGACGATCGGTCGCCGTGTTCAAGTTCGCCGCGTCTCCGGCGACCGCGTCGAACGCGTCTCCAAGACCTACTCCGCGGAGTACATGGATGTCGGTGGAAAGCGGCGGATTCTGGGCCTTGGCGTCAGCAATCGTCGTGAGGCGCGGCGCAAGGCCGTCGGCATCCAGCGAGAGCTGGACTTGGGGCAGGACCGACTGAAGCGGACGCGCGTGAAAATGACGGATCTCGCCCAGCGATTCGCCGAATTCAACGCCAACAAGGGGTTGGCGCCGAAGACGCTCGCGAAATACCGCGCCGAGACCGACAAGCTGCTGGAATTTTGCGCGGACATCGGGCTCGTGTATGCGAATCGATTCGACGAAGCCGCCTTTCATCGGTTCGGAGCCTGGCTTCGCAACCGCGAGCACAAGCAGGGCAAGGGCCACGCGAGCAAATCTGTCTTCCTGTCGATGGCGTTCGCCAAACAGCTCTTTAATTGGGCTTGGCGTTCAAGACTCCTGCCAGATTTGACCATACTCAATGCAAAATTGCCGTCCGCAAGGGCGCGGCCGCAGCCCTGCTTCACCGATCAGCAAATCGTGGAACTGCTTGAGCGATCCAGAGGACTTTTGCGCAACGCGATCGCCATCCTTGCATACACAGGCATGCGTATCGGTGAACTTGAGCAATTGCACTGGGTGGATGTGCATCTCGATCACGGCGAACTTGGCATGCTTCATATTCGCCGTGGTGGTTCAGGAGACACGACGAAGGACAAGGAACCACGGTTTATTCCGATATTCCCGCAGATACGACCGATCTTCGAGTCATTGCCCCGCGAGGACGCCCTGGTCCTTCCCGGTCTGCGAGCGAGAACGATGCTCACGCGTCTGAAGCGCCTTTGCGTCGAACTCGGGTACGGCGATCACTATAAAACACACACGCTTCGCCACTACTTCGCCTCATTGTGCGCCAATTCGTCAATCAGCTATCGGCTGGCGCTGGCGTGGATGGGCCACAGCTCATCGAAGATCCTGGACCTGTACTACCACCTCCACGATTCCGAATCCCAGGCGGCAATGCGACTGCTCGCCGAAGAATCAAAGCGTCGGCGCGAACGCGCCTCATGACAGGCATTGTCTGCCGGAGCGGGATCGTCGTCGGGGCTTCACCAGACATGGCCCCGAGATCGATTCCGCGCAGGCAGACTGCCACGTTCCCGCTCCTACACCCCCTGCCGGACGGGCTGAGTCCAAGGGGCTTCAATGCATTGCATCCCTACAATCACAGATTGGCGACGCACCCTTTTCATCAACCCTGAGATGTGGCACATCCGGTTGAATGAAACTCGCCGACTTTCTCTACGAAAACAGTTTGACGCCCACGGAGCTCCGAAGGATCCTCGGCGTCAAATGCCGCTCAACGGTGTGGCGTTACCTCACCAATGAGCGGAAACCTCAACCCGAGATCATGCGCCGCATCGAAGAAGCAACGCGCGGATGTGTCCGAGAAGCCGACTTCCTCGATCCGACGCCTCCCACGTGCGCACGAGTCATTGAAGAACGCAACGGGAAGGAACGATGGCTGCTCCCGTGGTCGAGCGATCGTGCAAAGGACCCTATTCCAATTGACGCCGGCGCATCCCGTTTGAGTCCGCCCGTCAAACAGGCATTGCAGGTCTTAGGCGGCCGCGGATGGTACACGCCGCGAGGTCGGTTCCTCTTGGACGGTCGTCAGACCGACCTAAAGCGACTCATTCGTGCGGCAAACGCGGAGCTAAAACGTCGCGGCGCCAAGCCCATCCCCTACCCCGGAGTCCACCATCCAGAGGACGACGAATGACGCAGCAACACTCCAGCAATCTAACGGAGAAAAAGGGCGAAGCGAGGGAGCGCGCGGATTCCGCGCCACAGGCGCCGCCGAATCGAATCCAAACCAGCGCGATTCCGTTGACGAAATTACCTGCATCTGCGCGTCATGCGAGTACAAAAGCATTTCGAGTGAATCTCGACAGCGACCATCATTCCGCGCTTCTGACGCAAGATGAAGCGGCGGATCAGCTGCGAGTCTCTTCGAGAACACTCGAACGGGAGCGGATGGACGGCAAACTGGCCTTCGTCCGCGTCCGCCGACGGATCTTCCACACGCCGGCGCAAGTGAATGACTACATCGCCAACCAACGAATGAGGGAGAAATGCCTGGAAGAACCGATCGACTCTTCGAGTACCAAAACCACTGGCTCGTCAAACGAAGTGACACACCAAATCTCCACATCTACTGGTGTCGGCCTGGCACACGCCGCGTCCGCCGCAAGAGTTCGAACACAAGCGATCTTGAAACCGCCAAAAGAAGACTGATCGAGTTTGCGCATGAGAAGCGTCGACTCAAGAATGAAAAACCAGAGGATTTGCCAATTCTCGAACCCCTCAATGCCTACATCGAGCACACGCTTGAGGGTCGACCCGGGCAAATTCACGCCCGACTGGCCCTCTCCCATCTTGTCGCGTTTTTCGATCGCGAGGACATCGTCTTTGTCTCGGACGTGACCTTTGACGCACAACAGGAGTACATCGTATGGCGGCGCGCAACCGGTCGCGGATGGAAGGGCGGAACGCTCTCCAACGCCACGATCTCAAGAGAACTCTCCGTCCTCAAGGCGGCGCTGAGGACGTATTTGAGGCGGGGGCTAATTAAGGAGGTCCCGTACATTGTCAGCCTTCCTCCTCCCCCGCCGCGGAGTCGATATCTGAAGGTGGACGAAGCTCGTCGTCTCATTGCTGCCTGCAGAGAGGACCATCTGAGGCTCTTTGTCATGCTGGCGCTGCATACGTTGCAGCGTCCCTCAGCAATTCTGAACCTTCATATCGAACAGGTCGACCTGGGCATGGGACGCATCGACTTCCTGCCCCCGGGGGCAATCCAGTCGTTCAAACGAAAACCCGTAGTTCCGATCACGTCGACGCTGCGACCACACCTTGTGCGTGCTGTTGATGCAACGAACTCAGGGTATGTGGTGGAATACAAGGGCGAGCCGGTGTTGAGCGTCAAGAAGGCGTTCAAACAGGCCTGCCAACGCGCGAATCTCAAGGATGTCACGCCATACACGCTCCGGCACACGGGCGCGACGCTGCTGGCGGCCGCAGGCGTTCCCATGCGGCAGATCGCAGGCATGCTGGGCCACACGACGCAACGGACGACTGAGCTCTACGCAAAACATGCGCCGGAATTCCTTTACGAAGCTGCGAGCGCCTTAGACCATATGTTCAATGCGCCCGATTCTGCGCTGCCTACATTGCCCGACGAAGCTCCACTTCTGCTGCCATCGCCAGCATGAAACGCTTGAATACTCGCTTCGACGTGTGGCACGAATGGATCAAGAGGCAATTGGGCTAAGACAACGCCAAGTAGCTCCGCGAAGCAGACGTCCAGATCGCGAATGGTTCGACAAACCGACGTCACGCTGCTTGCGACCGCGGATGTTTCCACGCGGTAGATCGCCGAGATGTTTGGCCAGTCGGCGCAGCGAACGACCGGACGCTACGCAAAGCATGCGCCAGAGATTTTCCGCGAGGCGGCTAGCGTTGGACGAAACCCTTGGAGGCCCCGACGACGTGCTCGCCGGTCGAGACAATGCCTGTTCTCTGTCGCACCCTTCGCCTGCGCCCTCGACTCATGCCGCCGCACGATTTCGCTTGACAGAGAACCCCATTCTGTGCCACACCAATGTTAAGCGTGAAGGTAATCGGAAAGGCTGATGTCTTGACTACGACCTGTGCTGGCGTTCGCGTGACGGTGCGCGATCTTCGAGGACTCGGAGCCGGAAATTCCAGCGCACGCGCTGTGTCGTACAAGGCGCAGGTTCTTCAGACCTTTCCGCAGAACTACACAGCGTCAATGCGTTGGCGCTGGATTGGAATTGAATGTAAATGACGGAGATAGCCGGATGGAGGCTCGCGCATATTGGATCCAGATCGATGGACCTGACGGATACTGCTTCAAGCTGGATGGCCTGACATTCGAGCTCGTGGGTCTTTTGGTGAGAATGCTTTTGGTCAAGAGGCAATTCGAGAACGCGCGTGACGCTTGCGTCAGTGTTGACGGCAACACACATTTCTCCGAAGAGGACATGATGCAAAATGGCGCACACGATTCACAGCCGTACAGGCCTCGAAAGCTGCGCGTCGAATCACTGCGGGTGCTTGAGCGCTTAGCCGATCGGTGCGCGCCCGCAACGGGTGCGGAATTGGCGCGTGAATTGTCGACGTCCGGGGGGATTCACTCAACGCTGAGGCGACTTCGAGAGTATGGATATGTACAAGACGCCGAGAATAGATCTGATTCCCGACGAAAACCCGTTGTCATTACTGAATATGGGCTGAGCCTGCTCACCGAGCACCGAAGCGTCGATGTGTGCGAGGCATTCACTCGGCAGCATGATGCGTGCAGGACCCAATCCGTGAGGAGTCCGGGCTGCCAAGCCAACGATCTTGAGGAATCCAGCGGCCCTGGATGGGAAGAGCGACGGGACCTCCGCTTCGAGATCCAAATTGGCGGCCCCAACAACTATAGGGTCAGCGCTCACGATGTTCCTCACATCCTCGCAGCGTGTATGACAGATACTCTGGCGCATTGGATCGCGTGCCTCGAAGTCAAAGCGCCACGAGGTCCAGTCGCCGACGCCATGGCGGCGGATTGCCGCCGAGGTGGCACTACAATCGAGACGTTCGGGCGTGATGCGCCTCCTCTCACGGCCGGGACTCTCTCGTTGCTAGAGGCACTCGCAGCAAACAATACGCCGACTTCGATCTCGGATATGCGAGAGCGGCTCCGGACAGGCGTACACATCTACAATCGAATTAAACAATTGGAGCGCAGGGGTTTGGTCCGAACCGCGTCGATTCCCGATGACAAACGCCGAACACTCGTGTTTGTGACTCCCGCGGGCAAGTCGCAATTGAATGGACGTGGGTGTCGCGTCGCCAGCAATGTACAGCAGCGCACCACGGCCTAGTCGCGCGCCAAGTGCGCGCCAAAGCCGACTTGCCCACAGCTGTGGAAAGTCGTTGAAACCGTTGATCTGCAAGTGGTGGGCGATGACAGGCTCGAACTGCCGACCCCCTCGGTGTAAATGAGCACAAACTGCCCCCCACGGCGGATTCCAAACGACTGAACCCGACACGAAACGACTTGATCCGACTCCAACCGACATTTCCGCGCGCCAGGTGCGCGCCAAAGGTCCTCAGTTGACTGGAATCATCCGTAGCACAATCTCTCTTGATGCGCAAGCGTGAATTCGGATGTCGCAGTATTGCCACAATGACGGGCGCGCCGAATCGGCAATTCGCTGAAACCCGGCACAATGCTGGCATGGGCAAGAGAAATCGAACCCCCAACCTCCGGTTTTGGAGACAATCGCTCTATTCGGCAAGAGCCGCAGAATGCGCGGGTTGTAGGACTTCTACAAGAGCTGACAAAGTGCATTTTGGCCGGAAATGACTCGAATTGACCTGAACCGTGTCACGATTCGGGCGCAATGAATTGTTGGCGCACGCACGTCCCCCCTTTGCTGGCCCCACAGCGATTGTCGAGCAATGCGTTGGACAGACGGTTCCCGCGAGCGACAGCCGTCAGCTTTGCCAGCGACGGAAGTATCGTCGCCAGCCTCGTGATATCGTGATGATCCAATTGTTCACTCATGTCCACGACGGGCGTCTCAGAATCCCATTCGGCGTGATGAACGCTGATTCGGACGGGCGCGGGGCCTGCTTCTTCGCGGAACAAATAATGAAGACGAAATGCGAGCGAACCAATGCAGCAAAACGTCGTGCGCGAGCCGTCGTCGTTCGTGACGACGTGTGGGACACAACCAAGGCGAGGTAATTCACTAAACACGTCGCTAGGGTCCGATGTCCTTGTCATTCAAGTGTGCTAGCACACTCGAAAAGCGGGTGTCAAGACTATTCTGAGCGGTTCGCGTCTTCGCATATCGCCGCACACCAACAATCGACGCGCCAGATGTAGCGACGCATTGGTTGAAATTATCAAACGGAATCTTGGCTCATCGCCAGAATCGTCACAGCTTGCCTGACCTGAAGCTATGCAACGAGCCTATTGAGCTCTGGGATGCTGTTGGGCGTCATCAGACGAAAGAGGTTGCAGATGCTGACAATCGGTTTGGATGTTCACCAACGGGTGACGGTTGCGTGTGTGCTCGATGAGAGCGGTCGGACGGCCAAAACCGTGACTCCCCGCGGCGGGTGGGAGCGTTCAGTTGAGTTCGTTCGTGACCTCGGCGGCGCCGCCCAAGTGTCCTTTGAGCTGTCGGTTGGGTATCACTTCATGGCGCGCCCGCACGGACGACGCCGGATAGATCTGGACCACCTCCATAGCGGCAACGGTACGGGTTTAAGGCGAAAGTTGTGCGTCCGTGGCTCAAGGACGTGGGCGTCAAGAAATTGTTCATCAAGTCTGGGCCGCCGTCGGAGAAAGGATACGTCGAGAGCTTCAACGGGAAGCTGCGCGACGAACTGCTAGCTCGAGCCTCTACACACTCAAGGAAGCAAGAGTCCTCATCGAGCGCTGGCGTCGCCACTTAAACACTGAACGTCCGCACTCGTCGCTAGGATGCAAGCCGCTGTCGCCCGAGGCGATCGTCACGCCTGCTGAGCCGCCCTTCGCTACACTCAGGCCGCCTCAGCAGGCAATACAGCACACCGTTGGTCTAACAAAGACCCTGGCACAAACCGTGGGGCAGATCAAGTGCGAGATCACCGCCCGTGGCACACCATCGATTCGCTTTGTTCAAAGTGTCCCAGTCTCAAAAGAGCGGGTCTGTGCTCGGTCGATGCGCGGGCACGCCTCTATGCGGCATCTTCCGTTCGTGAACCCCTGGCGGTCCGAAGAATACGCACACCTCCCCACACGACGATCGATGCTACGGCAGCCCCAATCATGAGATCCGGAGTCTTGCTTCCCGACCACATCACCAGCGCTCC
>MRWG01000597.1_pt1 | contig 35477 bp, 30 predicted proteins | sample 1013341 | NCBI WGS metagenome assembly MRWG01 (sample SAMN06117577, study PRJNA244670) | biofilm metagenome | biome: Water; feature: Cathode Biofilm; material: Biofilm; isolation source: microbial consortium enriched at the cathode of a solar microbial fuel cell | place: USA: District of Columbia ... | reverse complement strand
CACCCAGTCGCGCGGATGAACAGGGTCGGACCAGGTGACGCCAAAGCTGCTGCCCGCCATCGCCGTTTCGGGCGCGCTGATCGACATTGCCGGCAATTCGGCTTCCGGTTCGGGGAGCGGTTCCGGTTCAGGGGCCGGTTTCGCTATGGTTTCTCCAACCTGCTTGACGGCGGCGGCGAGTTGGGCGGCATCTTGAGCAGGCAGGAACATTCCTCCCGTATTCTTGGCGATGCAGGCGAGGTGTTGGTGCTCGTCAGTGGCCAGATCGAAGCCGATGACATGGGTGGTGAACGCCACGCCCTGCCTGGCAAGCTGCTCCGACAACGCGCACGGATCTGCGTCACAGTTTTCGACCCCATCAGAAATCAGAACCACGGTCGCTGGCGTGTCACGCCACGAGAGTTCCTCGGCAGCGTGCTGCACCGCTGCCGAAAGAGGCGTGCGTCCCAAGGGCATGATCCCGTTGACGACCTGCTGGAAAGCATCGCGATCCACCGGGCCCACAGGCATCGCCGTTTCGATGTCCGAGCAGAGGCCCTTCTCACGATGGCCATAGGCGACAAGCCCCAGATTCGTGGAAGCTGGCCAGGTCGCCAGCAAATCGCTCATCGCCTCCCGGGCGATCTCGATCTTGGGCACACCGTCGATCTGGCCCCACATGGAACCCGAGGCATCATAGACGACCATCACATCGCCGGCTTGCAGTGTTGTGGTGGCCAGAAGCGAGATGCCCAGAGCCGAAACAGCCATTAGCGCTTTCATATTGGTTCCCCGATTTTGCTTTTGCTGGCTCGTTGCCGGCAGAAGACGCTGAAGGGCGCCCTCCCCGAGCCAACGAGTGTTCCTTGAGTTTTCCATTCGAAGCTGGGCGCGCGGCTCTCTGTGATCTCGAAATGGAGTTGCACCAGTCACGTCACAGCGAGCACAACGAACCGATTGCATCGCTTCGCTTGTGTCTCCTGATGCAGCTCAGTCCGCGAGATGAAGCACGGTATCGAAGGTTCCTTCGACAGTGATGCAATCTTCGGTATCGATCTTCGACATCATGCCTTCGCGCTTGCACAGAAGCGAAGAGAACGTGCCGCGTGCATTTCCCTGCGCGCCGTCGATGTGCAGGGTCTCCAGGGTAACCGAGGCATGAGCGGGCTCTTCATCGCTGACATAGAAGTTCCGCATCCCTTCGGGAAAATAACTCACCGACGCGTCGGTGGCTGATGCATCTGCGCCGCTGATGAGACCAAACTCCACACTCAGCACGCCGCGCATAATACTCGCGGCGTCGGGGTCATGCGCCTGGATATCCACCATGCGGAGGGGGCCAAAGTCGCGCACCTCCGCAGTAGCCGTCCCCTCCGAGGGCACATGCAACGTTTCCCCGCGATAGGACGCGCCATCGATGTTGGCCTCGACCGTACCGATCGGCACCGTAGTCTGGGCCCACGCCGCGCCTGAAAGAAAAAGAGCTGTAAAAAAAGTACAGGCAAACCGCCCGAACGCTCTTTGCGATGAACTCATCGTCGCTGCCCTTCTGATGCCAGTGTTCGTGACGGAAGGCTCTAACACCGGTTCTGGTACGCCGCCCCGTTCGTTTAGTCGGGTCCGCGCCAAAACTTGCGTGACAGTGTGATTTTTCTAAAAACAGGCCACCCTTGTGAAGTAATTCACATCGAGAAGGGCTGGTGACACAGAGAAGCGTCAGGCGGGTTTGCGTGCATGGACGTGGCGCTGCCATGGTGTATCACTCAGACGCTTCCACGCGTCTTGTTTCGATGAAAACACGGTGAGCGAAATCTGGTGAAGGTGACCTTTGGAAGCGCAGTGCAAGCGTTTGGCGAGTTGCGCGACCGCCTGCAGCTGACGTTCAGACAATTTGTCCGAGATGAGCCACCAGTACTGCAAGCGGGATGCTCAGAAGAACGCGGATGATCCAGATGAGCACCAGATGCGGAACTTTCACCGGGATCTCGGTGGCCAGAATGCAGGGGATGGAACCTGCAAAGAACAAGACACCCGAGACCGATGTTACACCGAAGATGTAGCGGGATAGCATCGGCGCATCGCCCAGCATGCCGGTAGGAAAGAACATCTCGGCAAGCGCTGCCGCCATGGCTTTGGCCGTCAGCATCGCCTCTGGCACCTGCAGAACGGCAAGCAGCGGGTAGAAAATCATGCCCAGCCAATCGAAGACAGGCGTATACGCACTGAGCAGAAGACCGAGCAGGCCAACCGACACACCGGTCGGCAGAATGACCGAAGTCATCTTCAGTCCGTCCTTGATGTTCACCAGCAGCAGGTGTGCGAGGGTTGGATTTTCTTCAACCCGGCTCAGTCCGGCATTCAGCGCGGACCTGGAATAGCCCTGAGGGAGGACTTGGTGTGATCCGCAGTGAGAAACGTCTTGCGGGATTGATCCAGTATCTCATCACTCACGCAGACTTCCTGAATGTCGAAATCGAGCAGGTCGTCGTCGCGCTCGAGCGCGGAACAGCCGATCACGGCCAGATCGAATTTGAACTTACGAATGGCCTCTGCGGCCAACGTCCCGACCAATCCGCAACCCGCTCCAGACGCCCCTCTCGACCAGTTCAGACACGGGCGCGACGAAAAGGTGTTGGTCACGATGTTCGGTTTTCTTCGTTTTTTTGCGCTCCCCCGAAAAACATCAAAACACGCGTCAAATCCTGAATAATTATCGCGATTACCGTTCTTGTGTCGTGAGCATTTTTCCAAAGCGGCAGAAAATCGCAGGCTAAGTCACTGATTTTGAATATTCGAACATAATTCGCTTGATTTTCGCTTTGTTTCGTTTTTACGTTGGGACGATAACTCGGGAGGTTGTCTGTGCGCGGAAACGAGAGTGTTTATCCGGTCGCTCTTTTTGCGACCGGCGGCGGCATCCATGGCTGCCGGATTGTGCATGACACAACGGGATGCGGCCATTTCGTAACGCTTGCTGAAAAGGGCGACCTTGCGTTTGCGTCCCCTTCTTTCTCTTCGAAACGGTTCTATGGCAGGCTGCGCCTGGGTGACTGGATGAACAACCACCGTGCGGGAGAATACCGCAGCTGAATAAAGCCAGTGGCCAAATTCAATAAAGCGCGGGGAGGAGGACCTTATGACGCTGGAACTGAAGGGCGTGTCGAAGATCGTGGAGGGGCAGACCCATATTGCCGCGACCGATCTGACGCTCGAAAAGGCGACCATGAACGTTCTGCTGGGGCCGACCCTGTCGGGCAAGACCTCGCTGATGCGTCTGATGGCAGGGCTCGATCAACCGAGCACAGGGCGGATTTTCTGGGACAGCAAAGACGTGACCGGGATGCGGGTGCAGGATCGCAAGGTCGCGATGGTGTACCAGCAATTCATCAACTACCCGTCGATGAGCGTTTATGAAAACATCGCCTCTCCGATAAAGCTCATGGGAGTGGACAAGGCGGAGATCGACCGCCGGGTGCGGGAAACGGCGGAGTTGATGAAGCTGACGCCGATGCTGGACCGCAAGCCTCTGGAACTCTCGGGCGGGCAGCAACAGCGCTGTGCTCTGGCACGGGCTTTGGTCAAGAACGCCGGGCTTGTGCTGCTGGATGAGCCTTTGGCGAACCTTGACTACAAACTGCGCGAAGAGCTGCGGGTGGAGATCCCGAAGATTTTCGCGGCGTCCGGATCGATCTTCGTCTATGCGACGACGGAACCCGAAGAAGCGCTCTTGCTGGGGGGCAACACTGCGACGCTTTGGGAGGGCCAAATCACCCAATTCGGGCCGACGCCCGAGGTCTATCGCAAGCCAGTCGATGCGACAACGGCACGGGTTTTCTCCGATCCACCGATGAATTTCCTGCAGATCTCCAAGACCGGTGATCGATTGATGTTCGGCGACGGACAAAGCGCCGTTGCGACCGGCAAGCTCGCTGAACTGGCGGATGGGCGTTACACGGCGGGATTCCGTCCGAACCATCTCGAAATCGTGCAGCATTCCGAAAACGCGATGAAATTCACCACACAGCTGCATGTGACAGAGCTGACCGGTTCGGAGACCTTTGTCCATCTCGACCACGATCGCGCGCGTTGGGTGGGGTTGATTCACGGAGTGCATGATCTTGAGATCGGCGCCGCGCTCGATGTCTGGCTTGATCCCCGTCATGTCTATGTATTCAGCGAAGATGGCGGGCTTGTTGCGCCTGCTGCCTACGCAGCGGCGGCGTGAGGAGGCGCGATCATGGCCAGGATTACACTCGATAACCTTGCGCATTCCTACAATCCGAATGCCGCTTCGGAACGTGACTATGCGCTCAAGGAACTCAATTACGAATGGGAAGACGGCGCGGCCTATGCGCTTCTGGGCTCGTCGGGCTGCGGCAAGTCCACGCTTCTCAATATCATTTCGGGTCTGTTGATGCCGTCACAGGGGCGTATCTTGTTCGATGGCATCGACGTCACCGGTGCCCCCACGGCAGAGCGCAACATCGCGCAGGTTTTCCAGTTCCCGGTGGTCTACGACACGATGACCGTGCATGACAATCTGGCCTTTCCGCTCAGGAATCGGGGCCATAATGAGACCTATGTTGCAGAGCGCGTACAGGAAATCGCGCGGATGATCGGCATGGAGGACATGCTGCGCAAAAAGGCACGTGGCCTTGGCGCTGACGCCAAGCAGAAGATTTCTCTGGGCCGCGGCATGGTGCGCAAGGACGTGAACGCACTCTTGTTCGATGAGCCGCTGACCGTCATCGACCCCCATATGAAGTGGGAGCTGCGCACCCAGCTGAAGAAACTGCATCACGATTTCGGTCACACCATGATTTACGTGACCCATGACCAGACGGAGGCGCTGACCTTCGCTGACAAAGTGGTGGTGATGTATGACGGCCGCGTGGTTCAGATCGGCACGCCAGAGGAGCTGTTCGAACGTCCCGCGCATACCTTTGTGGGCTATTTCATCGGCTCGCCAGGCATGAATGTCATCCCGGCCAAGGTCGAGGGCGCGAAAGCCTATATCAACGGCTGCGAAATCGCGCTTGGCGCAGGTTATGCGCCCCTGGACGGCAAGGTGGAGATCGGCGTGCGACCCGAGTTCGCGCGGCTTAGCGAGACGGACGGCCTTCCTGTGAGAGTGCGCCGCGTAGAGGATGCGGGGCGTCACAAGATCATACGCGCCGAGTTCTTTGGACAGGACATCAACATCATCGCGGACGAGGACGATCCGGTGCGCGCGGACATGACACGCGTCACCTTCGACCCATCGCGGGTGAATGTCTATGCGAATGATTGGCGCGTGGCGCCCGAAAGCGCGGAGGCCGCGTGATGCAACAGAAAACAACCAATCACAAAGCATGGTTCCTTGTGCTGCCGATGCTGGTGCTCGTTGCCTTTTCGGCCGTGATCCCGCTCATGACGGTGGTCAACTATTCTGTACAGGACACGTTCGGCAACAACCAGTTCTTCTGGGCGGGGCTCGAGTGGTTCGAGGAAATGCTCTCCGACGAGCGCATGTGGAATGCGCTGCAACGTCAGCTGATGTTCTCTGGCATCATCCTTGCCATCGAAATTCCGCTGGGCATTCTCGTGGCTCTGAACATGCCGAAATCAGGCTTTTGGTCCTCTTTCTGCCTCGTGGTCATGTCCCTGCCTCTGCTGATCCCCTGGAACGTGGTCGGCACGATCTGGCAGATATTCGGTCGCGTAGACATCGGACTGCTGGGCTACACGCTCGACGCGCTGGGCATTCATTACAACTACACCCAGGACACGATTTCTGCGTGGATCACCATCATCGTGATGGATGTCTGGCACTGGACCTCGCTTGTAGCGCTCTTGGCCTTTGCCGGTCTCAAATCCATCCCCGACGCCTATTATCAGGCCGCTCGGATCGATCAGGCCAGCCGCTGGAAAGTGTTCCGGTTCATCGAACTGCCCAAGATGACGGGCGTGTTGATGATCGCGATCTTGCTGCGCTTCATGGACAGTTTCATGATCTATACCGAACCCTTCGTGGTGACGGGCGGTGGTCCGGGAAATGCGACGACGCTTTTGTCCATCGACCTCGTGAAGATGGCTCTGGGCCAGTTCGATCTTGGACCAGCTGCGGCCTTCTCGTTGATGTACTTCCTCGTGATCCTGTCGATTTCCTGGGTCTTCTACACCGTGATGGTCAACCTCGACAAAAAGGGCGCCTGAGATGACGGATGCAGCCGCACAGTCCCCCGCCGCCGTCAAATCCCGCAGCTTCCCGAAGGTGAAGGGCGGCACCGTGGTGATGACGCTCTATCTTCTGTTCCTCATGTTGCCGATCTACTGGCTGTTGAGCATGAGCCTCAAGACCAACGCAGAAATTCTTGGGGGCTTCTCGCTTTGGCCGCGCGATCTGACATTTGCCAACTACATCACGATCCTCACCGATGAGGCGTGGTATATGGGCTATGTCAATTCGATGATCTACGTGGTGATGAACACGGTGATCTCGCTCGCCGTGGCTTTGCCTGCCGCCTATGCGTTTTCGCGCTACAACTTCCTGGGCGACAAGCATCTTTTCTTCTGGCTTTTGACCAACCGAATGGCGCCGCCTGCAGTATTCGCGCTGCCATTCTTTCAGCTCTATTCCTCGATCGGGCTCTTTGACACGCATATCGCCGTGGCATTGGCGCATTGTCTCTTCAACGTGCCGCTCGCCGTTTGGATCCTCGAAGGTTTCATGCGTGGCGTGCCGAAAGAGATCGACGAGACCGCCTATATCGACGGCTACAGCTTTGGGCATTTTTTCGTGAAAATCTTCATGCCGCTGATCGCCAGCGGGATCGGTGTGGCCGCATTCTTTTGCTTCATGTTTTCGTGGGTCGAGCTCTTGCTGTCACGTACGCTGACCTCTGTGGAAGCCAAGCCCATCGCCGCCACCATGACCCGCACGGTGGGTGCGGCAGGTGTGGACTGGGGCGTGCTGGCCGCCGCAGGCGTGCTCACCATCGTACCGGGCGCGCTCGTTATCTACTTCGTGCGCAACTACATCGCCAAGGGCTTCGCGCTCGGCCGGGTCTGACAGGAGGATCTAGACATGGACTGGATGGCATGGACGTGGCCGACTGCCGCCTTTTTCGGAACCATTGCAACGCTTTTGGTGATCTTCACCATTCTGGCGATCAAATTCCCCGAAACGCCGCGGGTTGGTGTTCTGGGCATCGAGACCACGCGGGGGGATCGTTTGTTCATCACCCTTCTTGGCTCAGCCTTCATCAATCTTGCGTGGCTCGGCCTGGTCAGCGCGAACCAGGCGCTCGCACTTGTCGTCTGCCTGATTTTTGCAGCCGTCGTATTTCGCTGGGTCTGAGGAGGCCCCGCGACTGATCGAAACCCAAAACCAGAGGTTCACTTAGGGAGGAAACCAATGAACCAACGTCTCAAGACAACCACCGCACTGGCGCTGTGCCTCGGCCTTTGGTCGGTGCCGGCTTCTGCCGACATGGATGCCGCGAAGGCCTTCCTGGATGCTGAAATCGGCGATATGTCCGCGCTGTCTCGCGCTGATCAAGAAGCCGAAATGCAGTGGTTCATCGACGCGGCCCAGCCCTTTGCGGGCATGGAGATCAAAGTGGTCTCCGAGACCATCACCACGCATGAATATGAATCTCAGGTGCTTGCGCCGGCGTTCGAGGCCATCACCGGCATCAAGATCACGCACGATCTAATCGGCGAAGGCGACGTCGTCGAGAAGCTTCAGACCCAGATGCAGTCGGGCGAGAACATTTATGACGCCTATGTCAACGACTCCGACCTGATCGGCACGCACTGGCGCTATCAACAGGTGCGCAACCTGACGGACTTTATGGCGAACGAAGGTGCGGATGTGACCAATCCTGGTCTCGATCTCGATGATTACATTGGCACCCAGTTCACCACCGCGCCCGATGGCAAGCTCTACCAGCTTCCCGACCAGCAGTTCGCGAACTTATACTGGTTCCGCTACGACTGGTTCAACGATCCCGCGATCATGGCCGAGTTCAAAGAGAAATACGGGTACGATCTCGGTGTTCCGGTCAACTGGTCGGCCTATGAGGACATCGCCGAATTCTTCACCGGGCGCGAGATCGACGGTGTCAAAGTCTACGGTTCGATGGATTACGGCAAGAAAGACCCCTCGCTCGGCTGGCGTTACACCGACGCATGGATGTCCATGGCGGGTATGGGCGACAAGGGCGAACCCAACGGCCTTCCGGTTGATGAATGGGGCATCCGCGTGAACGAGAACTCCCAGCCGGTCGGCGCCTGTATGGCGCGTGGCGGGGCGGCGAACTCTCCGGCGGCAGTCTATGCGGTGGAGAAAGCCATCGACTGGCTGAACAAATACTCCCCGCCATCCGCCATGGGCATGACCTTCTCCGAAGCTGGCCCGGTTCCGGGACAGGGCAACATCGCTCAGCAGATGTTCATGTATACCACCTTCGTGGCGCCTCTGGTCGACAGCCCGGCGGTGATGAACGAGGACGGCACGCCGAAATGGCGTCTCGCACCCAGCCCGCATGGGGTTTACTGGGAAGATGGCATGAAGGTCGGCTATCAGGATGTGGGCTCCTGGACGCTGATGAAATCCACCCCAGAGGACCGCGCCAAAGCCGCCTGGCTCTACGCGCAATTCGTGGGTTCCAAGACCGTCGACGTGAAGAAATCCCACGTTGGCCTGACGTTCACCCGAGAATCCTCCATCCAGCATGAGAGCTTTACGGATCGTGCGCCGAAACTTGGCGGTCTCGTCGAGTTCTACCGCTCCCCGGACCGTGTACGCTGGTCGCCCACAGGCACCAATGTCCCGGATTACCCGAAGCTCGCTCAGCTGTGGTGGCAGAACATCGGTGATGCCATGTCCGGCGCGAAGTCGGCTCAAGATGCGCTCGACAGCCTCTGTGCCGATATGGAGCGTGTGATGGAGCGTCTGGAACGCGCTGGCATCCAGGGCGACCTTGGCCCGGTCATGAACGAAGAAACCGACGCTGCGGATTGGATTGCGGCAGAAGGCGCACCAAAACCGGCTATCGAGAACGAGCGCGAGGCGCCCAAAACCGTCTCTTACGACGAGCTCGTCGCCTCCTGGCAGTAAGCTTTTCAAGGCAGAGGGGGCGGGATATTCCCGCCCCCTTTTTCATTCTCCTATGGGGCCTTGTCGTGAAAGGCCGGTATTGCCAGGCTATTTGGGCGCTCTGATCCGTGTAAGCGGCTGTCGCGTTGACCCCGTATCTCGTCGGTTCTGTTGCAAATTTTTCGCTTACTGCGATGCCGAGAACCGCTTGAAGGATTAGTCCCGCCGAGCATTGAAGGCAATCCATATCCGTTAGACCCAATACCTTACCAGCGAACCGGGCAGGATCATCGCCGCATCACACGGAGGGTTCGGGCGATGCTGGATTTCAAGTCATTCTCTTCGGCACCGTCACTCTGGCTGGCATCGAAATGGCTCACATGAAGCGTAATTGCCAAGCCGGCTTTGCCAACAACCCGGCCCCATCACTCACGGAATAGTTCGAGCTGAAACCCGCCCAGCGGAACGATACATGTCGCCTATTCGAATATTTTCACAAGAACCGTCAGAATTCATCAGAATTGAATGATGGATTCTACTGCACAACTTTCTTTATTAGAGGAAGGGTTGGATAGATGCCCCCTTCCAAACCGGCAGGGGGCGGGGTAATGCCGAGCGATAGTATCCAAATGGTTGCATTCGCAAGACGAGGGGAAAACCCGCGATGGCAGATTTTACGCTATTGGTGTATCGATTAGGTCTGTTCGTAGGCTCTTCCCTGCTCGTCCTTTTGGCCGTGATCCAGAAGACGGCGCTCGGCACCAGTTCCAAACTGCCCACCCGCCCCGATCATTTTCGATGGCACCATCTACGGACCAAGGCTCAAACTTGGTTTACGCGGATGTTCGCCGTGAGCCGGCTCATCCTGTCAGGTCTTGCGCTTCTGATCGGCGTGCTGGTCTGGCCAGCGACGGCTTTCGCCGCACCGTCGGTGTCCATCAGCGTCAGCCCGGCCTCGATGAGTGAGGACAGCGCAGGCAATTTGGTTTACACGGTCACGCGCAGCCAGAACCTGTCGTCATCCACGATCGTCAATCTCGGTTACACGGGCAGCGCGGATGCCAGCGACTATACCGGTGAGACCTTGACCGTGACCATTCCGTCCGGCTCGACCAGCGGCATCGTGGTGATTAACCCGTCTGCCGATGTCACCGTGGAGGCGGACGAGACTGTAATCGTTAGCATACAGAGCGGCTCAGGCTATACCATCGGTGTGCCTTCCTCTGCCACGGGCACCATCCTGAACGACGACCTTGGGGTTCTGACGATCAACGACGTCACCTTTCCCGAGGGTGGCTCCGGAACTCAAGCGATATCGTTCACAATATCGCTCAGCCAGCCTGCCGGACCCGGTGGTGTAACGTTCGACATCGCAACCGCCAATGGCACATCGACGGCAGGCGAGGACTATCAAGCGAAAAGCATCGTGGGCGCCACCATCGCGCCAGGGGAGAGCACTTATTTCTTCTCTGTTAATGTCTACGGTGATACGTCCAACGAACCCAATGAGTGGTTTTTCGTCAACATCACCAACGTAACAAACGCTATCTTGGGCGATGGCCAGGGCGTGGGCACCATCGTCAACGACGACCCCGTACCCACGGTCACCCTGGCTCCTGCCAGCCTTTCCGCAACAACAGTCGGGGCGTCCTATAGTGAAACCCTGACCGCCAGCGGCGGGACGGGTCCATACACCTATGCCGCCACCGCCGGCGTGTTGCCTGACGGCCTGACGTTGACTTCTTCAGGCGTGCTTTCCGGAACGCCAACGGATGAGGGCACGTTCAATTTCACCATCAGCGCCACCGACAGCAGCGGCGGAACCGGGCCATACAGCGGAAGCAGGGCCTATACGCTTACCGTTGCCGCGCCCGTCATCGCATTGAGCCCCGCCACGCTGCCACCCGCCACCCAGGGCGTCCCCTACGCCCAGACCATAACCGCCAGCGGCGGCACCCCGCCTTATACTTACTCGACTACCGCCGGTGCCTTGCCTTCAGGAATCAACCTGAGCAGCTCTGGTGTGCTCTCCGGCTCGCCGACGGTAAACGGAACATTCAACTTCACCGTCACCGCCACCGACAGCAGCACTGGCAGCGGCCCCTACAGCGACAGCCGGGCCTATTCGTTTCAGATAAGCGCCGTTGCTCCGCCGGTGGTCGGTTCCGTGAGTGTTCCCGCCAACGGATATTATCGCGCGGGGGAGGTTCTTTCCTTCACTGTCAACTTCAATGAAACCGTTCTGGTCGACACATCTGGCGGTTCACCGGGTCTTCCCGTGGTGATCGGCGCCGCAACGGTCGATGCCGGCTATGTGTCCGGAAGCGGATCGAATGCGCTTGTCTTCCAATATGCCGTCAATCCGGGCGATCTGGACCTGAACGGCATTCAGGTCGGCAGTGCCATCGGTCTCAACGGCGGCGCAATTGCAAACGTCTTCGGAACGCCTGCCGATCTGGCCCTCAACAGCATAGGCAGCACCACCGGTGTCCTCGTTGACACAATAGCGCCAACGGTAACCTCCAGCGCTGTGAGCGCCAGTCCGGCGCCGGATGCGGTCGCCATTGATTTCCTGGTGACATTCTCGAAGCCGGTGAATGGCGTCGACTCATCGGATTTCGTCCTGACGACCACGGGGAGCGCCATGGGCGCGATTTCTGGCGTCGCCACCTCGGACAACGTGACATATACGGTCAGCGTCACCGGTGTTTCCGGGATAGGCTCGTTGCGGCTCGATGTTCTGGCGGACGGGTCGATCACCGATACACCCGGCAATCCGCTGACCGCAGCCTACGCCGCCGGAACGCCCTGGGTGCGCAGCGGATCCTCCAACGCGTCGCTGGCCGGCCTTGCGCCGAGCGCCAGCGCCCTCGATCCCGCTTTCGATCCGGCCACGTTCGACTATGCCGTTGCGGTCACCAATTCCGTTACCAACCTCACCCTAACGCCGACCGCCGACAACGCCAATGCGACGATCACCGTCAACGGCACGACGGTTGCATCCGGCAGCACCAGCCAGCCGCTCGCCCTCGCAGTCGGAGCAACGGCGATCCCTGTGGTGGTCACGGCACAGGACGGCACAACCACACGCACCTATACGGTCACGGTCACGCGGGCGTCTTCTGCCCCGACCGTGATGTCCCGCACCGTCGCGATCAACGCGGGCCAGACGGCGTCCATCGAACTCACGGACGGCGCGACCGGAGGTCCGTTTACCGGCGCGGCGATGATCGACATATCCGACAGCAGCGCCGGTTCCGCCCATATCGAACAGAACGGGCAGAGTTTCCTGCTCGTCTTCGCTTCCAGCCCGACCTTTTCAGGGGGCGCAGACATCCGCTTCACCCTTTCAAGCGTTCATGGCACTTCGGCTCCCGGAACGATCTCCTTCACCGTTCTTGCACGGCCTGACCCCACGCTGGACGCGGAAGTCCTCGGGCTGCTGAGGGCTCAGACCGATACCGCGAAGCGCTTCGCGCGGGTGCAGACAGGCAATTTCAACGGCCGGCTCGAGCAGTTGCACGACGAGGGCGACCGTCGCAGAAACAGCCTGAACGTGCGGTTGGGCTATAATGAAAACGGGCAGCGCGGCGACCAAGCGGCCCATGCACTGAACGAGGCAGGAGCCGATGTGCCCGGTCTTCTCGGCTATGCTTCGCAATCTTCCGGCGGGTCTGGCAATGGGGCGCTGGCCACGGGCCAGTCGAATGGACCGGGCGCTTCGGATGACCGTGGCATGGATCTCGGACCCTATGCAATCTGGACCGGCGGCTTCGTCGATTTCAGCCAAAGCGACAAGGGCGGCATTGATCTCGACGGCACGCTCGTTGGGGTGAGCGCCGGCATCGATTACCGCTTTTCCGACAGGTTCATCGCCGGGTTCGGCGTCGGGTTCGGCCGTGATCATACCGATATCGGCGGAAACGGCACCGAAAATACAGGGCTCGCCTACAGCGCCGCACTCTATGGAAGCTACAAGCCCGCCGACAATTTTTTCATCGACGGGCTCATCGGTGCAAGCTGGCTCGACTTCGACAGCCAACGCTATGTCACCGCCACCGGCGATTTCGCCACCGGCAGCAGGTCAGGGCAACAGGTCTTTGGATCGTTGAGCGCAGCTTACGAGTTACGCGACGAAACATGGCTCCTTTCGCCCTACGGCCGCATCGAGATGTCCCGGACATGGCTCGACGGCTTCGCTGAGGAAGGCGGAGGCGCTTTCGGCCTACGCTACGGAGACCAGACCATCGACACGGTTTCCGGCGTGATCGGTCTTCGTGCAGAATATGCGTTCAAAAGGAGCTGGGGCACGCTGACACCAGGAGCGCGGGTCGAATACACTCACGACTTCGCCGGGTCGAGCCGGGCGCACCTGGGCTATATCGACCTGGATCACCTGCCCTACTGGCTCGACGTCGAAGCCTCCAACAGGAGTTACGTGACGCTGGGCCTGTCACTCGATGCGGAGCTTCCGCAGGCGTGGACGCTTGGCTTCGACTATCGAACCGCCTTCGGAAATGCGCGCCAGGATCACACGTTCGGGCTGAAAGTCGGCAAACGGTTCTAACCATCTTCAAGATTGAAGTCTTGAATGGATCGATCTGCGCTCCTGCCGGCGTCGGGCTCCTGTCCTCCGGCGGGTGCCGCACGCCCGGACTACCATTTCGATCAGAAAGCGGCGTGACGGCATCCCTGCTCAATTCTGGGGCATGCCCCACGCCGTTTGCCTGTGCTTGCGATTTCCGCCCGGCCTTCGAATGTTGACGGCGAGTAGGGTCTGAACTGCTCCCCGATTTTCGGAGCGTTCTGATCTGGAATTTTCCAATTATGATCCCTGCTCTGGGAGAAGGAGAGTTCCATGAAGAAGTCGAAGTTTTCGGAGGCGCCGATCGCTTTCATTCTGCGTCAGGCGGATGAAGGCGCGTCGGTCGCGGAGGTGTGCCGAGAGGCGGGCATCAGTGACGCGACCTTCTACAACTGGCGCAAGCGTTATGGCGGGTTGACGCCGTCGGAGGTCAAACGCCTGGGTCAGCTTTAGGATGAGAACACCCGGGTGAGGAAGATCGTTGCCGACCTGACACCCGACAAGGCCATAAGGCCGCGCTCAGGGAACGCGGCCTTCTTTAAATTTCCTCAGCAGGTATCACCAACTGGGGATCACAGCGCCCTTGAACTCTTCGGCGATGAAGGCCTTCACGTCGTCATTGTGGTAGGAAGCGATCAGCGTCTTCAGCCACTCGGTATCCTGATCTTCCAGGCGAACGGCGATGACGTTCACGTAGGGAGCCTTCTCGCCTTCCAGCGCAATCGAGTCCGTCTTCGGGTTCATCCCGGCTTCGATGGCGTAGTTGGTGTTGATGGCAGACGCGTCGACATCATCGAGAGAGCGCGGCAGTTGGGCGGCGTCCAGTTCGATGATCTGGATGTTCTTGGGGTTTTCGGTCACGTCGGCAATGGTGACCTTAACGCCCTTGGCCTCGTCGACCTTGATGAGCCCCTTGTCCGCGAGTAGCAACAGCGCGCGTCCACCGTTCGTCGGGTCGTTCGGAATGGCAACAGAAGCGCCGTCCTCGAGTTCGTCGAGGCTCTTCACCTTCTTGGAATAGATGCCCATCGGGAAATTGACGTTCGAGGCGACGCTGACGATGCCGAAGCCGCGATCAGTGACCTGATTGTCGAGATAGGGCTGGTGCTGGAAGGAATTGGCGTGGAGGTCGCCATCGGCCAGCGCCTGGTTCGGCACGACATAGTCGGAAAATTCGAGGATCTCGATGTTCAGACCCTTGGTCGCGGCGATTTCCTTGACCTTCTCCATGATCTGGGCATGCGGGCCGGGGGTGACGCCGACCTTGATGTCCTCTGCAAGCGCTGAGCCAGCGGCAAAGACAGTGAGCGCAGCCGCAAGTATGATCTTCTTCATGGTTCTTTCCTTCTCAAAGTACACGAAATTCAGTTTTTGCGGGTCCGCTTGTCGAAGTGGCGGGCGAGCATGTCGCCTGCGCTCTGGATCGCCTGGACGACCACGATCAGCACGACCACGACAGCAAGCATGACTTCCGGCATGAAGCGCTGGTAACCGTAGCGGATGCCGAGGTCACCGAGACCACCACCGCCAACCGCACCGACCATGGCGGAATAGCCCACAAGGCTTACGAGCGTCAGCGTAAGGCCGAGGATAATTCCCGGACGGGCTTCCGCCAAAAGGACCTTTGTGACGATCTGGAACGGCGTCGCGCCCATGGCCCTTGCCGCCTCGATCAAGCCCTTGTCGACTTCGCGGATCGAGGTTTCGATCAGCCGCGCGACGAAGGGAATGGTCGCGATCGTCAGCGGCACGATTGCCGCAGCGGTTCCGATCGAGGTCCCGGCGATCAGTCGCGTGAAGGGAATGATCGCCACAACGAGAATAATGAACGGCGTGGACCGTGCAGCGTTGACGATCGCGCCGACGATCTTGTTGACGGTCGGCGCAGGGAACAATTCGCCCTTCCCGCTGGTCGCGAGGAAGATGCCGATCGGCAGGCCAATGAGCGACCCGATGAAACCCGCAGCAGCCACCATGTACATGGTCTGCAGGAAAGCCTTCCAGAGAAGGGAAACGAGCATGTCAGGCGCCATAGCCGAGCACCTCCGTGTAAAGTCCGGTCTGCCGATAGAAGTCACCGGCCCTTCTGAGCGTATCCGGATCGGCGGGCTAGGAAACGACAAGAGATCCGTAGGGCTCACCGGCGATCTCGTCGATCGCGCCGGCCAGGATGTTCACGTCCGGTCCGATCTCGGCCACCAGACGCGCGGTCAGCGGCTGGAAGGCCGTGTCCCCGAAGAAGACCAGCCGCACCAGCGCGCGCGCACCTTCAGCCGGCGCCTGCTTCAGATCGGCGCTGATCCATTCCGGCAGCTTGGCGCCGATCACAGCCGACAGGAGCGAACGGGTGGTCTCGTGTTTGGGCGCGGTGAACACGTCGAATGTGCTGCCATTTTCGACAATCTTGCCCTTGTCGATTACCGCGACCTGAGAGGCAATCGTCTTCACCACCTCCATCTCATGTGTGATGAGGAGAACGGTGAGGCCGAGGTCACGATTGATTGTCTTGAGCAGCTCGAGGATCGACTGCGTCGTCTCCGGGTCGAGAGCTGATGTTGCCTCATCCGACAGCAGGAGCTTCGGTTCCGTCGCGAGCGCCCGGGCAATTCCGATACGCTGTTTCTGTCCACCGGAAAGCTCTGCCGGATAGCGGTCGGATTTGTCACCAAGACCGACGAGGTCGAGGAGCGGTGCGACGCGATTGCGGATCGTCTTGCGGTCCATCCCCGCGATCTCGAGCGGCAGCGACACATTATCGAAGGCGGTACGCGACGAGAGAAGATTGAAGTGCTGGAAGATCATTCCAACCTGGCGGCGCAGATCGCGCAGGCCCGTTTCCGGAAGATCGCCCACGTCGACGCCGTCAACGACGACCCGTCCCGAAGTCGTTTTCTCCAGACCATTGACCAGCCGGATAAGCGTCGACTTGCCAGCGCCCGACCTGCCGATGATGCCGGTGATCGCGCCACGGGGGGCAACCATGTTCACGCCGTCAAGCGCGGTGAATTCGGGCTGGTTCCCCGTTCCGCCGAAGCGCTTGATGACGTTCTCGAACGTGACCATGGGAACGGCAACCGGAGTCTGAGGGGGGGCGACGCGGTTCATCGGAGGCCTCGCAGGGAAGCTTCACGGGGTGTGAGCGGGTAGGTCATTTAATTCTCTATGGTGAATGCCGCACATGCGGAGACGACGCACAAGCGCCGGTAAGTCAGCTCAAAGTCCACATTCGGACGGTTTGGCACCGCATTAGCATCTTTACATTCACCTGATCAAACCCTTGCCTGCTGCGGCATGACAACTTGCCCCGTGCTTATCGCACCGCATACCGGGGAGGCCTAGGAATGGAATTCCAGTTGTCGTGAGAAAAGAGGAATAACCGTGCCGCAGTATCAGGCCACGAGGTCCAACTTCGGTGGCGAGAAGACCTCGGGGGCGAACCGTCGAACAGGTAGCACTGCCCAACGGCGCCATCCAGACATGACAACACCGTATTAAGAACACGGGAGGCATCGCCAAACACGCAGGTGGAAGCCGACAAACTCCGCTGTCTTCAGGCGCAAACCACGCAGCCGGCACTCTTTTCGCGAGGGTAGTTGTAAGAATTCACTTTCGACGTCGTGTAACCTGCAACGACAAGCGCTTCAGCAAGCTTCATTGCCGCCGTCACACCATCGATCACGGGCACGCCCGATACCTCCGTCAATCGGTCACAAAGCGTGCTCATGCCAGCACAACCCAGGATAACCGCTTCGGCTCCATCCTCCAGGGTGGAGCGCTCAATCTCCCGGAGGAGCAGCGCTTCTGCCTCAACCGGACTTTCCTCCAGGCTCAGGACCGGCAAGTTTATGGATCGCACCTTGCGGCAATGGCGATCAGCACCGTATGCGCTGACCAGTTCCTCAATAATGGGTACTGAGCGCGGCAAAGTGGTGATGACCGAGAAGCGCCTGCTGATGGTCATCGCAACCTGCACCGCAGCCTGACAGATGCCCAGGACCGGGCCTCGCGCAACTTCACGGGCTGCATGCAGACCCGGATCGTCGAAACAGGCGATTATGTAGGCATCCACCCCCAAAGCCTCGCCCCTGATAATTTCGGACAGCAGACCGGGAACGGCCATGGCCTCGTCGGCGCCGCCCTCGATGCTCAATGGCGTATCGAGCGGATTGACGGCGGAAACCTGCGTATCCGCATTCTTGACGACCAGCGCGCGCTCCAGAGCCTGTCTGGTCATCGACGCCGTGGAGTTTGGATTGATGATGCGAATATGCATTACGGCAACCTTCGGAAGGGATTAATCGCAAGGCGGTTTTGAAAAGTCGTCAATGTCTGGCGCCTTCAAAACGAACTGACGATCGGAAACGATGTAATTATCGGCATGGAGGCGGGCGATGGGTTGATATCGTTCCGGGTCCACATAGCGGCTTTCGGCATCGAGACAGTCCTGTCGCACATGCATGTGAACAACCTCGCCCAGAACGAGCGTACGCCGGGGATAGTCGATCAGACGCTCCACCCGGCATTCGAAAACGCACGGCGCCTCCTGCGCGTAGCTCGCCTCCACCTTGCGGCATTCAACCGCCGTAAGCCCGGAGACCTCCAGCTCATCAACCCCGCTTTCAAAGCCCAGGCCACAGACCAGCATCTGCCGGGAAATGGTCATATCCACCATATTGACGGCAAAAGCGCCGGTGCGGCGGATGTTGACCATCGTGTCCTTCTCCGCCCCGCCAAGGCGCGGCTGAATGCCCAGCACGACAATGGCCGGATCGTGCGAGAAGACATTGAAGAAGCTCATGGGAGCGGCATTGTTCCGCCCCGTTTCAGAGCGGGTCGAGACCAGCGCGATAGGACGCGGACCAATGAAATTCGTCAGCAGCCGGTAACGGCTCTGCGGCTCCAACTGCTCGAAATCAAATTCCATACCGCTCTCGATGGGTGTCATTATAATATACAATATCATCCAACATTGTTGACAATATTGCAATGAAAAACACGCTCACAAGTTGACTTTTTGCTCCGCATCACGCTTGTCTACCCGCACAATGGAGGGAGCGGCATGAGTGAGCAGACTGGAGTATCGACGCATCAGATCGTTGAACGAATCTGGCTGTCGATCGCCGAGCGCAGACTGCGGCCCGGCGTTCAGTTGAAAGAAGGTCAACTGGCTTCGATCTTCAGCGTAAGCCGTGCCCGCATTCGCCAGGCGTTGACGCTTCTGGAGCGTGACGGGCTTGTGACGATCATCCCCAACCGGGGGGCGTTCGTCTACAAACCGACCGTAGACGAAGCCAAAGACGTCTTCTTCATACGCCGCACCGTCGAGCACCGGATCGTCGAACGGCTTTGCAGCCACATCAGCAAGGCCGACACCAAGCGCCTGCGCGACCACGTCGCCCTGGAGCGCGAAGCGAATGCAAAGGACCAGACGACGGATATCATCAAACTGTCTGGCGGCTTTCACTTGCTGCTTGCCGAAATCACCGGCTCCGACTTTCTCTTCACGACCATGCGGGACCTCATTGCTCGGTCCTCGCTGATAACCGCCGTCTACCGCAACACCTCCCGTTTCAATTGCGGCCCGGACGAACATATCGAGATCGTGAAGGCCATTTCGAAAGGTGACACCCGCAAGGCCTCGGACCTGATGGGGCATCATCTGGAACACGTCGAATCCGAACTCGACCTGACTGAGATCCGCGACCTGTCACACGATCTGAAAGCTGCGCTTTCATAATTCACCGCACGGATCGCCCTGCTCCCGCGGACCGCGCAGCAGGGGCTTCCCCCCTACTCCTCCACATCGACCATATGGCAGGCTATGCGCGCTCCGCTCGAAGAGGTCCTGATCTTCGGGGCCTCGCTTGAGCACCGGGCGGTCGCAAGCGGGCAGCGCGGGTGAAACGTGCAGCCGGACGGCGGATTGAGAGGGCTTGGCACCTCGCCATTGGCCGGCTCGCGATCCCGGTTCGGGGTTCGCACGTTCGGGATCGTCTGCAACAGAAGCTGCGTGTAGGGATGCAGGGGGCGCGCGAAAATTTCTTCCGTATCGCCCTCCTCCACGATGCGCCCCAGATACATCACGGCCACCCGGTCGGACATATGATGGACCACACTCATATCGTGGCTGATGAACAGGTAAGTCAGCCCCAGCCGATCCTGCAACTCGCGCATCAGGTTCAGAACCTGCGCCTGCACCGAAACATCGAGTGCCGATGTCGGCTCGTCGCAGACCAAAAATTCGGGCTCACTTGCAAGCGCACGTGCAATGGAGATGCGCTGCCGCTGGCCGCCGGAAAACTCATGCGGGTACTTTTCGCCATCCGACGGTGAAAGACCGACAATCCGCAGGAGTTCCTCAACACGCTCGGTGATTTCCGCAGCGCCGGTGCGCAGCTTCAGTTCCCGCAACGGCTCCGCAATGATGTTCTTCACCGACCAGCGTGGATTGAGCGAGGCGTAGGGATCCTGAAAGATCATCTGCGCTCTGAGGGTCTTTCCATCGCGCCCATTGGCAAAGTTCAGATCGCCGGCGCTCGGTCTGTAAAGACCGGTGACCAGACGGGCGACCGTCGACTTTCCGCACCCGCTTTCGCCAACAATCGCAAGGCAGCCGCCGGCGGGCACACTGAAACTCACATCATCGACCGCCTGTAGCAATTGCCGTGGCTTGCGCTCCACAACCCGGTTGAGCCAGGGAGCCGAAACATCGAAGGTTTTGGTCAGCCGCGAGACCGTCAGTGCGGCCGTTTCGCCCGTTTGCATCGTCATGCGGTTCCTCCCGCGTTGAGCCAGCAGGCGCTTGCGCCTTCGCCTGCAAAAGTGAGTTCGGGCCGTTCCTTCAGGCAACGCGGGCCGGCATGGCTGCAGCGCGGGCTGAAGGCACAGCCGATCGGGATCGCATCCAGACGCGGCATGGAGCCGTCGATCTGGCTCAGTTTCTCCACGCGACCGTCAAGAGAGGGGATCGACGCCATCAGGCCCTGCGTATAAGGGTGACGCGGAGCGTGGAGCACCTGCTCCACCGGGCCAAGCTCGATGAGACGCCCGGCATACATGACCGCAACACGGTCTGCCGCCTCGGCGATGACGCCCATATCATGGGTCACGAGCATCACGGCCGTCTGCTTCTCCTTGCAGAGCTTCCGCAGAAGCGAAATCACCTGCGCCTGGATGGAAACATCGAGCGCCGTCGTCGGCTCATCGGCAATCACCAGCTTCGGCGACGCCGCCAATGCAAGCGCAATAACGACACGCTGCCGCATGCCCCCGGAGAACTGATGCGGATACTGCTTGACCCGCTCTTCCGGTGAGGGGATGCCGACATCCCGCAGAAGCTGGATTGCCCGCAGTTTCGCGTCACGCTTCGAAACAGGCAGATGCTGGCGGATCGTCTCCCCCAGTTGCGCGCCAACGGTGAACAGCGGGTTGAGCGAGGTCAGGGGATCCTGGAAGATCGCACCGATTTCACGGCCGCGTATCTGCTCCATCGCCTGGTCGTTCAACTGATCAATGCGCCGTCCTGCGAGCCAGATTTCCCCGCCGGAAATATGACCGGGACGTTCCAGCAGCCCCTGGATCGCCAGGCCCGTCATGGACTTGCCGGCACCCGATTCACCGACCACGCCCAATATCTCACCCGCCTTGATGGAAAGCGAAACGTCCGACAGTGCGGTTACGCTTCCCCGGCGGCCAGGAAACTCGACCCGCAACTCGCGAACATCGATGACTGGTTTGTCCGCTTCACCCATGATCTTCCACCTCTATCGGATAGCTAGGGGGAAATATCTCGGAGACCGCTGGATGCCCCCAGCTTCGCTCCGGATATTTGGCGATGAGCCCGTCGTACTGCGCCTGCGCGCGGGCGCGCGCCGCCTGCATGTCGATCCCGGCAACGGCGCGGTTCCACATGGAGACACGCCCGTCCACGAAGACCGCCTGCGTGACCTTGCCCGAACCGCCGGTCACAAGGGTTGTGATCGGGTCGACCGAGGGCGCCATGGCCGTGTCGTCAAGCCGGAAGACGGCGATATCCGCGCACGCGCCGGCCGAGAGATGCCCGATGTCGTCGCGGCCAAGCGCTTTTGCACCGCCGAGTGTCGCAGCGTCGAAAAGGTCCGCGCAGCGCACCCGATCAGGCGCACCGTCACTCATTCGGCCGGTGATGAGGCCGACCAGGAGGTTCATCAGCATGTCGGGCGGGGCAGTGTCGGTTCCCATGGCGATGTTGATGCCGCGCGCGCGGCACTTCGAGAATGAGTTGAGCGCGCCACCGCTGCGGCCGGAAACCAGCGGGCAATGGACGATGGAAACGCCGTTGTCCGTGTAGAGCGCCAGATCCTCATCGGTGGCGTTTGTGGCATGCGGTGCGATCATTCTTTCACTCAAGAGACCGGCCTTCGCCAGCCAGACCGGCGCCGTGCTGCCATGCAGCGCCCGCACCGTGTCGACCTCCATCGTGCCCTGCGCCATGTGCAGGCGGAACCGGCAATCCAGATCGCGTGCGGCAGCATCCGTCCGCTTCAACAGGTCGAGTGTGCAGGTTTCCACGCGATCGGGCGCAAGCATGCCGCGAACCAGATCGCCATGACGCCCGTTCTGGCGTTCGATATAGGCGATTGCGTCGCGCAGTCCCTGAAAGCCGCGCTCCTCGTCGAAGACGGGAACGATCTTGTCCGGGCTTTCAAGAACCATGCCGCCGGAGCGATATGCGGGGCTCAGATAGACGCGCATGCCAAGATCGCCGGCGGCGTCTGCTGCGGCATCGAACTCGGCGACGGTCTCGCCCCATTCACGGTAGAAGAGCGAGGCGATGGGTGCAGCCGTGGTTATGCCGTTCTGGAGAAGCTGCCCGAATGCAAAGCGCTTCTGAAACGCCAGCTCTTCGGCTGAGTACATCTCATAAGGCCCGGCTTCCACATAGGACCGCGGCCAGACGCGGCCCTTTGCCCAGCCGGGATGATGATCGATGCCCAGGATCGTCGTATCGAGATCCGAAAGCGCATCGAGATCGATGAAACCAGGGCTGATGAGCGCCTCGCCGAAATCGATCCGGCGGGCGACCGTGCCGGGAAAGCCATGCCCGACAAACAGTATCTTGCCGCCCTCGATCACCACTTCGCCATCGCGCAGAAGACGGTGGCTACCATCCCTGTGCCCGACGACCCACCGCGCGGTGAGAAGCGTTGGACCTTCCGGCCGGTGGCCCAATGGCAAATCCTGGGGCAGACCTTCAGGCCGTTCTTGAGACGTGGGGCTCATCAAGGCATCTCCACCAGCGCTTTACCATCACGCGCGGTTACCCGACCGCCTTTCACCACCATCGGGCGCGGCGCGGTTTCCACCACCGCATGAGCGAGCGTTTCGCCGGCAACAAGCGTGAAATCCGCAGCGCAGCCTTCGGCAAGGCCATACCCTTCGATGCCCATCACATCGGCCCCGCCCTGCGAGACGATGTGCAGTACATGCTCCAGTTCAATGTCGGAGCGCACGCCGTTTTTCATGCCGATCACCCGTGCGCGGTCCATCATGTCGGGTTGCCCCCATGGCCCCCAGGTGTCACGAATGCCGTCGCAACCGGCGGCAACGCGCACCCCGGCCGCCTTGAGCTGACGAATTGAGGGCACCGTGGCCGATGGCGCGCCGGTGGTGACGATAGCGACATCGAGCGCTGCGATCTCCTCGATCAGACGGCCGACGCGCAGATGATCGTTCATGCCCAGTGCGAAGGCGTGGCTGATCGCAACCTGGCCTTCCATGCCGTTGGCGCGTACCCGTTCGAAAATGAGCTCCATGGTGAAAGCGCCGAGCTCACCGGCTTCGTGCAGATGGATGTCGATTGGCACCCCATGTCTGACGGCGAGTGCGAAAAGAAGATCAAGCTGCCCTTTCGGGTCGCGGTCGATGCCGCAGGGATCGATCCCGCCCAGCACTTCGCAACCCTGCTTCAGGGCTTCGTCGAGCAGTTCGGCCGTTCCCGGCATGACCATGAGCCCCGATTGCGGGAAAGCGACCACTTCGATGTCAATCACGCCGCGGAGCTTCTCACGGGTCTCCCAGATGCCCTCGACCAGAGACAGGCCATGGGTTGGGTCAATATCCACATGGCTACGGATGTGCGTGCTGCCGTGCGCGACAAGGCCAATTGCATGGCGCATTGACTGGCGATGGGGATCGATGCCGATTTCCTTGCGGTTTTCCCGCTCGAAATCGATGCGCTCGCGCAGAATGGCGGCGCGGTTGTTGACGTGCCAGGGCATGCCCCATGTGGTCTTGTCCAGATGGGTGTGCGCATCGATCAGTCCCGGAATGACGATGGCGCCGCCACCCTCTTCTACAGGCATCCCGGCCACAGGCTCGAACTGGCCGAAACCGGCGATCCTGCCGTTCTCGATGAGGATGTCGCACGCTTCGTCAGCCAGCGGGCGAACATTGCGAAGGAGAAGGTTGGTCATGGATGCTACCTGAGTTTTGGATTGAGGGCGTCACGGAGCCAGTCGCCGAGCACGTTGACCGAGACGACCAGAAGACAGAGCTGGACCACGGGGAACAGCACGATCCACCAGGAACCGGAGAACAGGTACTGGTTGCCGATACGGATCAGTGTGCCCAGCGAAGGCTGGCTGGGTGGCATGCCGATGCCGAGGAAAGAAAGAGTCGCTTCGGTCAGGATCGCCATGCCGAAGTTAAGCGTCGCCGCGACCAGGATGGGGGTAAGTGTGTTGGGCAGGATGTGTTTGACCATGATGCGGCGGGCGGGAACACCGATCAACCTGGCCGCCTGCACATAATCCTTGCCCGCCTCGACGATGGCCTGAGCGCGTGCCGTGCGCGCATACTGTACCCAGGCGGACAGAGCGATTGCGAAGATGAGCACCGCAGACGCGCCGATCTCGCGCAGAGAAAGCGGCAACATCTGCCGGATCACGGCCGAGACAAGAATGGCGACCAGGATTGTGGGCAGCGAAAGCGTTATGTCGCCGAACCGCATCAGCAGATTGTCGATGAAGCCACCGAAATAGCCGGAAATCAGACCAGCGCTCATTCCGATCAGGAGCGACAGCGCAACGGAGCCGACGCCGATGATGATCGAGATGCGCGTTCCGTAAAGGATCGCCGAGAGCATGTCGCGCCCCTGCGTATCCGTTCCGAGAAGGTAGGGCCACTCGCTGCCCGCCTCCCAGATCGGCGGAAGCTCTGCTTTCCACATGTCGAGCTGGGCGCCATCATAGGGGTTCTGCGGCGCGATGAGCGGCGCGAAAACGGCCGTCAGCACAAGGATCGCCAGAAGCGCGGCGCTGACCATAGCCGCCTTGCTGTGAGTGAAGGACCACCAGACCGCGCTGTCACGCATGCGCGAGAACATTGAGCGTCGCGCTGTCTTAACCGGCGCCACTGGTTTCGATACTTCGGAAATCTGCTGTGTGGACATCGAACTCATCTCTTCGTTCGTTCACTGCGCGGTGCGCAGGCGTGGGTCGATTACCGCATAGGCAATGTCCACTGCGGTGTTCAGGAGGACAAAGATGAAGGCGATGATGCACAGATACGCGGCCATCACGGGGATATCGAGGAATGTCACCGCCTGGATGAACAAGAGCCCCATTCCCGGCCACTGGAAGACAGTCTCGGTGATGAGCGCGAAAGCGATCAGCGAGCCGATGTTCATGGCCGTCATCGTCACCACTGGCATCAGGCAATTGCGCAGCGCGTGGCGAAAATAGATGCGCCAGCGTGGAATGCCTCGGGCGCGGGCGAATTTGACATAGTCGGAGCGCAGCACTTCCAGCATTTCGGCGCGCACGAGGCGCATCACCAGTGTGACCTGATAAAGCGAAAGGGAAAGCGCCGGCAGCAACAGCGCGGCACGGCCCGAAGGCGTGAGCAGGCCCGTGGACCACCACCCGATCTGCACAACCTCGCCGCGCCCGAAGGCGGGCAGCCAGCCAAGAACGACCGAGAACACCAGGATCAGGACGATGCCAACCACGAAGCTTGGCAACGACACCCCGATGATGGACACGAACTGCAAACTCTCCGAATACCATTGCCCGCGTTTGATCGCCGTCAAAACGCCAAGGGGTATGCCCACGAGCAGGGAAATCAGCGTCGCAAGAAAAACGAGTTCGAGCGTGGCCGGAAAGCGTTCGGCAATGAGCTTCAGGACATCCTGCCCGTTGCGGTAGGAAATGCCGAAATTGCCCTGTGCCGCGTTGACCACAAAGCGTGTGTATTGCGTCAGGACTCCGTCGTTGAGGCCAAGCCGCTCGCGCAGTTCGTCCCGGTCGGCCTGGGTCATCTGTTCGTTGGCCATCATCTCGACCGGGTCGCCTGCCAGCCGGAAGATGAGGAAGGCGAGCATGGCGACGGCAAGCATGACCATGATGGCGTTGGCCGTGCGCTTGATGATAAAAACCAGCATTCAGGTAACCTTTGGCTAGATCGCGGCCCGGAGGCTTGCTCCGGGCCAGCTGTCGTGGCTGTTACTCGGAGACGTGCGTCAGCCAGTGGCGGACCTTGTTGTCCGCAGCCTGCGCGATCTTGTCGATCTTCTTGTCCATCACCCACGCCATGGGCTGCTGGTGCAACGGGAGCATAACGATCTCTTCCTTGACCAATTCAAGCGCGCGGGTCTGTAGATCAAGCCGCTTTTCCCGATCCATTTCAGTCGATGCCTGTTCGATCAGGCTATCGATTTCCGGGTAGCTCCAGCCGCCCCAGTTGAACACGCCAGCGGTGTCAGACCTGGACTTGATCATCTGAACGAGGATCGAATAGCTGTCCAGCATCGGCTCATTGGCCCAGCCGATCAGATAGACATCAGCCTTGCCACCGGTGCGCTTCGGCGCCTGAGCGGCGGTCGGTGCGATGTCGAGCTGAGGCTTGAACCCGCCACGGCTGAGCATGTTGACAATGCCCTGGCAAAGCTCTTCCTCGTTCACGTAGGCGTCGGTCGTGCAAACCAGCGTGAACGGGTAATCGGCCGCACCGGCCTCCTGCAGGAGCCTGCGGGATTGCTCTGGATCATACAGGTAGGGCGTGTCCAGTTCAGTGGAGTAACCAGGAATGTCCGGCGCTACGATCGTTCCGGCAGTCCGCGACTTGCCGCGCATGATGCGCTGCTGGATGAGTTTCGGATCAAGCGCGTGGGCGAACGCCTGGCGCACGCGCAGGTCGTTGAACTTGTTCTCCGAACCATTGTCCAGGGTCGGCTTGCGGTTGAAGCCGAGCATGACCGTGCGAAGGTTTGTGCGCTCCATGACCTTCAGTTCGGGCTGCGCGGAAAGGCGCGGCACATCCTGCGCCGGCGCTTCCTCGCTGAAGTCGATCTCGCCGGAGAGAAGTGCTGCCACGCGGGTCGCGGCAGAGGTGATCGGCACGAACTCGATGCGATCGATGTTGTGGGCCGCCTCATCCCACCAGTTTTCGTTCACGAGAAGGACCGTTTTGCTATCCGGAACACGGCTTTCCAGCCTGAAGGGACCGGTGCCGTTGGTATGATAAGTGGCGTAGCCCTCGATCTGTGCGCCGACATCCGTTGGCTTTTCGGAATCGTTGTCGACCAGCCAGCCCGCATCGAAGATGTGAATGTTTGTCAGGTCGTTGAGCAGGAGCGGATACGGGCCGGTCATTTCAATATCGACCGTGTAATCGTCCACTTTTTTCGACGACTTATAGGCTGGCAGGTTTCCGCGCAGCGGCGAAACCGGATCACTGACACGCTTCAGCGAGGCCAGAACGTCGTCGGCCGTGAATTCAGCGCCATCGTGAAATGTCACGCCCTCGCGCAGATGAAAACGCCAAACCGTGTCCGAAACCTGCTCCCAGGACGCGGCCAGTGCGGGCTCGATCTGAAGATCGGCGTCGTAGCGGACCAACCCCTCGTATACATGATTGAGAAAGGAAAGCGTGTAGCTGTCACCATAGGAATATGGGTCCAGCGAATAGATATCCCGCGCGGCGCCCCATTTCAGGGTCTCCGCCGACGCCACTCCGGTCAGGGCTCCGCTCAAGCCCAGGGCAATGGTCGCCGCCACTCCGATTTGCTTCAACATTGGTTCGTTCCACTCCTAGAGAGTTGCGCCTCCTTGACGGAGGTCTGCTTCGCTTCAACCCACCGGAAATCGTGGCCAACCACGAGGGATGCGTCTCACGATTGCGAAAGCGCAATCCGGCAGGACAGGAATTTCAGGAAGCGAATGCCGCGCATGCGACCGGTTGAACGCCCCGGCAGTCCAGAAAACCCCACCTGGGGGGCCTCTTCTGCGGCCGCCACGTTACTCTCCCGTCTGAACGCATTGCCTCCCGTCAGACCCATAGGCATTATGGAGGAGGCCAGAATTGTGTCAACTATATTGTCTACAATTTTTCCCGAATCTAAGATTGAAAATGTCGACAAACATGCAACCAAACCCTCGAAGCCAGGCGGCACAGCGCAAGAAGAAGGGCGCTTCATCGGAGAGATGAAACGCCCTTTTTTGCGTATAGTGCCTGGGGCCGTTACTCGGCCATGCGTGTCAGCCAATGGCGCGCTTTGTTGTCGGCCCGGAAGTCGACGTCCTGCACCGTGTCCATCATGGCCCAGGCGATGGGCTGCTGATGAAGCGGTATGAGAAGAGTATCATCCTTTGCGATCTTCAAAGCTGCCTCTTCCAAGGCGAGACGCTTCTCATTGTCCGGTTCCTGTGCCGCCTTACCGACCAGCTCGTCGATCTCGGGATAGCTCCAGCCACCGTAGTTAGACACGCCGGTCGACTCGCTACGCGTGGAAAGAATCTGAGAAAGCAAGGAGTAGGCATCCAGCGTCGGCTCGTTTGCCCAACTCATATTGAACATGTCCGCCTTGCCGTTGGTTCTTTTGGGAGACTGCACCGCACGCGGCCCCATATCAATGGTCGGCTTGAACCCCACGCGCTCCAGCATATTCGCGATGCCGGTGCAGAACTCCTCTTCGTTGATGCTCTCATCGTTCATGCACATATAGTTGAACGACAGTCCTTCCTGCCCCGCTTCGGCAAGAAGCGCCTTCGCCTTTTCCGGGTCTGCCGGCTCGTAAACATCGAGCGCCTTGGCATAGCCAGCGACCTCCGGTGCGATCAGGGAGCCGGAAGGACGCGCCAGCTTTCGCATCACCTTGGCATTAATCAGGTCACGATCGATTGCCGCTTCCACAGCCTGACGGACGCGGATGTCGTTGAACGGGTTCGGGCGGCCATCTTCCAGCGTTTTGCGGCGGTTGAACCCGACAAAAACGGTGCGCAGCTCGGTTCGCTTGTTAACCTGAATGTCCGGCGCAGCCTCTAGACGCGGCAGATCCTGGATTGGTGCGGAATCGACCAGATCGACCTCACCCGAAAGGAGCGCGGCAACACGGGTGGCCGGCGATGCAATGGGCATGAACTCGATGCGGTCGAGATTGTGCTTCTTCTCATCCCACCACTGATCGTTGACGACCAGGATCGTCTGGCTGTCCGGCACCCGGCTTTCCAGTTTGAACGGCCCCGTGCCATTTGTGTTGTGCGTGGCATAGCCTTCGACATTGGATGCGAGGTTCGTGGGCTTTTCGCTGTTGTGCTCCTTCAGCCATTCGCCACTGAACATGAAGATGTTCGTCATGTCGTTCAGGAACAGGGATGTCGGCGCAGAGACTTCGATATCAACCGTGTAATCGTCGACTTTCTTGATGCCAGCATAAAGCGGGATGTTGCCGCGCAGGGGCGATTCCGGATCGCTCACGCGCTTGAGCGAAGCGATCACATCATCCGCGTTGAACGCGTCTCCGTCATGGAATTTCACACCTTCGCGGAGCGTGAAGCGCCAGTATTTGTCGTCAATGAGCTCCCACTTGGTCGCAAGTGCCGGCTCGATCTGGAAGTCCGGACCATAGCGGACCAGCCCTTCATAAATGTGATTGAGGAATGCAAGGTTCGATGTCGACGCCACCGAGACGGGGTCGAGCGAATAGATGTCGGCGCGGCTGCCCCATTTAAGGGTTGCCGCACCGGCGGGCAGCGCAAGCGCCGTCGCCATCAAGGCCGATAGGATTGTTCGTTTGAAGCGCATGCTGATGCCTCCCGCTTGGTCGCTTTCAGGAACGAGTTGATGGAACACTCACGACCAAAACAGCAATTGTCAATTATATTGTCGGCAATTATTGTAAAAAATGTCAGCCAATGCGTCAGGTAGATTGCCGCGCAACCAAGCCGGGAGTGAGATATGAGTGAGCTTCTTCTACTGCACGGGACAATCGTCACCGTCGACGGAACGCGCCGCATCATCGAGGATGGCGGCCTCGCCATTGTTGACGACAGGATCGTCGACATCGGCACCGCCGACGAGCTGGCGCAGCGACACGAAGGCAAGAAGGTGCTGGACTGCAAGGGCAAGATGCTGATCCCCGGCCTGATCGACGCGCATGGCCATGCCGGTCATGCGCTGATCCGCAGCATCGGCGCCGACACCAACGCCTTGTGGATGCGCATCGTCACACCTGCCTATTATCATTATGTGACACGCGACTACTGGTATGCGGACGGGCTCGTTTCCGGCCTTGAGCGACTGCGCGCCGGCGTGACGACAGGAGCGAGCATCATCACCTCCATGCCGCGCAGCGACGATCCGGCCTTCGCCATCAATCATGCGCGCGCCTATGATGAAATCGGCCTTCGGGAGATCGTTTGTGTCGGCCCGGCGGGATTGCCCTGGCCGCAAACCGTTACGCGCTGGGAGAGCGGCCAGCCGGAACGACGCCAGATCTCCTTTGAGGAAATGATCGAAGGAGCCGAGGCCGTCATCGACGCTGTCAATGGCAGCGGAGACGGTCGCATCAACGTCTTTCTCACGCCATTCACGATCGTGCCCTCGGTCGAGCCCTCCAACGCATCGTCCCCTGACATGGCTGTCAACCTGACGGCGGACGACCGCATGCAAGCGCGACGCGTTCGCGAAACAGCCCGGAAATGGGGCGTTCGCATTCATTCAGACGCTTTCGCAGGGCAGATACGGATGGCGTTTCAAGACAAGGAGAACGCGCTTCTGGGACCAGACGTCCACCTGCAGCACTGCTGGGGTATTTCGCATGAAGAGATCGACATTCTGGCGGAGACGGGAACCTTCGTCACCCACGCACCGCCCGGACGCTCCACCCCGATCATGGACATGATGGCGCGCGGGGTGCCGGTCGCAATCACCTCGGACGGCGCAGCGCCCAGCCGCCATTTCGATATGTTCCAGGTGGCGCGCATCGCGCAGCAGACCCAGCACATATTGCATAATCACGACCGCTATCTGCTGCCACCCGGCAAATTGTTCGAGATGATCACCATCGATGCCGCGCGCGCCATCGGCATGGATCATGAAATTGGCTCGCTGGAGATCGGCAAGAAAGCCGATATTGCCGTGATCGACATGCGCAAGCCGCATCTCACACCCAACTGGATGCCGGTCCACAGACTGGCTCATCAGGTTCTGGGCAGCGATGTGGACACGGTGATCGTGGATGGAAAAGTGCTCATGGAAGATGGCCGGGTTCTGACGGCAGATGTGCAGTCGGCGCTCGATGAAGGCGAAAAGGAAGCCCGCGCACTGGTCGAGCGCGCGGGACTGCAAGACCACATGCACGAGCCCGGCTGGGGCAAGCTGCATCGAACATTCGAGAAACCTGTGATAACCCCGGTTCCACCGCAGTACGATCAGTAGGATGACTCTGGTGCATAGATCCATTTTAAGGGTCCATCGATGTGCAATGACATCATGTCAGGCAATGGGCGTGTGAATGCAGACGGAATTGTGATGCTGTTTTCAATTGCCGATTGATCAGCACCACATGAGTGGCCCAGTTTGATTGTTCGTGCATGACCGGTCTTTGGTTCATCGGTACATAGGTTTCCTGCGCCGACGGCCGCCATTCCTTGAGCACTTATGGCCAGATCTTGTGCCCCTTGGCCGGCTTGCTTGCATTGGGCTTATGGCAGGCCGGCATCACTCGCCCTATCCGCTTCTCGTTCACCGGAAGACCTTCGTTCTTCAGGTGCAAAATCGTCTGCGCACATCGAAAAACGGAGTCTCCAGAAGCTGTTGATCGGTCTGACGCATCAGGGCGAGGTTCATCTCGCCCTTCAACGCTTCAAGAGCAACTGTCGCCGTGAATTCCGGCGAGCGCTGCTTGCGTTTCTGCATCTCTGATCTCCTGTTCTCGAAGACCAGCAGACAACAAATCGCAGCTTACGTCAGTGTCCGCGTTCCGGGGAGCAGGTCAGTTTACAATGCCCCCGTTTAGCTTGCCCCCAGACCATGTGTGCCGTGCTCCAGGGTAGCGATGATGCCGCGCAGCTCCGCCAGCCCCTTCAGGCGACCGATTGCCGGGTACCCCGGCTGGGAGCGGCGTCCGAGATCGTCGAGAATGTCCTGCCCGTGATCAGGCCGGAACGGAATAGACACATCCGCGCGCCCCACGGCCCGGCGGCGCGCTTCTTCCTCCACCACGGCAGCGACAAGATCGACCATGTCCGTGCACCCGCCAAGATGTTCGGCCTCATGGAATGAACAGGCGACCTGGTCGCTCTCACGCTGCACATTGCGCAGATGCAGGAAGTGTACCCGCTCGCCGAGCCGGCGCATCATGCCGGGCAGGTCGTTATCTGGTCTGACACCGAGCGAACCAGAGCAAAGGGTGATGCCGTTTTCCGGTACATCCACCGCATCCATCATCGCCTTGTAATCAGCTTCCGTCGACATGATCCGCGGCAGGCCGAGCAGAGGGAACGGCGGATCGTCCGGATGACAACACATGCGGATACCCAACTCCTGCGCCAGCGGCACGACTTCTTCCAGAAATGCAATGAAATTGCCGCGAAGCTCATCCGGCGAGATCGTTCCGTATTCGTCGAGGTGCGCCTGGAGACCGTCCAGCGTCAAACTCTCCGTTGCGCCGGGAAGACCCGAAATCACATTGCGGGTCAGCTCTTCCCGCCGCTTCGCGCCCATACCGGAAAAGCGCTCTGCCGCAGCGGCGACCACGTCTTCCGGAAAGTCTTCAACCGCGCCCGGGCGCCTCAGGATGTGGATGTCGAAAGCCGCGAAATCCACGATGTCGAAACGCATGCAGGTGCCGCCATGAGACACCCGGTAGGCGAGATCGGTGCGCGTCCAGTCAAGGATCGGCATGAAATTGTAGCAGACAATCTCGATGCCGGCCCCGGCCAGATGGCGCAGGCTCTGCCTGTAGTTCTCGATATGCTGGCGCCAGTCGCCCTTCTGCTTCTTGATGGCCTCGGAGACCGGCAGACTTTCCACGACCTCCCAGGATAGGCCGGACGGAGAGCCGTCACGGCGCGTTCCGATCTCCCCCTGCCGCGCGGCGATGGCCTCGGGGGTCCAGACGTCACCGGTCGGCACATGATGGAGCGCGGAAACCACGCCCTCCACCCCGGCCTGTAGCATGTCGTCCGTCGAAACCAGATCATTCGGCCCGAACCATCGCCATGTCTGTCGCATACTATCCTCGTCACCCTGTCGCAGCGCCAGTGGAGCGCCGCATGCAAATGCTGGACCGCTTCATCGTTTCACGCATGCGGTGAAGCGATCCAGGAGTTCTTGTTCACGCAATTCCCGCCGGAAAACCGATCAATGCTCGGGAAGAGCTCTAGAGAAACCACCGCCGCGCATTGCGGTAACAGATGTCTTCAATGATCCCCGCGGCGAGGTCATGGTCAGGGGGCATGGCCCCCTCTTCCATCCAGCCGCCCACCATGCGGCAGACAAGCCGCCGGTAGTATTCGTGCCGTGGAAAGGACAGGAAGGAGCGGCTGTCTGTCAGCATTCCGACAAAACGCGACAGAAGGCCCATCTGTGCGAGCTGCGTCAGCTGATGCTCCATGCCGTCCAGCTGATCGTTGAACCACCAGGCCGCGCCCGCCTGCACCTTGCCCGCCGTGCTGCCGTCCTGAAAATTGCCGGCAGTCGCGGCGATCATCGCGTTTTTCGTGGGGTCGAGGCAATAGAGGATGGTGCGCGGCAGCTCATCCGTCCGGTCGAGCCGGTCAAGAAACGCGTTGAGCGCGCCGGCAACGGCCAGATCGTTCATGGAATCGCCGCCCGAATCCGCACCCAGCGCGTCGAACAGACGCGTGCGCGTGTTGCGCAACGGTCCGATGTGGAGCTGCATCACAAGGTCGTGCTTCGCATAGGCACGGCCAAGCTCAACGAGCAGCGCGGTCTGGAAATCGGCTATCTCATCCTCATCCAGGGTTCCGCCATCCAGGCGCTTCCGCAGGATGGCGTCGAGACGTGCGGCCGTCGCGTACTGTCCGGCCCGCAAAACCTCAAGCCCATGATCGCTCGCGCGGCAACCCAGCGCCACGAAACGCGTGAGCCGATTGTTCAGCGCGCCCACGAGATCGTCAAAGCGCCTTACCGGCGTCCCGCTCACGGTGGCCAGCTTTTCGACATAGGTCGCAAAGCCTTCCGCCTCGATCTTGATTGCCCTGTCGGGACGAAAGCTCGGAACCACCCTGAAAGGCAGCCCCGCGTCGAGCATCGCCTCGTGATGTTCCAGCGTGTCGGTCGGGTCGTCGGTGGTGCCGACCAGTTCGACCTTCATCCGCTCCAGAAGACCGCACGCCGAAAACGCGGGCCGGGAAAGCTGTGCATTGGCCGCTTCCCAGCATTCATCTGCAGTGGCGGGCGAAAACACCGTACCCTCAAGGCCGAAATAGCGCCAGAGCTCCAGGTGCGACCAGTGGTACATCGGGTTGCCGATGCATTGCGGCATGGTTTCGGCGAACGCATCAAACTTTGCGCGCCATCCGGCCTTGCCCGTGATGCGCTCTTCCTCAATGCCCGCCCAGCGCATGAGCCGCCACTTGTAGTGGTCATGTCCGAGCCAGAGCTCGCCGATATTGTCCCAGGTGCGGTTCTCCGCAATCTCCTGCGGCGGCAGATGATTATGATAATCGATGATCGGAAGATCCGCCGCCACTTCGTGATAAAGCCGCCGCGCCGGCTCGTTCGGCAGCAGGAAGTCCGGTCCGAGAAAAGGCTGCATTTTTCTACCCGTTTTACCCGTTGGCCAGATCGTGTCTGTCGCAAGCCGCGCCGATGGCAGCGCGAACACCTGTTCCGCGAAGGGCGCGGTACGCTTCATGGATCGCCTGTCTGAAACGTGGATCTTTCGCCAGTGGCTGCGGGAAAACCGCCTCCACGCCGAGAAGAGCGTCGACATAGGCCGCGCCGTCTTCGCCGCCAGCGATTTCCAGGAGACGCCCGGCAAGCGGATCTGAAAGCGACAGCGCTTCGCCCGTTTCGCTTTTGCCGCGCAGATAGGCCATCCAGCCGGCAACGCCGAGCGCCGACAGAGGCCATGGCGCGCCTGTTTGCAGGTGCGCGGCGATGGGCGCGAGAAGACGCTGCGGCAGCTTTTGGCTGCCGTCCATGGCGATCTGCTGCGTGCGATGGCCAAGGCGCGAATTGGAGAAACGCTGCATCAACGCCTTCGCATAAGCGCCAAGATCTACATCGGCAGGCACCGACAGGGTCGGTGCCTGCTCCTGCAGCATCAGCATCTGTGCAGCACGGCCGAACACGGGGTCCGCCATGCAGTCGGCCACGGTCTCGTGCCCGGCAAGCGCACCGAGATAAGCGAGAAAGGAATGGCTGCCATTGAGCATGCGCAGCTTCATTTCCTCATAGGGCCGCACATCCTCGACCAGCATCGCACCGGCCGCAGCAAAATCGGGATGGGCGGCAGAAAAACTGTTTTCAATCACCCACTGGCGGAAGGGCTCGCAAACGATGCCCATCGCGTTCTCATCCCCGGCAGCTTTCGTCACCAGT